>Ga0137358_10000560_pt1 | contig 17499 bp, 20 predicted proteins | sample Mad1_20_16metaG_FD_105551 | JGI IMG/M metagenome (GOLD analysis project Ga0137358, IMG submission 105551) | Vadose zone soil microbial communities from Angelo Coast Range Reserve, California, USA - Mad1_20_16 metaG | ecosystem: Environmental > Terrestrial > Soil > Vadose zone | place: USA... | reverse complement strand
GACGGTGAGGGTGGAGGTTCCAGGAGTGTGGGACTCCCGTTTTGGCTGGCCGGAATTTAGGCCATGTAGAGGGCTCTGCGAGTGGAGGCTGGCGAGCATGCCTGATGTTATCGCTATATCTTCAATCTCCAATCTTATCTGATCTAAGAATTCGCATCGAAATCTTTGGTCCAGCAAACTTGCACGATCCATCAAGGATCGAGACACATCGACCCTAGTGCCATTCCCGCCGTTTGATGGTAGCAAGTTTCCTAGGCTGGTGGATTGAGAGATGGGGTTTGAACTGTAACGTTGGACTGTCAGTGTCTACTAGACTACCCGACCTTGTTTCCTTCGGTACCATATTCACCATCCCTCATCACAAAGTGTGCGCACCTTCAGAGGAGAAACTACACATACCGATGCCATCAGAGGTCATTGCAACTGTCGTCGATGACAACCCCAAAGCATACGAGCAGATACACGTACATGAAGTGTATGATCACGTCGCGTCTCACTTCTCGTCCACCCGATACAAGGTAGCGAAACATTACTTTACCTCACATCTCCCCGCCATTTTTAGTGACAATAGCCTTGGCCCCTCGTCTCAGAATTTCTACAGAATATTCCCACTGGATGGGTAGGACTTGACTCGGGGACTGGTAATGGGAAATACCTCGGTTTGCCCACGGATCATCCAGGGAAGATTTGGACAATTGGACTGGACAGAAGTCAAGGTCTGCTAAACCTTGCAAGAACTGCAGGTGGAAGCGATAATATCCGCGAGGTTGTAAGGGGAGATGTGCTGGAGAATGGATGGCGACGTGGTGCTTTCGTACGAATTCTGTGTTTCTACCCTGACCACCATACTGATGCAGATATACGCTAAGGACTATGCGATTTCAATTGCAACAATTCACCATCTGGCGACAGCAGAACGTAGGATGGCAGGCGTGAAGGTTCGTTCTTTTGAATATCACTCGTACGCTTTCACTAACAAGCAGTGACCCAGAGACTACTGGAGTCTGTCTCTCCGAGCCATGGTCGCATTCTGATCTATGTCTGGGCCATCGAACAGGATGAACAGTCGAAAAGAATCATCCCTGTACCATCCCGAGAAGGACTTTGTGCAGACGCAGACGGAGAGCAATACTCAGGTGGTCAAGATGTCTTCGTACCATGGATTCTTTCATCCGATAATGCACGTCCCAAGGCACCTGGGACTGAGCAATCTCAAAATGTACAGCCTGATGCAGTACGGCGCTACTACCACATGTTTTCCAAAGATGAACTTCGTGGGTTGGTACAGAGCGTTGCTCAGGAACTAGGGTTGAAAGTCGGCCCTCGACCCTCAAATGGGGCCAAGGTCAAAGGCAGCGAGGGGGTCGAGATCATCATGAGCGGTTGGGAACGATCAAATTATTATATCGAGTTGCGGCGGTGGCAAAGATAGCACCGTAGGAGGGCACGAGGCATGTTGTGGCCGCATTACCCGGAGAGACAAGGAGATCGCGGAAGAACGAGGTGGTAGTACTTGTATAAATGTTTTACAGAAGTACAATACCAGCTGGTGCCAAAAAAATCATTCGCTCGCCGCCATAACTAATGAGGAGAACAAAAAAATCAGAGGTGGGGCCACGGATACGAATGGAAATAGACACACTCGCATTGATAAGATCACCGCTATTTTCCTTCAATACTCTCACGGCTTTCGCTCGTGAGCAGTTAACTTGTGCCATTACGAGCTCTATATCCTTAGGGTCAACACCGGTTTCATCAACGGGACCGTCATCTTCTGGTGCCTCGAGTTCAGGGACATCGTCAGGATTTTCACTGCCTTTGCCTGTCCGGGAGGTATCGAGAGCGGTTGCGCTCCCCGCCCCGCTCCCCACCAACTGTTGCGAGGCACTCAGATGTCCTTGAGTATTCATGTCTTCCATCTACCCAGACACGCATGAGCCTTAAACTATAAACTTTTACTATTCACGAACCTTCGCTTCGCCAAACACAATGTACGTGTCACTGTTCTGTGACTTGAACACGTCGGGAGATGCAATGACGAACAACAGCTGCCAGAGATCCGTGATGGTCCTATGCACGATGTCAGGAAATGTGACGTACGTTTTTTGGCCGCCGGAGAGTGACGCGTGTGATACCAGAAATCTTCTTGAGACCCAAGCCTAAGAGTGCCTTTCTAGCCTTACGCTCAGAGCGCGACTGTATCTTATCAAGGGCGGCGGCGGAGGTAGGATCCTCGTCATTATCATGGTCGTGGCCGTGGTCATGACCCTCGTGGTCAGAGTGATCAGAGGTAACCTCTTCGATGGTGGCAGACATCTACATGTGTACACAAAGACACGTCAGCCCTGGTTCATCGGGGCTGCTGAGCACACATCCACCCAATCCAGTGAGAATATTCAATATGCTCCCATCTGGAAAGGATCATTCGGAGTGAAATGCTCTTACCTTGTACTCGTATTTCTGATGTAACGTGCGACTCTCGTCGTCAGCGACGTAGAGAGTGGGCAATTGACCAGACCAAGAACGATCGCTGACTAAGCACTTCCATACTGTACGCCGTAGCGCTTGACCTGACCTCGCCCTCTTCGCCTCCCTCAGCTATCAGACTATACTAGATGCAAGATGACATGGTGAACAGGCATGCCATTGCTTAATGTGACTGACGATTCCGTCGTTCTGTGATTGAGCTGACAGACGTGCACATCACCTCACGTGACAGGCTTGCAGACATTTTGGGGATTCGAACACGCTTGGGGATTGAGAGTCGGAGCCCCGAGGCCTGTCCCTCACCACGATACGATGTCTACTAAAGCATCGGTCCCATCCAGCCAAGGTCAAGCCGTTTCTTCCACACTTTCGTATGACCTTGCCCTCCTCCTGTTTCGCGGCATCACCAAGGTATTCTTCCGCGAAGTTCGTCCGCGCGGCTCATTCAATATCCCTCGCGATGGTCCTGTAATTTTTGTCGGCGCTCCTCATAGTAACCAAGTGAACTTGTTTTCACCTCAGAAGGCGTTGTGCTGATCCGACGAGGCCTCGTAGTTCCTCGATCTTCTCCTTGCATTGATGGTCTACCGCGAGTCAGGGCGACGTCCTGCTTTCTTGGTCGCTGCCAAGAGTATGAAGCGGAGGGTTGTAGGATTCCTCGCCAAGAGTTTGTTGAGCAGTGCGCATAAACCCTACGACCTATTTGCCTTTCGGTTGATCCCCCATTAGTCTCTGTCGCTCGTCCCCAGGACTCTGCTAAAGCCGGGACAGGAAAAGTGTACTTGTCACCAGATGATCACTGCCTTGTCCTCGGCAAAGGTACCAAATTTCTTGAAGAGTTGAGGCCAAAGATGCAGATTATGTTATCCAAGGCTGTCAACAACTCCTTCGCCGAAGTAGTGGAGGTTATCTCGGATACACGGCTCAGAGTCAGGAACGAATTTCACAGTGAGACAGAAAAAAGCACGAAGCTTTTCCGTGAAAAGGCCGAAGAAGCCAAGTCACAGGGCATAGATGGTCTGACTTTCAAAGCGCTCCCTTTTGTCGATCAGAATGAAATGTATCAGGATGTCTACCAGCGATTGCGAGATGGTCATTGCATTGCAATCTATCCAGAAGGTGTGTGACTGCTGCAGGATGTGATTTATCGGGAGCTTATTCGCAATATAGGGGGTAGCCACGACCGAACGGATCTTCTTCCCTTGAAGGCCGGCTTCGCAATGATGGCGTTAGGTACGATGGCAAGTCACCCCAATGTGAAAGTGAAACTCGTACCAGTCGGGTTGTCTTACTTTCATGCACACCGCTTTCGTTCGCGTGCGGTTGTCGAGTTCGGACCCCCTTTAGATGTTTCATCTGAACTGGTCGAAAAGTTCAAAAACGGGGGTTCGCATAAGCGAGAGGCTGTTTCCAAGCTTCTGAATCAAGTTTATGATGGTCTCAAGGCTGTGACAGTGCGCGCACCTGATTATGATACTCTCATGGTGCGTGATAACCTGGATGTTATTGCTCGTGCGAGCTGACTCCTTGGCAGCTCATCCAAGCTGCGCGACGACTTTACCAACCCCCTGGACAACACCTTACCCTCGGTCAGGTTGTCGAACTGAACAAGCGCTTTCTACTCGCATATAGCTATTTCAAGGACGAACCCCGTATTCAAGCTTTACGTGAAACGGTTTTAAAATACAACCGTTTACTCCGAGACTTGGGCTTGAGAGACCATCAGGTTTGATTGCCAATCATCAACCTCAACCATGACTTATAAATGACTTTGGACCAGGTGCCCCGGGCCCAGAAGGTCAGCTGGAAGACTTTTGGACTCTTGCTTTACCGCATCGGACTCCTGCTAGTATGGACGGTCTTTTCATTGCCAGGCGTGGTCCTGCATGCACCTATTTTTGTCACAGCATCGGTAGTGTCCAAAATCAAGGCTAGAGGTAATGTTGTAGGATCTTGTTATGCCATGTCCCAAGTGCTTATTTGTCTCCAGAGGCTCTTGCTGCGTCGGTAGTAAAGATTGCGGGGCGGGATGTCCTCGCAACATGGAAAGTCTTGATTTCACTCGTCATGACTCCGGCCCTCTATTTGCTCTACGCAATAGCTGCAACGGTAATCGCTGTCAAAGCAGATCTGCCTTTGAATTGGATTCTCTGGACGCCCTTCCTCGTATTACTTGCCCTTCCATGCATTGGCTATGCGGCTCTCAAATTTGGTGAAGCGGGTATGGATGTGCTCAAGTTGGTCCCGCTATTCACACAAGTCCGATCAGTTAGCTTAATTGCTTCGTAGATCATTGGGCCCTCTCGTCATTGCCCTTATCCCTGGAAAGAATCAGTACTTAGAACACTTGAAGCGAGTTCGACAAGAGTTGGCCAAGGAACTGGGCGAAGCTATTGACGAGTTCGGGCCACAAATCTGGGACGATTTTGATAAAGTATGATTTCGATTAGCCCAGGTCGACTCGAATGCTAATTATTTGCTTGATAGTACCGCATTCTTGTCCCGTCTGCAAGTGTTCCCCCATCCTCCGGTAAACACAGGCTATGGGGAAAGAGCGGAGCAGGTACCGTCGATACACAAGGCACCTTGCTCTCGCATCCCATGGTACGTCCCTTTGATGTCTGTGAGACGGATAGCGAGACTTACCGTGCTGTGGCAAGACTTGGCTTGATGAGCGCCTCTTCGGTTGGAGTCGTAGTGCCGAGACAAGTCGTGAAGTCAGTAGAGCTGGATCTCCGAAAGGTTCAGATGATGAAGATGCAGGAGATTATGATAATTTACTAAACGTTACACAATCTGAGGGAACGACCGAAGAATTTCAGGGTCGACGCGGATCGTACGCAGACTTGCAGAAACTACGAGCGGGCCAGTTAGCGGCGGGAGAATAGTCGAATTTACGAGTTTTTTGTACTGTAATTATATCACGCGTTCATTGATCATGTGCGCTTTCTCGGCGTTGCTCGCCCCGGGGCTGCCAGTGCCAGTCAAACATCAATGGCAGACATCTCTCGCCAACTTCGCCTCTATCTCGAGCGGTCCCCGCAGGCTTTGTCTCCGCAAGACGTTTATACCCTCCTCGACAACTTCGTCACTGACTGCAACGCATCGGAAGAGCCCGAGGTTTTCATCTGCAATCTCGAGAATGAGCTGCAGGTCATCCGGGATACTCTTGACCTCAGCGAATGTGCACAGACAGAGGACCTCCTTTGCGTCCTGCGTCATCTCGAGCCAGTGCTTTCATCCACATCCCTCATCTCTACCTGGTTTGATCTCGCCCTACGACCGGCTTTGCGCGAGCCAAGATTGTCTCAAAAAGCACTCACTCAAGCGAAGGATCTTGTCATCGTAGCACTAGAAAAGCCCGATAATAGATACCCCGAGATACAAGGCGAGTTTAGAAGACGGATATTGGACCTTTATCTTTTGGATGCATCTAATGAAGCATCCCCGGAAGACATACTCGAGTGGGCGGACCTGCCAGGGGAGCAGCGAGATCGGCGGAGAATATGGAAGGAAAACCTCGAGGATATTCTTGTCGCGTTTGGCATGGATCAGCCCGAGGTACGCTCTTGATTGCATCACACGAAGTCCCAGATGTGAATAATTGGTTGTTCATGGTGCATGGTAGGCATTCTTAATGCAGATTTTCCACTGCTTTGCGTCGCCCTCCTCGCGCCTGCAACTGATTGACCTTCTCAATCGCTACACCACGGAACCGCTCTTTGAACAGCATGCATCCGTCTTGGCGTCACACCCACTTATGTCTTCTATCTTGACCTCGCTCTTGGTCGACAATTCCACGACGGCGTGCGCGATAAGCCTCACGATGCTTACTAAATTGTTGCCAATTTTTGCAGTCAAGGCTTGTCCCGCACTGAAGCATTTACTTCCCCTTCTCTTTGCAGTCCTTGCGCATATTCTTTGTTGGCCCGAGGGTACACCACCCACATCGACACACTCTCCACTCCCAGGCGGTACAGCGTCTGACGAAGAACACGGCACCATCGGGGGAGAAAATCCCGGACAGGCCACTGACGCCAAACGGACTCTGGACGCGAACCTGGATTTACAATGGGAACGTCTCGAGTTAACATTTGATTCAACGGCAACATCCGCGCCCTCTCCCGAGCGATATTTCACATTCCTGTATTTCCTGTTTCCATGCAATCTTATCGCATTTTTGCGCGATCCAGTTGGGTACCTCGCCGAGAGGAAGGTAGAGAGACCGTATGCAGTAGATTGGGAAGATGCCTTGGACAACGAACAGATCAAGACGAAGAGCGAGGTAGGGATTCTAGTCGAGTATGGGTCCATATAATCTGACACTTGTTTATGATCAGCTGCTTCTCAGGCAGCGCACTACTCACCCGCAGATAATCTGGCACAATCCGGAGACCGAGATAAGCGAGCCCGAGTTCTTCTCGCAATATGACACGGCTAGGATTGTCGCAGAAAGCTTATTGCTTGAGTTACGACATTCGCATTTGGCGTGGCAAAGCAGCGCTGTGCCAGAGGCGGCCTCCGCGGAAACCAATGACAACGTCACAGCGCCACCGCCGTTGGTGCTTGATACCAATGATACGGGTTTAGGGTCCATGAACTCGACCCCTCCAATGCGGACTGTCAAAATTCCTAGCAAGCCACGGGTCTCGCTACAAGATATGGTCAATACATCCATTGCACTCAAATCCTACCTGGACGTCGATATTGTTGATCCAACACCTGTTTGGCCGTACGCGCTGTTCCCATTCGAGGCTATGCCGCAGAGCCCCGGGAAACCCGAACCAGGAAATAGTGTAGTCCAAGCGATAACAGGGCTTCAGCGTGAAGTGTTACTACTACGGAACGAGCTGAACTTCGAGTCGTGGCTTGCAAGAGAGAATGTGAGACAAATTGGGAGGCTGTTTGAACAAAGGATCATGAGTCGCAATGCGGAGGTGGAGAGACAGAACTTGGTGAGTACTTTTTCCCCAGCCATCACTGCAGTTGCGGCATACCTATCACGCTTGAGTAGCACAATAAGTTGCGGGAGAACAAAGTGCAGATCAGCAGCTTACAGCGAAAGTTGAAGGAGCATACTGAGCATTCGGAAATGACAAAGAAGAAATACGCGGATTGGAACGCTGAACTGGGTCGGAAATTGCAAGATCTCAGGGAGCAAAAGCGAAACTGGGTATCTGAAACTGCGGCGTTGCGTTTGACAGAAAAGGAACTTCGGGTCCGTTCATTACTATCGACGTCATTTAGACTCGGAGGTGATTCACGATGGCATGCAGGCACAATTTGTGGCCCAGGGAAATCTACTCGCCGAGGCAGAACGGCGCGAGTCACAATTGCGGACTTCTATCAAAGAGACAGAACATAAGGTTGCACGACTGAAAGACTATGAACAACGGATTGAACAACACACAGTAATGCAACGATTATGGTGAGACAGAAGATGCCATACACCACTTGGTGTCCATTAACGAATGGCTACAGGGATGTGGACGTGCAGAAATACAAAGAACAAACCGAAACGATGAAAGCACTGCTTAGCAAGTACAAAAAAATGGAGTTACGACTGGACGCATACGAAAGGACCCACAGCATGATGGAGGAACAAGCGCGGTGAGAGTACCTCAAGGCTTGTAATCAATGCACATATTTCACTGAGAAGACCTCTGTGTACCAGGGCATCACGGCGACAGATTCAAACCATGGAGGCAAAGCTCAAGCTAACCTCTACTAAAAGAACGCCAATGAAGTCGCCCAGGACATCCTCCGGAACAGAGTTGTCGAGACTAAGAGAGGAGAATGGGAAACTACAAGGGGAAAATATAGAGCTGAAAGATGAGATAGAGGAACTCAAGGCGATGGTCGAGCTGCTGCGGGCGCAGGTAAGAGGGCATTCGGGATTGTTGAGCGAGCCTTCGCGCAGCCCCGTGATTGGAAGCGCGGTGCTGCGACCGTAGTCAGATTTAGTAAAGTAAGGAAGGTTCTCGAAGCATTGCAGGCGTGGGAATAATCGTAGGAGGCGCGTCGAAACTTCGAGAACAAAAATCCCATTGAGATAAATTGGCTCGACGGCTCCTCTCTTCCTACAACCTTAGTCGTCTCCTGTTCTCCCACCTTGCGCATCAAAAAAAATGTCTACACCCGAACCAGAAAGCTTTGGCTTCCAGGCTGAGATCTCTCAGTTGCTCGACTTGATCATCAGTAAGTTATGTTATCTTTGCGCGATTATCGACGCGACGCCTAACCCATTTTCACCTTCCCTCAGACACTTTCTACTCCAACAAAGAAATTTTCCTCCGTGAAATCATCTCCAACGGTTCTGATGCTCTTGACAAGATTCGCTACGCCTCACTCACTGATCCCTCCGTCCTCGAGTCTGAAAAGGAGCTCTTCATCCGCATAATCCCAGACAAAGAAAATAAGTTCCTCTCCATCCGCGATAGTGGTATCGGCATGACCAAGGCCGACATGGTCAATAACCTTGGTACCATTGCCAAGTCCGGCACGAAGGTATATTCTGAGCCAATTATCCACGTCTGACTGGTCATTCTGAAGTCTCGTCATAGGGGTTTATGGAAGCGCTCAGCTCTGGCGCTGATATCTCCATGATTGGCCAGTTCGGTGTCGGTTTCTATTCCGCCTACCTCGTGGCTGAGCGTGTACAAGTCATCTCAAAACACAATGATGATGAGCAGTACATCTGGGAGTCAGCCGCGGGTGGCACTTTCACTATTACCCTGGACACCGTGAACCCACCACTCGGTCGCGGTACTGAGGTTCGCTTATATCTAAAGGAAGACCAGGTGGAATACCTTGAAGAGAAGCGGATCAAGGATACCGTTAAGAAGCACTCTGAATTCATATCCTATCCTATCCAACTTGTCGTCACCAAGGAAATAGAAAAGGTTTGTGACCCTTATTACGGTAATCAGTTGTTCCTGACCACGTGTCTCAGGAGGTCGAGGATGACGAAGAAGAGGCCAAGGAGGGGGAGACCAAGGAGGGAGAGGACGAAGAAGGAAAGGCCAAGGTCGAGGAAGTCGAGGACGAAGATGAGGACAAAGCCAAGGAGAAAAAGAAAAAGAAGGTCAAGGAGCAGAGCAAGGTCAACGAGGAGCTCAACAAGACGAAACCTATCTGGACGCGTAACCCGAACGACATCACGCCAGAAGAGTATGGGGCCTTCTACAAGTCGCTTACCAACGACTGGGAGGACCATCTTGCTGTCAAGCACTTCTCCGTCGAGGGTCAGCTTGAGTTCAAGGCTATCCTTTATATCCCGAAGCGGTAGGTCACCATCGTCACTTTGCATGCCCACCATTTCTAACCTAGTCCTAGTGCACCGTTCGATCTGTTTGAGAGTAAGAAAAAGCGTAACAACATCAAACTCTACGTCCGCCGTGTCTTCATCATGGATGACTGCGAGGACCTCATTCCGGAGTACCTTAACTTTGTCAAGGGTATCGTCGATTCGGAAGACTTGCCTCTCAACATTTCGCGTGAGACACTTCAGCAGAACAAGATCCTCAAAGTCATCCGCAAACACATCGTCAAGAAGTGCATGGATCTGTTCTCGGAGATTGCTGAAGACAGTGACAACTCCCAGAAGTTCTATGAGGCCTTCGGCAAAAACCTCAAGCTCGGTATTCATGAGGATGCCCAGAACCGTAGCAAGCTTGCTGAGTTCCTGCGTTTCCATTCGACGAAGGCCGTTGACGACCAGACCACTCTCAAGGGTTTGTTTCCCGTCCCGCATGCGCCATACTTGTGCTCATTATGAATCTCTAGACTACATTACACGCATGCCTTCGGGACAAAAGGCGATTTACTACCTCACGGGTGAATCTCTTGCCGCCATCAAGGACTCTCCTTTCTTGGAAGTCCTCAGGAAGAAAGGTTTCGAGGTTCTCCTGCTTGTGGATCCCATCGATGAGTATGCGGTATCCCAATTGAAGGAGTTTGATGGCCTCAAGCTTGAGTCTGTCTCGAAGGAAGGTCTCGAGCTTGAGGAGACAGATGAGGAAAAGAAAGCGCGCGAGGAAGAGGCCAAGTCCTACGAGGACTTGTGCAAAGTTATTAAAGATGCGCTTGGGGAGAAGGTTGAGAAGGTTGTTGTATCGAACCGTATCTCCGACTCGCCTTGTGTCCTGGTCACTGGCCAGTTTGGTTGGTCATCGAATATGGTGGGTCTCTCGTTTGACCCCGGATCCGAAGACCAGAAACTGATAACCTGCGCTGTCTTTAGGAGCGTATTATGAAGGCCCAAGCCCTTCGTGATACCTCGATGTCGTCTTACATGGCCTCAAAGAAAACCCTTGAGCTCAACCCCAATCACCCAATTGTTAAGGAGCTCAGACGGAAAGTCTCGGAAGACAAGGCTGACAAGTCTGTCCGGGATTTGACGTATCTCCTGTTCGAGACAGCTCTCCTCACTTCTGGCTTCTCGCTTGAGGAGCCGACATCATTTGCAAAGCGGATCCACCGCATGATCTCGTAAGTGACTTACTTTTTTTGCGCGCCGATGTATGACTAAAAACTTCCCTGACTAAATTCTAGACTTGGTCTTGACGTTGACGAGGAAGAGGAGACAGCGCCCGCTGCCAAGGAAGAGGAGGCGGCCCCTGCGGAGGCAGAAGGGGCCTCTACGTCCGCGATGGAGGAGATCGACTAGAGCTGCTGCACGGACTTGGCTTTAGGCAAAAAAAGTTCTGTAGTAATTCCTGTGTATTACGCTCTCACATTCATTTTCTCCACAATGTGTCTACTGCATTATCATATAGCTATCCCACAAAAGTGCATCCTTCTTCCTTTGTCGCTATTTCTGGCTACCTAAGCGCTGTGTTGAACGATTGCGATTGTACTTTAATATGATGGGTGCCACGCTCACAGCACCCAGTATGGGAAATGATAATGACGCGAGGTACGGACTTCCGATGCCATAGTCATTAGGATAGAGAGAGGATACAGCCGCTGAAGGTAGTTGCCGTACCGAACGACGTGACTAATGTCTCCCCTACTTCCTCTCTTCACCCCCAAGTATGGATGCAATGATACCCGACACGTCTTCACTGCCACGAACGTGATCCCATCGATTCATGTTGATAGCCTAGTACAGTTGAGTCCGCGTGCGATCCTCGTGTTTCTTCCTGACGTTTCGTCCTCGGGTCAAACCTATCAAATTCGCAACATCGGCTGGCAACTATCCCACATGGGCGGTCGCAAGAAACACACGGGAGTCATTGTTGGAGTCATTGCTCGCATCGGAATAAATTCCCAAAGAAAGCGAGATAATAGGTTACTCGGGCGACGTTGTAAAACGAGGCTCAGAGGCGCGCCATTGTTCGCTATATTTGTTATGATTTGTCAGCAAAACAGGCGGGGGCAACGTGCACCGTTTTTGACACGCGGTAGCTTACTCTCTCCCATTGTCCGTTCCATCTCCATAAAACTCCAGTCCCTCCTTTCCTACCTTTTTCTTTTCGTCCCCGTACGCCCCCTCATAAACGCCAACTCCATCAAGCCCGTTTGACAGCAGTCAACCAGCCCCAATTCTTGACTAGACAAGATCTCACAATGTCCCCGATCCCCATTATCGCCCCCCAGCCCCGCCGTTTACTCCCGCAACCGACAGTAATTGACACATCAGTGCCGGTGTTGCCCATCAACCTCGACGATCCGTTCATCGTGAGCATTTCGTGTTGTCCCTGCTTACCTTATCAGAGGACTCATCTTTCTGACGCAAGTGCCACACACCTGCCCCCAAGAATGCTCAGCTTCCTCGCCTCATGTCTCCAATCCGTATTCACCATCGTTCCAAGCGCTCTCTGGTTTGTTTTTCTTTCATCCGGGCGATTACAAACTCCCGTTGATTTCGTTCTTGTCTTTTTTTTAAGGCATCGCAGTCTCCGACACCTTGTAGCTCTATCAAACGACAAGTAGTTTGCCCACCACGTACCCCCCGCCGTCGGCGGCACAATATTCGCCCAGAAGCTATCATTGCGCCCCGTGTGATTAACTTCGATTCTCTTCCATGGATTTCCGCTCTGGACGACCCCGTGTTTACGGCAGGAAACCCCTGGGACTCCGATCTCTCAGGACTTGCAGAATATATGCGTGCTTCCGGTCCTGGCCCGGTCCGCCGGCGCAAGTCTATCTCCTCGAGAGATCGGTCAGAGCCTCTTGTGCCGCTCGTCTCACCACCGCCGAGTGCAACGTCGACACCCCCACCACGGTTCCCGTCGCCATCACGAGTTCAATTCGTTGGTCTAATGCCAATTATGACGCCCGCTAAGGAAGCAACGTGGTGAATGTATAGCGTTGTCACTTTCCGTTTTCCCCACTTAGAAAGTTCTTTTAATCCTCACCCCTTTCATCACGTCACCATTCCCCTGTTCATCAACGGACGCTCCCATCATCCATCCATGCAATCCGGAAATTCACCCGTGCCCTATTCCTGCAAGTCAGCATCATCAACTGTGACCGTATTCAATCGCATATATATTTCACCATCTTTTCACATTTCATTCATTCTCATCTCACAATTTTTTTCGACCGTTCAAAATGCCCGTACTTTATCGTACGACGACCATTCACCTTAACCGTTGTCGTTTTACGTTCAGCCTGACGTTTGATATTTTATTTGTGTATTGTGAGCCGGCCAGGTTCTGCAGCACGCCATCATACTTTTTTCCTCAATGCATCTATCTATGATGTTCCAAGCTCCTCCCTCATTGACAGTTTCCTTATAACGTGTACATGTATTAACGATATTCTCTGCCTTCACGATTTCCTGTACAAGTTGTTCCTATACATGCAATACAGTATTGTGATCAACAGTTTGATCATACTAACAGTCGTAACAATGACATAATGCATAGCGTCGGTAGTCGTCCAAAATCAATGCCTTGAGCCTTGAATCCATTTTAACATTTTCCGTCGCGCAATTTTTATCACATCCGATACTATATAGTGGGTGGGAAGAGAAAGAAATTCAAAAAAGGACTGCCCCAGTGAGGCTCGAACTCACGACCTTCCGATAAGCTTTTCCCAATGGGATAACAGTCGGACGCTGTAACCAACTCAGCCATGGGGCATGTATTAAGGATAACATCTGTTACGTCTAAGAACCAGACATGGCAAGCATCTTACTGAATCTCGCCCAAGCTTGACCCATATTTTTCTCCCAGTCCAAATAACCTATTCTACGCGAAACACAATAATATTTACGATGGTGCCTGAGAAGTCGCTTCAGAAACGAATCTCTCCATGAACTGAATGAGTGTGTCCGCGCTTGCTTCCGTGACGGCATTATAGAGCGATACACGTACGCCTGTTAACACAATGAAATTCGATGAGGGCCGCTTAGGTTGCGCAAGAAAGGTATGTACATACCTCCAACCGACCTATCACCATCGATGCGGTCATGTGAAATGTCAAAAGGTGTGTGGAGGTATGTATGCAAGCAAACAACGCACCGGTGACCCTTTAAGCCTTTCATACCCGCCTTTTCCGCGCCCGCAAGGAAGCGTGCCTCTGCACCTTCCCCGAGGACATTGAAGACGACATTCATCCAGCTACCTGACCCTGATTGCACCCTGCCTTGAAACACACCGCGCTCCTCGCCTGCCCGAATAGCGGCGTATACCTTTTCCGCCTTTCTCCTGTTGACTGCCTCGTAGTGCGCGATGCCACCCTGTTCCTTCATATACTCGAGGACGAGCCCGGTGATGTAGATGGCGAGCATCGACGGGGTGTTGTGCAGGCTCTTGCTCTGCGCGAGTGTCGTGTAGGACAGACATAATGGAACGGGTATCGCACCAAGCTTCGCCGCTGCGTCGACATCAACGAGACAATCCTGACGCACGATAAGGATCGTCAAGCCAGCGGGACCGATGTTTTTCTGCGCGCCGGCAAAGATGATGGCATGATCGCTAAGATGCGGGATCGGGCGGGACATGAACGAGGACGAGTGGTCGCCGACAAGCGGGAGGAGACCATTGGGCTCGCGCGGCAGGAGTCCAAAGGGGAAGGACGTTGGCGCGGTGGGATCCGGTGAAAACTGGACGCCATCGATCGTCTCGTTCTCACAGTAATAAATGAGCGCGGGCGTTCGCGAGAAGGAGTATTCGCCATGCAACGGTATGTTGTCGAAGGAGACGTTGTCCTTGGAGTATTTGCGTGAATCGACCGCGAGCCTTGCACGAGCGCCACCGAGACGTTTGGCCTCGTCGAAGGCCTTTCTGCTCCATGAACCGGTGAGGACGTAGTCCATGACACGCTCATCGTCAGGGAGATCCGGAGAGAGTAGCCTATGGCGCGCGAGGAGGTTCAACACGACGGCAGAGAACTGGGCAGTCCCACCGCCCTGCGTGAAGAGGATGGAGTGGGTTGGAGGGACTTCCAACTGGGTCCTGATGAGGGATTCGGCATTTTGGATGAACGCGCCGAACTCCTTGGAGCGATGTGAGAGCTCGGCGATGCCAATGCCTGTATCATTGAAGTTGAGTAATCCCTGAGCTGCTTTCTTGAGTACGGGTTGAGGAAGGGCAGAGGGACCTGCCCCAAAGTTGATCACCCGAGAGGTTGCCATCGTCCGAGTCGAAGAGGTGAAATTGAATTAACTTGGCAACCGCGATGGTAAAGCAAGCGGCGGCGGGCAATAAGGGACGTGCTGCCCAGCCTCCGAGTCCCGCTCCCAGAGCGATACCTTTCCCCAGATTATCAGAGAAGAGTCACATACGGTGTCATACATTTCTGGAGGACCAGATTATACTGCTAAGCGTGCGCCTTTATTGTCATCTTATCCGTCTCTAGGCCGGCGTAACCGTAACAGCGCCCGCGGCAGAACGTGTTGACTCGAGAAGAATGCCGATCTTTTGTCGACTTTATTGACTCCCAACGCCTGGAATTGACTCCTCCAAAAAAACGTGGGGAAGCAGTTAGGGTCAATTGTGAGCGAGCATATGTTTCTCGTTTGACACTAAACGCCCGAGTTTAGCGTCGTCCTCCCAGACAGGGTCTCCATACCTTCGCCCGAGTTTGCAGATCGATTATGGACTGTACTCCGTCCCCATCTGCCATCGTTTCCATATCCTGCCTCGGTGAAACGGCCAGATTCGAGTGCTAGGGCGGCCCATTCCCTCAACTCAAACATTCGATTGTACAAATACACTCCGTCGCAGCATTTTAACCCTCACTATGACGATTCCGTACGCGATGCGAAGACTGGTGCCGTCTCGGAATGGACACTACTCATATACCTTACCGGTGTCGAAGATGGTGTGCAGGGAGGGGAGGTACGTATGATAGGATCCGTTGAGACACTTCGCTCGATTATCGCAGACCATTTTCTATCCAAATAGCAAAGCGAAAGCCTCGGAATCCATGGTGGCACCGCTTACACGGGGCACAGCCCTTCTTCATAGGTCAGTGTAGACAGATACGCTTGCCGAGGTGCATGTAGATGCTAAAGTCCTTTTCTAGACATGGCAACGAGTGTCTCCTCCACGAGGGCTCGCAGGTCCAAAACGGCACCAAATACGTCCTCCGCTCGGATATCATGTTTTTGGATTAGGATACAACCGATTACGGGGAGTAGATGAGACGACAGGAGAGTCGATAAAGATGCTACCTTCTGCTCTTCTTTTTTTTCGTTGGCATTCCTGCCTGGACTACGTCGTCATCCCGATCTCTGACATCCTTATCCTCACTATCACCCTTTCTCCGCTTCCGATGTCCCTTATTCCCACCTTCCCTGAGCTCCGTGGCTGCCAGTCGCCCAGCCTCGTCAACCCTTTCATGCAATAAAGCTACCTCCTCCTTGTCGGTGGGCCAAATGTCCATCTTTTTGTTGATCACGGCTTCAATGCGTTGGATAAGTTCAACGTCGTATTGCGTAACAAGTGTTATGGATTTCCCGGCACGCCCAGCGCGGGCTGTGCGGCCAACCCGGTGGATGTAATCTTTAGAATGTGTAGGGATATCAAAATTGACGACGATGTCAACAACCGGAATGTCGAGGCCCCTAGAAAAGAGTTCCGCTTCCGTCAACAACTCTTATCCCCGCATATACAAGGACCTACCGGCTAGCCACGTCTGTAGCTACCAGGATCTTTCTTGACCCGCTCTGGAATTTACTCAGAGAGCCGAGGCGCTGACTTTGACTCAGCTGACCATGAAGTGGGATGGCTGCAAAGCCCAGATTACGCAGCACAATTGAGAGCCTGTTCGAAGCTTGTAATCCGCTTGTTTACTCAGAGAGATTGCAAACATACCGTTGTGCGTCATGAACGGTCCGAGTAAAGACGATCATAGAGTTTTGCGCCAAGGAATTTGCAAGGTAGACGAGATGAACGTCCTTTTGTGATAGGGGTATGAAGAGGTAGTATTGCAGCAAAGTGGACACCGTTGAATATCTGCGAGATGAGGAAAAGTCAGACTTGCGGATGTCACTGGACGGTCAAGACACTTTTACTTTGTTGAAACCTCCACTCGCACAGGGTTTGACAAGCTCGCACGCTGGAGCTTAGCAACCTTGGTCGTCATCGTCGCCGAATACAAGTAAGTGGTCCGTTCCTTCGGGATGGCCCTGAGAATGGCGTCGATATCCGCCCCAAAGTCCATATCCAACAAACGGTCTGCCTCGTCGAGAACCTGAGGGGTATGGCGGACAGCTTGAGCTGATTGAACGCGCGCGACGCATGTATAGGGAAAGAAAATGGCAGCATGGTATTCGCTCACCAGAAATCTGAGGCCACGCAGACTGAATCCCTTCGTGTTCTCTAGGTGATCCTTCAATCGCCCAGGAGTGGCCATAACGATGTGCGGCTTCTTAGCCAGCGCGATCGACTGCGTTACCATATCCATTCCGCCAACGAGGACCGTGCACCGTACGCCCATAGCGGAACCGAGCGCTTCAAATTGCTGTGAAATCTGGTAGGCCAACTCGCGCGTCGGTGCAAGTACGCACGCAAAAAGACCCTTTGGTTCCTCCCATAGCTTCTGGAGGATAGGTAG
>Ga0137358_10000559_pt1 | contig 17503 bp, 22 predicted proteins | sample Mad1_20_16metaG_FD_105551 | JGI IMG/M metagenome (GOLD analysis project Ga0137358, IMG submission 105551) | Vadose zone soil microbial communities from Angelo Coast Range Reserve, California, USA - Mad1_20_16 metaG | ecosystem: Environmental > Terrestrial > Soil > Vadose zone | place: USA... | reverse complement strand
GCGCCGGGTCAGCCATTCCCGCAGCCTCGCCACCTCCCGCTCCAGGCACCCCTCCACGGCGACCTGGGCCCCCTCCTCCGCGATCGAGTCCTCAACCACGTCCTGTTCCTGCAATCCCCCCTCGGGGGCAGTCCCCTCCGTCTCAAACACAGGCGACATCTGCGCCGGTAGCAGCGGTTCCAGCTCCACCGGGTCGCGGTGTCCCTCCCCCTCCTGCCATACCTGCACGGAGAGGATCAGGATCAGCGCCCTTGGTTGTGTCCGGACGGGCGCCGCCGGCTCCTCCAACAAGGCCCGTGTCATCTGCGCCCTCTCGTATAGCACCTGCAATCCCTCCACGAAGAACGTTGGGAGGAGAGGATGCCCCCTCTACTCCTACTGTACCACCAGCGCCACCTCGTCTACCTACTCGCCCTAGGGCGGCCTCTGCGAGCGAGTCACCAACTGTTCGAACAAGTTCTGCTGCTCGACGAAGTGTAGCACCGCCTCAACCACCAGGGCCAGCCCCCCCTCCAAGGACACGCATTATATCTCCAAACGCGTCATCGCAACCTCCTCCGCCGGCTCGTCTTCCATCTGGGAGACGTGGTGTTTCCGCTGTCTTGTCGATCGCGAATGGGGACGCAGGCTCCCCTGCGCGTTCGCGAAAGAGTATGTCGTTTTCAATCTCTTTCCCATAGTTTTGAAATACTCAACTAAATCTGCCAAGTTCCTTCACCGCCGCCGAACGTTGGGTCGTACATTTTCCCTACGGACTTTCCCCAACCTCGAACGTTCCAGCAGAGTGCGAAGCAGTATGCGCAGGGGCGGACGAGGGGTAGTAACTTTGATTTGAAAGTGTTGTAATGACGTTGTGAATTCATCTTATTTACTAATGCGCCACGTCATTGGAATTCACTTTCGCGGTTAAATAAGCGGATAACACGTCTCCTTTGTTTCACCTCTCTTGCTCCAGGATGCGAATCTCATCGGTCCTAGCCTCTACCTTCTCCCTTACCCTCGCCACTCTCGCCTTTGCTGACGCAGCTTCCGATGTCATCGACTTGACTCCTTCTAACATCAAGTCGGTAGTCGACCCCGAACAGCTCGTCCTTGTTGAATTCTTTGCGCCATGGTATGCGCTCATTTTCTTTCCCCCTTTCTCATCGTGACTCGTTACCTTCCACTGAAGGTGCGGGCACTGCAAGGCGCTTGCTCCTCACTACGAGGAAGCAGCAACTTCCCTCAAAGAAAAGGGTATCAAACTCGCCAAAGTGAACTGCGTTGACGAGCCCGACCTGTGCCAAGCACACGGTGTTCAAGGATATCCGTGAGCTCCACTCTCCGAGGCAATTGTTTTCTCCATTGATAATGGGGTTCTTAGCACTTTGAAAGTTTTCCGGAATGGAGAGCCCACCGACTATACTGGTCCCCGAAAGGCAGACGGCATCATCAGCTACATGACCAAGTACGTTGTTACTGTACTTGCTTTCAGCGTCCCCGTTTGATTCTCCCCCCACAGACAATCGCTTCCAGCAGTCACCGAAGTCACCGCCGCCAATATTGAGGAATTCAAAAAGGCTGACAAGATCGTCGCTATTGCGTGCATTTCCTCTCCCTCTGATGACCTTGCTGCACTGTTCCAAACCACTGCTGAGAAGCACCGTGACGACTATCTCTTTGGACAAACCACTGATGCTGCCGTAATCGAATCGGCAGGTGTCACTGCCCCAGCTATCGTCCTCTACCGTACTTTTGACGATCCCATTTCCGTTTACCCTCACGCCGTCACTTCTGCAACCGTTGAGACGATTGAGAGTTGGATCGCGGAACTTTCTATCCCAGTCATTGGCGAGGTCAGCGCAGACAACTACATGACCTATGCCGAGTCAGGGAAGCCGCTCGCCTACCTCTTCATTGACCCCACGTCCGACTCCAAGGACGAATACATCGAGCGAGTGCGAGCCGTAGCTCTTGAGCACAAGGTGAAGATCAACTTCGTTTGGATCGATGCGATCAAGTTCGGGGATCATGCCAAGTCTCTCAACCTCCCCGAGAGCGTCTGGCCGAGCTTTGTCGTACAAGATCTAGAGAACCAACTCAAATACCCCGTTGACCAGAACACCGAGATCACGACGGTCGTCGTCAAGAATTGGATCGAGTCATTTGTCGCTGGCACTCTTGAACCCACTCTGAAGAGTCAGCCTGCGCCTGGGAGTCAAGACGAAGCCGTTTATACCCTCGTGGGCAAAGAGTTCGATAAGGTTGTCTCTCAGAGCGACAAGCATATTTTTGTCGAGTTCTACGCAACCTGGTGAGCATGCCGCTTGCGTTATCATCGCGAATTTGACTATTGGTGAAGGTGCGGACATTGCAAGCGTCTGAAGCCCACGTGGGATGCCCTCGGTGAACATTTTGCGGCTGCAAAGGATCATCTTATCATGTATACTTTTTGCTTTTCTGCTCCCGTCTCGTATCTAATCGTCTTTTCAGTGCCAAAATGGATGCACCTGAAAACGATCTTCCACCCTCTGTCCCCTTCCGTGTCGGCAGCTTCCCAACTCTGAAAATGAAAATGGCGGGCACAAATGAGTGGATTGACTACGAGGGAGATCGCTCCCTGGAGAGTCTCATTGCATTTGTTGACGAGCACGTCAAAATTCCACCCAAAGCGACTGCAGGGAACGAGACGGCTCCTTCTCAGCCCAAAGTTGAGTTCCATGATCAGACCCATGATGAGTTGTGAGGGTTCCGCGATACATAGTTGCATTGCATGTATATGTCACTCTGGGACTTTACAGTTAGTATTCTTGTAACTCGTGTGCCTCGGCGCTGCAGAGGCACGGATGGTTGACTTTCTCAATTTCGCAAAAGCAAGCGCATGGAGAGCCACATCTACCTGCTGGAGACCTCAACAGATAAACCTCATCTACAAAGCCCAGGCTTGCACGCTATTGGGAAGCTATTGTTCGTTGCACGCTTAAGTCCAGGTGATAGAAGTGCAATGGGGCATTCATCTCTAAACTGATATACAACACTTATCGATCTGCTGCACAAACAAGAGACGGATTACTGCTCAGAGTTTTATCTCCTCAAGGCCGTCCTTCCAGAACGTAAAATAGGCTACAAAGCACATGTCATTTGAATTAAATAATATGAGAAAGAAGTTCCTTACGCGTGATGCCGTCTTCACGGTAGTTAAGTAGTGCGACCATACCGTCAGTATCCAAAGACTCGCCAACGTACTGTAACTCATGTTGGATCCAATGAGAAAAAAGAAGGCTGTGGGAAACCTACAAACTCGTAATCCTTAAAATTGGCTACAATTTTCTTTGCGTAGGCCTGAGCCCCCTTCTCGAAGTCAGTGACGCGATCCGCGGGAAGCTTCTCCTTGAGGGCTTTCATGTATCCCTATCATTGATAGGACATCACCAGATGCCTAGACCAGATGAACGGGTATAAAAACCTTGAGGTATTTAAGGAAGGTGCTCCTGTCAAAAGAAGTCGCCTGTAGGCGAAACGAATGCACGACATTGTTGACCTGCTCAGCACCATCTTCCAATGCTTCGTCTTGCTCCTCGGCCGAGGGATTGGCGCCTTAAAAAAATTCAAAGGTTAAATCAAGCGCAAGGAATAATGAGAATATGGCAGACCGATATCGACATCAGCACCCTTTTTGACAGTGATAAGTTGACAATCAACCTCATAGACGATGTCATCTATGACTTTGCTTTGACGGGACATTAGCAAGAAATAGCAGCGAAGAAAACGAGAAGACATACACGGGGAACGCATCAGAGAACATCTCATCGCCAGAAAGCTTATCTTTGTACAACAACATTTTTTACGGGCGGAGGATGGAGAAACGAAAGACAGACGTGAAAATCGATCGATCAAAAGCACCCTATGAGCACGTGACCCAGAAAAAGTGATTTGGAAGTTGCCAAGTGGGCACTGTACTCATGGACTACCAGCCTATCGTCCCGGCGAAACATGCAAAATCTGCTCCAGAAAAGCATAGCATAGAATCCCGATATTGGAGGTCTTTCAAAAGCCCCGTCTTCGTCAAGGAATATGCTCCCGTTACTTCTATTCACTTCACACACTCTAAACCACATAGATATGCGGTTACTGCAGCTACGAGAGTGCACATATATGCCCCGCGCACACAGAAAATAACCAAGACCATCGCAAGATTCAAAGATGTCGCGCGGAGTGGTTTCATTCGTGACGATGGAAAGTTGCTCGTTGCCGGGGATGATAGTGGTTTGATTCAGGTACGCTATTCTCCTCGACTTTGTAGAAGTACTCGCGCCTTTCATGTGGCTAGATTTTTGACGTCAACTCGCGAGCTATTCTCCGTACTCTCGATGCTCATAAGCAGCCTGTGCACGTCACGAAATTCTCAATGCTAGATCACACACGGGTGCTTTCATGTTCTGATGATACCACTGTACGGCTGTGGGACGTGCCCTCACAATCAACCATCACCACCTTTATCTCTCACATCGACTATGTCCGCTCTGGCCAAGTCTCCTCTACTGATCCGCATATCATCCTCACCGGTTCATACGATGGCACGGTCCGCATATTTGACACCCGCACAGGCGACTGTGAACTTCTCATGGGCTCGACGTCGGGGGGTTCTAGTGCTGGCACCGTGCCTGTCGAACAAGTACTCATGTATCCATCGGGGACTGTTGCCCTGTCTGCTGCGGGTTCCATCCTCCGTATATGGGACATCGTCGCAGGTGGGCGATGTCTTCGTGCGATGTCCAACCACCAAAAGACGGTTACGTCTCTCGCTTTTAACGCCAACTCGTCGAAGTTATTGACCGGGGGGCTTGACCACATGGTCAAGGTGTATGACATCAGCAATTACAACGTCGTACATACGATGCGCTACTCTGCTCCAGTAATGTGTCTCGCGGTATCGGTGCGTCCTTATGCTTCGGGCCCGAGAGTGAGGAATGGTTTTGATAATTTGCGGTGCAGCCCGATGAGACACACATCGCTGTCGGCATGTCCGATGGAACTCTGTCCGTTCGTCGACGACAACCAAAATCATCGGAAGAGACTCCAGCACATGCCCTCTTGTCCGAAGCCTCTCTTCGCGCGGCTACTCTGGAATCCTTTTTAGGTGTTTCTCCTAGCATCGGCCGACCCCGCGTCCAGGATCGTACCAAGAACAAACCAGTTGGTGATGTGGACGAGTTTAAAGTTGAGAGCAGACGAAGGCGAAGATTGAAGGAGTATGATCGACTGTTGAAGGGATTCAAGTACTCTGCTGCGCTGGACTCAGCTTTACGAAAGGTGGGCACTAACCTTTTCACAAGCCATAGCCAGAAATCAGCGTTTGACCATATCTGATTCCAGCAAGTACCTCCTGCAACAACATTCGCGCTCATTCAAGAACTTGTTTATCGTGATGGCCTTCAGTCAGCTCTCGCTGGTCGTGACGACGTTCTTCTCGAGCCCATTTTGCGGCTACTTCTGAAATACGTCACTGATCCTCGCTTCGGTGGCATAGCATGCGACGTTGCGGGGGTAATCATCGGTTCGTTATCATTCATGACTCGATTACACTATCGCTTTATGATACTCTCAACAGAGATGTATGCCCCCGTTCTTGGCCAGTCCCCCACCATCGATTCCCTCTTCCTACGCCTGCGGAGAAAACTGGTAGCCGAGTTGCGGCTTCAAAATGATCTCGTCAAGACGAAGGGAGCACTCGACATGCTGTTTGCATTTGCGGCACTCTCCGTATGATGTCCTCGGACAAAACGTGCGTCAATACGTATGATATTAGCAGCTTTCCGAGAAAGCTATTAGATATTGTAGTATCTCGCGTTGAGAAATGCCCTCGGAGGCGTTCAATCCTCCCTCGTCGATGTTGTCACGGAAAATTCGAAGCGTCGAGACAATGTCCAGAAACGACTTGCTCCGCCGGTTCAACATCTGCCGCACATGATCGCGAATCTGGGGTCCAATTAGAAACGTATATCACAGCAACCGGATAGCACCTACCCCATCATCCTCCATGATAATCCATGCCAAGATGTAGTCCACAGTTTGTAGTGTGTAGAGTCCCCCGTCCAGCCGTCGCAAATACCATGCGTCCTCCTCTTCGCCCCCTATTTCTTCAGCAGCCTTGAGCAATGCTTCCTTTTCCGCATCAATTTCCCGGTCCACGACGGCGAGCCTCGTCTGTGCCGATGTACGAATGTCGAGTAGCTTGTCAGTCTTTTCGTAGTTATTCTCTACGAACTTTGCAAGGAGGCGGATGCGGGCTGGGAAGTCAGAAGGGAGATTTGTAAAGAGCGATGAAAGAATGCCAAGGATATGCGTTGTATCTTCCGGAGCAGAAGACTGGGTGGCACCCTTTTGCTTTTTTAGAGGCTGCAATTATTTCAGAAGAATAATAGAGCGCGGATCCAATCAAAGCAGACCTTTCCCATGAAGGCATTGAATAAGTATTTGAGGCCGGATGCCTCGACAAATACATTGCACGCCTCTGTACCTGCATGACCAGACATTGCATGGTCTAGGGTTTTAACCGCACGTGAGCGCGCTTGCATCTTGTCTCTGAGAGGGAAGAGTTCAAAAGACCGACGCGAAAAGAGACATAAGGTATACCTCATCATCAGGACCATGAGATCGACACCCTCGCTCTTCAAGAAAAAATCTTTGATTTCCGACTCGGCAAGGGCGGAACATAATGAATCAAACACGTTCTCCATAAACTCGGCCTCGTCAGCATCAGTAGGGTCTCGCCGACGGAATTGCTGTGAATAGTGAGACTTCTGGACGAATATTACGGCTGCGACATACTGAGGCGACATTCAAGAGTATCTCCACCCCATCCTTCCTCCCGAGCTCAATGCGATTGAGCTGACTTCCTTGAAGTAGAATGGATAGTAACTCGGCTGAGTAGTTACGATTCTCGTCGCGTGTTTTAGATTGAGTGTGTTTCAACAACCAAGGCAGAAGGTTTGTCTTCAAAACCAATCGTTCTGCTAGAGGTGGCTGGGACCCAACAAAGTTCTCAAATATGCCCAAAACGTGATAAATTCCTTGGCGATCTGCCTCCTCGGCTTCGTTGAGTCGTGTCATATTATCGACAAGCAGCTCCAAAATTGAGAGGTCCAGCTTAGGGCATGTAAGCGCGCTTTCCGACCTTTATTTGTGAAGACCAAACGCACCAGGGCACTAATCAAGCCCTTTAATGCGACTTCTCTTTGATCCGGGTCCTCCTCCTCGTCTCTCTCCTCTTCACCTACGTCCTCATCCGTAAGCTCATGGATCAATTCTATGACGTCAAGCGCAATATCCGCGTTTTCATGGCTAAGAAGCCCGACCAATGTGTCCAGCTGGCCAGAGCCGATGAGAAGTGGATAAGCAATCTTGGGAACCTGCGCAAGAGGAAGTAGAGCTTTGATGGCGGTATCAAGGTCTGCTTCTGAGTCGATAAACCTAGCGGCGCTTATAGTGAGAACCAAGATAGGGAAGCTATTGCCACCCACTTTGTTGGGTCGTCAGGGTATTTCGACCGTTGTGCCTGATTCTTATTAGCGGCTCTCTCCAGCCGTAGCAACAACTTTTTAATACCCGAAGAGGAGAGCATTTCAAACTGATGGACATGAAAGACCATGCATGAGTATGATAACGCATGTTGGATAGAGAATGGATACGAACATCGTCTGGAACCTGCTCAGCCGCTGCATTGTCAAAGATGTTTAGTATTTCTTTTTGCTCGTTCGTGAGGCCGCCACCGAAGAATCGCCCTTCTTCATCCTCTTCGGCGAAGTAATCTGGGTCATTTCCCGGTGCGAAGCTTTCTCCTCCTATGGGCTCCGTAGCGTCATCGTCATCGTCATCGTCGGCATCCTGCACTGTCACAATTCGTTTGGAAGGGGCAGTAGGAGAAGACGGCGGTTCCAGCGACGTGCCCTCCTCCCCCAATCTCATCTTCTTGAGCATCTCGGGCGATGGTGCATCTGGCATGCGCCGTTTGTTTCCACCTGTAGGAATTTTTGGTACCTGAAAGTGGGTTCAATATACACGAGGAAAGACGCTGTCTGCAGATGCGGTACCTTGAAGAGCTTGTCGATATCCATGGCACGATGTAAACTCGAACTTGCACTAACAAGATGTCCACCGGGGTACCATTGAAGATCGTAGGTTGTTGTATAATCGCACGTGAGCAACTTCAGCGGAAGTCCATTTCCACGAGTAGACAAGCGAAAATGGGTACATTAGTGCTGCATTGCACTCTACACAAAACAACGTGTGGCCAGTCGCTCACACCCCCACGAAATCTCAGATATCCTTCTCAAAGGATCATCACAAATTGAATTGAAGTGCTTCATGAATCTCTTCCTAATCTAGTCTGCTCATTAAAGTAGGTGAAGTAGAGCTACAATTCTATGGGCAGCTCTGCGATACGGACATGAAGAGGTAATGACGACCATCACAGCATGAGAAAACCACACACGTATGGTACATGCATGGGGTCGTGCAAATATTATGATATCTAATACGGCTTCTTCCTGTTCTTCTTCAGCTCCATTTCTAGCTGCTTCGCTTTTCGATGACCAATTTCCACAGGACGGATGGCAGTACTATCTGCTTTCTTCAGTTTGATTGGACGGTTTCCAACGTATTTGCCTGCGGGATATTAGAAAAGGAGGGTATATCATGAATTAAGGACTCACCATCCATCTCCTTCCAAGCTTTCAAAAAATCCTCTGGGTCAGAAAACGCGACGAAGCCATACTTGGCCTAGTCACCGGTAAGTAACACACTTACGGACATTAATGGCAAATGAGACGCACTTTTTGACTTAGCCTATCCCTAATAACCCGTGCTTTCTGAAAAGACGAGTACTTATTAAAGGCACCAGATAGGACGTCATCAGAGACATCGTTACTCAAATCTCCAACAAACAATCGGAACCATGCTACGAATAAGAATTAATGATGTATAGGGAGAGAAAGGGAGGAAACCTACATGGGTTCCATTCGAGCAAAGTCTGATCCTCCCAAGTCTTCCCACCACCCTTTCGTAAAACAGTCGTTCGCTTTCCGCCTTTTGCCAATTTGCCTCCTGAGCCACCCTTCTTGTCAATCATAGCACCTGGAACATACACGGATTGTTGGGCGAGAATGCCAACGTCATATTCGTATGCGTTTGCGGGTACGGGTGCGCTGTGAGTGGATGTGGAGGGTAAAGGGTAGATTGGACCCTGGTACGGTTGATGATAGGGATTGACATCAGAAGAGGAGGATCCCTGTTGGTGATGATTCTGGCCATAGTTTGAGTACATGTTGACAAGATACGAGCAAGGGTTGGGACGAACAGACGAACACCGGGCACGCTGACCCGACCACGGACACGGACACTTGGATTATGTAATGACCAACGGCCCGAAGGTAAACTTTAATTATTATCATCCCTACCAACTGTTCCATCGACCTGAGTGGTCTCTTCGTTAGTCAAAAGGTGAGCTGATAAACACAACATATACTCAGTTGCACTTTCATACGTATCGAGAGCCATGCCTCTATGGAAGCACATATCACCTCGGCGGTGGATGGATGAAGCGTCCTGTGGATGTGCTGACATTTGCCCCAGATGCCATTCGTCAAGAAGGTCAAGAATGATGCATACTTCTCTCGTTTTCAAGTAAAGTACCGTCGCCGAAGAGAGGGGAAAACTGACTGTACGTTACTTTGCTACCTCATCTATAACGTCCATATAACGATTTCTTGCCAGATTACGCGCGCAAGCGGTTAGTGGCGCAGGCAAAAAACAAGTAGTAGGTCATTGTCCATGAACGCCAGTAATGGTTCCTGAATTGCAGACTTAGTAACGCACCCAAGTATCGCCTTGTGGTTCGTCTCACAAATAAGGACATCATCGTTCAGATTGTCTACGCGCGCCTCCAAGGTGACTTTGTCCTGGCTGCGGCACATTCACGAGAGTTACCGCATTATGGCATCAATCACGGCCTTACAAATTGGACTGCCGGTATAAGCATCTTCATGAACAAGCAGGCGCTTTTCTGACACTGAACTCCTTAGCGTATGCCACTGGTCTTCTTGTGGCCCGTCGCGCATTGACCAAGCTGGGTCTTGCCGACAAGTACCAAGGCGTCACGGAGCCTGATGGTACCATTTCCCTGACTGAGGCCCTTGATGATGAAGATTCTCCTCGGCCATTTAAATGCTACCTTGATGTCGGCTTGAAACGGACTTCTACCGGTTCACGCGTTTTCGGGGCGCTCAAAGGTGCCAGCGATGGCGGTCTCTATATCCCCCACAACGAGAAGCGCTTTCCTGGTTATGATACAGAAAGCAAGCAGTTGGACCCAGAAGTTCTGAAGAAGTATATTTTTGGTGGGCATGTCGCAGAGTATATGGAGAGTTTGGAAGAGGAGGATGACGAGCGGTGAATATTTCTTCCGTATTTTCCTTGTCATTTCATATCTCACCGCCCAATAGCTTCAAGAAACAATTTTCCACATACCTTGCGGATGGCATTGGCTCAGAAGACATCGAAGAAATCTACACCAATGCGTATGCGGCCATTCGTGAGGATCCCACTTTTAAGCCGACAGAAAAGACGAAGGACTGGAAGGCGGAAAGCAAGAAATATGCTACACCTCGCCTCACTCTTGAACAACGTAAAGCCAAAATCCAGGCAAAGATCGAGGCCTTCAAAGCCAATGGTGGAGATGTCGCGGACGAGGACGAAGAGGAGGACGAAGAGTAATTGGCATTTCTCGTCCGCGAGTTTATCCCATGCCTTATCATATCACGCACGCTGTCGCCTGTGTTGCATGTTCTTGTGTGCCTGCCCTAATTCACGAAGGAATCATGGTCGCCTCTATTTAGTACTCACGGCACGGGCAGTGCCTTACACTGAGGTAATGTAACACTCATAGACCGGGCTCAATGCCCAGCAAAAGATAGTTCTATCATCTCCCGTATCCATGAGAACAAGGTGGTCGACCCAGTGGTGTATGTTTTGGAGACCGTTTCCTCTTGTCCGGTGGACCGTACAAACCGCGAAATTGAACACTGCAAATTATCCTCGCAGATGATTGAGAAGGTTCTACAAAAATCAGTCACATATCTCCCGCTAAAATAATGAGGACTGGTTCTTACAGCGTTTGGCCCTCCCATTTGCCAACTACCCGGTTTATGGGCATATCAACGAGCCAAGTGCCACCCAACCGCTCGGACATGTCGGTGCCCATCTCGCAAATTCGTTGAAGGAGACATTGTTCTGTCTCATCGCGAAGGAGTTGGGTGAGCTGGGGAATGGAAGAGACAGGTAGAGTCGCTTGAGATAGATGTGCCACCAAAGATGAAGGTGATGAAAAGGTGAAGCGAAGAGTTCGGCTATGCGAACGCCCATCAGTCAGGCGCTCTTATAGGTCTTGTACCACTCGCCTGTTATCAATGCGAATGGTGGTTACACCACTGATGTGACCAGTGCCAGTGCCTATCAGTGATTCGAGAACTCCAGCGCTGTCCTCCCCGACGGCATCAAAGTGAAACTTGACAGGGACCCCAGCACGACGCAAGATTTGAACGATATTATTCATCTCTGCCTTCACGCGGGTGCAGAGGAGTTCGTATTGTAGGAGATCGATGACGGGCTGCAGAAGAGCCACGGTGGATTGGATGGAAGTTAGTGGAAATGCTTGGTCGGTATGTAGTCTTGAAGAGGCCGCGTCTGGTGCTCCGATCCTAGCAAGCCTCCTGCGGGAGTGTTCACGGAGGAGAAGGAGATGGAGAAAGTTGTATATCAAATCACATCTGGCTCGCGAAATGGGATCAGAGTCCATCTCTTGAGATGCAAGCCCATCGTGCTCGACCTAGAATATTGGGCCAATCTATCAGTAAGAATAGACGGAAGGGTCACATGAAGGCTAACCAGTTCGAACCGTATCTCAGTGTCCTGGGTAGCTTCAACGACGAGGAGTCTCTCGGCAACACGCACGGAGCTAGTAGGGAGAATGCTTGCATTCCTTATTAATAAAGAAAATATCTCCTGTTCCAGGACTTCGCGCTGCGCCTCATGGAGGGTAGTTTGCAACGGATCGTCATCCCTAGGTTCATTCGCAATGGTATTGCACGCTGCTCTTTGTGTCCCAGAGGCATCCATGGTCATCACACTCACACAGAGGATTGTTCTTTGTCTTCGGGGAAATACGATCGATTCCTTTGAGCCATATGTAGCGAGTTGGCCAGTTGCTCTCTGACGAAAGCCAGGCGACGCTTGAAGAATTTGGATGAGTATTTGTGTGTGAGTTCGTGGAAACAGCATACATTCCGACAATCCAAACGATATCAAAAAGTCTTTGGTCGTCCGGTCTGCGCCTCGGCCAGTGGGCATTCCAAATGCTAGAGGCGCCGGAGTGAGGCCCCAGTTCCGTCGTCTAATCTTCAAAGCGTCTATCCAATATCGCGCACCGACGTCATGGCCACGTTCAACCGCAATTGTAGCCACTTTGAATAGTTCAGAAGCTTTTCTCAAAGCTTCGTCCTTTCCCCCTGCTACAAGACGCGCATTGAAGGATTGCACGGACGCTATTGAAGGGGGCTGTGATACTGAAGAAGAGGCCAGTAAGTCGCTTGGAGGCACGGAGACAGATGACGGGTCCGCATGTGGAGCGGAGGGAAAGCTTGTATGAGCAGTAGACGCTGCGAAAAGGGAAAGGACATCCTTGGCGAGTGTCATCTCACCAAGTGCGATGCTAGGGAGATTTAAGCGGTGGATAAGCAATCTGGGTGCGACTCGCACGTACTGTAACTGCGGTAGAATTTCGAGTCTTATGTTCGACAGAGCTTCGGGGGAAGTGGCCTCCGCGGTCTGACCATCTGATGGCTGTTTCACGGTGTCTTTGGACTGGGATGCCGCCCCTTGGTCATCGGCCGGTTTGTGGGCCTGCCGCTGCTCCTCGTCTTGGTTAAAGAAGTCATAGCCTCGTTCTAAAAACATACGTCTTAAATCCTCTCCAAGCCGTGAGCCAGGTTGCTCATCGCTGTCCATAATACACCGTGAGCCCTCAAACTATCGCGACGCCAAGGATGGTTGGTGCGCACGGCTCAAAGACATAGCGGCCATCTGGCGTGATATCGAATAGGGTAGGTATTGGGCGGCCAAGGTCGTCTTTGTAAAGTCTCTCGAGGGACAACTTAAGTGCGGACTCTCGAGAATCCGACATTTTTGTGAACGAGTCAGTGTGGTGTCGGTCAATGCGAGTGACCGGACCGGCGGATGCCTCTGGTCGACAACCGCGACAGCGGGAGGCAGTTTTTGATTATCCTATCCTCGAATGGTCCGCCACGAAAGCCACGTTCAACCACACAATGAATCTCCGGGACAAATGTCTCCTCAACCTCCTACGAAGAGGAAGAAATTCGATGACGACGATCTCAACGGATCAAAGAAAGCTCGAACCCGGGTCAGGTTTGTTTACCCATTCTCTTTTGAGAACGTGGACATATCTTAAAGCTTGATCTTCGGGGATCCAGCTATTCTTGTGGAGAGTGCCACCGCCGTAAGCAGAAGGTAATTTCAGAAGTTTGACATCCTCGGATATTCATATTATAACTACGTTGCATAGTGTGACCGCCAAATTCCCTGTTCCCACGTATGCGTCTGGACATAATATCAACGCTGGGGGTACGCTTAACTACATTTCTAGTGTATGGCTCGCAAGGTACCTGAATTGTGCAAGGCATATACGCCCGGTAAACCTGATCAGGATATCCACCTTCGTCTTGCTCGCCTAGAGCATATCATCGAGCTTGCCTTGCCACAGTTTGCGTCGGGATCCGGTCTTTCTTCAAGGCGTGGTTGGTCCAGAGAGCATGCCAGGTCGCTCTCCCCTAGCGTCGATGCGGGCACACACTCTCAAGCGGAAGAGGATGACTTTGGCAGCGGAACGTTTCAAAGTGGAAAGTGGTATGGAACCAGTGCAGCTGGAAGTATTGCCCCCGCTTCAGTATTACAACAGGTGAGGGTACCGATTCCACCTGCTTTGTGATACTTAAGAGAAGATTGCATCTAGCTCCAGATTGCTGTGCCCACTACTCAATCTAGTGGTACCTCGTCCTTACTGCCCAACCCGACAGGCGGTGACGACACAAAGATTTTCGTGGCTGCTATCGATTCTGTACGGCAAGATGCCGAACCCACCGCGGCGGACAATCTAAAGACGCTCATTCAAGACTGTGGTGTCTCTCCTCACAAGATAACCGAACTTGTACAGGAACTCCCTCCACAAAGGTTTGCAGACGTGTTGGTTGACTTTTATTTTGCTTCGATGTAAGCTACTACTCCTGGGTCAGTGTTTGATATTCGTCTCACAAGAAGTAGAAACTGGACGCGCTACCCTATCTCCGAGCGGGACTTTCGGAGATCTTATGCTTCGGTCTGCGCCAATGGAGTCAGCGTCCACCCGAACGACGTCCGCTTTCTACCTTTGCTGTTTGTCGTTCTTGCAATTGCTGTTCGTGTGGCACCGGAGCACATAGCGGGAGATGCTAGGAGCAGAAGACTGACATCTCTTAGGTATTATTGGTCTTGTATGTCTATCTTGTCATCACCCGTCACTGTTCAACCCATACGGCTTTGACAGCGCGACGTTCGATGCTCATCGCTGCTGCGATCCAACCGGACTCTTTAGACATGGTTTTAACGCGACTTCTGGCAAGTGGGCTCTTCCATGTCTTAAGTTGAGAAGTGTTGACCCTAAAGTAGAGTGCGCGTTATCTGACTTTCGATCGCCGAATAACTGAGTGCTGGAGTCAGTTGGGCGCCGCTGTACGAACAGCACAGGTTAGACATAAGCATTGCTGTAAATATCCTCTACTCACAGTGGCGTTAAGGCCCTTGGTCTACATCGAGATGCATCAACGATGGTAAGAAGTAGTTTTGGTACCTCTTGCTGCTCTATTATCAACCTATGTTTAGGGATTAGAGCCCGCACAAGTGGAGTATCGCCGGCGAATTTGGTTTGTTCTCTCTCTTAGTCTCCAAGCAGAGCTAATTTGCGTAGGGCATATCTGTATCATGCTGATCGTTCGTATGCTCTCTTTCTTGGGAGACCAAATGCGATACAAGATGCTTACTCCTCGACTCATCCCCCTCTCAATGTCGAGGACGAAGTCAGTGTCTCTGAACTTCGCAACCCACCTCCGTTGACTACTCCAACTCGCATGACCTTTGCCATTCTGCGTCACAAACTCGCTGGGATTATTGGTCGCATCGTCCACCATTTCCAGCAAGTTCGGCAACATAGCCACTATTCTGACGTATTGGCTGTGGATGACGACATTCTCAAATTCCTCGACAATCTTCCCCCTCATTTTTCCATGAATTTTGACACGTCTTTGGATGACTCGCTTCCGTATCTCCCCGCTCACCGGTTTCTACTTCTGACAGAGGTCTTCTTTATCCGCATAAGCCTTCATCGACCATACTTGCTACGTCGCCTTGGCTCCGATCGTTACTCTCGCTCACGAAGAGCCTGCTTCCTCTCCGCTATCAAGGATTTCGAAATTAGGAGGGCGATGGCCTCGAAGATTTCCCAGGAAACTCTTGTCGCCCTGAATATTGCATATCGAGATTTCCAAAGTGCGATGATCAGTGGGATCTATTTGGTCTTATATCCACGAGGGAGTATGGTCGAGCGCATGCATACTATTTTAGATACTTTTATAAAAGACCACGAGGGAATCAGGGAAATGGACGAGACGACGCGCAGGGAGGTCAAAATTATCGAGTTCCTGAAGGCGAAATCGTCACAAGTAGAGGCTTCCATCAACGAAACACCTGCCTTCGAAGAGCCCTTGGAACCACTGGCCTCTGCTGACGCGCAGACCCTCCTACATATTCAAAGGCCGACATCTCGTAGCGCTGCCCTCGCTGCCCTCCCCATCAGTGGACCTATCTCTCCCAGGCCTGCTGACTCAACACCTTCCCTCGGCCATGTTCTCCCGTCTCCTACCATCCAGCGGCTGCAAGGCGAGTCCGGTATTGAATCATCCAATTCGGGTAGCCCCACAGCAGAGGATGAGTCCGCTGCCCAGAGTCTTCTTGATCAGTGGTACAATGCAGTAAGCATGTCAAGTGGGCCAGGTGGAGACGGCTCTTTGGACCTCGCTGGCCTCCCCTGGGGCGGTTTTGGGAGTACGGATCTGTCTGGGTGGTTCGGCACGATACAGCCGATGGAGGGCTCAGCGGAACTTAGCGCCAACCAAAGCGTTGCCCCATTTTCTGATGGGTCCGATTGGAGTTACTGGGAGAACCTTGTGAAGGAGATTCGAGGAGGGCCAGTTGCATAGCCAGGCCTCGGTTTTCCCGCCGCTCGCTACGATAGTTGCCGGTCTTCATCACGTGAATTCATAGGGGCTTAGAAATAATTTCGTGTTCTTCATAGGAGAACTATGCGATCTTTACGGTTGTAATCGGTGTTGGGGACTTTTCATCTCTTCCCACACTTGCTTTCCCCTTCTGTGGTAAGTATTCTTTCTTATGTACCACAGAAACTTCCTTCAGCATTTGCAATGCGTATTTACTGCTCAGAATTAGGCCGCGTTTACCCTCCCGCCCTTTCGCTTTAGCGTTTCACGTCGTGCCGATTCGGATGAGATGTACGCCGGGGATTGGAATCTCCGTTCTTTCGTCGTCTTCCCGTTCTATTTATTCCATCGACATTGTTTGATGTGTCCGTCATATACTTCAATCAAAAATCTTCTCCCCAGATTTTCCTCTGGCTAATTCAAGTTCGTCCCAGCTTTTGAACGCGTGAAATGAGGCGTTATTCTTGTTCACGTGATGTTACTCATTCTCACGTGCTGTCACGCCCTTCAGGGTCAAACGGATTAAGAGCGATATGCTTAACGCCTTTCCCCCCTCGCGTGGTCTGCCTGCAGTCTCATCAACCCCTAGCTTCTCGCAATATCCATTGGCATCTTAACTCAAATTATGGATGTAGCACCCCATCTTGGGACCACTGCAGATCTCGAAATGCGGACGGCTCGAGTAGCAGACCCCGCTCTCGGTGCGCACTTAGGTTATGTTCCCTTCAACTGGCCGACTTCCTCAACGTTGGTTTTGTAGACTTAACGCGCAGACTCACAGCTGCTACTGAGCTACGTGACATGCTAGATAACGTTCGCGATGCAGAGGCTACTCGCGTGTATCTTCAAACAATTCCTGCGCTTCTGGAGCTTCTCCGCTCGAATGAGCCTGCATTCCAAAAGGACATTCCTGAGTACCAATTTCGACGTGTCATTGTCGAAATATTGCAGCGACTCGCCCCGACGGAGGGCGCCCGCTCTCTCGTCTCAGTAGTCTTTCCGGGTATGTTGCACCTTTTGCGTCACGACAACGAAGAGATTGGTGTCGCTTGTTGCAAAACCCTTAGTGAGATCATTCGTACCCATCGAACCCTTCCGGAGGAACTAGTTTCGCAATTTATGGCTGTTTTCCAAGAACTGGC
>Ga0137358_10000558_pt1 | contig 17506 bp, 20 predicted proteins | sample Mad1_20_16metaG_FD_105551 | JGI IMG/M metagenome (GOLD analysis project Ga0137358, IMG submission 105551) | Vadose zone soil microbial communities from Angelo Coast Range Reserve, California, USA - Mad1_20_16 metaG | ecosystem: Environmental > Terrestrial > Soil > Vadose zone | place: USA... | reverse complement strand
GTAAACGTGACCAAGGCACATGGCGTATTTTACACAGATGGTGAGGTCCATTCCAGTCCCCTCATCCCCCGTTATCTCCCCCCCCGCCCAGGCACATAGATACGCCTGAAACATAAACATTCTCTCCCTTAGATCAACTCTCTACGCTTGCATTTTCACCGTCGGAGTCGTCATTGGTATACACCGCCGAGGCGAATGCGCCAGAGAACGAAGGCGATGACACCTTTGCGAAATTTCGTTATCTCCCAGACTATGGCGAGGGCTACGTTGGGAAAAAGCGGCCAACGATCTTTATCGCGCAGTGGGCGCCGAACGGTGACTCCATCGACGCGCTATCTGGGGCCAACGTGTCCCCAACCGTGCGGGCCGTATCCGTACCCAATAGCGCGACATCCAACGCTGTCAACGTCTCTTTTGGCCAAGCTCAGTTCGTCGCGGACGACACTCTGTTCGCGACGGGCTACGAATACAGCGAGGACGGAAGGCGGCTCGGCATCAGGGTTTGCTTTAATAGACCAACCGCTATCTGGGAACTCAAGTTGGACCCAGTAGAGCTTCAACGTCACTCCCATACAGCCGACTTGGAGCCGTCACTGGTAGTTGATCCTACCCCTGTGCTGACAGCAATCTCAGCGACAAAGATATCGGACCCCAGTCGCGCCTCTTGTTCCCCGCGTCCCATTCCCGGATTGAACGCCGCGCTCTGGCTCTCCCACGAGCTCAGCGGACCCCACGCGTCCTGCTTCTCGCTGCACAGATTCGGTTTGCAAACACGGGAGACAACGACTCTCATCCCCACTGTAAACAAGATACAGGAGAAATTCATGGACGGATTCGCAGGTCTGTATGTGGAGAGCCTTCTCGCGCGTCCGTTCGTCCGGTTGGGCGGTCGGACGTATCTGCTCACGCGGACGAGCCAGGGCTCTAGGCTTGAAGTTATCCTCATCGACTTGGAGCAACCAGAAAGTGTGGTACGGCTAACGCTTGCCGAATCCAGCGAGGATCTGTGGAGTTGGTCTCCGCTGGCGACGGACGGGCGCAAATGGATTTTGGCTTCGAGGAGTGCGCCGACGGTCCCAAACGAGCTGGCCCTTGGAAAACTCGAAGAGTACGGAGGGAAGCATAGAGTCGCTTGGCAAGTCATCGAGATGCCGTCACTTACTCCTCGCGGTGAGTACGCCTCGGGTCTTATTTGGGGAAATTTATTTGGTTTTGGTGGCGGCGGTTCTCTAATACTTGGATTTTAGTGGTGAATGCCCTGCGCGATCTCAGAGCTGCAGTGCTCCCTATTCCAGATCGATACCCAGTAGAGACGATCCTGGTAGAACCAACACGACGCAAGGCGCAGCCTTTGGTGACCGTCATACACGGTGGTCCCCATGGTCAGGTTCCGACAGCTTTCAGTCCGGCTCTGGCGGCATATGCGTTACAAGGATGTACGACCCCCCCCACACACACTCGTTGGCTAAGCTAACGGGCCACTCACGCATATAGATACATTGAATCTTCCTAATTACACTGGTTCAACAGGATTCGGCGATTTCTACGTCCACAAGTTGATCGGAAAGTGCGGCACGCTAGACGTGGAAGATGTGAAGGCTACGGTGGATCTCCTTGTGAGGGAGGGTAAAGGAGAATATGGCCCAGGGAAACAGTTCGTAACCGGAGGAAGCCATGGAGGCTTCCTCACCGCACACCGTGAGTATGGCCAACCCTTCCAAGCATTCTTTGACTGCTCACCACACACGCCATAAGTCATTGGGCAATACCCAGACAGGTTCTCCGCGGCGGTACTGCGCAACCCCGTGATCTGCTCGCAGCCGGCAAGTACGGACATCCCAGACTGGTACTTCTCTGAGTTTGGCGTGGATCCGTCGACGACGGAGAGCGAGCAGATGCCTCCCGAGCTATACGCGCAGTTGTACGCAACCTCGCCCATCGCCCACGTGCGCAACGTGCAGGCGCCTGTGTTGTTGCTGCTTGGCCTTGAGGACCGCAGGGTGGTTAATGTGCAGGGGAGGACGTTTTTCCATGCACTTAGGAGGCTCGGGAAGAAGGTTGAGTTACTTACGTTTGAGGGGGAGGGTCATTCGCTTGATGGGATAGAAGCTGGTAGGGTTGGGTGGGAGGCTACTGTGGACTGGTTCGATAAAGCTGCGTAGGCAGCCTTATACTAATTTACTCGAAGCTGAGGGAAACATGATGCGGGCCAAGAGATATGCCAGTGTGAAAAGATATATCCATACGTATACAGTATGCCACCCACTCACACTATCTCAAGCGTGTAGCTCGACCGCGGTGCTCGACTGAATGTAAATATATTAATGTACTCTCTCCAAACTCTCAATACTTCTTCCCAGCACCAGAAAACCATGCTACATACCTATTTTGACCTCCTAACATGTCACGGTGTGCCAGTAACCAGTCAAGATTGGATTGTCTTTTCTAAGGGTGCTTTATAGGGGCAGCCTTTGAGGAAAACCTGAGCAACACATTAGGAGTCTGTTATTGCTACTGTATTGTTCGTGTATTGAAGGCTTGCATTTTATTGTTCGTGAACAAAATGCATAGCCTTCAATACATTCCGGAGAGAGAACAAAGTCCTAGCCACCCACCTAGCAAAAAGTGTAGTAATCAAGATGATCGTTAGTATCCTTATTGACGCAGGTATGCAACAGAGCAAACACATAGAGGTGAGCGATTACCATTTTTTGACAGCTATATTGTGGGTGGATTTGCAAGACAGAGACGGCAAGAACAAGATGCAATAACTGACAGTACTAGTGTAAGAATGGCACTCGTTAGATTGAGGAATGTAAATGACGACCGGGACTCGGAGCGAACCAAAAGGAGTGAGAACCATAAGGTGTCGGTCTACATGGCCTTGCTCACGCATTGAAGAGTTGATAAGGAGGACGCGAGTGCCAAAATCCACACTCGCCCACTTGAAAGACTGGTCACGTGGTCTCGTCACTTTGACACGATATGTCACATGTGTCACACCGTGTCTGTGTCACGTCAGGAGTGCGAGGAGCGTCCACTCAGGCTGAGATCGGTTGAATATGCCTCTTACTCGCATCGAGTTGTGCGATTTCAAGTCATACAGGTCAGTCGAATCCTGCGCATGCTCTATATTTCTGAACTTGTAGACCGACCGTGACAGGGGACACCAAGTCATTGGCCCGTTCAAGAATTTCACCTCCATCATCGGTCCAAATGGCGCGGGCAAGTCCAATCTCATGGATGCCATCTCCTTCGTCCTTGGAGTAAGGAGTGCACAGCTCCGAAGTAGCCAGCTTCGAGATCTCGTGTACCGTGGCCGCCGTCTGGCACGGGACAGTGCCGATGGAACTTCGCAGCCTGATCAAGACGACGACGACGACGACGACGATGACGAACGCGACGGGGAAGGCACAGCCAAGAAGGCATGGGTTCTTGCCGTGTTCGAGGACGAAAAGAAAAAGGAGTGGCTTTTTCAAAGAACGTGAGTCGCCCTTTTCCTCCTAATTTGGGCAGTGACTTAATCGAGAGACATAGAATCTCGACGACCGGTGCTTCCGAGTACAAGCTGAATAAAAGAACCGTCACATATACTACGTATAATGAGGCCCTCATCAAACATAACATTCTCGTCAAGGCTAAGAATTTCCTCGTCTTCCAGGGAGACGTCGAGGCTGTCGCCTCCCAATCCTCTAAAGAGCTCACACGTCTCGTCGAACAGATCAGTAGCTCATTAGAGCTCGCTGCGGAGTATGAGAAAGCCAAGGAAGACCAGGACCGCGCAACGGAGAACGCCACGCATAACTTTACGAAGCGACGCGCCATCACTGGCGAAATCAAGCAGTATAAAGAACAGAAGGGCGAAGCAGAGCGATTTGAGTCTCTTTGCCAGGAGCGTGTGCGTCAAAAAAAGTCTTGCTACTTGGTGGTTGATTTTTTTTACCTGAATGATTTACGCGTAGGATGACCTTATTCTCCATCGTCTCCTTTTCAAACTGTTTCGCATTGAGGAGGGCTTGGAGAAGAATGCCGAAGAGATCACGACGCTCGGAACTTCTATCGCTGGACTGCAAGAAGAGAAAGAAGGCCGAGACGAAGAGCTAGAACATGCGCGCACCGATCAGGCTAAAATTCGGACTGCCGTCACGAAGGCCGAGAAAAGGATAAAGAAGGCCGAGAAGGCATTTGAGGACAAGGCGAGTACTCGTTCCAATGGAAACTCGTAAATCGTTTATTGTCGTTTCCCTCTCTCAGAAACCAGAGCTTCTGGCCGTTGAGGCCTCCATTGCTCATTCAAGTAGGAAGCTGAACAACGCACAGAAGCTCCAGGAACAGGTTTCTAAAGAGGTGGAAAGGCAGGCTACGAAAGTTAGAGGTTACCAAGGAGACCTACAGAGTGTCCAAAAGGCTGCGAATGAGGCACTAGGCGAGTGGCAGACGCATGTTCGCGCACCGTTCTTCCTAACTCAATGACAGAGGCTCAACGACGAGCGTCGCAGAACAGTCTCTCTCTGAGTGAAGACAGTTTAGGAGAATATCGCCGACTGTTCGTCTGTTTCATTTTCTTTAATGGCCAACGTCTCATGGGTTGGGACTTTTAGAAAGGCACAGGCCAGCGTTCTTGCTGTCGAGGAACGTCAATCCCTTGAGAGGCTCACGCGTGAAGAAAAGACTACGTCACGAACGTTTTCCCAGCTTAGGGACAGACAGGAGGAACTTGAGCAGAAGAGAGCAAGTCTACGTGAGGATAACGATGTGCATGAAGCGAAGAAATCCGATGTGCGCACGTTTGTGCATCCGCATTGAAGACTACGCTAATCCATGGCCCCCTCAGCTGGAAGGCAAGATCAAAGAGAACAGCGAACAGCTAAGAAAAGTCAAGCAGCAACTTGAGGCACAACAGTCGGAGCGCACACGCATCAAGTATAGCTTTTACTGTGTTATATGCCCTAGCTGATTTCGTTACTGCAGTCGGCTCGAGGCCGAGCTTAATGAGCGCCTGCTCGAGATTCATCAAAAGCTCATGCAAGCCGGTTTCGACCAGAAGGAGACTGAACGCGAGGCAAAGCAGAAGGAGACGATGGCAAATCTGCAGCGTATATTCCCAGGTCCGTTTATCTACAAAGTCTAATTTCGTCCAAGGAGTTTAAGGTATCACATATCCCAGGTGTTCGCGGCCGCTTAGTCGACCTGTGCAAACCTACACAGCGGAAATACGAAACTGCCATCTCCGTTATCCTCGGTCGTAACATTGATGCTGTCGTTGTAGACGAAGAGCGGACTGCCATCGACTGCATAGAGGTGGGTCACCCTTTGCTATTTCATTCAGCTCTGCCAGGTAGACCAATATGCTATGTTATGTTCTAGTATATGCGCAACCAGCGCGCGGGCCAGGCGACATTTATTCCTCTCGACACGATTCAAGTGAAGCCGATCAACGACAAGTTCCGTGCCTTCGCAAAGGGCGCACGTCTTGCGGTCGATGTGATCCAGTATGAGCCAGTGATGGAACGAGCAATACACCACGCGTGTGGGAACTCGCTTGTTTGCGACACGATGGAGGTTGCGCGGTATGTCTGTTACGAGAAGGATCAGGAAGTCAAAGGTGCGTACGTCGCATCACCGCCGGTGTGCTTTGCCCTTACTGAAGTACGACTGTAACTTGGGGGCAGTGGTGACACTTGAAGGCACGATCATTCACAAGAGTGGTTTGATCACTGGCGGACGCAGCACGCACAATAGCGGGAAGAAATGGGAGGAAAAAGATGTACAGGGCACGTTCTTTCTCAAACACTCACTTGGCATGGACCTGATACTGACGAGCACTTGGTTCCTCTCCATAGGGTTGTCGCGAACGAGGGATAATATTAAGAACCAGCTGAGCGAACTCGTTAAGCAAAAACCCCGGAATAAGGAGGACGATAACTTGATATCGGAAATGGCGCGGTTGGAGGCCGTGCTTCAGGTCTCTCGTGATGACCTTGTGCGTCATACTGTAGTCGAGGATAGAATTTGTTGTTTATTCTCTCATCTCTGGTCTTTGCAGAGCGCGTGCAACCACAAACTCCAGGGCATCAAGGACGAATTGAAACACATCGACAAATCCTTGAAACAGGATGCCCCAGAACATGACAAGGTACTTTTTCTTTCAGCCCACCTTCATCAGCCACGTGACTTGCTTATCCCTGACGACGACAGTCACGAAAAGCCCTCGATAAGCTACGCGAACAGGTCCAACACTTCGCGTCCGTTGTGGACGCGGCCGAGGACCAAGTTTTCGGCAGTTTCTGTCGCGAGATAGGCGTAGCGAATATCCGGGATTATGAAGCTCGCCAACTGAAGCTTGCGCAGGAAGAGAGTGAAGCTCGACTGCGCTTTGAGACTCAAATCGCTCGGCTCACACATCTGTAAGACAGGAGTCTTCTGCCTTCTCCCATAGGCTACCGTTCTGATTGTCCCTGAAGATCCCAATTTGAGAACGAGCAACTAAAGAAGCTTCAGGAGCGTCTGAATGTTCTTGTCGAGACTGTTACAAAGGAAGAGGAGAACATTAGAAGTTTTGAGGACAAGAAGACTGAGACGCAGGAGGAACTTGAGAGGATGCAAGAGGGTGTCAAGGAACTTGAGGCAGAGATGTCGCGCATCAAAGCTACGCTCGACGAGAAGACGAAAGAAGTTGAAGAAGCTAAGCGCACTGCGTCCAAGGCTGCCAAGGTGCTCGAACAGGCCGAAAAAGAAATCACCTTACGGGTAAGGGCCATCTCCAAGAAATTCGTTCCGTGGTCGTTTGATGGTCTGACGATAAACTTGGGGACCAGAACGATGAAATTGAGAGGCTGGGCCTCGAGCGCTCGGGCCTGTACCGTAAATGCCGCCTCGAGGAGATCAAGCTACCGTTGGTCGCCGGAAATCTCAAGAATGTGCCCATGGAAGAGGTGCGCCGTTGCCCTTACTTCCTGTAATTCTCTGCTTTTTGACCGCCAGCTGGCAGAATCTACGTGATGAAGTAACGATGGATGTGGATGAAGGGGAGGAAGAGGGTGACTCGACAGAGCGTCTGAGGAAAGTGCCTGATTATGGCATTGAAGTGGACTTTGATATCCTCAGTGGGAATGAGCGAGAGGTGAGCGCATTTGATAGTACCTGTTTTTATGACATACCGCGGTGCCCTTTCTTACTTATGGGACGGCTCGCATCGACGTAGGACTCCCCTGGCGAAGTACTTGGTGAACTTGATGCCTCAATAACGAAACTCAACGCAGAGATCGAACGGATGACGCCCAACATGAAGGCCATGGATCGGCAAGTCTATTTTTTCCCTTTTTTTTTTTTGGCATCCTGACCTCTCTTTGCATGACCTCTCTTTGCTTAGACTCGATGATGTCGAGAATAAACTCGCTGACACAGAAAAAGAGGCCGAGAAAGCCCGCAGAGATTCTAAAAACGCGAGAGATGCGTTCAATGATGTGAAACAGCGGCGGTACGAGTTCGTTCCATATAGACGAAATCCCAAGTTAAACTATTCCCTTTGCAGCACTGAACTGTTCAACAAAGCTTACGACCACATTTCGGAACGCATTGACCAGGTGTACAAGGATCTTACCAAGGGCAAGGCAGCTCCCATGGGTGGCGTCGCCTATCTCAGCTTGGAAGACAACGAGGTATGGATTATAAGATACCATGAGCACGCTGATACGTGCATATTTTCCGTTTTTCTCATGTCTCCCTTGTTTTTCAGGAGCCGTACGCGGGCGGTATCAAGTATCATGCGATGCCCCCTATGAAACGATTCCGAGACATGGAGCAACTTTCCGGTGGCGAAAAGACGGTGGCGGCATTAGCCTTACTATTCGCGGTCCACAGGTGCGGGACTTTGGTTTCATCTTGGAGAGCCGTTTCTGACACGTATACGTGCATGCGTGGTCCGTCCTGGGTAGTTACCAACCCAGTCCGTTCTTCGTTCTTGACGAGGTCGACGCGGCGTTGGACAATACGAACGTAGCAAAGGTGGCCAATTATATCCGGGCACACGCGTCGGATTCGTTCCAGTTTATCATTATCAGTCTCAAGGGTTCACTATACGAGCGCGGGAACTCTCTTGTCGGTATCTATCGCGACCAGGACTTCAACAGCTCTCGCACGCTAACCCTAGATGTAAGCACTTCGTTTCACTTTAAAGAGGGGACTTTATTGACATCAATCACCCATTTACAGCTCACGCAATATGACGAATGACACTATTTTATAACGTAATATTGTTGTTGGCGGGTTTCTCTCTGCTTTGTACCCGCTTCCCGTGTCTTGTCTCCGCTTTCTGTAACCTTAATGATATCGTACTGTAAACATCGTTTGTTGTTTTGAAATTGGCTCGAGTACAGGCCCGACTACGCGATGGTCAAACTAGTGACGTCAACGTTTTGACGATGTTGGTGACCCTGCTGCAGCCTGAGCGTCGATGAAATGCGCTGTCTTCAAATCATCAATTGAAGAGTTTAGTCCTAGAACAATATCATTATTAAGCGGTCTTGGGCCTGTAGGAATACCCTCTTGTTGATGTGGAAGTGGGCTCTGGTAACCAGGTGGATTATCGGTTTGAGGCTGAAGCAATTCAGTATAGTCAGATTGATTGGCGTTGTTCTGCTATCGGATGACAACTGAAGAGTCTGAAAACTGAAAACCGGAAGGCAGGAACATACTTCAGGGGTATTTTCATGTTCCCCATGCTTCCGAGTCCGCCGAGTCCGCCGCTTGTTTGCACGCGATGGATGATCCTCACTCTGGGCTGGACGTTTCAAAGAACTTGGGACAGGCAGGTTGTGGCTCGCCAAAAAAACGGCAAGAGATTCGTTGCAAGCGGCTTGGTTGTACGGATTACGAGCAGCTTGTCAGGAACTCGAAGGGCACTGTGTTGAATTGGACATTTGTAAGCAGAGTCTACTCAACCAAGCACAGGCAATCCAAAGCTTGGCAGACCAAGTTGGTGTACTCAACAACAAGTACACCAACTTGGTCTGCCAGGTTCTGGGCTGCCTGTGCTTGGTTGAGCCCTGGCGAAGCACGCTGAACGTTGTCAGTTACAGGTACAGTAGTGAGAGTAGCGAAAATGAAATTAACCTCGGTCTCCGAGAGGGAAGAATTGAGGGTACAAATCGCGCGAGAGTCATGTTTTTATGTCTCTCGCGATACTATCTAAATGAGGAAACTGCATTACCAAAAGTAAGAAAAAACGTCTACGAGAGGTTTTGGAGACCCCAACGGAAAACATGGGAAAGTATCACGTGGCACGTTCTGCCCCAACCGATCGGTGTAAGCCACCGCGAGGCAGCTGCATTTTCCTACAAAATTAGCGTCCATGGAACAATTTTTATTGTCAAGGAAGTATCGAAACGATCGGACGTCGATTCGAATTTTGTTGTGGTTTTACAATAAGCATAAATTCACACAATTTCTCCCAAATAGTCGGTGCCACTTTGTTAGCGCTGCTCCTCGTTCGCAAAGTCAAACGTAAATATCAACTCAACGTGCAACTCCTGTCGCGTCCTTTCCACCGCTAAAAAGGTCTCTTTACCTTCCTCAAAACTTCGCCTTGTCCACATCGCGCTGGGGCATCTGGAGATAGTACAGCACACGACCTGGATCCCAAATGTGGTTCCGAGCTCCCGGATATGCTGTAGCTTTCTTCCCACCTCTCCAAGGCCATACCGTTGACCAGCATTTGCATCGCATTGGGGCGCGCGCGGCGCGACCATGGTCTGGCCTCCGTCGACCCTGGTGGAAGCGGAGCCTCTCCCACATTCAGACCATTGGCAGATCCAAGTAAGTCGAGTGGACCAATTATTACTACCGTCTCGATGGTTCGAGCTTCAGCGAGCATGTCGAACTCCCCTGCCATGATGGAAATCCTGAGTCGATGTATATCTTCGATGTCGAGTCAATGCCTAAATATTATTATCCTTACACCGTTTCCGCCCTACTCCTGGATTCCCCTTGGCTCCTCGATCAGTCTGCGGATCCTGTGTAGCTCATTCCTCTCGATGGCCCAGATGTAGCACCCGTCATTGTCGAACAATGTTTCATACGATCACCGCTCGAATACGGAAGAGTACAGCTTAACAGGCGGTCATACACGGTTCCTCGAGCGATTCACGTCGCCGTTAAAGGGATTTCATCCCACCAGCATCCTACGCGGATGAAGCGTTGCAATTCCTAACTCAAGGAGTGCGAGCTTGCCGAGGAGGCCGTCGTTGTTCTCTTGGATAAGACCAAATCACGCCAGATTATTGAGCCAGATGGAACCAAGAGGAAGGAGCTTCATTCCATGCGTGCTGCGATCGGAGGAAGCCTGTTGCTGAACACGCTGGATGGTTTGACTGACTGGGCGCTAAGATGCCTGCCTTGGTCTTGCTCCGACCTAGCATCCATCAACCAAGGGTTTAGACACATTCACGTCATCTGATCACGGCACAATATCCTGGCCCACAAACTGCATCCGTGTTCAGCATTCACAGGGCGCGGCACGAGCTGTGGAAGTCGATGATAAACATGAAATATGAACAACGGAACGATATGACGCCCCTACGGACGCCACAGAACTATATTCGCGAAGTGGGTGACCCATTCAAAAACCGCCGCAAGAGGCATAATGTGTTGTCTACAAACACCAACTGACGATCTCTAGTATGTTCGGGGGATCAAGGACCGATTTCGGGCCTCCCTCAGGTCGAGATCCTCCAACGCATAGGAATACAGATTCGGATCCATCTCGGTTAAGTCACTTCCACGCCCAAAGTCGATGAACCGGAACGATGGTGTGTCAAGCGAGCGATCGGCTCGCGGAAGGCTGAGCGGACCGGGTTGGATGAGGACGTTTTGGCGGTGTATGGCTTTATGTACAAACTTGGCTTTATGTAGACGATCCAAAAGTGTACCGATTGCCTCCCTGTTTTTATTTTTATTTTTCAATCCATCGCTGGGGGTAAATCTTATAGAAACGGAGCGCCCACCTGTCTGTGTTAGATAGAGTGTGGCCGAGGACTATTTCGCCGCAAGCCTCTAATAGCAAAATAGGGGTGATATGACGGCGGATCAAAACATAGGCAGAATCTGAGTCTTCCTTGTTCAAGTCGTGGTTGTCATCCCACTTGTATGCTTCGACAGAAGGTTCATAGAACCCGTAAAATTTGGGTACAGCCGGGGCACCGCATTCTGGGTCCTGCAGATGACGTGGGAACGCATTGTAGATCTGCCCTTCATTACGAAGCATTTCTTCCGGGTCATCTTGCGGTGAACAATATCCATCATCATCGCTGTATTTGACAGCAACAGCGCCATTTACGGTCGGCGTGGAGGGAAACGTGAGAGGTGCGAGGAAGACCTTGGCGTGCTTGCCCGTGCCGAGGTGTTTCGGGCGTCGAAAGTCAAGCTGGCCCGTTACTAACATTTCGGGGCAGTCACCGTCCGCGTCATCCGGGGGTTTTGACCCATTAGCACCATCCACTGAGTCCTGTTGGGGGGAGATGGAACCATTGCGATAGTGTCATGGACGTACCTTTACCGGTGCGGGTGCGCGGAGGGTACGTTCGCACGAATTTGATAGGGTGTCGCGCGATGAACCGTTTCCAACGAACAAGGTCCGAGCCCGAAAACCGATCTATCATGAAGTGGGATTTATCGTAGACATCGATAATGTCCGGAAGGCGTTCCCCTGGGATGAACTCCTCGAGGTTGGGGGGCATTGGATTATCTACCAGGCCATTCGGGGTCAAAGCCTTGTTTGAACCATGCTCAGGGGTGTTGTTGACTTGGACGACTGCCCTCGATAAAATGCATGAGGCCTGTGGTATCGCATGGGGAAGTGAAGGGGCTCACCTGTCGCCATTTCGGCATTCCCAGGATCAGTCGTATTCGGTATCGGAGGAGCATCAGCCTGGGGGGAAACAGCTGTGTCGGCGTCATTGTGGGCGGGTCTCTCCATTGCCATTTCGGCATTCCCAGGATCAGTCATATTCGGTTTCGGAGGAGCATCAGCCTGGGGGGAAACAGCTGAGTCGGCGTCATTGTGGGCGGGTCTCTCCATTGCAGGATTTTAGGGGTGAGTCGAGCTTTGGTAAGGTGGGGGGAAAGGAAGCTTTCGCCACCTTGATTCAATAGACGATGTACGCCCACATTCCACGTGCATAAAATGCCCCAGATGACAAAAAGCTCAACCACCTTCGCATGGACGACGGCGGATTGAACCAGGTCACAGGATATGTCACGACACTGCCACACACCGTGAAGATGTTTCAATGGCAGTGTGCCCATTGTTCGCCCTCTATTCACAATGAGAGGTGACTTTTATTCCTTGAAGGGACGGCGAACTGAAAAACAAAAATGGATGGCCAGCGACATGAGGTGATGATCATATGATCCTTGTAAGTTACGTTAGTGGTTTTCACTGGCACCCTCAGGCTGTCGCATCATTACGTGTCGTCTGGAACACCGTTTTTGCATTTCATCCGCTGGTCCTCGACCTCCAACAGCCGCCAGATTGGCCTAGTGCGTTCAATAGTTTATATATACTGACAGATGCCAGTGGCACTGGTCCACGAAAGCCTGAGTACGAAGCCACACAACTCGGACTAAACGCACCACAGCGGCACCATTTACTTCGGCTGCTGACCCAATCTCAAACTACCGCAAGGCAGCAGAGTCACAATGATCATCGATCATCGAACGCCGAGATGTCTAATCTACCAAGTGCTTCGTCAGGAAAAAGTCAAAATGCTTAAAAACCTTGGCTTACTGTAAAAGAAAATCTCAAGAAATTTCAACTTCGGTCTCATCTTATGCCTGGTCTCCCCCGCGTAGTTACCAACCCAGCCCGTTCTTTGTTCTTGACGAGGTCAACGCGGCGTTGGACAATACGAACGTGACAAAGGTGGCCAATCATATCCGGGTACACGCGTCAGAGTCTTTCCCGTTTATCATTATCAGTCCCAAGGGTTCATTGTACGAGCGCGGGAACTCTCTTGTCGGTATCTGTCGCAACCAAGACTTCAATAGCTCCCGCACGCTCACCCTAGCAGATGTAAGCGCTTCGTTTCACTTTTAAGAGTCGACCCCGTTGACATCAAATACCCATGACTTATAACTTTACAAATTCTCCGCCTCTCTGTGCTTCAATTGTCCCGACTCGTGCCAGTGTGTCCCCCACTTTCTATAAAGTTAATGACATCGTACCGTGCACTCCGTTCGTCGATTGGGGATTGGCTCGAGGACAGACTCATAATTGATCAGTGTACGCGAGACTGGTTCAATTGGTAAAATCAATGTGATGACAATGTTGATGACCCTGCAGCCTGCCACTGATGGTCCGTGATGGAGCCAAGCCAAGTGTCCACACCAAAACGAGACATTGAGATTCCCATCCCTCTCTCGCTTCTCCGGTAAAAATGGCCGGGAGTCCATGCATCTCCAGGCTGCATTATGTCCTTCCCCCTCTTCAACGCCCTCTCTCCTGCAGAAGTTACAATATAGTTTTGTAGAAAATGGGTCTTCAAGCCCAGTTCGGTTTGGAAACCGGAACGCGTCATCAATCAATTTCTTTTTTTGCTTCTTTTCAGGTCAGTGCGAGCGGGGCGGATCCATCTTTGATCCCCCAAAATAGAGAGAATCCGAATTCGCTCAGTCAGCGACCATTCAGTTGCCGACTCCCAGGTCCGTGACCCCGTATCACATCCTATAGAGTCAAGGATGCGCCCGTGTCGGTGCCTGGTTTCAGATTGGAAGTGATCTGGTTATGCGAATACGCAGGACTACGATCAACGGGCCTTAGTTTATTTTCATGAATGATCATGCAAAGTGACTTATGCGCTACAACATAGGGTAAACGTATACAGTTACTCTCATGTAACGGTAAATTGTGATACGATGCGATGCGATGGAGCTGCGGTCGACCACAATGGCTTATTACTGTGTTGAATGATGCACGCGTTTAGTGCAAGCCGTATCATCAGTGGCCCACTGGTGGGAACAGTACCGTTTCGGAGCAACGAAAAAAAAGGAAAAAATAATCTGGGGTGGTAGGGCCTCCCAGGCTATTCCTTGGGGATAATTACTATGTCTAGTTCTGAAGTTCGTCCTCTAAGGTACATGCACCGTATGATGTCATCCCCATTCTGCTTTCCGAAAGCCAAGGAAAGATGAAGGCGAAGGCGAAGAAAGAAAACGGTGGAACAATACTGTAAGAAAATTGCAATACACCATACTGTACTGTAAAATAAAATGTCACTGTATAAGGTTTGCTTTGCCGGATTGTCATTAGAACAGGAGGAAAAAAACGCACAAGAGCACAATGATCGGATGCAAAAAAGTGGAACTGACTAACTTGAACGTTGTGGACGTGTTTATGGTAACAACTGTGATAACTACGAAGAAAAAGAAAGCCCGTGACAGGGTTTGTAGTATATATACGTGTATGCATGAATGCACTATAATAATTTTGAGCAAGAAATAACGTATGAATGAAAACGAGGGGGTCCAGGGGTGCAATATTGATCCATCCGCGAGAGGTGGTAAATTGATAAGTGAGACAGGAAGAAAAAAATTGAAAGAATGACAAGAGGAGTGATCGTTGACGACCAAATTTGTGAGTCGAACATCTCGAATCGCTATGACGCGTCATCACCAGCTTCACCGGCGGGCAGCCCAAGCGGCTCGGACAAGCGACTGGGGCCGACTGAACTCGGTCGTCGTGAGCGCACCGATCCCGCTGCCCCTGATGCCTTAGCAGGACGGTCGATCTGAGAAGAAACAGGTCGACTATGTACATTGCCACTGCCGCTGGCATCGCTGCCGCTGCCGTCATCGAAATACGATTTGAGGACCTCCACACGATCGGACGGGACGACCATCTGCGACGGTGGCGCCGGAAAATCGGATAGGCCAGATATCCGCGATGCGCCTGTGCCATCCGTCAAGTAGCTCGACCGCGTCACTTCCGTTGTTGCTGAGGGAAGTCCGGCTGGAAGAAAGCTGCCCCTGCTACTCCTGCTATGGGAAGACATGCCGGTGGACGACGCCATATGTGGCGGCAGAGGCGGCGGTATTAGCAGCGAAACGGAGCTGCCGTTGTTGGCTGTGGCATCTACTTGCAACTGCGATTGCGATTGCGGTCGTGATAGGGATAAGGATTCTTGGCTGACGCCTCCATGAACATCACCCATGAAGGAGAGTCGGTACGTAGGGGGGACCGTCGCGGATGGCGTGGTGATAGCCTCTACCATTCCCATGCGCAACAACTCTACATCACCCAAATAGAAAAGACGATCAGCATGATTCTAAAAAACAAGCGAGAGGTGACAGACTACAAGACGCACCATTACGATGAACTTCCTCCATCTCTGATCTATCCAGCATAGATGACGTCGGACGAGATTCAACGTCTTGGGGTATGAGGGCGATAAGTGACGACCCCTCGCTCAGGCTGAAACTTTGATGCAAACGGAATGGCAGCCTCGTCGTACCAGCTCCAGGCGAGCTCGTGTTCATTTCCGAGTCTGACGTGATGGAAAGCACCGCGTTTGGATCCGTGCGGCTTCCTACCCCATCGTTGCCCATCAGCCCACCATACCGTAAACCCCACATTTGTGGTGGGCTGCTCCCAAGTAAGCCGCCTCCAGAGCCCTCCAATTCGTTGTTCAGTTGGCGCGCGAGCGAAGAGAGACGGCCACCAGCCGAGCCCGATACTTGACTATTCGAGCTTACGTCCTGACCAGTCGATGAACCACCATTACCACCGCCATTCGTAGTCTCTCGTGATAGTACCCGGCGATGTTCGCCCGAAGGAGTCCGGCTCGAGCCCGATCCTCTCGGACGATAAAATAAGTTACGATAGCGAGCGAGGTCCTCAATGCTGTTAAATGGCCGCGGGCTTCGCTGAGGTGACGAGCTGCCGGAGCCAGCTACAATAGACTCGTCGAACAGACTGGCTTGCCCCGAGTGGGAGGGTAGCGAGTACGACAATGCCGACGCAGTGAACATGGGCAGGTTGGGCGGTTCCAAGGGAGTGGAGGACGCAGCAGTGTGGGTGTGACTGGAACGCGAAGACATCAAGAACGCCGAATCAGGTGCCGCCGCCGCGGAATCCAGGGGGTGCTCCGCCATACTCGTCAGCACAAAGTTGGGGATAGGAGTGTATAGTGGCGAAGTGGTGGCACTGACAGATGCCCCTCCAAAATGGCTTTCGCTTTCTCTAAGTCCACTATCCGCGCTGCCTCGCCTCCGGAGCCCGTATGACAGTGCGTCGGCAAAGGCCAGCGGTTCGCCACTGCTGACGCGGCTGCCTGATGCAGAAGCAGAAGCATATGCATGCGCATCCACACGACGAGTTTCCCTGGCGTCCAACAGCTGAGGTCGGGATTTTGGCGGTTCTTGCGGTGCTGACCATGGTGGAGGCGCGTCTTCCGGAGGTTCCGGGTGCGATTTTTTGGGATGAGCGGCAGCAGAGTGCCGTGAAGAGGTAGTGTTCGAGTATGCTGATACGGCCGCATACGGATGCAGCGCCACATGTGGCGGCAGGCGATGACGTGCGAACATGTCACTTGTGAGGGCAGCAGGTGGTGGGGGAACGGCAACCGCGGAAGGATGAGGACCCGCATAATCGGAGCTGGCGTACCCGTACTGAGAACGACTCGACGTAGAACGGCGACCTCCGCTTTGGACATTCGGATGATCCTGTGCGGACAATGACTTGGTAGGAACATTCGGATCCACCTCCGGCGACTGAAGCGGTGAGGAGAAAGCAACTCCCACATCCGAGCTGTTAGTCACTTGAGGTGGCGGTGTCGAACGGACTTCGGCGTTAGGCGCGGCTGTCTCGGTACGAACACCCTTACCACGGCTGTCAATCCTAGAAAAGCCATCGTCTCGCTCATCTTGTGGGCTCATCTTGCCATCAGACACGCACAGGCCTGTTGCAGCACGAAGTGCAGCCCTGCTCCTCGATGTTGAACACCCGCCAGACGAACTCGTGTACACGTGAGACGTGCCAGACCGTGATTGTGTGCTATCGCTCGGTGTGCGTGCATGAACGGTCGGGGCAGCGAGCTGATTGCCCAAAAGCGTCTTTGTGGCAAGAAATCCCACACCCCCCATGTTCTTCAGCTGCGCACGTGTACGCCCTACGGATTGAGACCGAGACCGGCCGAGTGACCGGGTCAACTTGGAGCTTTGCAGTGAGCGCGCTGCCTGAGCCTTCCATTCTGCACGTTCGTGTTCGAAAGATGTTCTCATCTCCAGAACCCTGGAAATGAAATCAGTTGGCGCTGGAATCGTGATATGTGATCCATCAGAGCACCAACCTTGTAAGTGATAACACTGGTGACGGAAGCGCAATGTCATCTTGTGCAAAGCTGAGGGGTCTCCCTGGGAAGGGGTGTCCATCTGCATCAGTTGATCCTCTTCGCACCATCAACATGGGTTCGGCGCGGGGCGGCCCGCGCGAAGACCCCGAGTTCGGTGCAAG
>Ga0137358_10000557_pt1 | contig 17515 bp, 15 predicted proteins | sample Mad1_20_16metaG_FD_105551 | JGI IMG/M metagenome (GOLD analysis project Ga0137358, IMG submission 105551) | Vadose zone soil microbial communities from Angelo Coast Range Reserve, California, USA - Mad1_20_16 metaG | ecosystem: Environmental > Terrestrial > Soil > Vadose zone | place: USA... | reverse complement strand
GGTATTACCATGGCGGCCGCGATGGCCTCAGCGCTGATGCGATCACCAGTGCGCAAGAACGTAGCGATGACCGGAGAGATCACTCTGCGGGGCAAGGTTTTGCCCATTGGCGGCGTGAAGGACAAGCTTCTGGCGGCGCACCGTTTTGGGATCGATACGATTATCCTCCCAAAGGACAACGAGAAGGACTTGCCGGACGTGCCCGAAGAAGTGCGCAATGTACTGACGATCAATCTGGTCGAAACGATCGACGAAGTGATCGCGCTGGCCCTCGAAGAGGCGCCGCCCGCAAACGCTGTCACCGTTGAAGCAACTGCGCCTTTGTGGACGACCGAACCCCCGCCGCAGGGGTTGCAGACTCCGGCTGAACAATAACTCGGCAATCAGTTTTTGTTTTTTTGGTTTGAGACTCAGAGTACGCGCTAAACGTTAGCGCGTTTCTCTGCCTTTTGCAGAACTATCTTTCATTTAAGGAGAGCAACAAGAATGAGTAAGCAAGAAGATGCAAATCTGATCCTGAAACTGTACGACCTCCGTCGCGAACCGGTGATGCGGGAAGCACGCAACTGGTTCTTCACTTTCAACCCGACCAGCGCCGCCGATTACATGGAGACGATGTTCGGCGATCACAGCGGACACGCCCGCATGGTTATCTCTTACTGGGACATGGCCGCATCGCTGGTAAACAACGGAGCGATTGACGAAACGCTCTTCAACGATGCTAATGGCGAGCACTTCTTCGTCTTCGCCAAAATCGAGCCGATCCTCGAAGAGATCCGCCAGACTTCAAACCAGCCCGACTTTCTCAAACATTTTGAGACGCTGATTCGCCGGGCGCCGAACAGTGCTGAACGCCTCGCCGCCATCCGCGAGCGAATCAAGATGATCCAAACGATGATGGCTGAGCGGGCCGCCAAGGCCCAGGCCGCAACTGCGTAGTCTTAACTGCGGTTTACCCCTAAAGAGATCGAGGCTGGCAGAAATTTGCCAGCCTCGAGTTCCCTTCTTCGTTTCAGAATGAAAGTTATCAGCGCCGTATTCCTGAAGAGCGCCTTTCAGGAGGCTGATTGGGTGCAGGATGCGAAGCCGGAAATTGCTTTTCTGGGACGCTCGAACGTAGGCAAATCAAGCCTCATTAATTCGTTGCTGGGTGTTCGGGGTCTGGCGCGCACGTCCAATACACCTGGCCGCACACAGTCGCTGAACTTCTATTTGATTAATGATCGTTTTCGCTTCGTCGATTTGCCCGGTTATGGCTATGCGAAGGCGCCGAAAGCTCTGAAAGCGGAATGGGGTGTATCGGCCGAGAACTACCTTGCCAAACGCGAGCAGCTTGTGCTATCAATTCACCTCGTAGATTCGCGTCACGAACCCTCGAAACAGGACTTGCAACTTCACGAGTGGCTCAAGCACAATCAAAAGCCACACTTGATCGTCGCTACGAAATCCGACAAGCTTTCGAACAATGAATTGCGCAAGAATATAGTTCGCGCCGAGCGCGCGTTTAACTCCGGCAGGGTATTGGTTTACTCAGCGACGGAGAAACGTGGCCGAGAAGAGGTTTGGAAGGCAATTGAAAAGTCATTAAAAAGCTAGCGAGGCCGCCGCTAGTGCGAGTTCGTCCTTGCGAATTTCCAGCTTTGGTTTAGAATTAGAAGTCCAAAATCGATAAGCAGAGACAAAAGAGAAAATCCAGGTGCCTAGTCCAGCCTTGGCTGAACCTGAAATCTGACCTGAGACCACGCAATCCCCGTCAACCGGCATCCAATTAAGCGACCTCGTCATCTTGGATTCCGACCTCTGGCGGTAAGGTTGGTAAGAACTCAGTTATCGCGGAGGGAGGCCCCCACACGAGCTGCCCAATAAAACCGCGAGGAAACTTTCCCTTTAACCGGCATAGTTGAAATCAATTGACAGGATGGTAAAACCACGGACAAAGGCTCGGCGAAATATTGCCGTGCACGAAAGAGCTAATATGGCAAACAAAAGACGTACGAATAGCGACGGCGGTAGCGACAATGGCGGCGGTGTCGCCACGGCTGAAGCACCAGATGAAATCGCATTGAACCATGACGGCAGTCAGGCAGTGTTCAATCTGTCCGAACTCAAGGAGATGTCAATCTCAGCGCTGACTCAGGTTGCCAAAGGCATGGATGTACCGGGCGCTACCGGGATGCGCAAGCAGGAGCTGATCTTCAAGGTGCTCGCGGCGCAGACCGAAAAAAGCGGGCTTATCTTTTCCGAGGGTGTTCTGGAGACCTTGCCCGACGGCTTTGGATTTCTCCGGGCGCCGGAATACAACTACCTGCCCGGCCCGGACGATATCTATGTCTCGCCATCGCAGATTCGCAAGTTCGACTTGCGCACTGGAGACACCATCAGCGGTCAGATTCGTCCGCCGAAAGAAGGCGAACGCTACTTTGCGCTCATTAAGGTAGAAGCGATTAACTTTGAATCGCCGGATCAAGCCCGCGAAAAGGTCTTCTTTGACAATCTGACCCCGCTCTATCCCGACGAGATGCTCAAAATGGAAGTCGGACCCGAGAATCTCTCGGCCCGGGTCATCGATCTCGTTACGCCGCTGGGCAAAGGCCAGCGCGCCCTGATCGTTTCGCCGCCGCGCACTGGCAAAACCATGCTTTTGCAGGCCATCGCCAATTCAGTAACTCAGAACCATCCGGAAGTGACCTTGATTGTGCTGCTCATCGACGAGCGGCCTGAAGAAGTTACCGACATGCAACGTTCGGTACAGGGTGAAGTCATCTCTTCGACCTTCGACGAGCCGCCCACCCGCCACGTGCAGGTTGCGGACATGGTGATTGAAAAGGCGAAGCGCCTGGTCGAGCACAAACGCGACGTGGTGATTCTTTTGGATTCGATCACGCGCCTGGCGCGCGCACACAATGCGGTCGTGCCGCCCAGCGGCAAGATTCTCTCAGGAGGTATCGACTCGAACGCCTTGCAACGCCCTAAGCGTTTCTTTGGCGCTGCCCGCAACATCGAAGAAGGCGGCTCGCTGACGATCATCGCGACTGCGCTAATCGACACCGGATCGCGCATGGATGATGTGATCTTCGAAGAGTTCAAGGGCACCGGTAACTCTGAAATTCATCTCGACCGCCGGCTGAGCGACAAGCGACTCTTCCCCGCAATCGATTTGCAGAGATCGGGAACACGCAAGGAAGAATTGCTCATCAGCAAGGAAGACCTCAGCCGCGTCTGGGTCATGCGTCGGGTGCTTAATCCGCTTTCGCCTACCGAGCAGATGGAAGTCGTGCTGGAGAGACTCGAGAAGACAAAATCGAATGCTGAGTTCCTGGCGTCAATGCAGACTTAGGAGCCTGCGGCAATGCCCCCTCCCTTAAAGTCAATGAAAGTAGTCGGCGGCAGGAACCTTCCACCTTACTGGGAGCGCTTCGACCGATTGCAGCGAAGGGCGAATCTGCTGCTTGGTAGACCTGTAAGCCCCAGAGGAATCTTCCGTTTCAAGACCTACGAGGAATTTGAAGAGTGGAAGAGAAAGCTTCGCCAAGAACACCAGAACAAACCGACCTAGCAAAGCTTTGCGCAGCCCTTAACGCCGAGAGCGCACGCTATATCGTGGTCGGCGGCATGGCGATTATTCAGCAGGGATTTCTCCGCGCTACCGAAGACATCGATCTCCTCCTGGAACGCTCGCGCGATAACCAAAGCAGAGTACGAAAGGCTTTGGAAATTCTCCCTGACAAATCCGTGAGAGAGGTAGAAGACACGGACCTTGACGAATACCTGGTCGTGCGTATCGCTGATGAAATTGTGGTTGACCTCATGCTATCGGCCTGCGGAGTTACATACGACGAGGCGCTGAGTGATATAGAACTGAAAGTTGTTGAAGGCGTTTCAATTCCGTTTGCGTCTGCAAATATTCTCCTTAAGATGAAGCAGACTTACCGCGACAAAGACATACCAGATAGAATTTTCCTTGAAGAAAAACTGCGAAAGGAAAGAGGGAAGTAAAGCCTCCGGTTTTTCACCGCCTGCTTCCGAATAGACTCAAGTCAGTGCGCGTTGCCATCCTTTCATCCGAAGCAGTTCCCTTTGCCAAGACCGGCGGTCTAGCGGATGTCTCGGGCGCTTTGACCAAGGCCCTGCACGCCGAAGGCGCTGATTCCTTTCTCATCACTCCTTTCTATGATCAGGTTGATCGCAATCTGCTTGATGGCCCTTTCATCGAGGACCTTGAGGTCGAGTGGCGCGGAGAGCGTCTTCGCGTTCGCGTCTGGCACAGCGACGCGCTGAACGCGCCGACCTATTTGATCGACGCACCGCACTATTTCCATCGCGGTAAGATCTATGGCGATATAGATGATTTCGAGCGGTTTGCTTTTTTTTGCCGTGCGGCGATTGCCCTGCTCGGCCGCCTGGGTGATGCGCCGGAAGTGCTGCACTGCAACGATTGGCCGTGCGGCTTTGCCGCCGTCGAGATGCGCGCGCGCCGCCGGCAGGAAAAGTTTTTCGCGAACACCCGCACGCTTTTTTCCATTCATAACCTCGCCTATCAGGGAGGATTCAACCCTGCGGATCTTTGGTGGCTCGGCTTCTCTGATTACAGCGCCGATTTCATGATGAAGGGGGCGGCGTCCGCTTTGAAAGCCGGTATCATAGCCGCCGACGCAGTGTCGACTGTCAGCCCACGTTACGCGCGCGAGATTCAAACGCCCGAGCAGGGCTATGGTCTGGATTGGTTGCTGCGGGCGCGCAGCGATCGACTGGTAGGAATCACCAACGGCGTCGACTACGAGATCTGGAATCCGGAGACTGACCCGCACATCGCTGCCAACTTTTCCGCGGACGATTTGGCGGGCAAGAGAGAATGTAAACTTGATCTACTGCGTCGTTTTGGTCTGCCCGAAGAACCAGCGCGCCCCATCATCGCGATAATTTCCCGCCTGGTAAGTCAGAAAGGTTATGACTTAATCAGACAGGCAGCGCCGGGCATTCTTGAAACCGGTGCGTTCTTTGTTGCTTTGGGCGCGGGAGCCCGGGAGTACGAAGATTTCCTGCAAAGCTGGCACGACGCAGCGCCACGACGGGTGGGAATCTATAAAGGCTATGCCGGCGAGCCTCTGGCCCATCAGATCGAAGCGGGCGCTGACATTTTCATTATGCCGTCGCTCTACGAACCATGTGGGCTGAATCAAATGTACAGCATGCGTTATGGTACGGTGCCGGTAGTAAGGGCAACCGGCGGGCTGGATGATACAGTTGAGAACTATGATGTAACGACCAATATGGGCAATGGTTTCAAGTTTGGACCCTATTCGGCGCCCGCTATGCTTGAAAAAATACGAGAAGCGATTTACTTTTATACTGAACCCGAAATTTGGGTAAAGATACAACGTAACGGAATGACCACTGATAACTCCTGGTTGGCCGCGGCAAACAAATATCTCGAGCTTTATCGTGAAATTGCCGGCACCGGACAGCATCAGGTTCAATCTTCGCGGTAGTTGGAATGAGAGAAAACATTAACAGCTAAGGAGTTCAATTTAATGAGTGAGCATGTCAAAGAAACCAGTGATGGCACTTTTGAAAATGACGTATTGAAATCGGATCGTCCGGTTTTGGTGGATTTTTGGGCCGCGTGGTGCGCGCCATGTCGGATGCTGGCGCCTACCGTCGAGGCTGTGGCCGAAAAATACGCGAGCAACGCCCGCGTTGTGAAACTCAATGTCGATGATAATCCTTCAGTCTCGCAACGCTTCGGCATTAAAGGCATTCCCACTCTGATTCTTTTCAAGAACGGCAGAGAAGAAGAGCGAGTGGTCGGAGCGACGTCCGAACAGGCAATTTCGCGCATGCTCGACAAGCATGTCGCGGCTACGACCGCAGCGTAATTCAGGAAACAAATTGGCGCGGTTGCGGTGTTATTTACACAGCCGCGCCTGTTTTGTGCTTAGAGCCGGATCTCCTCAAACTCCGACTTCCGATTTCTTCTCTGACTTATTTTTTCTACTATGGTCATCGCAGTTATTGGCGCCCAATGGGGCGACGAAGGCAAGGGTAAGATTGTCGACCTGCTGGCCGAGCGGTTCGACGTCGTGGTGCGCTATCAGGGCGGCCACAATGCCGGTCACTCAGTTCAGATAGGCGATCGGTCCTTTGTGCTGCACTTGCTCCCATCGGGGATCGTTCATCAGGGTAAGACCTGCGTGCTCGGCAATGGTATGGTGATCGATCCGAAAGCCTTTTTCGAGGAAGCTGATCGGCTGATGGCGCAGGGCATCAGTATTACTCCGGAACGGGTGAAAGTCAGTTCTCGCGCACACCTCATTCTCCCCTATCACCGCGCACTGGATCACACCAGCGAAGAACGGCTCGGCAACGAAAAAGTCGGCACCACGCTGCGCGGCATTGGCCCGGCTTATGAAGATAAAGTTGGGCGCCGCGGCATTCGGGTGGCGGATGCGCTGGTTTCCGAAGTGCTGCGATCACGGATTGAGCGGAACCTTGAAGACGCCAACCGCATCATCGTTGCTTACGGTGGCCAGCCGCTCGACGCAGATTCCATCTTTCAGGAGACGTCCGCGATGGTCGAGCGCCTGGCGCCGTTCCTTTGCGATACCAGTCATTACCTTAACCAGGCAGCGACTCGGGGCGAAACGATTTTGCTGGAGGGCGCGCAGGCTACTCTGCTCGATGTCGATCACGGCACCTATCCGTTCGTTACTTCGTCGAGCACGGTGATTGGCGGAGCTCTGGTCGGTACAGGTCTGGCGCCGCAACACCTGACCGGAGTGCTGGGGATTGTTCGCACCTATACGACGCGCGTCGGTGAAGGACCGTTTCCGACCGAGATGCTCGACGGCGAAGCTGAGATGGGACAACTGATTCGCGAACGCGGCCGCGAGTACGGTGCTTCCACCGGGCGCCCGCGCCGTTGTGGCTGGTTCGACGCCTTTGCCACCAGGTATGCGGCCGAGATTAACGGATTTACCTCGGTAGCTCTGACGAAGTTAGACGTCCTCGACGCGCTTGATGAAATCAAAGTATGCGTCGGTTACGAACTGGATGGGCGCCGCTGTGATTCCCTGCCCTCAGTCTCGCAGGACCTGCGGCGCGTCGTTCCCATTTTCGAGACACTTCCCGGTTGGAAGAGCTCCACTCTGGGCACGACGGAACTTAGCGCACTACCCCCGAACGCGCGAGCCTATGTCGATTTTCTATCGGAGAAGATAGGAGTCGAGATCGGACTGGTCTCGACGGGACCGGAACGCTCGCAAACGATCGTGATTCAGGATTCAACTCTCGGCGGCTGGCTGAATTAGTCTTTGGACATTACACTTTGCGTTAGGTAGAATTCCCCCGACCTTCTCCGGCGAAAACAAAATGTGGGCCGATAGCTCAGTCGGTAGAGCAACTGGCTTTTAACCAGTGGGTCGCAGGTTCGAGTCCTGCTCGGCTCACCATTTAATCGATAAGCACGGCCACCGCTGGTGGCCGTTCTCTTATGTACTCATCGATCTACTCTCTGCAAAATGCTATTCGCATCCTGAGGTGAAGGATGTGATTCCCGATCGCTTTATGCTGTAGTTTCAAGCGCCAGACAGACCGCCTCTAAGAACTCCTGGCTGCCAAAAGGTTTCGCCAAAGTGAGTTGGGCGCCTAGTTTCCGGGCAACCCTCAGGTATTCTTCAGCGCGGCCTTGTCGGCTTCCTGACATGGCAATGATTGGCACGCTTCGATCTGCGCGTCGAAGCTCCATAATCAGTGCCAGACCATCGATGTCCGGCATCACCAGGTCTGTAATAACCAGATCGTACCGATGTTGCCGATGCAAATCGCAAACTCCTCTTCCGTCAGGGGCTTCCGATACCTGATACGCCGAGCGAGTTAATAGCTCTTTGAGGACAGTCCTCAACTGATCATCATCTTCCACCAGCAGTATGCTCGCCATCGTTGACTACTGTTCTCTTTGACCTGCTGCTGTGCGGCGAACAAAGGCTACAAGAGCCGCACCCTCAGTCTCATCGCTCGGCCGGAAGTGTGGTAGAACTTAGTTCTCCAATTGTATGAGCCCGGCTTTGAGCGCATAACGGACCAGCCCGGCGGTGTGGTGAATGTCCAGGCGGTCTGTTAACAGCATCCGATGCGTCTCAACCGTCTTGACGCTGATCTTCAGGGTCAGGGCGATCTGTTTCGTCGTCTGACCTTCTGCGATTAACTTCAAGACTTCGCGCTGGCGCGGCGTTAAGCCCTTGCGAGTTTCATTGCGGGACCCGTACCGAACAAAATCCACCAGCAGGTTTGTCGCCACGGAACTGATATGCACTCTCCCATTCGCGACCGTCTTGATAGCGAACGCCAACTCGGCGGCAGAGGTGGTCATAGTCAAATAGCCCGCCGCGCCGCAATCCAGCGCCTGGCCCAGGCTTTCCTCATCGGCCTCCGTTGAAAGAACGATGACGTGCACCCCCGGACACTCCTTCCTCACGCGCTCAGTCAGTCCAAAGCCGTTCAACCTGGACATTGCACTTTTTATCAAAGCCACCTCAGGTTGATGCTGCCTGATCAATCGCAATGCCTCAGGGCCGTCACCGGCTTCGGCGACAATTTGCAATTCTGGATGCCTTTCGATTAGTGCGCGAATTCCACTACGTATGAGAGCGTGGTCGTCTGCGACCAATACTCGAATTTCCTTCACGGTAAAACATTCCTTTGGCTGACCCGCGCCCGGAGAATTGAAGCCCTGACGAATCGTTTCCCGGAAAGCGAAGCGATTCAGCATAGTGGTTACGGCGCAGCCGGTATTGCTTGAGGCCTGCGAAATCTATTGACTCAATTTAGAGTACGAGTTTGGATGGAAAACGAATATCGTAGTAATCATGATTTTCGTGTCCTAGATTGACTTAAGGTTCGGTCGGTGTTTTCGCTACAAGCTCGACTTTGGTTGAGAGAGGTGAGAGACGGCTTAGGCTTAGTTCAGTTGCGCGAACTAATGCGGGGAATGAGAGAGTCGGAATTCTTCCAGCTTAATCCACCAGCTTGTTCTGGATGGCGTAATGGGTAAGTTCTGCGTTAGTCTTCATCCCCATCTTTTCCAGAATGCGTCCGCGGTAGGTGCTGATAGTGCTATCACTAAGCGCCAGGATGCTGGCAATCTCACTAACTGTGTTGCCCGAGGCAATCAGACGAAGCACCTCGAACTCGCGATCAGAAAGCGTCTCATGAGGCGGGCGGTCCGTGCCCCCTTCGAGATCGAAGATGAGGTTTTCGGCAACGGATGGGCTGATATATCTTCCCCCGCTCATGACTTTGTTTACCGCGTTGACCAACTCCGCCCGCGGACTGTCCTTGGTGATATACCCTGACGCCCCGGCTTTCAAAGCACGCCGGGCAAATTGTTCCCCAGAGTGCATGCTGAGGATGAGCACGGGAAGACGTGGACGAATCTGCCTCACCTCCTTCAAGACTTCCAGCCCGCTTCTATCGCCCAGGGAAATATCCAGCACGACGACGTCCCAATCCTGCTCGCGCACAAGTCTGAGGGCCTCCTGAACAGTGCTCGCCTCTCCGAACGACACTGTGCCCGGTTGTTTATCGAATATTCGCTTCACGCCGTCTCGGAGAACTTCATGGTCATCAACTATGAGGATCTTTTTCATTGCGTCAACCTCAAGCAGCGGACGGGTAAGATGCGTATTGGGACCGCATCACGATGCTGCCGACGAACTCGGTATTCTGCCAGCCGAGATCGGGATTCGCACGAGCACCACCGTGCCTTTTTCTTCAGACCCCGTGATCTCTATCCTTCCTCCGATGAGGTGGGCGCGTTCTCGCATTCCCAGCAGGCCAAGTGTGCGTTGGCCTAACTTCTCATCGTCGGTAATTCCGCTTCCGTTGTCACTGATCGTCAAGATGATTGCGCCGTCTTGCTCTTTCAACTGAATGTTAACTCTTGTCGCCTGCGCATGACGAAGGACATTGGTCAACGCTTCCTGACAGATGCGGAAGGCGGCCGTTGATTGCTCTCGACTCAAATCAACGCTCTGCAGCGTGCAATCGCACTGGACGATGACTCCGGTTCGCTCTTGAAACTGTCGTGCTTGCCATTCAATGGCTTCACTCAGACCCAACTCATCTAACGCAATAGGCCTCAGCTCCGAAGCAATCCGCCTGATGCCATCGACCGTAGTATCAGTTAACTCGATCATGGCTTCGAGTTTCTTACTCAAGTGGCCGATTTGAGATTGGTCCGTGGACCCAGACATCCCTTCAGCGACCTCCTCCAAGTCCCATCTCAAACTTGACAGTGCAGATCCCAGCTCATCATGAAGCTCACGCGCAATGCGGATGCTCTCCCCTTCTCTGGTGGACTGGAGTTTGGCAGAGAGGGCGCGCAACTGTGCGGTTGTCGCTCTGAGTCGCTCTTCCGCCCGCTTGCGCTCTGCAATCTGGCTTTTCAGTTCTTCATTCGCCACCGCAAGCTCCCGGGTTCGTTCAAGGATTCGATGCTCCAGCCCTTCATTGAGTCTCCTTATTTCGGCCTTGGCCTGTATTAGCTCCGGTGTTTCAACGACCTCCCATTTCCCTTGCCGTCTGGCCATTGCAAACTGATGCGTGCGTATCACATCAAAGATCTCTTCACCACCGACAGAGGCGAGCGGGTAAGTGCATGACGCGATTGTGCGTTCGTGCGGAAATAATTTGTCGAGTTCAGCTTCAAATTTGCGCAGCTCTTTCGGCGCCGCATCGCGTAGCCAGGCCGGACTTCCGTTAACTCTCATTCCCGCGTAGCCTCTGGCCAGTGCTTCATTAAGTCTCATTCTGAATCGATTGGCGACTTTGTCAGGATCAAAAGTGTTTCCGCTGAGAAACCAGTCTTCATGGCCGACAACTTCGATGCTTCGCTCGGCCACATACCGGTCAAGGTCTGGCAGAGCATCCCGCAGCGCGCTCGTTGCTTCTTGCACTGTGAGCAGCTCGGAATTCGAAATCACCCAGAGGCAGAACTCTTTGTTTTGCAGGCCGGTCTTGAAATAAGGTATTAAGACGTCGAGGAGGTCTTGTTTCGTCTCGTAGAAATAACAGAAGTGTGCGCCCCACGGGAGGTCGCCGACGATGCTGATGCCGGTCTTCCGTAACTCTGTTGCCATGAGGCTCACCTCCAACGATTATTGGGTGCGTTCTCACCAGGGTGCTTGTGGAGGGGGGAGATCAATCTTCGCCTGGGTTTCGTCGTTTCCTGCTTACTCTGGTCAGTCACAATAGGGGCTGGCGGAAACCCGGACGGATTGCACATACTGTAGGCCCGTGTTGCGCTCATGTCGAGAATTTTTTTAACGAAAAACGGCAAACTCTAAGAAAGAAGCAAGGCTAGTTGGTCAGAGGATATGGTTTGCCACAATTATCGCTCCAGGTAACTCGAGGAGCCCAGGCGTCCCTTTTTGGGCATATAGAGACTTGGCCGCTTCAGTGAAGTTGGTTCCAGTTAAATGCCGGCTCGCGTTTTGGGCGGACTGATTTGTTTTTATTCCACAACTGCACGGTCGTAAGAGTTTTTCTGCTTCGCCATTGCTCGCATCTTCCGGCTACGATACTTCTGTGATGAGGGCGTGCTAATCATTTGCGAGCTTCGAATGTAAGACCAGCTCCAACGATGGGAAACCGTAGCGTAACCAGCGTACCCTTGTCTTTCGATCCGGCGATATCAATCTTCCCTCCGACCAAATGGGCGCGTTCTCGCATCCCCAGGAGGCCAAGTGTGCTTCGGCCCGACTTCTCAGCCTCGGTAATTCCGCGTCCGTTGTCACTGATCGTCAAAACGAGGTCGCCGTTTTCTTTATTCAACTGAATGTGAACCTTCGTCGCCTGCGCATGACGAAGGATGTTGGTCAATGCTTCCTGAGAGATGCGGAAGGCGGCGTTTGATTGCTCGCTGGTCAAATCGACGTTCTCCAGAGTGCAATCGCACTCGACCATGATTCCCGTTCGCTCTTGAAACTGTCGCGCTTGCCATTCAATTGCGTCAGTGAGACCGAGGTCATCAAGAGCGATTGGACGCAACTCCGAAGAGATCCTTCTGACATTATTAATAGTAGTTTCAGCCAGCCTCATCATGGCCGTCATCTTTTGCAGCGACTCCTCGATTTGTGAACGATCTTCGAACTTGGAAATAGCGTCGTAAACATCCTCCAGGTCCCATCTCAAACTTGACAGTTCCGATCCCAGCTCGTCATGAAGCTCACGCGCAATGCGGATGCCTTCCTGTTCTTTGGCGGATTGCAGCCTGGCAGAGAGCGCGCGTAGTTGTTCGGTAGTCGCTTTGAGCTGCTCTTCGGCTCGCTTGCGCTCAGTGATGTCCTGCGCCGTACCGAACCTGCGGACTGGCCGGCCCTGTTCGTCGCGGATAACGTCACCCTGGCTGTGAAGGAAACGCACCTCTCCGTTGGGGCGCACGATCCGGAATTCCACGTCAAGGCGGCGGATGCCACGCTCTAACTCTTCAATAGCAAAAGACAGCCTTGGCCTGTCTTGCGGGTGGACTACCTCCAGCCACTCAGTGCGAGGTGAGTCGCGCTCTTCCAAAGGCAAACCGAGAATGCGATAGACTTCGTCAGACCACGTGATGCGGCGCGTTTCCAGGTCTCGGTCCCAATGTCCGACGTGCGCGATACGTTGGGCCTCTTCTAACCTGCGCTGGCTTTCTTTCAGGGCAGCATCAGCCCGCTTCCGGTCCTCAATATCGATTGCTGCTCCGTACCACTTGACGAAGTTTCCCTGGTCGTCGCGCAGCGGGTCGGTGCGAACCAGGAACCAGCGATATTCCCCGTCAGCCCGCCGCAAGCGCATTTCGCCCTCAAACGGTTCCCCAGCGGCCATGTTCGCGCACCACTCTGCCATAATAGTTGGCAGGTCTTCGGGGTGCATGGGGCGCGTCGGCTCAGCAATCGCCTGCTCCAAAGAAAGGCCGGTATAGTCCATCCAACGCTGATTGACGAAATCAATAGCGCCCTCAGGCTGAAGGCTCCAGGCCATCGTGGGAATTGTGTCGATGATAAGCCGGTTGCGATCTTCGCTGCGGCGCAAAGCATCTTCGCTCCGCTTGCGCTCGGCGTTCTCCGCCTCCAGCGCCACGTTGGTTCGCTTGAGTTCTTGAACTGTTTCATACAAGACATCGCGCGCGTGCCTGAGCGATTCTGCTTTGCTCTGTTGCGCCGCAATCAGCCACGCGACAAAAAACGCTAACGGAGCAAATAAAAGTAGTCGCGGTAAGTGTGAGATATTCACGGCCAATGAATCGGACGGAGGTAAGACGTAAGCGAAGGCCAAAATGGATAGTAGGATCGAGAGCAAGCCCGGCCTTATTCCACCGAAGCAGGTACTGAAGATGACGGCGCAGAGGAACAACGATATATGAGCGGCAGCTTGCAAATTGGTATCCATCAACCAGAGAATGACTACCGCAGCAATGACGGATAGCACAGCAACCCCGTACCTCACAATCGCCGGCCGTTCGGGCATTCCGTCGGGGACTCGCTGTAACTCCTCGTTGAGTCTCTTAATTTCGGCCCTGGCTTGTATTGGCTCGGGACTTTCAACGACCTCCCATTTCCCTTGCCGTCTTGCGATCGCAAACTGGTGTGCCTGCACAACGTCGAGTACCTCAGTAGCTCCGCTCTTCGCCAGCGGATAGGCGCACATCACGGTCATGGGCCGATTGGTAATCCAATCGTTAACCTCCTTTTCGTAGGCAAAAAAATCTTTCCAATCCTTCTCAGCCAGCCAGAACGTATCCGCCGAAACTCGCAGTCCCTCATACCCTCGCGCCAATGCTTGTTTGAGTTTTGCGTCCAACTCGTGCTTTGCCCTCTCTAAATTCAACGCATCTTGTTCGAAATACCATTCATGCGCGTTGAGGATTTCAATATTCTCGTCCGAGAGGTGCCGGTCGAGATCGGGAACCGCTTGTGCCAACGCTGTCCTGGCCTCTTCCATCGTAATTAGCTCGGGTGCCGAGACCACCCACAGACAGAACTCTTTGCTTTCCAATCCAGCCATGAAATAGGGGACCAGAGTGTCGAGCAGATCCTGTTTCGTCTCGTAGAAGTGACAGAAGTGGGTGCCCCAGGGTGCGTCGCCGACGACGCTGATGCCCGTCTTCCTGAACTCTGTTGCCATGGTGTTCACCTCCAACGATTATTGGCTGCGTCTCCACCAGGTAGTTAACCGACGGAGATTTAAAATCTTCGCCTGGGTGTTCGTGGTTTCCTGCCTACTTTGGGTCAGTCACAATTGGGGGCTGGCGCACAACGCGCACGGATCGCGCATACTGTAGGCCCGTCTGGCACGCATGTCGAGAATTTTTTGAAGGAATAATCGCAGAGGCTAAGAAAAGTCCGAAGCTATTTGCTCAGAGCATGTGCTTTGCCACAATTCGCTGCAAGATAAGTTTCGTCACTTTTTTGAAATGAAGATACTTACCTCGTCTTAGGAGCGTTGGCGTTGGTCAGATAACTAAATGACATTTCGGAAAAGGCCAGGTCTTTTGTGCCCAGGGCCTGCGGAAGCAGTGGTTTATGCCACGAGATCCGATCACTAAAGCGTAAAGAAGCGCCTAATGCTCTGCAAAAGATCGCCTTTGTGATAACGCAGGCGCGCCTGCATTGCTTCTTCGTTCAAGCCTTCGCGGGCGGCATCCAATTCGACGCGCCGGCGCGCCAGTTGTTCCGAGATATCTTCGGCGATTTCGGGGCGCTGCTTCAGGATGTCGTTGAAAGCTTCCTTGTCTACGCGATAACACTCGACATCCGTAAGCGCGATCACCGTGGCCGAGCGCAGCTCTCCCGTCATCATGCCCATCTCGCCAAAGAAATTACCCTGATGCAGGGTGGCGATCTGTTCGCTGAGGTTGCCATCAACTGCAACTCGAACTTCAGCGTCGCCGCGCGTTATCAAATAGAGCCAATGCGCCTTGGCGCCCTGGCGGGTCATGGCTTCTCCACGGACAAACGGAGCCACCCGCAGACGGCTCGCCAATGAACGCCGTTCTTCGTCCGTCAGCGATTGGAACAATTCAACTCTCTTGAGCGCTGCCACTCGTTCATCGATCTCTTCAGCGCGTTTTCGCTCGAGACGCGACTGATCCTCCTCGGTGACAAATAGCGAATGGGCTGGAATCGAAAGAGGAATATTCGCGCGGCGCAAGGCGAAATAAATCCGCGTGCGCACGATCGAATTTGTCGGATCATCCACAGCGAGATCGGTCAGCCAGTAGCGTACTGCGTAACTGCCATAGCTCTCCTTGAAGTCCATTAGGACGCAGTTTGGCTGCGGCTCCAGGGCCAGGTTTGGAATCGGCTCAGCGCGCAAAGCAGTCTGGACCACATCAATCACGTCCCCCGGCGAATAGCGAAAATCGACATTGAAATAGACCCACTGCCGATGTTGCCGCGGCTGTCCGGCGCGACGGCCGAGAATAGTAACCTGCGATTTCATCAAGGCGCTGTTTGGGATCACGAGCGTGTCCCAATTCCTTGTTTCGATCGAGGTATGCCGCCAACGGATCTCCCGGACCAGGCCCTCCTGTCCGTCAAACCTGATCCAGTCGCCGACGCCGATCGTGCGCTCCATTTGCAGCGCCATGCCGCCCATCATGTTGCCGAGCGTGTCCTGGAACGAAAGGCCGATGATGGCGGTTAGCACCGCGGACGTGGCAACGATACCCGTGATATCGACGCGTGGGATAGCAAGCAATGTGATCCCGACGATTACATAGGCAAGCGCCAGGAGAAGATCGCGCATGATCCGCGGGGGTCTTAGTCTTATGGCGTTGAGTAATACCTCGAAGATTAAAACGCTGGCGATATTGATAACCGCGATCCAAAGGCAAAAGAGAGAGGCCCAATTAAACCAGAGATACAGGCGTCCTTCAGTGCTTGCGCCTTGGACCGCAAGGGTAGCAACTGCAAGTAAGCCGACAAAAGAAAGCACAAACAGAAACAGCGCTGCACGAATGCGCAATCGTTCCTCAGGCCTCAGAATGATAAGAGCCAGCGCCACGGCAATAAAGATCAGGACAGCCCAGATAAAGGCCCCCCGCATACCTGATGCGGTTTGTATTTGTTGCCAGAAATTCATTGTCAGTCAAAAACCATTAAAGCCGGATGTGCATTTGGATCGGCCGAATTCTAGCACGACACACGAAGGGACAGTGGTGCTCAGTCTTAGTTTGGTTATTCTCCGCGCAATCTCCGGAATCTTGGCGTCTCTGCGGTGAACACACGCTCAAATACATTCACCGCAGAGGCGCCGACGACGCAGAGGAGGCATCAGGCATTGATCGTACTCGACCTGACAAGTCTTTAGTCTGGCCCTTAGCCCTGAATTTCCTGACGATTGAATTCAAACATCATCGGTCCGGATGGGAATCGGAGGCGGCGCTTCGGTGATTCGTGGATCTCTTCAGCGCGGGAGCAAGGAATCGATCTACGAAACCACACGAAAACAAACCTAAGAATTCCGTATTTAAAGGCCGCCACCTTGGTCGCGAAAGCCAACGATCCAATCCGCCACCGTATCCACCCAAAATGGATCGGCGTTAAGGGACGGGATCAATCTTAGCTCTTCGCCGCCCGCGTCGATAAAAGTCTGCCGGCCGCGAATACCCATCTCTTCCAGAGTCTCCAGGCAATCAGCCACGAACGATGGACAGGAAACTGCGACGCGCTTAACGCCGCGCTGAGCTAATTCCCCCAAAACCACCTCAGTAGTCGGCCCGATCCATTTGGCACGGCCGAGACGAGATTGAAACGACACTGTGTAGTCGTCCTGCTTCAGTCCGAGTTGAGCGGCGATCGCTCGCGCCGTGAAGAAGCACTGGGCCCGATAGCATTTGTGATTGACTGCGCTAATCTGATCGCAACAGTCCGACTTAAACAGGCAATGCTCATGTGTCGCGTCCAGCCGCTTAAGATGGCGTTCCGGCAAACTGTGAAAGCTGAATACAAAATGATCAGCCCAATCGTTTTTGCGGGTCTCGGCCATGCGGTGCGCAAAAGCGGAGATGAATTCCGGCCGATCATAAAACGGCGGAAAGAATGACAAGCGATCGCCACAGCCCAATTCCCGCGCTGCTCTTTTCGTCTCGGCCACGGCGGTCTCATAGCTCGATTCAGCGTATTGCGGGTAAAGCGGCAGAACGATAATCCGCGAAACTTCGGGCGAATATAGTCTGGCAACCGCCGAGGCAGTCGACGGGTTGCCGTAACGCATCGCGTACTCAACAACGTAATGGTCGTCTTTCGCGAGCGCTTCGGTCACCTTCTCTGCGAGTTCGCGGGTGTACACCCGCAACGGCGATCCGCCGGGCAACTGCACTTTTTGGTAGGCCCTGGCGGATTGTATTTTGCGCCGCGGAACGATCACGACGTTGACCAGAAACCAGCGCAGAGGCCTCGGCACGTCGATCACGAAACCGTCCATCAAAAACTCGCGCAGGTAACGGCCGACAGCCTCCGGCGTCGGCGCGTCCGGT
>Ga0137358_10000549_pt1 | contig 17576 bp, 17 predicted proteins | sample Mad1_20_16metaG_FD_105551 | JGI IMG/M metagenome (GOLD analysis project Ga0137358, IMG submission 105551) | Vadose zone soil microbial communities from Angelo Coast Range Reserve, California, USA - Mad1_20_16 metaG | ecosystem: Environmental > Terrestrial > Soil > Vadose zone | place: USA... | reverse complement strand
GTCTAAATCTCTGCCTCAAGCGTTACCCGCGACCGGATCAGATCGACAACCATCCAACCAATGAGCCTGCAAAGATCCCTCATTGCGCACGATCATCGTCCGATTCTTGATCGACTGCCAAGCAGGATAAGGTTTGCGACAGGGACAGCCTAAGTACCCAGATCTCCGCCTCCAGTGTTGCTCGCGCTCGTAATAGGTCGACGCGTGTTCCGAAAATCAGCCTGCAAACATCGGTCATCACTCGGTAGCATCAACCGATTCGTCTCTGCTCGCCAACTGGATTCAGTTTACGACAAAGACAGGTGCACCTCATCCCAAAACGCACCTTCGCGCGTACGAATCTGTCACCCACCCAATCATTTCCTCCGGCGTGCGGAAGGGTTGATGGATGGATCAGATCGATCGCTCGGCTTTTCTTGAGTCGGCAGCTCCAACAAATCAAGCAGGGCCGCCTTTGCGAGGCCCGCCGCTTCAAGAGACAATGCGGTCTGCGGCCGACGTGCCGGCTGAATGAGGCAGATCGTGACCGCGATTTCCGGGTTCGCGATCTTCTGCCAATGAAGCCCTTTGACCTCAGGACCGCGCATCGAATTCAGCGGCATGACCGTATGGCCCCGTCCCTTCTGAACAAGCTCAGAGATCGAGCGAACGGAGTCGATTTCGAAGGCGATGTTCAGCATGACGCCGAGACGAGCAGCTTCGTATTCTACGAGCGGCCGAATGGTGTGAATCGTGTGCGGCATGATGAGCGGAATACTGCCGATATCCGAAAGATTGACGTAGTCGGAATTGTCGCCGACAGGCTTGGCGCCGATGAGGTAGAGGACTTCAGGACCCACCGGATCGATAACCAGATTCGGCGAGGCTTGGGGATTGAGGAGCAAAGCGAAGTCCAACTTACCCATCACCACCTGTTCGGCGAGTGACTGCGAATACCCTTCCACAACGGACAGCGAGGCCCGGGGAAAGCGCTCGGTGAAGCGCGAGATGTAATCCGGAATGATCCGCTGGCCGATGCTCGGCGTCATGCCTACGATGACTTTGCCCTCATAGACGGACTTCCCTTCATCAAGAGCGTCCATAGCGGTGTCAGCCGCATGAAGAATGCCGCGGGCGTGTTCGAGAAATCGGCGTCCGCGTGGGGTGAGCTGAACACCGCGCCCATCCCTCGAAAAAAGATTTGTTTTGAGTTCAATCTCGAGCGCGCGGATTTGACGGCTCAACGTGGGCTGAGCAATGTTCAGGATGTCAGAGGCCTTTCCGACGCTGCTGAGTTCGGCAACCTTTACGAAATACCTTAGCTGCTTGATTTCCATCTAAGAACCCAACATGTGATGTCGGTGCATGACGCCGCAGGGTCTTTTTATGCCCCTCCTCGGAATACGCGTCTACGGGCAATCACCTCGACAGGATGGTGACGGTGGCAAGAGCGGAATCGGACCCGATCTCGCCACCCGAACACTCCGCCAGGGCAACCCTCGCGCCTTCGCGTTGACGCTTGCCGGCCGCGCCGCGAAGTTGGGTTGTCAGTTCCACGATTTGGGCAATGCCTGTCGCCCCGACGGGATGACCTCGACTGAGGAGGCCCCCGCCAGGATTTACGGGCAGTCGGCCGCCAAGGGATGTCGTGCCCTGCCGAAGCAACTCGACCCCCTGGTTCGGCGCTGCGAAGCCAAGCCGCTCGTAAAGCATGATTTCCGCGGGCGCGGATGCATCATGGACCTCGGCCACATGAACATCCTCGGGACCGAACCCGGCCTGGTCATAGGCCTGCTGTCCCGCGCGTACGGCGGCGACCGGATCTATCCCATCCTGGTTGGCCGAAACGATCTTCGACGCCCGGACCTCGACGTTCGCGCAGCCCAGCTGTTTCGCCACGCTTTCGCTGACTACAATTGCTGCTGCGGCGCCGTCCGCGATCGGCGAGCACATCGGCAGTGTGAGAGGTGCACTGATGACGCGAGCATTGAGAACGTCGCTTTCGGAAAGCTCGTCCTTGAACTGCGCCCAGGGGCTGAAGGATGCGGCGCGGCGGCTTTTCACGCAAACCGCCGCGAAGTCGGCCGTTGTCGCTCCGCTTGCAGCCATATATTTTCTTGTTCTGGCCGCGTAGATATCCATGAACAAGGAATGGTTGCCGGGCGTTTCACGCATGATGCGATGACGCTCTTCCACGTCCACGCCCGACGCGAATGCGCCGAACGTCACGGCTTTATCCTCGTGGGTCAGCTTCTCCGCTCCAATCGCGAGGGCGACGTCAACTTGCCCCGACGCCACCGACAGCCATGCCAGATTGAACGCGGACGAGCCCGATGCGCAGGCGTTGTCAATATTGACAATGGGTATTCCCATCAGAGGCGTGTACCGCAAAGCGACCTGGCCGCGGATCGTCTCCTGCCCGGTAATAAGGCCCGAAAGTGCATTGGCGAAGTAAACCGCGCCAATACGCGGCGCATCGATGCCGGCATCCTTCAGGACCCGTTGCAGCGCTTCCTCAGCCAGTGACCGGACGCTCCGGTATTTGAATTTCCCAAAAGCTGTTTGACCAATGCCGGCCACGACAACTTTCCTCATGATAATCTCCCTTGGCTTGCCGGTCACGGCAACGAATGAGCTACGTGAATCGGCCTTGGCCGGGATTTCTCTCGCCTGCCGAAAATCGCGAGAATCCCTCGTCCTGAGCCGCGCTCAGCGACCGGATACGGGCATTGGTCGACAAACCGTACTCGAAAGACTGGCGCCAACCGGAGATTGACGCCGGGATCGCGTCCAAAGCGCGCTTACTCTCTGAAAGTGCAACGGCGTCGAATACGCTGACCATTCTCGCCAGGCGATCGGCCTCATCCATGAGCCCGGTGATTGGCACAGAGCGATTGACCATTCCCCAAGCCTCCGCGGTGCGACCGTCAATCCGTTGGGCTGTCAATACCAGCCAAGCCGCGCGTTTGGCGGTGAGCTGGATCTGGGCTCCCGGCCCCGAGAATTGCGGGTAGGCTCCGAAACCAATTTCGGGCATTCCGATTTCCGCCTCATGGGCGGCAACAGCCAGGTCGCAGACGCTGATGAGCGTCGCTCCGCCGCCCAGGGCGAGCCCGTTGACGGCGGCGATAAAGACCGCCGGATGCTCCCGGATTGCGATCAGCACTTCAATCCAGTCCGACCCGGAATCGGGCGCTGTCCCTGCCTCAGCATCCGCGCGTGCTTCCTTCAGATCGACACCCGAACAAAAGCTGTCACCGCAACCGGTCAACACAATCGCTCGGCATTCGGCGCGAAGTGAAGTCAGCGCTGCAAGAAGGTCACGACGCGCGGCGCGGTTCAGGGCATTCTTCTTTTCCGGGCGATTGAGGCCAACGACGACATAGCTTGGACGTTGTTCGACGGTCACTAGGGTCGTCATTTTAGCGCCCCTGGTAATTCGGCTTCCGCTTCTCCTGAAACGCGATGCGACCCTCGATGCGGTCCGCGCTGTCACGAAGAAGCCCGAGCGCGAATTGTTCGGATTGGATTGCGGTAAGGAGTGGCATATCCATGCCGTCACGAACGAGACGTTTGACCGCACGCACCGCGAGCGGCGCATTCTCGGCGATCCTCAGGGCGATGTCTCTGGCCGTGCCCATCAGGGCATCGGGCGCCACAACACGAGAAACCAGTCCGATCCGCAGTGCCTCAGCTGCATCGATACGGCTTCCGGTCAGCATCATGAGCATTGCATCCGACATGCCGATCATCCGCGGGAGGCGTTGCGTACCGCCGGCGGCGGGAATGCTGCCGACGCACACTTCGGACTGGCCAAACTGCGCATTGGAGGATGCGATACGAATGTCGCACGCGAGGGCAAGCTCCATTCCCCCGGCGAGCGCGAAGCCGTTCACCGCGCAGATCATGGGCTTGTCGATTTCCATGCCGGCAAATGGATAGAGCCATTTCGGCCGACCGAAGGTCAACTCGGCGAAGCTCTCTTTCGGCGGCATGGTCTTCTTCAGGTCGGAGCCCGTGCAAAACGCCGTTTCGCCGGCTCCCGTCAGGATGACGACGCGGACGTCCTGATCGGTATTGGCCCGTTGAAACGCGTCGTTCAATTCGACCATTGATTCCGGATCGAGCGAATTCATTGCCTCGGGGCGATTGAGCGTCACGGTTGCAATACGTTCATGGACTTCGTATTGGACTGGCATCATTGCACCTCCTGAACAGACAGGTTCGGTCGCTCGATCGTTGCGATGAGGTCGCGGATTGACGTCGTTCCCAGCCGCTGGGTGGCCTCGAGGAGGTCGTCGGGTCGGATCGCACTCCTCCCCCACGACATGCAGTCCGACAGCTTTGCCAGGAGCACTTCGTCGGACAGTGGTGATTGCGGAGATCCTCTCAGCGTTTCAATACGGCGCTTTCGTATCTGACCGTTCTTGAAAACGATGGTGATCGATGCCCACCGAGGGGTCATGGTGGCCGAGACTTCTCGTGTGGCAATCCGCCCCAAATACGGGACGATGCTGCGCCGAGTGACAGCTTCGTCGGCGTAGCTCGACAGACGGATGCCACGATCTGCGATAGCCGCTGCGATCGTATACTCCATACTGAATTTTCCTTCGGTTCCGTTGCGCGGTGGGCGGCGCACGAGCGGTGCAAGCGCGCCGTAACTCGTCTCGATGTCGATGCGTTCGACATCTTCCAGCCCGAAACTGCGCTCGGCCATTAGATCGAACAGACCATCCAACGGCCGATGAATGCCGTAGCAGGCCGGATATTTCTTGACCTCGATGCCGCTGCCGTCGATCTCCAATGGCTGGCTCCCCAACGTCGCTAACGCCGGAGCGATGTTTTCTCCCCCCGAATAAAGGTGGGTAAACCCAGCTCTGCCGTCGAGCGCATGCGGCGATGCGGTGAAACCCCGCTCGGCCAACAAGGCAGCGCGGATCGCGGCAGCGTTAGCTTGCCCGGCTTGAAAAGACTTTGCGTCGGTCCCGAAGTTCTCTCGGGTACCGCCTGTTTGTGCTAGCGCAAGACCGATGGCATGAGTGATGCGCTCGGCATTAAGTTTTAGAAGATGACCGCACGCCACGGCCGCACCGATCGTTCCCATCGTTGCGGTCATATGCCAACCGCGCGAATAGTGAGTAAGATCAAGCGCCCGGCCCAGCTTGCAGCATATTTCGAATCCGACCACGTAGGCACTGGCAACGCGTATGCCTTCGATGTGACGTGCTTCCGCGAGCGCGATAAGACACGGAAGAAGCGCGACACTCGGATGGCCGCTCATCGGTGAGGACGCATCGTCGAAGTCAAGGGCGTGTGCTGCGATACCATTGAACAGTGCAGCGCCCTCCACCGTCGATTTTTGTCCACGTCCCCACAGGCTTGCCATCCCGTCTTGTCTTCTGCCCAGCCCACCGGCCAGCGGCGGCGTGAGCGTTTCGACATAGTCGCATGCGCGTCGCACGACAGCCTCGTTTTGCGCGGCGATAGCCACGGCCATTGTGTCTGCCAACGCGCGACCACATCGCACAACGTGATCTTCGCCAAGTCTTGAAGGATCGAAATTGGCGGCAAACGCCGCCACGATCTGGCTGGCCGTTCCACTGAAACTCATGTGAGGACATCCTCACGCCGTAGCGCTTCGATCTCCGCCGCGCCAAGTCCCAGGATCGTTGTCAGCACCTCGTTCGTATGCTGGCCGAGCAAAGGCGCCGGTGCGACGGGTGTCGCTGGAGCGTCGTTGATGCGGAAGGGAGGCGCGTTGTACACGCTCTCACCCATTTCAGGATGAGCCAGCTTCACCCAATGGCCACGATGGCGGAGCTGCGGATCGTCGTCGACGATATCTGCCGCTGTCCTGACAACTCCTGCCGGTACGCCAGCAATCTGCAGGGCCGACATCAGATCCTCCGCGTCCCAGTAACGGGTGATGGCGGATATGCCTTGCTCGATCGTGTGACGATTCGCCCAGCGACCGTGGGCTGTAGCAAGCCGCGTCGACCGCGCAAAGGCCGGATCACCGAGGACCTTGCACAGGGCCGCCCACGTTTCGTCCTGCCACGCAGAAATGGCAATCCATCGGTCCTGGCCCCGGCAGCGAAAGACGCCATGAGGCGCACGCGGCGCTCGTTCATTGCCGGAGCGTTCCTGGATGCGATTGTTGGCGCTGCAGTCGCTGATCGCGGGCCCGAGCAAAGCAATGGTTGGCTCGGTTTGAGCCACGTCAATGTACTGACCCACCCCTGTCCGTCGACGATGACGAAGCGCTGCCAGGATCGCAAAAGCAGCATGGCATGGGTTTGGGATATGGTCGGAGAAGTTGGTTCCTGTACCCGCAGGTTCGCGTTCCCAAAGTCCCGAGAGGAACTGCAGGCCGGTCAGCGCCCCCATCGTCAGGCCATAGCCGAGGTACTTGTGCTCGGGGCCAGCCGAGCCCTGCATCGACATCGCTATGTATATGATGTCTGGCTTGATCGCTCTCACCGCCTCGTAGCCGAGACCGAACTTCTCCATGGTGCCGGGGGTAAAGTTATTGGCTACGATATCGCTCGTCGCAATCAGGCGCTGTGCCAGGTCCTTACCGGCTTCGGTCTTCAGGTTAAGCGTGATGCTTCGCTTGCTACTGTTGCGGTCCGCAAAATAGCCGCTGCGATTGATCCCCGGTACGCCGTCTTTATAGGGGCGGCTGCTGCGAAGCGAATCCATCCGCCCGCTGCTTTCGATTTTGATGACGTCGGCCCCATGGTCGGCGAGGAGCTTTGTCGTGAACGACCCGGCGCCGATCCAGGTGAAGTCGGCGACGCGGATGCCATGAAGAGGCAAAGGCTTCAATTGATGACTCCCGATTTCAGAAGAGCGGCACGCGCGGCGGCGTCATATCCGAGTCCCGCAAGGATTTCGGAGGTGTGTTCGCCCAGGCGAGGCGCGGGCCGGGCCTGCCGCCAGGGCGTTTCCTGCAGTTGGTAGGGCGCCCCCGGGACCGTCAGCATACGTCCGGAGGGCTCATGTTTCTGCGAAACGAAAAAGCTGCGGTATTCGAGCTGGCGGCTGGTAAGGATGTCCCAAGGCGTATTGACCGGACAGATCGGAATGCGGCGCGACTGCCCCGTTTGGTAAAGATAGGCCTTGGTATGCCTTTCCGCGAATGGCCCGAACAACGCGCGAAAGATCGTCTTTGCTTCAGGCGTCGATAGATAGTCGTGGCTTTCCCAGGCCGGCTCGAGCAGTTGGCGCGCGCCATCGACGCCTTCATCCACCATCCAGTTGACGAGGTTCGCCCAAAACCGGGTCGACGCGATGCCACCCGCCATGAGGTAGATCTGGCCGTCTGCGCACGCGAACACGCCGACACCAGCCATGATCTGCTCGCCCGAAGCCCTTTTTCGAACTGTCTTTTCAAGATCGTAAAATTGGATCGCCGTCTCCAAGCCCATCGTGACGCATTCTTGGATGGAGACGTCGACGTGCCGCCCAGTTCTATCTCCGCCCTCGTCTGCCGCGAGGAGCGCCATCATGGAGGCGACCGACGCAAATTGCGCCGCAGCAAGGTATGCCTGGTTGCCGTAGGCGGCGATAGGGGGCGTATCCGGATAGCCGCCGAGATAAAGCAAGCCCCCTAACGCCAATGCTACGATGTCTTCGGCTTCATAGTTCGCGTACGGACCGGTCTGACCAAAGGGCGTGACGCTCGTCATGACCAGTTTCGGGTTCGACGCGACAAGAGACGCGAAGCTGAGCCCCCTCCTCTCCATGAGGCCGGGCTTCTCACTTTCGATAATGAGGTCTGCATTCTTGGTCAATTGCCGCACGATGTGTTGGCCTTCCGGCCGGTCCAGGTCGATCGCTGCACCGCGCTTGCCGGCATTGAAATATGCAAACTGGAGGCTGAACTCGACGTGCGCGCGGTCGTCGAGGAAGGGACTTTCGCGCCGCACCGGTGATCCTCCCACCGGCTCAACGATAATGACATCAGCCCCAAGGTCCGCAAATTGCTTGCCGCAGTATTGTCCAGCCAATCCCGAGAGATCTAGGACGCGGATACCCGTGAGCGCCGCGGGCGCTCCACTCGCCGCCAGGCCAGGGACGCTCCAGGCCTCGACCGTCTCGCCGATCCTCGGCTTGATCGCAGCGTCATACATCGAACTTTTCCCCGGTGCGGCAATAGCTCCGACCCGCGATCCGCCCCAGCGCATTGATGGCCTGGTGACTCACACGGTGGCCCGACACCACGCCTTCGGCGCAATGGACGGCGACGATTTCGCCGACAATCAGATGCGTGCGCGATCCTTCGTCGCCACACTCCGCCGTCCGGTGCAGGCGACATTCAAAATGGACGGGCGACTCCGCGATGCGGCTTGGGCGAACAAGCGTTGATGGCAGCGCATGAAATCCGACTTCCGCGACTTCGCTGACTGAGCGCGGAAAGCTCTTAGAGCACTCTTGGACCTGAGCTGCCATACGCTCGGAAACTGTGTTGATGACGTACTCTCCCGATTCGAGCACGTTGCGGACAGTATCCTTCAATCCATTTTCACTGTCGTGAGCCACAAAGCCAAGAAGAGATGGCCTGACCGAAATGACAACGAATTGGCTGAAAGGCGCGGCGTTGAGCACACCCTCGCGGCTAAGAGACGTAACGAGAGCGATGGGACGCGGAATCACCGTTCCCATCAGAAATTTGTAGCGATCGGGCTCGGCGAAGCGAGAAAGATCGAGCTGAGAATAATCCGAATGAACCATGGGCTCGGCTTTTCTTGTCTGGTTGAACTCCTGCTGACCATAGGAGGAAGTCTATTGCCGCAACAATGACGAAGATTTTGTTTCTGATATTCAGATTCGGCCGGCCTCGCTGCCGGGGAGTGAAGCCGATTCGATGCGTCGGGAACAAACTTCGACGCAAAACGCGGATAACAGAATGAAGTCTTTCGTCATTCTTTGCCGCCACGGTGTGCCCGTAACGTCCCCGCGAATGCGAGGCACGGGCTTCGAATGCACCGGCACTGAATACGTGATCGATGGCGGAACGGCGCAACGGCCTAGGCGAGATGGCGCGCGAAGACCGCCCGGATGCGGCCTCGCACATCGGCCGCGTCCTTGTCTTTGTAGCTCGCCTATGACGACACCGAGCACCCCGATCAGGCCCTTGCAATCGTCGAGGAAGGAGTGCCCGGCGTCCGGGTATTCTTTGACATCATGGTCGATTTGGCGTCGCTCGAGTGCGCCATCCAGCCGCGCCGCCGGGCCCTTCAGCATCCTGTCGCGGCCGCCGAAGCTCGCGACCATCGGACAGGCGCCATCCAGGATCGCATCAATGTCGTTGGGAACCTTGGCCATAGTTCGGGGCTGCTGCCGCCAGAAGGATCGCAAAACCGTCGCGCAGAAGCCGATGATCCCGATCTTGCCCGTGCAATCCTGGCGGCCTTCCAGTCAGTGCCGCACAACGTTGACAGCGTCGAACGCCGCTCCCTTGCGCGCAGACAGATCCACCATCAAGGCGCGGATGCAACGGAGGCGGCCGCCCCAAGAGAACAGGTCTAGCGCGCATCTTTCCTGTTCGTGATGAACCGTGAATAACAGAGACAACGCTTTCGTCATTGTTCTTCGCCAGCTCCTAGCTCACCCTTCCAGACAACGGGCCGTGAGAAGCTGGTCCGTTCGCGCAAAACGGAGCTGCTCCTGCCGCAGACGTCAGCCCCAAATTTTGACCCGGCGGCCAAAGACCAGAGGAAACATGTCGGATAAGGCTGACGCACAATTTCGAATTGGAGAAGCCGCCTGGGTCGTCATTCTGATGTCCGTATGCTTTGGCTTCTCCTACCTTGATCGAAACGTACTCACGATACTGACGCAACCCATCAAGCATTCTCTTTCGCTAAGCGACACACAACTGGGCGTGCTCGGCGGGTTTGCTTTTTCGGTCTTCTTCTTTCTTGGAGGGCTGCCGCTGGCGTGGCTGATCGATCGGACCAACCGGATCCGCCTGACCGCGGCCTGCATCTTTGTCTGGAGCGTCGCCACGGTTATGAGCGGCTTGTCGACCGGCTTCACACAGCTCCTGGTTTCACGAGCGTTCACAGCCGCAGCAGAAGCGGCGCTCATTCCCGCTGGCTTATCCATATTCGCAGATATGCTACCTGTCCGACGCATTCCACTCGCTAGTTCGGTTTTGATGATCGGCGGATTTGTCGGTGGCGGCGCGGCACTCTATCTCGGTGGCACTTTCCTCACCTATTTCAGCTCTCCAGAAGCCCCCCATTGGTTTCTGCCACAGCTCCTTCCGTGGCAACGCGTCTATTTGGTGATTGGTCTTGCTGGAATCGTCCCCGTTGCTTTGTTGCTTCTAACAACCAAAGAGCCGGCGCGCCGAGAGATCCTGGATGTGGACAAGGAGGTAAACGAGAACGCTCCCCCCATTCGCGAGGTGTTCTCGTACTTTTTTGTGGAGTCAGGCTTTTACGCCCCCTTTATCCTCGGCGTTTGCGCGATTTTTGTCGTCTTTTACTCTGTCAACGCATGGTTTCCGGCATTCCTCATTCGGCGGTTTGCGCTTTCTGCGTCCGAGGCCGGAACGTATCTCGGACCGGCCTTTATCGTGTTCGGCATTGCCGGTTCGCTTGGGTCACAGCTGTTTTTGCGCCGGCTCACACCCGACAATATCGTTCCGCGGATCGTGCTATTGCTCGGTGGCATCTGCCTCGTTCAAATCGCCAATCTTGCGGCATTGCCCTTCGCAACAAGCCCCAGCATCGCCGTGTGTGTGTATGGCATCGCCGTCGGCGTCACCGGAGCGGTTCTCTCCGTTATGCTCGTCCCCATTCAGCTGACAGTGCCCAACCGCATGAGGGGGCAGACGATGTCCATCGCCTATTGCGGCGTGAACCTGCTTGGTACAGGTCTTGGGCCCTTTTTAGTCGGCTTCCTAAATGAGCGACTTTTTGGAGGCGGCGCAACGCTCGGCATGTGCATGGCCGCCATAAGCGTCTCCTCCGCGACCATTGCAACAATTCTGTTTGCGAGGTCTTACTTTGTTTTCACGCGGCAACGTATTGCGGCCAAGCTAACCGAAATCATTACATCCGGCGCGCAGCAGGCCTCGATCTCATCGTGAAACTAGCGGAATTCGGCGGCTCGATGCATGCAACACGACGCGGATGACCAGCCCTGCGATCGAGAGCAGTTACCGATCGAATGGTATCGGGACTACTAATCTGAAAGGCTGAATTCATTTCTCCTACCGACGGCCCGGAGAGTTCTCATGAATGTGACCATCCTCGACGACTACCACGACACCTTACGAACGCTCGCATGCTTCGCCAAGCTCGCTGATCACAAAATCACGATCTGGAATGACCATGTGCAGGATATCAACGTATTGGCCGAGCGGCTCAAGGAAACCGAAGCTCTGGTGTTGATCCGAGAGCGCACGAAGATACGCGGCCCCCTCCTTGAGCGACTACCGAGACTAAGGCTCATCAGCCAGCGCAGCGTGTGGCCGCATATCGACATCGATGCCTGTAGCCGGCTCGGCATTGTCGTCTCGTCCGACGCACGTGGGGACACGCCGTCCTACGCTACGGCCGAGTTGACGTGGGGGTTGATTCTCTCGGCTGTGCGCCAGATACCACAGCAGGCGGCAGCACTTAAGGCGGGGAGATGGCAGATCGGGGTTGGCACCACACTGCGAGGTAAGACACTTGGTCTCTATGGCTGGGGCCGCATCGCGCACGCGGTCGCAGACTACGGTCGCGCCTTCGGTATGAATGTGATGGTTTGGGCTCGCGAAGCCTCTCGCGAACGCGCGCGCCAGGAGGGCTTCGCGGTCGCCGCTAACAAGGCTGCACTCTTCGAGCAGAGCGACGTGCTCTCACTACATATGCGTCTTGTCGATGCCACCCGCCACATCGTCACCGCTGGCGACCTCGCGCGCATGAAGTCAACGGCACTGCTGGTCAATACAAGCCGCGCGCCGCTGATCGAGCCCGGTGCATTGGTGGCTGCTCTGCGGGCCGGCCGGCCAGGCTTGGCCGCCGTCGATGTATACGAGCAAGAGCCGCTAACCGATGTAGCCGATCCGCTCTTGCTACTGCCCAACGTGCTGGCCACCCCGCACATCGGCTACGTCACGCGCGAGGACTACGAGTTCCAGTTCGCCGAGATCTTCAACCAAATAGTCGCGTATGCATCAGGCACACCGATTAACGTCGTGAACCCGGATGTTTTTGGACGGACGAGAAACTAAAAGACGATTTGTAGTTATGGATGCTTCGCACTTGCCCTCGGATTCGCTGCTTGCGCGCGAAGCTGAGGCGTCGATCACAAAAGCGATCGTCCTTTCGGTAACCTTGGTCATGGGCTCGGCCGCTGTCTGCTTTTGCTGGTTGTCGCGCTCAGGGAGCGGCGAGGTAGTCGACATATCCCTGCGGTCCGCCCTGGTAGTAGGTCTCCAGGCATGAGGCTGCGAGCGGCAGGCCCTCGCGAAGTCGTCGCACGAGATCGGGATTGCTGATGAACGGTTTGGCGAAGGAAACCAGATCGGCCTGCTTGCTCTCGATCGCCGTATTGGCGGAGGCTCCGTCAAAGCCGAAGTTCGCGATCAACGTGCCCTTGAAGCGGGCGCGATAGTAGCCGATCGTGTCCTGCAAGGCGGCGATGGGCGTGCCCGACAGGTCGTTCAGTGCTCTGCCGACCTGAAGGTGAGAGAGCGGAAGCCCATTGAGACGGCCAACAAGATAGTCGTAGGTTTCGATCGTCTTGTCCGTCGGACCGAAGCCGCCCATGGCCAATGTCGGGCTGATCTTGATGCCGACGCGCCCTGGTCCCCAGACCGCGATGAGCGCGTCGAGAACCTCCAGGACGATCCGCGCTCGGTTCTCCGCGGTGCCACCATAGGCGTCTTCGCGGATGTTCAGCACGCTGTTGAGGAATTCCGGTAGGAGATAGGTGGTTGCGGCATGCAGTTCGACGCCATCGAAGCCGGCCGCGTGGGCGTTCTTTGCGGCCGCCCCATAGTCAGCGACGGTCGAAGCGATCTCTTCAATCGACATGGCACGCGGCGTCACCGTGTCCTTGAAACCCCGGGGCGTGAATGATTTCAGGCCAGGGTTCACCGCGGATGGGGCGGGCGGCAGCTCGCCATCGAAAAAGTCTGGATGCGAGACCGCCCCGGAATGGGCAAGCCGCGCGAAGATTGCACCGCCCTCGGAATGCACCGCAGAGGTGACTGCGCGCCAGCCCTCGACTTGGCGTTCGGCAAAGAGGCCGGGGGCGTTGATGAATCCGATCGCATGCGGGCTGATCCAAGTGCCTTCTGTGAGGATGAGGCCGGCCGCCGCTCGCTGGCGATAATATTCGACATGAAGCTCGGTGGGCGCGAGTTCAGGGTTGCGCGCGCGGCCCCGCGTCATGGAGGCCATCACCACGCGGTTTCTGAGTTGAAGTTCGCCGAGCACGTCCGTCAGGCTGGGTCATGACTCGTGCTCAGGAAAATGCCTTTACGGTCCCCACGCAAGTCGCTATTCGGGCGCCCGCGCGCGTACAAGGCCGCCGAATAGATTCCATGAATCCTCATCGAATTGCATGAGGTTCATATCCTTGATCGTGGTGAAATCGCGTGGGCTAGTGTTGACTTCGATTCCCGGCAGGAGCAGGTCGAACGAAACATGTTCGAAGTTCTCGGCCTGTTTCATCACGTTGTCGCGCGTAAGAATGTCGCCGCACCGCCGAAGCACCAACTCAACCGCCTGCGAAGTGGTGTAGCCGGTAGCGAGCAGCGCGTCCGATCTGTTCACGTCCGGCATGTATTTCAACAGGAAGTCGCGATAGCGGGCCATTCCGGGATCTTCGTTCCATTGCGGATCCGTCGCGTCCTTCAGAAATGCCGCCGAGATCACGCCCTTGGAATACTGGAGACCTGCCGGTGCCAAGGTGGCCCCGATAGACGAGGAGACGACCGGCAGGAAGTGGAGGGGATGCCAGTCGATTTCTGCCGCCTTCTTGATGCTCTGGGCGGCGAATTTCGGAGTAGCCAAGCTGAACAGCACGTCGGCACCCGAGGCCTTCAGGCCTACTACATGGCTGTCAATGGTCGGCTCAGTGACTTCATAGGCACTCTCGGCCACGATCTGGCCCACCTTGTCGCCGAGCCCCTCCTTGACCCCCTTCAGCAGCTCCTTTCCGGCATCATCGTTCTGGTACAGCACCGCGATCTTCGCCGAAGGCCTTTCCTTCAACACGTACGCAGCGTAGATGCTGGTTTCGATCCGGTAAGTCGCACCCAGCCCCATGGTCCAGGGAAAGTGTTCCGGGTCATTGAAACGCGACGCACCAGAGACGACGAATAGTTGCGGCATGTGCTTCTGATTGAGGTATCTCTGGATCGCCGCGTTTCCGGCCGTGCCGAAAGATCCCGCGACGAGGAGCACCTCGTCGCTCTCGACGAGCCTTCTTGCCTGTTCGACGGTCTTGGGTGGACTGTAGGCATCGTCGTATGAAACGAAATCGACCTTCCGTCCGTTGATTCCGCCTCGATCGTTGACCATCCTGAAGTAGGCGGTCATCGCCCTCCCAACGGCGCCGTACGCAGAAGCCGGTCCACTGTAGGGCATAATGTTTCCTACCTTGATCGCGGCATCCGATGCGCCCGCGTCATACTTTTTGTCATCGGCAGCGCAGAATCCGATCAGCGCGACCGAGGTCGCCGCCGAAACGAATGCCATTGTTACGCCTCGAACGCTGAATCCTGTCATTCATGAGCCTCCAATTCGCGATGACATCGTTCGCTGGAACGCGCTGCCTCGGCAGGGCCCAGCCCGAATCTTGCGCCTGGCTAGTTCGAGGAAGATCGAACGCCAACCGTCGTCTGTCGGTGTATGCGCAAAAACATCAGCAGGCTCATCGCAGTCGCCAACGCAAAAATGCCGGCAATCGAACGAGGATCACCTGTATAAGCCACCACGCTAGTCGCAACGAATTGTGCGCTCCCGCCAAATATTGCGAGACCGACAGCGTAGGTTGTCGAGACAGCCATGGCTCGGACCGTGGGCGCGAATGCTTCCGCCACAACCATATTCAGCAAGGCGGTACAGGCCATATGCAGGACGGTCAGCACCGAAATGGCGGTCAGGAAGACCCACCCGGTGCCGGCAGCTACGATGACGGACAGCGCCGGCAATGCCAATACGATAAGGAGGATGCGGGGCAGCACATTGATTGCGAGCCGCCCAAATCTGTCCGCGCAAAGCCCTCCCAATATTCCGGCAACGGCTCCAAAGATGCCAATGCAGATGGGTGCGAGCATGGCGATCGAGGGCGGCAACTTCAACGTCACGAGCGCGAAGGTCGTCATATACGTAAACAGATACTGATTGACCGCGACGCCACCGATGAAGATCACCGTCAGAAGAATCATCGGAAGCTGTCGCCGGTTGAGCAGCCCCATCACCAGCTCGCCCTGGGATCTCGCAGCCCGCCGCGTATCCAGCGTCTCATCGATGTTCGTTCGAATGTAGATACCTGCCGGAACGATCAATAGGCCTAATCCAAATGGTACCCTCCAGCCCCATTCGAACATCTGTTCGCGCGTCAGCAGCCATGCCAGTAGCGAACCGACGATTCCCGACGCGATGTAGGACAGCGAGTGGGAGGTGACCTGCCAACTCATTGCGATGCCTCTCCGTTCCAGCGGAGCAGCTTCCATCATCAATAGCGCGGCCGATCCGACCTCTCCGCCGCTTGCGAAGCCCTGCACCAATCGTGCGGCAACCAGGCAGATCTGAGCCGTCACTCCTATTTGGTCATAGGACGGCAGCAGCGCGATTGCGGCAGTCGCGCCTCCCATCAGCCACATGGTGAGGGTGAGCACCCTCTTCCGTCCGAAGCGGTCCGCGTACATTCCAAGATAGAAGGCGCCCAATGGGCGCGTCACGAATCCCAGCCCGAGCGTCGCCACCGTCAGCAGGAGGCTTTGCGTCGGCCCCTGCTGGGGAAAGAAGGCGCGTGAAATGTAGACAGCGAAGAAACTGAACACGAGGAAATCGTAAATCTCGAGTCCCTCACCCAAGGCGCCGGCGACTACCGTCTTGATAGCCATCATGGAGAAGCGCTTTGGCGAAGCTTCGACCGCTACCTCCCGCGCTGCAACGTCAGCCGCCCTCATCGGTGCTTCCTTATGGACGCGTCGAGAATTGTGCGGCAGCCCGTTGATTAGGCTGCGCCAACAGATCACGACGGACCTCAAATCCGCTCTATCCGGCGCTCACGGCGCCCTCGTCGCAAAACAATAATGCCGGCTGCGAAGCGAACAATGACGGAATCGTTCGTTCTGCTTTTCAGTTTTTGGTCGCTTTTCCGAACTCGATGGCGCTACCGGACGTCCGGACGCACCGATCTCATCGAGTAGCCGTACAACAAAAGCTCACAGAACATCGGGCAAACAACACCCTCAGCAGACGGAAAGAAGATCATCTTCTGAAAGATCTTCTGTTCGACGATGCCGGCCATTGCATGATCGCAACCCACGCTACCAAAGCTGGTGTCCGCTACCGTTTCTCCCGGCTGGGACTGCATGGCGAAGCCAGGACCGCGGTACTTGGATCGGTCTCGCGCGTGCCTGCCCCTGAGATTGAGCAAGCCATCGTCTCGGCTCTCCAAGCTACCGCCATGGCGCGTTCAGGTGCATCGGGGATTGCCGGCAATAAGGAAACCGTTCGAACTGAACGAGCTGCGGATGCAGCGCCGCCACGATGTCGCGGCGAGCTCCGTTAGCCCGTATTCCTGACCGCTTCAGCTAGCATGGCGTAAAGCTGGTGCTTGCTGAATTCCTTAGGCTGCCTCCCTACGGTCTTCCGCGACACCTTTTTTGCCACCGGGCGGGCACAGGCGGCCAACAACGCCGGCCTTCGCTTCGGCACCGGCCTTATCTTGGGTTTTGCTGTTGGCGGCTTGTGACCACGCTTCAGGCCCAAACGAGTTAGCCTGCCGCAGACCGCGTTACGGCTACACCCGAGACGGCGCGCGATCTGCGCGGCGCTCTGTCCTACGGCCCAGAGGTTTTTGAGCAGCGCTACGTCTTTCGCATCCCAACTCATGGGAGATACTATACGCCGACTGCCAACTACAGGCTATTCGTCTTCGTCCGGCTCGCGCACGACCGGCGGTTCGTCGGCGTTGTCCTCTTCCTCTTCTACTTCCTCGTCCTCTTCGTCTTCATCAGGATCTCGGGGCGGCATCGTGTTGCCCATGATCACGAAGAGACTCCAGTCGATCAACCTTGTGGAAAATTCCTCGGGGATGTGTTGCTTCATGTTGTTGCTCCTCGGGTGTGGACCCTAGGGGATTTTACCCAGTTTCCGCATGAGGGTCAGCGCCGCGACCGCCAGTTACACGAACGAGCACACCTCGTTGACATCCGGACGCGGCAGACGCTCAAACAAGCCCGCCGGATCGCCATAGCCGATGGCACAGATAAAGTTCGATTTGATCTGGCCACCGGGGAAGAATTCGCGATCGACAGCTTCATTGTCGAACCCGGACATCGGTCCGCAATCGAGCCCGATGGCCCGCGCCGCCATGATAAAGTAGGCGCCTTGCAAGCTGCTGTTGCG
>Ga0137358_10000543_pt1 | contig 17623 bp, 21 predicted proteins | sample Mad1_20_16metaG_FD_105551 | JGI IMG/M metagenome (GOLD analysis project Ga0137358, IMG submission 105551) | Vadose zone soil microbial communities from Angelo Coast Range Reserve, California, USA - Mad1_20_16 metaG | ecosystem: Environmental > Terrestrial > Soil > Vadose zone | place: USA... | reverse complement strand
CTCAGACGAAACAGAACTTGGTCGGGCTGCGCCCGAAGTAATTGGAGGTCATTCAAGAACTATTGCGATTATAGTATCCCACCTGTCCGAGTCTCGAATCTATAGCCGCTCTGCAATTCCCCCGAGGCCAAAGAAAGGCCTTGGACCTTGTGGCAAATGCACGTGCCCTTAGTTGGACAATGGAATGAAGAGATTGGGGAAAGTATTGGCTCGCTCACATGTGGGCTTTGTCTGTTCGGAAGCCTTTAGAATCTCAACAATTAGTTTGCAGAGAGTCCGTAGCATTTTGATTGGGACATCTGAGTATTGTTCAGCGATTCACAAGTTGAGCAAGGCTCCGTAGAACACCACAAACCGAGAACCATCGCATTGAAAAGCGGCCATGTTATATACGCGTTCTTTAATTAGGGAGAATGGTAAAGCGTATGTCTCATTGAGGATACCAATTTCCCCCAGCTATTGACGCGCGCAATGCGTACAAGAAATCCCCCAGTTTGCTGCCCGATGGAAACAAGTTCCAGAACGCGAAAGGCGAATAGGTTATTGACATCCAGCATTCTTCCAAGATTGCCACCCACACACTGCCCGTTCAGATTAACGACCCTTAAAACTCGTTTTCGGCTGCAAGCAAAGCGACCGCTTCCGGGAAACGCGGGGTGACATCAACCTTGAATGGGACGGGACGGCTGGCGGTCAACGGAAGAATCAGCCCAGAAGGTTCAACAACGGAGGAGCGCAGGAAAAATACCCACACAACAAGACCGTCCTCCATACATCCGTCCACGTCAATCTGAGTGACCGTTCCGCTCTCGTCCTTCCCGAGCTCAATTCTGCACGCCCATAGCATCATCGCAAAGTCGATGAAAAGCGAGTTGTTTGCGACGTGTTTCCCCACGCAGACCCGCCTCCCGAAACCGTATGTGACATGACCTTCCTCTCTCGTTTCTGGTGCGCATGATGTCACCTCTCCGTTCGCGTCCAAGAACCTTGCCGGGTTGAAGTGCGCTGCGTCTGGGCCATAGATTTCGGGATCGCGGTTGAGATTCCAGACGTTGGCAATCATCATAGAACCCTTAGGGATGAACATGCCGTTATACCAGTCGTCTTTGGTTGAGAGATGAGGGAGACCAAGGGGATCCACAGGTCGCCACCGCAGCGCCTCCTTGACCATCGCACGAATATAAGGTAGATGAGGAAGGTCTGCAAAATTTGGGACACGTGTTCGTCCAACGACAGAGTCGAGTTCATCCTGTGCGCGTTTTTGGACATCTGGGTAGGTGACCATGGCAAGCATCCACCAGGCCATCACCGCTGATGTCGTCTCAGCACCGGCCGCGCTACTTATTGTAAGCACGCGGTGCGGGGTTTGGGACAAGTTCATGTACGTACTACATGGTCGCCGCAAGCCAAGAGTTCTCACGCGGAGACAGCCCATATCTATCTGCGTCCTTGATCAGAGTCCTAACGAGGCTAGGGCGATCTATGCCCTTTATCTGAACTAACGTAAATAAAACCTTTGCGATAGACTGAGGAAACAGACCATCTTCTCGTTTACGCTGTTGAATAGGTTCTCGAACATAACCGAGTCTTTCTCGTACCAATACTCTGCGTCACGCTTCCATTTGGCAAATCTAGATTATTGACAACGACGTCAAGATCAAGGTCGGTTTATTGTTGGGCCAAAAGTGACATACCTGCTTGGAATGTGCATCATCCATGGGAAGAACTCCACTAAGTGGGCACCGGGAAGAGCTGCTCGAGTCAGGCGTGCAACAAAATCGTTGACGGCCTTGACGTTCGAGCTCAACTCGGATACAATCGGGGGTGTGTCATATGTGACAGACATAACCATGGACGCAGCAGTTCGTCGAAGATGCTTGTCCCACGTCGAGGGCTGAGAAAGGAGACCAGAGGTGAGCAGAATCGCTTCGTTAAATTGTGGCGTCTTGAAAGACTCGACAACGGTCTTGCTGAGGCCTTCATGGGCAGCCTTACGCATCTTACGCCACCTGCGCCGCCGTCAAGACGAGTTCATGATAGTAAAAAAAATCAAGGGACGCACAGAGTCCCGTAACTCTGGAATACCATGGCTAAGCCACCACAGAGGATTTGAGCAGCGACAATGTTACGCGGTCGGTCAGAGTAGATTCCTGCTCGGCGGTCAAGCAGATCTGCTGCCACTTTCTGGGTATTGAGGACAATGATAGGCTGTCCTGCTGCATTTAGATAGAAAATGTCGCCTAAGTAGGTGGGTCATCAGAGATATTTCCGAGAAGTTGAAAAACATTCTGACCGAACTCTTGCTTCCATTTCATGAAATTGAGCCATTGCTTGCTACGCATCTCGAGGACGTTTCCCAAGAGAGGGATACCCCTTGGCCCAGGTGGCAACTTCCGCCATGGGCTCTGTAGATAGCGTACAGTGAATAATGTGACACAGCCAGTCAGGATCCCAAACACTAAGGTCGAGTGTTGCTGTGCGGACACGATGATCACCGAGGGAAACAAGACGGCAAGGTTTGTAGACATGGCGTGCCAGTGGTAGTGCGCATCCGCGCGTAGTAGTATATATATGCGGGAAGCACATTTGAGCCTTTTCTTCCTCTGTCCCGAATAACTGAGACGACCACTGGCAGACTTCCATTCCGGAGCATCAAGCAAGGGAGCCGCTGTTCGGGAGGCTACTGACGGGGATCGAAGGGCGTGGTAGTGTGCATCCGCGGGTAGTAGTATATAGTGCGGGGCACATAATATTAATACTCTTCTATAGTCAACCAGAGCATCGGGGTAGGACTCGGCGGCCAAGGGAGGCGCTGTTCGGGGGGCAACGGGCCCGGATCAAAATCAATCACGACCCGTTGCCGCGTCGGGTTGCCTTTAATGGCCAAGCTGACTTTAGAGTCTCAGTTCATCGCCGCGATGAACTGATGAACCAGAAAACAATAGGCTTGTTGTCTTTATCAACCCTGCCCCATTCCAATTCTAACCAACCCCCTCGTGCCCTTGTAAACATGACCAGCCCTCCCGAGTCCTTCACTGGCGATTGGATCACTGCTGATCATCCCAGCTACTCCGAGGCTATAGCTCGTTGGGCCACCAATGCAGAGCGCCGCGCTGCGGCAGTAGCATTCGTCAAGAACGCTCAAGACGTCGTGATCGTCTTGAACCATGCAAAGCAGCACGAGTCACTTGTCGCCATCCGAGGCGGTGGACATAGCGCATCCGGGACCTCCTCGATCGAGGGTGGGATAGTGATCGACCTCTCTCGCTATCTAGCAGATGTGAGGGTAGATCCGGTTGAAAAGTTGGCATATGTCGGTGGTGGGGCCATTTGGGAAACGGTCGATAAGAAGACAATCGATCATGGGTTGGCTACAGTTGCAGGTACTGTGAACCATGTGAGCTCGTTTTGATTATCCAGTTTTATTTGGCTTACATGATCTAAAGACTGGTGTCGGAGGGTGTGTGTCCAACTGCTACTCTTGACCTGACGCGATTTACACCATCTATTTTTAGCCTCCTTCTTGGTGGGGGATACGGTTTCCTGACTGGTGAACACGGGCTTGCGTTGGACAATCTCGTTAAAGTATGCCCCATCATAAACTACTCAGTTTTGTGTCTCACAACAGCTCTTAGGCTACTGTGGTTACAGCTCGTGGGGAGGTCCTGACTGTTAGCGCCACGGAAAATGCGGAATTATTCTGGGGGATTCGCGGCGCAGGATGCAACTTTGGTGTCGTGACCGAGTTTGTCCTCCGACTTCACCCACAAAGGCGCACCGTTTTCGGAGGGGTTGTCGCGTACCCTCCGCCCTTGATCGATAGCGCTGTATCGACGACGGCCAAATTTTTGGAAGAAGGGCTATCTGAAAAGGAATCCATCTTCTATGCCCAGACCACGGATCCTGCGGGCAACGTGTGTGCTTTCTATCAGTGCCCTTTGGTCAACTGATCCCTAAAACGGAACATGTGACAGCCTCTTGCCCTATTCATTCTTTTCTGGAATGGTTCTGAGGACGAAGGTCGCAATCATTTCAAGCGATTCTTCGACATCGGTGAGCATGCGCTGGATTTTGACCTCGCAAGAGCTAACGAAACGTTGCGACAGGGCCCGTCATGAACACTTGCAAGGAAATCCCCTACGAGGAAGTTAATGCTATCCAAGTGAGCGCTCTTTGGTCATTCCTATATTGTCGTAGTTATAATTTCCCCAGAATTTCAACGTTCCACCTGGAAGGAATTACTATATGGGTGGGGTGTTCTCTAGTGGACCTCAGGTGGATGCTGCACAAAATCTGGTATCCCGTCTCCCTGGCCTCTCAAAAGAAAGCAGCGCAAACTTGACTGTCGTGTACGAACTATTGCCGAGGGAAAAGACACTGAATGTACCAAACAATGCCACTGCGCACATCAGAAGATCCTTATTCAACGTCCTCTTGTTTGCCACATGGGAGGATAAAGACCCGAACAAAGTTGATGCAGTGCGCAACGCTACGTCTGAACTAGGCCGCATTGTCATCCAGGGAGAGAAAGTCATAACGGAACACCACAATACCGGCTATGGGAATTACAGTGAGCTACACAAGAGAATGTTTGTAAGACGCCGTATACTGATATACCTTCCGCAGACGCTGGGTATGTAGCCTCGCCTGCCAGCGTCACGGGGATTGCTGGACCTGGACAGTATGTACAAAAACTGTTCGGCGAGAATTATGCTAGACTTCAAAAACTCAAAAAGGAGTATGACCCGGAGGGTGTCTTTTTCAAGTGGAACCCCATTACACCTCAGGCGTAAAGTTGATTCGAGGTTTTGCGGTCCAAGTTTGGAAGTCAACGCGTATTAGCAATAATGGCTTCTCTACTGAGTAGTATGAAGAATAGGTTAATAGGTTACTTCATTGATGACCTACTGCACCACTCACTGTAATGTAATCCAATTCAGTTGCTCTTGACAGACCAATCAGGTTGCAGTATTTAACTGACTGGATTGGTTTACATTGTAAAATGCCCACAGTGCCAGTGACTGTTGTTTTGTGACATTTGTGTATCGAACAAAAGGTACACCAATCTACGACCCAATAACTTAGTAGGAATGCACATTACTGTATACCTTCGGAATCAGGGCAACCGCTTTCGGGAAGCATCGGGAGAGGTCGATCGACCTTGAGTGAGATGAGATGGCTGGTGGCCAGGGCTGTACAGTAGTCAGTCCAGAAGGTCAATAGACGAGGTCAATAAACGGGGAATGTCGACAATACACTCCCAAAAGTGCTTCCAGGCCATGAAAACTCTCTTGCCCATCCGCGTCTGAGAACGGCGTCTAGTTGGACTCTCGCCGCATCTGCGCCATAAATCCCAAGGTCACGGTCGAGGTGCCACATGTTCGTAAACACCATAGAGCCCTAAGAAAGGAACACAAGAAAGGAACACTAAACACACTTTACGAGTTATGAGATAAAGGAAGCCCAGGCGTCCGCGGGTAACCTCCGCAGCGCCTTCTTGACCATCGCGCAAATGAGGGCACCAGTAGATGAGGAAAGTCTGAGAATTCCGGAGTACGTGTTTCAGTCACGGTTGTCATATCATATACGGAGTTGAGCTCCTCCGAGTTTCGGCACGTTTTTTTGCATCGGGGTGGCAAAGCAAGGGTCAGGGTTCAATAGGCCGTCACCGACATCACCGCTGACGTCGGCTCGACGGCCGCGGTACTTAATGTGAGCAACTGGGCGGAGATGGGAATGAGTGCACGTTCCCGCAAGCCGAGAGTTCTTGTTGGTGGGCGGAGACAGCCCAGGGTACCATACTGTACCTTTGTGAGTGAGTACTTGATCAAGGCCTAGCACAAGGCTAAGGCGATGATCTACGGTGTCAACTTGACTAATGTAACCAAGGGTTTGTTACAGTAGTACCGACTCATTACGATATCGAACAGGTTCTGTTATATAGCCGAGGTGAGCGCAGTCCAATTTCATAATGTCGATACTCGCAAAAAGTGTTGTTGCAATCAATTGCACTCGTTCCCATTCCTAATCGTTCTTAGCTTCATCAAAGGGGTAGGTCAATCAAAATCGACAGTCCGAGATGGCAAGGTTAGGCGCGCGTGGACCTGAGGCGGTATCCACAATGCATTGCATTAGGCGGAGAGGTCTTGAGCACCCTTCAAGGCTTCCTAGTCCGCCCGAGATGCCCCTTGCAATATACAGTACACTACTGCAATCTCCGGCTCCTCCCGTCATAACCCGACTCACTTCGCCGCGCAGTTAAATAATGGGAGACCATGAGGCCATTCTCCGCAGCAATAACGCAAGACGCAGACTGCTGTGCTCGCACCAGCCGCCGGTGATTGGCTTGGCTTGCTTGGCTGAGTGTTTCAATTAGGTGTTGTCCGGATCCCACGATGCAGCAGTACGGTACGGCCAACGATGGCAACGGGTAGTAATCGATGAGCTGTGCAGAAAGATGGGGGCAGTGAGGGCGAGAATTCGATCGAACCGATTTTTACATTGTTATCCTTACCATCAACCCCGGGCCTCGCCCTCAGCGCCCTCAGCCTGCGCTCGGACCAACGTGCGGGTGTGTGTCATAAAATAATACGGTTTCCTGTCAAAAATGTCGTCTGTTCCACCTGTCCCCGTCCTGCCTCCCCAGCTTCGAGTACAACACAACCAGGAGTCATATCATCCCTCCCCACCTCATCTCGAAGAACCCCTTCTTGCTCCCCGTCCTCACAAGTTGACACCCGATCTCCCTGCAGAGGTAGGTTCGACGACGTCTCATTACCGGAGCATTTATTTAAAGAAACACAGATGGCGCGCACCCTCGACAGTCAAGTTTCCCGTGCCTCGTTTCATCCCCCTCCAGTTGATCACTATCATGACCGAGCCCCAGCTCTTCCCTCTCACACACCCAATCCCACCCCTGGCTTTTTTATCCCCGGTCTGTCAACGTCGCCTGCTCCGCCAGGGTCATCGTGGAATGTTCCCCAGTCGAGTTCGCCACCCCTGATTCACCCCGACCTTCCCCCGGCGGCATCACATTCACATGCGGCCCAACAGCCTCTGCACCAAACTGAGCAATCACAGCCACCGTTCTTGCCTTTCCCTAGACCATCCAGCCCCTCAGATCCCCTTTCCTCTGCCATGGCTTCCTTGTCCTTTTCAGACACACCTCAGAAGAAAACACCTGATTCAAATGGCCCTCCTTCCCTTACAGCCCCACTTCCCACCATAGCTTCTCTCATCGCGGGTTTGCCTTCTGTCCAGGCCAATTCGGCGTCCAAGGTGTCTTGGTGTCGCGATGTTATCGGCTTGGTCAACCGTTTATATGTGGCTCCTAATCAAACCGGCTCCGCAGATCCCCCCTCGGGCCCCATCCACGTTGCTGACCAGGAGCTCAATAACCTGGTGGAGACCGCGATTCCCATGGTTCTGCAAATCGCCAATCTTAATCCCGCACCGCAATCGCTACCTCTTCATATCTCTGAGGCTATCTATCTCCGGGCGACATTTGAGGCAACGGGATCCTACCCACGGTTTGTACCCCAGAACCCCAGAATGGCGTTCCGGGACTATGAACGAGCTGCTCGCGCTGGCTTTTCGGCTGCGTGGTTCAAGCTTGGCCGTGATTATGAGAACTTCGGTGACTTCTCGCATGCTAAGGATTGTTATGAGCGAGGCATCCGGAATAATAATGAAAGTTGTTTATATGTAAGTGTTAGATCATTCGATTTCCGATAGACCAGCGTGTCTCACGCGTCAATTTTCAGCGAATGGGGATGGCCCATTTGATGGGCCAACTCGGCTTATCTCCTAATCCAGAAGCTGCACTCCCACTCCTCCAACGTGCCGCTACTGTTGCAACTGTGGACGTCCCCCAGCCAACCTATGTCTTTGGCCTTTTGCTTCTAGGGGAGTTTTCCCAGGCTTCTATACCCCCACATCTTTTCACCCCTCTTATACCCCCTGGGGGCACGCGTGACAATGAGGCCAGGCGCCATCTTGAGCGCGCAGCGTACCTAAATTTTGCGCCTGCGCAGTACAAGCTTGGGCATGCCTACGAATTTGCCCAACCACCGTTCCCATTCGACGCCCTTCTCTCCGTTCAGTACTACTCATTGGCAAGCCAACAAGGGGAGATCGAAGCAGACATGGCCCTTAGCAAGTGGTTCCTTTGTGGCTCTGAGGGGGCTTTCGACAAGGACGAATCACTTGCTTATTCCTTTGCTGAAAAGGCAGCGCGCAAAGGTCTTCCCAGCGCAGAGTTCGCTATGGGTTACTACATGGAAGTGGGTGTAGGCGGTCCCAAGGATATCGAATCTGCACGCAAGTGGTACACTCGCGTGAGTAATAATTAAGACACCTGTCATTTGCCCTTATCTGATGTATCGTTTTCGTCCTGTATACAGGCGTCTCAACATGGGAACACGGATGCTACTGAGCGGCTCGCCGCCCTATCTCAGCCTGCACCTGCGGCCCTCTCACGTAAAGAGCACGACAACTTAACAGAAACTACGCTGGTGCGCAAGCGCACGCAAGCTAAGCAACGTTCCGACGCTCGTGGACCTACGGGAGGACCACGCCATGGAGGACGGCAGAATGGCCAGCAAGTTGTTGCTCACATTCGCAAGAACTCACTCGCATACCGTCCTGGACCGAACCAGGGTTATCCGCCTTCGTCAGGCCCTGCTTCCTTGCGGCGCGATAGTGCTGCCGCCGAGGACTATCCTGGGCAGCAGCCACCCTTACCACAGCAAATACCGCTGGGCAGCAGCCCAGGCTCCACCGGCGTTAGTTATCGCCCACCGACTACACAGCCCGGCGCGTTCCCAGACCCGAGTGGATACATCCCTCCGCAGCGTCAGCAACAGCAACAGCCGTTGCCCGCATCACAATATGCTCCACCGGCGTCTCAAGGACCCACCACGGGTCCTAGTGGATACCCATCACCGCGCATTCCTTCGCACAGGCCACCATCGCAACCGCAACTGGGAGCGCCGGGACAACCGGGACAACAAGGTCGCCGTCGTGGGCAGGAGAGCAGTGGATCAGGTCTACCTCCACCTGGGCCTGGAGCGCCGTATTCTCAACAAGCACAGCAAGATCGCGTGCGCACGCCCTCGCCTCCTGGCCCATCTGAACCACCGGCACGCCCGCCTCCTGGGAAAGGTCCGGCGACGTTCCAGGAGATGGGATTCCAGAGCTCCAAGCTTGAGGATAAGGACTGCGTGATCATGTAAGAAGGGGGGGCGTCGCGCTCTGATCTCTTTCGTTCCCTTTAGAAGAAGAGCAGGGGAAAACATAAAATTATTTTGGTGATGTTTCTTTCGTACGGTTTTTTATATTATTCGGCTTCTTTTTTCTACTTCCCATTGCATGCGTCCTTCAGATGCGCATGTTATTACAGTAATCTACGTGGCTTTTTTTTGGTTGACACCGTTTGCTACTTACAACCTTGAGGTTGTATGTTTCTTTCACGCCAATGATTTTTGCACGATATATCACCAATAAAATGGACATTACATTTCCCTTATAAATATCACGACAAATAGATCAATGGCAGATTTGATTACTCCTTTTTCCTATGGACACATCTCTCATTTATGCGGCAGAATGGAAAGGGATACGAGAAGGAAAAATCATGGTCGTAACGGGTCATGAGATTAAGTATGGAAACGGGACGATGCGGAACAAGCGATAATAGGATACCGACAGGAGGGAAGGGCGAGGATGGCAATAAGTGACCGTCGTCAAGTGACTCGACGCATGAGAGGCGCATATGCGAGGAAAAGGTAACGGTCATAATATACTGAAAAAAAAGAGAGATCACGTCAATGCATAGGAGGAAGAATAGAAAAAAAAAACTCGAACAATAAGATAAAAATGTTTGGGGATGGCATAGGATGATATACTACTCTTTCACTCGCCATGCAACAGCGACGGCTGCGGCAGCGAGCACAAGCACGCCCGCCGCTGTCGACACCACTTGTGTTTGTGAATATTGTGCATAGTAAAGACCCTTTGCAGAAATGTAATGTCCCTGTGTGAGCACGACAAGGGTGTGCAGTCCAGTGATGACTTACAGGGTCTAATGGTCTGGCACTCAGGCCCGCTTTGCCCATATGCTCCACATCCTCCTCGCTCGTCAGACCGATGGATGAACCTGAAGAAAATTTCCGCACGGAAGGGTCGGGGGTAATAGGATAAGAACTCGAAGCCAGTGCCTTCTTCTCCCCATCCTCCGACCGTCGATGTCCTTTGAGACGCCCAGGAACGTGAGAGTCCGAATCCGAATCACCCTCAGGTAGCCAGGGGGAACGGGGGCGTGGGTTGGGATTTGGTGGCAGGCTGCCAGCAGCCACGGAAGCGGACGATGACCCACCATCTCCATCCAGATTAGCAGCCTCGGATGAACTCGTCGAGCCATCCTTTGAGCGTGATCGGCCGCGTGAAGCAGCGGAACGCTTTTTTCTTCGGGATTTACTTGGAGAATCGGAATCCGATGACAAACTGCGGGGAGACGGCGGAGCGACAAGTCCAACGCGGGCACTACCGTTCTGCTTGTGTTGAGGTGGGAGCCGCTGTTGTTCTAGTACGGTGAGCCCAGCATCGACCTTTGCGATGGTCCCCTCTAGGCCTTTCTCGACGGCGTGGACACGCAACTCCCATTCATCGCGTGCTCGAGCAAGGCGCGCACATTCTTGGGCCCATTCTTCCTGTACGCCTCCCCACTGACCCTCTACACCCTTCTTCCACTCGTTGACGAGGGTAGTAAGCGATGCGCGCTCCTGCGTGGCCTCGGCAACATGTGACTGAGCCTGGGCCTGGGATGTGTGCACTAACGATTCGAGAGCATTGACCTTCGTCTCGAGGAACGAGATTGTGCTTAGGGCCGTCGTATGTTGTGCCTGTAGTGACCGGGACAACTCGAGGGCAGACTCGAGCTGGTTGGACAAGGTGGCAAGGCGCAGGTTGACATCTTCCGATGGAGGAGGGGCACCTTGCGAAGCAGTTGGCGGGGGCGGAGACGGAGACCTTGACTGACTGCGGGCCTTATCATCCTCGTCATTCATACCCAAACCGGTGGGCTCTGGTGTTCGAGGCCTGGTAAACTCATCCCTCCTGTGCCCCCGTTCTTCCTCCTCAGCAGCCAACTGCTCCTCGTCCTCCTCTTCGACACGTTCAAGTGCTGTCACAGTGGCGATACTGTGTACATCATCATCGTCGGAATGGAAGTCGCCATCCTCGTCCCCAGGGTGCTGCTGCAGACGCGGTACTGCCTGGTGGCGACCTCCGCGGATCTGCTCGAGCTCACGTTTCTCCTCTTCCATTAACTCGCGAAGAGAAGACACTTCCCGTTTGATGACTTCGTGTTCAGCAAGCAAACTGTCCAGTGAGCGGATTTTATCGACGTGTGAAGCGAGGGACACCTGTGTCTCTTGTAATTGTGCCTGAAGTTCGGACAACGCCGAGTTTGTTACGGACGACCTTTGGTCCGCATCAGATTCTGCCGGGTGGGCCTGTTGAGGAGGGAGAACAGGAGGGAGGGATTGGGGATATGGAGGAAGAGATTGAGGCTGAAAATAGGTCCGGTTAGGGTCGGCAGAGCTGGAGGTGGAAAGATGGTACTGACTAGGTTACCTCCGAGGGTTTCGTGAATTTCATTCATGGCACCGGTAAGAGAATGTAACTCGGCACCGGTTTCACGACTTTTTTGGAGCTCGCCCTGAAGGCGACTGAGAATATGATCAAAGGAGATACCACTCTTCCCTGGTACACGCATATTGGCGCCCATGCCTCCCATCCCACTGAGAGCCTGCTGTTGGAGGGCGGGGCGGCGAGCTGGGCCGGCGGCAGTCTGAGTTCCAGTAAAGTTGAAGGCAGTTGTACCATTGTTTGGGCCAGGTTGGCTCGGGAGGGTGGAAAGGGAAGGGGGATTTTGATGCGACTCGACACGGGCAGCGAGCTGGGCTTCTTGTTCGGTAAGCACGCAAACGACGCGAGCAGCGACTTTGTGATGAACAATTGTCTTGTTGTCTTCGCCGACAATGTCAATGCCAAATTCCTGTTCGAGGGGATGGAGATCAGAGTACAGTGGCCGAGAAGGACGGGACGGGACATACGACAATGTCACTGGTCTTGAGTTCGAACGGATCCGATTCTGCGCCTTCTGGACTGAGCCTTTCACCGTTGATAAAGGTACCGTTTGAACTCTTGACGTCTTTAATGTAGATCTAGAGGGTGGGGGATGAGGGTGGAAGGAAGGGCGGGAAAGCCGAAGACGGACGGACCTTGCCAGATTCTTCCCATACCTCAGCGTGTTGTCGACTGAGGACCTTTGAGTCGAAAAAGCCATTTCGTTCTCCTGGTGCAGTTTTTGCATTGGTTTGACGACCGATCTTTATTCGTTGGCCTTGGGGGAGGTGGATGTGTTTAGGGATGAATGAATCGTTGAGGGGGTATAGATAAAGAGCGGGTAGAGGATGCTGTTGAACATGAGAAGAAAAGGGAGCTGGCATGGCTGGGAAGGGCGGGACGGAGGACGAGGACGAGGACGAGTTGGTTGAGTGAGTGGCGCGGGTGTCGGGGCGTGCGATCATCTTTGCCCTTGTTTGCCATCACACGAACACGTGCCCTGCTCCGCCTCTCTCTCTTCATGACAACAACAACAGCGACGACGGCGACAACTACAACTACATCCGCAACAACTACATCCACTTCTACAGTCGCCCCCACCCCCCTTCAGCATGCAACATCCAAATCCACCCAAGCCTGGCAGGCTGACCTCGAGGCCCTCTTCCAGCGCGCAAAGGACCGCTTTCCCGACGTCGTCTGGGCTCTTTTGACCGAAGAAGATGCCGAACCAACAGGCGAAGAGGTCTATGGTCACAAAGGTATTTATCTCCGCCTACTCTTCATCTCTCCTGCCCGCGCATCTCCCTCTCAACCCTTCTTTCTCTTACCTGTCCACTCTGCCCCACCTCTCTCAGCCATCTGTGACATCTCGACTTATCCGAATCCGCAGCTATTGTATACGCCCGCGCCCCACCAAGCTTCCAAGCACGATATTTCTCCTTCCGCCCTGCCCCCACATTATCTCCAGGCCCCCTGGATGTATATTCTCCAACTGGCTTTCCTACACAGTCCGCTCTCTCTCTTTCCCTTGGTCCTGAAATCTCTTCCATATCTCGCTCTCCTTCGCCCTTTCGCCCTGCATCGCCCGTCTCACAGAGTCAAGATGGCTTGATGCACCTAACAACTTCCATTAACCCTAACCTGTTTTCAAAAGAGCTCGAATATCTTTACACAGGCAAAGGCCTTGGCGCTGCATTTGAATTCTTTTATGACTCTTCAGAGCACTATCGCGAAGAAGGAGATGCAGAGGAAAGTCGGATCGACAAGCTTCGCAAAGATCTTGTCTTTATGTGGAGATCACGTCTCTATTCAGATGTCCGCATTGGTATCGAGGGCAGCTCATCCGCCCACCACGAGGGCTTGGCTGCCGTCTTCTCAACCCATCGCTTCATCCTTGTCTCCCGTTCTGACTACTTTCATAATGCTCTTATTGCCTGGAATACCCAAAAGCCTGAAATCCGCGATGAGGACCAAAACGATGACCGCTCGGCAGAACCACCTACTCTTATGCTTCCCTCGCCACCCTTCACGCCACCCTCACTCCACTTCGTCCTTGGCTTTATCTATACCGGAACACTCATTTTCTCTAACCGCACATATGATCTCGACACCGCCTTCCACATCATGCGATCAGCCACATATATCTCCCTCACCAGTCTCTATGATGAGACCCAAGCCCGCATCGTGCATGAAATGATGCACGGGCTCTTTCACGCATATGTCGAATTTGCCGAGTATGAGCGCATCACTGGTGGCAAGTGGGGTGTTTCTGGATGTCGATGCAGGCAGTGTGCCCGTCGAATACCCCGCGTCATCGAGTTTGCCCTCCTAGATGACGTTAAGAACGATCTGCTCCAACGCGGCGCCCGCCGTGGACTCGTTGGCATGTACGGTGAAGGTTGGTGTAACGCAGAGTTTGCTAAGTTGGATAAGAAGATCAGGGATGCCGCCCTCAAAGGTGTCGCCAAGAGGACCACCCCTCTTAATGTCTTTCCGCTACTGTTCGCTGCGGAGTTTGCGTTGACAAAACTCAACTCTATAATCGATCCCTGGGCTGATACTTCTCGCGACATGATCTTGGAAGCCCGTCGTCATATAGATCATCTTCTTTGCTCGCAAGCAGACGAGTGTTTCTCACAGTCGGAGTGGCTTGAATTGATGGATTCAGAAGGTGCCAAGTTCGACGACCGAGATCACGTCGAATGGATCATGAAATCTATCCAGCGGGGTTTCTCAGAGAAGAGTGCGGGAAGACTGTACCAGGTTTGCCTTTGTTACCCCATCCCGTGACAGCCGTACGTCTCGCTCACGCATTCACTTTTTTTTCAGGCACTTGTTTCTTCTATTTTACTCCGTCCACATGCTTCGGACCCAAATGCCACAATGCTATCACCAACCTCTTTCATCAGACAGAAGGTCGAAGATATTCGAATCGAACTACTTAGGTGGATGAAGAAACGTTGGGTCGCCATTCGCATGGAAGGTGGCTTTGAGAATCTGGATCCGTGGGCATTAAAGGAAATCGGCCATGGTAAGGTGATTTTGTTCAGTTCAGAAATGCAAAAGGCTGATGCTTCCTAGAACTTGAGCTTTCTGCGGAGGATCTCATCTCGCCCACAAATGCCTTCATGTACAAAGGCTCCCCTGCGCGCAATGGCGCCCGCTCAACTAAACACCTAGATGCTGACGACACGGCCAGTCAGTATTCCCTAAGGGCGAATCTATTGAACCGCAACCTTGCGAAGCATCACGGACCAACATCGCCGAGGGAACCGTTAATTTCTTCCAGCAGCTCAATTCGCTCTGTTGCACGTAGTACACATTCTACAACGTCCAAAATCAGCGACATATCGACGGCCCAGCATCGACGTCCGTTAAACAATCTAGGACCCAGACCTGACTCTAAACTCACCCCCTCAAGCGACCCTGTTGTTCATCGATCACTGTCCCGTGCGTCCTCGACATCCACTATCGGAGAGGAGGTTGAGGACAGAACTCATACCGACTCGGCTGCGCCAGTGGCCAAGCGGCATCGACCTGCCCCTGATAGTTCCACGATGTCGCGGCCAAAGTCTCCTTCAGGCTCGGTTGCGTCGGCCCGCTCGCACGCCTCTACAGTGAGAAAGCATACTCAAAGCACACCCACTCCGTCATTACGTCCGCCTGGCGTTACACCACGGCCTACTTCGTCCGTTTCTCAGCGCAGCGACGCATCGTCAACGCTCAAAAGTACCAAGTCTGAGCTTCCCGCCGAGCTCCCACCACGTCCCCGACGCAGCTCTGCTTCATCCACCGTTTCGACGGTAAGCGTGAAGACGACAGCGACCAGGTCTGTCACACCCACAGCGGCTAGGCCAAGACGTATATCAGCGACCTCGGTAATGAGTACAAACTCGACGACAAAGCCGAAAAAGGCTGCTCCCCCGCTTCCAGACCCAGTGCGGCTTAGCACCAGGACAGCGCAGAAATCGCCCTCTAATGCATCGATTCGGTCAACTGCCTCTGGTGCTTCACCTTCAACTCTCAAAAAGATCGTTCACCGAAAATCCACTGCCGGAATGCTCGGAGAGTCGCCCAAGGCAAAGACGTTGACGTTATCGGTTTCACGAGACACTGCAGTGAGCGCTCACAAAGGGAAAGGAAAGGAACCGACTGCGACTGAACTAGAGCCTTCCCCGAACTCGAAACCAGCATTGCGAGTGACCGCAGTGAGCGAAACCTCCGCTTCTGCGAGCATCCTCGTAGCACGTCACAAGGGATCCAGTGAGGCTGTGTCGCGGACGACATCAGCTTCCGACACGCCCGATCCTGCCCAACCCTTGACACCTCGTGACGGACCCCCACGTGGAGCGACACTCCAGGTAGGTATTCCGTGCATCATCACGTCCAAGCGTGCGCGTTTCCGCGCTCTTGCACGGTATATCGGCGAAGTTGAGGGTGAACTGGGACCCTGGGTTGGCGTCGAGGTGCCAATGGGAGATACCTGGCCGGGTGACAAGCTCGACGCGCGCGCGTGGCACGACGGCACGTGGGGCGGCGTGCGCTACTTTGATATCGGACGCGGCTCCAGTGGCCCCACGGACTGGGACTTTGGGGACGAGATGCGGAGCAGCATGCGTCGCAAGCGGGCCGATGGTCATGGACACGGACAAGGTCTCAGTACGATTGGCAAGGGTAGCAGTCGTAATTTGAAGCGCGCGGGTGGTCACCTCGACATCGGCAGAGAGAAGCGGCTCCGTAGCGTCTCGCCTGCTCGTTCGGATAATATGGTCGCTGAGTCGCGGGGCTTGTTTGTGCGGCCCCAGCAGGTGTTGTACGTGGTTGACGCAGTGGGATCAGAATTTTAATGCGCGTACAGACGCATAGTTCTAATTTGACAGCAGTACATTACTCACGATCGTTCTCTTCGCTTTCCCGTTTGTTTTTTCTCGTGGAAGTAGCTAGGTTATCATTAGCTACGATTGCAATCCTTTTCTTTGTCATTTTCTCTACACCGCAGTGTGCATCATTTCAATTGTAGTACATGATTACATAATTTAGTTTTTGGGTAGTTGTGAGATATTTCAAACTCAATCAATAGATAACGTTTTTCTCGACACGGCGGGCAGGAATGGATAGTCAGGTAAGGGATATTATTAAGTTGACAACTAATATTAGGTTGCTACTTTTATAATTATAATTATTTAATATTAGTTGCCAACTTTATGATCAGTGCCCGAGTGCCCGAGTCATCACCAAAATTTCAAGCTCGATTCCCGATTGTCCTCTTCATCAACAATGCGCTACTACGAAGCACGATATCCAGAGGTAGACGAGTTGGTTATGGTGCAAGTCCGGCAGATTGCCGAGATGGGTGCCTATGTCAAACTGGTGCGTCCCTCGAGTTCAAATTCGCCCTCTCCCCGCTTTTTGTACAACACGACGATACAATGGGCAACTGATATATATATATGTATAGCTCGAATATGATAACATCGAGGGTATGATCCTCCTCTCAGAACTCTCCCGTCGTCGCATCCGATCTATCCAAAAACTAATCCGGGTCGGCCGGAACGAAGTCGTCGTTGTACTGCGCGTGGACAAAGAGAAAGGTGAGAAAACACATCTTTCATCACTGCGAATCGGACCTGTTCATCCGTTCCTCTTACATAGGCTACATTGACCTGTCGAAGCGTCGCGTCTCGCCAGAAGATATCACGAAATGCGAAGAGCGATTTATGAAAGCGCGCACCGTCGCGTCGATCATGCGTCACGTTGCCTCTCGGTTGCCTTCCTACGATCCAGACGCCAGTGGTAGCAGTGCCGACGCTCTTTCCAAAGCCAAGAAAGATCAGGACAAAGAAGGTGGCGGCGGTGATGACGAAGTCGTTCCCCCCGTTGGTCAAAGTGAGGAGGAGCGTCTGGAAAAGCTATACGAACAGGTCGCGTGGATTCTCGGCAGGAAATACGGAAACGTATACGATGCATTCAAGCTCGCATTAACGTAATTGTCTTT
>Ga0137358_10000534_pt1 | contig 17731 bp, 13 predicted proteins | sample Mad1_20_16metaG_FD_105551 | JGI IMG/M metagenome (GOLD analysis project Ga0137358, IMG submission 105551) | Vadose zone soil microbial communities from Angelo Coast Range Reserve, California, USA - Mad1_20_16 metaG | ecosystem: Environmental > Terrestrial > Soil > Vadose zone | place: USA... | reverse complement strand
TCTCATCTTCTGGGATCTATCGCGGCGAGGATGGGCCACGCTCTCGGGCACGGCCGTCACAACTGCAGCAACCCGCGTGGTCGAAGGTGACTAAGGCTTCTCCAGACAGCAACAGTTCGGACTCCGCGAAACCATCGCCATCCACTTGCGCGATGAGACTATAATGCTGGGTCGCTAAATGTCTGCTCCGCCAACCTGCGCCAGCTGAGGTGAAAATCGTGCGTACTGCATTCGTTTTCCTTCTTGTTGCTCTTGCTTCATTCCCTGCTACAGCCCAGTCGGGCTGGAAACAACTCTTCAACGGAAAAGATCTGACCGGATGGAAGCATGTCGGGCCAGGAAGCATGTCCGTCGAAGGTGGTCTCATCCAAACCCACGGGGGGATGGGATTGCTGTACTGGACTGGAGGAAAAGTGGGGAACTGCCAGATCCGCGTGGTTTTCAAGATGCGCGATCATAATTCGAACTCCGGAGTCTTCATCCGCATTCCGATCGAGCCGCGGGAAGAATGGATGCCGGTGCATTATGGTTACGAAGTGCAGATCGATAACGAGCCGGAGAAATCCAGCGAAGACGACTATCACGTTACGGGAACGCTGTACTCGCTCACGAAACCGCTGGCACGTCCCGGAAAGCCGGGGCCGGAATGGAACACGATGGAAATCACGCTCGACGGTCCCCACACGACGGTGGTTCTGAACGGCGTCAAGGTCACGGACTACACCGAAGGACAGCCGGTTCCCGAACGCAAGTTTGACTTCGAACCGCAGCGCGGGCGCCGACCCAATGAAGGCTACATGGGTCTGCAGAACCATAGCGACCATGACATCGTGTTTTTCAAAGAAGTCGCGATGAAACCGCTGTCGAAGTGAACCGATCGAATTCTCGAAAGAATTTCTGATATATCGGAGGACTCATGACGAAGAACTTCTCCCGCCGCGAATTCCTGCAGACCAGCGGCACCGCCGCCGGCGCCCTGGTTGCCGCTCGCACCGTGCTGCTCGATCCCGAACCGATGGCCGCCTCGCCGAAACCGGTTCCGCCGAGCGACCGCGTTCGCTTCGGAATCATCGGCATTGGCATGCAGGGTAGTGGCCTGCTGGGCACAGCGATCACGTTGCCCGGGGTCGAGTGTGTGGCTGCGTGTGATCTATACGACGGCCGGCAAACGCTCGCCAAGGAGATCGTCAAACCTGACCTGCCGACCACGCGCCGCTACCAGGACCTGCTCGACAACAAAGAGCTTGATTGCATCATCGCGGCCGTCCCTGATCACTGGCACAAGCAGATTGTCGTGGATACGGTCAGCGCTGGCAAAGACATTTACTGCGAGAAACCGATGTCGCACAACGCCGCTGAAGGATTCGACATGGCTGCAGCACAGAAGAAAACCGGCCGTATCGTGCAGATCGGCTCGCAGCGCGTGAGTTCAGTGGTTTACGCCAAAGCAAGGGACATGATCGCCAAGGGCGCCATCGGCGACGTCAACCTGGTGGAAGGCACTCTTGGCCGCAACGATCCAACCGGTTGTTGGGAATATCCACCGCCCCCCGATCTTTCTCCGCAAACGCTCGACTGGGACACGTGGCAGGGTACCGTGCCCAAACGGGCCTTCGATCCTCTCATCTACGCGCGCTGGCGCTGCTGGAAAGAGTACGGCACGGGCGTCGCTGGCGACCTGCTGGTCCATCTTGTGAGTGGCATTCTCTACGGGCTCGGTCTGAACGAGCCTCCGAAACGCGCGATGGCCATGGGCGGAATTCTGCGCTGGAAGGATGGCCGCAACATGCCCGATGTGCACGCGTCGTTGTTCGAGTACGGCAGCCTGCCGGTCTACACGCGCCTCAACCTCGGCGCCGAAAGCCCGGAGGTCGTGCGATTCCAGGGTTCGAAGGGTATCCTCGAAGTCGGGGAGTTTTCGATGACGTATTCCCCGCAAACCGGACTGGATTCAGCCCCCAGTTACTACGCGTTCGGTTTCCCGAAAGCGATGCGCGAAGAGTATTTCAAGCAGTGGCATGCCGAGCATGATCCGGCGATTGGCCAGGAACCGATCGCAGAGGTCACGACCTATCGCGGCCCGTCGTATGATGACGTCAAGCCGCACTTGGGGAGATTCTTCGAAGCCGTGCGCACACGCAAGCCGGTCACCGAAGACGCAGTCTTCGGAAACCACGCCGCGCTCGCCTGCCACATGGCGAATGAGTCGTATTTCAGGAATACCGCAGTCTCGCTCGACATGGCGAGCAAGAGCATCAAGTCGTAGCGCGTCCCTGGACAGGCGTGTGACTGGAGCGGAGGGTCAGTCGCGTCGGAGGGCGGGTGGGGGAGAATTCCCGAAGGGGATCATGCTCGTATATGGGTTCACGGGGACTGCGTTCGGCTGGGGCCTCACTTCGCTCAGGATGACAGGGGGGTAGAGTTGGGAGACAAACTCCTGGGAGCTTCGTTTTTTACCATAACTATTTCGGGTCCTTCGGCGGATACTCCGACCCGGTCGCATCGTAATCGCGTCCATACTTGTTCTTGTGCGCCGCCGGCAAGCTGTCCTCCACAACACGAAACACGCCCAGGGACTGTTCGCTTCCCGAGATTGTAAAGTCTCGACTCACTATCTTGAGATTCTCCGCGCTCACACCCTCCGCCCACACCTGCGCGGAGTACCGTCCTGCGGGCACGTTCGCGATCCTGATCTTGCCGTTCGAGTCCGAGACTCCGAAATAAGGAGTCGTCAAAGCAATCACCACTGCGCTCATCTCAGGATGAATGTTGCAGAAGATGTAGCTCACGCCAGTGCGGTCGAAGTGCACGATGCGCGAGGTGCCGGCTTCGTACAATCCCAGATCGAAGCGCTTTCCCTCGAAAAGCGAGAACACATTGTGAAAGAAGGGATCGTGGTTGGGAAATTCGACTGCAGTGCCGACTGGAATGACCAGAATGTGTGGATCAAATTTCTTGTCTTTCTGCGTGAGGCGTGGGCGCTGAGGCGCAGGCCGGGTTGCGGTTGAGCGCAGCCCGGGTTGATCATCCAGAGAAGTAAGCCAGAGCGCGACATTGCCGCTATTCTTCGGGCTCTTCGCGGAGCCTTCCCTCAGCACCTGAACTTGAGCCGTGACGGTTGCGTTCTGAGCATCGACCGGACAGCAGACGGCAAGCGTACACAGCCAGCCCAGCCATGTTCTCGCGCGCGAAATGAGCGGGCCGCGGTTCAGAACAGTATCCCCAGGACCAGATTCACATGGTCGGCTGTGTAACGGGTGTTATCCACCTCGTGGGTCGAGATGTGACGGTACTCCGCCGACAACAACAGGTCCGAGCGCGGACGATAGATCACGTTGAACAATTCACTTTGGTTCCGTACGATCGGAGATCCCTGTACGCCCACGCCATAAGCAAAATACGGGAACGCGCGCATCTCGCTGGCGAAAGGATTGTCCTGCCCGGCAGCGGTATTGAACTCAATCTTGGAGGACGCACGGAACTTCAGCTGCGTCCATCCTCCAATCGCATCCAAAGCGCGCACCTGAGTGCTCGGCGTCGCGGGATTCCCGGTGAAGATGGCGCTTTGGTAGAACCCGCCTCCCAGGCCGCCCAGCGCTTGCCCTCGATAGAATTCTCCACTCAGGTTGAATCTCCTTCCCAAGGGAGTGTTCCAGTCGAGCGTGCTGGCCCACGCGTTGACGTTCCTGCCAAAGCCCCAATTCTGACGGCTGGAATAGGCGCCCGCGCCCAGGGTCATGGGCTGTCCGAAAAGGTTGTAGGACCACGCCACCCGGCCTGCATATGCCGGCTGGCGCGAAAACTCTCCCGCTTGCGGAGTTCGCGCATAGGAATAGGTCGGCGGCTCTCCGGTCAGGCCATCAAGGATGCCCGCCTGAAAAATTATGCTCGAGTTTTCGGTCAGCGTCAGACGATGCTCAACCCGGACCTGCGGCGTCCACGTCCACAAGTTTCCTGCATACGCAAAAGCCGGCTCGGCCACGGTCGCGAACGACGTCGGCGACAGTGCGGAGAAGAACGGGCTATCCTGCCCAGCGACTACGGAAGTGTGCGCCCAGTCGAGGTGGATAGTGCCGGTGCGCAAACGCATCAAGCCAGCCGTGATGCCATTGACCGTGCGTGGGAATCCGCCGGCGAAGTCAACTTGCACGTCTCCCCGCGTCTTGGCTCCGGCGACTTCTGGGCCGAACACTTCCAATCCGATCTGCGATTGGCGCAACGACAAGCCGGTGCTGTTTGCGCGACCCAAAGCATCTGGACCATCGACCCAATCGGCCAGATCGGCCGTGGTCACAGCGCCGCGGTTCGTGAACAGGTTCAGCAGCACCATGCCAGAGAGCCGCACCCGGTATTTGGAACCGCTTTCTACTTTGGTCTGATATTGATCGTCCACTTTGCCGGTGAGCAGGTCATAGGCCTCTTCCAGTTTCGAGAGGCGACCAGCCGCGTCAGATCCGCTTGAGACAGAAAGACCTTGATCAGTCTGAGGCGCAGAAGTGCCCGCCACAACCGTTGTCTCCGCAGCACGCGCGGCCTTCGGCATTTGTGCGATGGCGGAGCGCAGCTCTTCGCGAAGCGCCAGAGTCTCCGAGCGGTAACGTTCTGATTCCGTCCGCAGGTCCGAGACGACGGAGCGCAGTTCTTTCACCTGCTCCTGCAACTCCTTCACGGAGTCAGCCAACGAGTTGTCCTGCGAAGCGATCTTGCCCGGAATATCCTGGGCCGCGCATCGAAGGGTCACCGCGGCCAGAAAAAAGGCCGCGGAAGTCCGGAATAGAAAGCGATCAAGTCGCATAGATCCCCCCAAGAACGAAGAAGAATTAGATGTGTGACAATTGCAAGGGAACCGCCGAAACGTGGGGCGCGCAGCTCTTAGTCGGCTGTTTCTACCCTGGCTTCGGTTCGCACCACTCCATTCCCGGCCGAAGACGCCATCGGAGTCCCGCGGGTCCCGGGAAGAACAACCAGAAAAACCGTACCTTGCGAAGACGTGCTTTCGACGATGACGTCTCCGCCATGATCCTGGACAATTTTCTGCACAACGGTCAGGCCAAGGCCGGTGCCATTCTCCTTGCCATGACTGACGAACGGTTCGAATAGCCGGTCGCGCACCAGATCTGGAATTCCGCGGCCGTTGTCAGCCACACGAACCTCAATGCTGGTCCCAGTGGCACGCAGGCTGATCTGAATATCGCCCGACCCGGGCGAGACCGCCTCGCAGGCATTCACCAGCAGGTTCTGGAACACCCGCTCCAGTTTCCGGGAATCAAACCACCCGTCTGTGGGCCCAACGGTATGGGTGGTGATTCGCACGGAATGAAACTCCGGGTGCGCATGCATGCTCTGAACGCAGTGCGCGATCACGTCTTCGAGGTCCCCGTAAGTGGGCCGCAACGACTCCCGCGTGCGCGAGAATTCCAGCAGAGAATCGATGAGGTCCGTCATCTGGTTCACCGCCACCAGAACCTCGTGATAGAGCTCATCTCGCTCCGCCTTGCTGCGATTGCTCTCACTCAGGAACTCCGCATTGGCCATTACGGTGGCCAAGCTGTGTCGCAAGTCGTGCGAGATGGAACTAGCCATTTGACCGATGGTGGCTAAGCGCTCAGATTCCAGGAGTTGTCGCTGGGTCTCCTGCAGGCTTGACCGCATACGCAGGAAGGCCGCTGTAACCTCCGCCACCTCGTCCCTGCCTCGCACTGTGATGGGATATTCGTAGTCGCCCTTGCCCAAAGCGCGAACACCGTTCACCAAGGTTCCAAGTGGCCTGGTTAGAGTGTGAGAAAACAGAAATACCATTCCGCTCCCCAGCACCACCGCGACCAAGCCGAGCGTCACGAGCAGTCGATTGAGATTTCCCAAAAATGCGGTTGCTTGATCCAGCGATTTCAAAACACTCAACTGCACCGGCGACGTTACACCGGGTGCGAGATCCACTCGAGTCGCCAGAAAACGTTCCTGACCGAGTTGAATTTCTTTGGGCTCCAGGCGGCTGTCGGTCAGCGAGCGTCCCGCCTCCTGGATCAGGTCCGTCTCCTGCAGCGGGGAGAGCGTGCTGCGCACCAGCGTGTCGCCGTACAGGAACGCCACCTGGCTGGCGGCCACCTGACTAAGTTCGCGCGCCACGCCATCGTCGATTTCGTACCCCACCACGAGGTATCCGAGAACTCGGTTCTCCGAATGTGGGCCGACATAGATCGGTTGGATCGATACCTGGAACAGGTGTTTGTTGCCGAACCACCAGTGCCCCGCCTTCTCCTGTCCGAGCGAGTTCGTCAGTGCCTCCTGCGCCGATTCGCGCCGAAAGTCCGCCGCTTTGGAGTGCAGGGCAACAACTTTGCCCCTACGATCCGCAAGCACGAACAGATCGCTGCCCGCGTTATCCCACAGCGGCTGCGAGCCATCCTGGATGGTCGCGGCGTGATCGGTCGTCATCAAAGCCTTGAGGATGGGCAGATCGGCCATCAGCGCTGCAAAGTGTGTGAGCGATTGTTCCCGTTCGCGTTGAACGTTTTGGAAGGTGTAGACGGAATTGCGGAGATCTTGAAAAATCTGCAGACGAACTTGCCGTTCAGCGGTTTGGCGGGCTACGAAAAGCGTGCCTGCCGTCAGTCCGACGCCAACCAGCAACAGCGAAAACAGAAACTTGGTCCGCAGCCGAAACTTGCCCATGCTGGCAGCGCTCCTCCACAAACCCCGTCTGGCCCGCGCCTAGGGCACAAACTTGTAGCCTACTCCATGCACGGTCCGAAAGTGGATGGGATTTGCAGGGTCTGTTTCCAGTTTCTGCCTGAGTTTCAGAATGTGATTGTCCACCGTGCGGGTGGTCGGGTAGTTCTGATAGCCCCACACAGTATTCAGCAGTTCTTCCCGCGACATCACCCTCCCCGGATTCTGTGCCATGAACTTGACGATCTTGAATTCCTGGGGCGTCAAGGTGACCTCCTGCCCGTCACGGGTCACCTGCATCTGCAGGAAATCCACCACGACCCCGTCGAAAGTAAAGATCTCGCTGACGGTCGGACGACTTGATCGCCGTACCGCCGCCCGAACCCGCGCCAGCAGTTCTTTCGGGCTGAAAGGCTTGGTGACGTAGTCGTCGGCGCCCAACTCCAACAACAGAACTTTATCCATGACGTCGGAAGCCGCGCTCAGGACAATTACCGGGACCGCCGGAGCCGTAGTCTTGATCTCGCGGCAAACGTCCCGCCCCGGCATTCCAGGCAAACGCAAATCGAGCACGACAGCGGAAGGCTGGGCCGCTCGAAACGTTTCCAGTCCGGATTGGCCGTCGAAAGCCGTATCGACCGCGTAGCCCTCCGGTTCAAACAGGCGCCGGAGTGCTCGATGTACGGCGCGATCGTCTTCGACGACGAGAATTCGTTCCATCTAGTTCTATCTCCAGTACTTTCCCAGAATCAAATGATGGTCCGATATGAGCCGCTTGTCAAAAAAATGGTATCGAGATGCATGTTTCTTACTTGTCAACGAATTGTCATGAGATTGCAATTTATCGCTAACAATCTCAATTGACGATGGATAGCGCCAGAGCCGCGCACACGAGAACGGTTTGCGGGGGAAGAACCAGGCGCCGGAGTCCCACCGGCCAAACGCGTTGGACCCGCCTAGATCGCCGGGGTTCTGGTTCGGCGGATAAACGTGCGGGAACCAGAGATCGCCCGTTGCCGTTCGGGCCAGCAGCAGCGCCGTTGCCCAAAATCCAGGTGGGATCTTCGGCCGCCAACTGGGCAGCCGATGGCACGAAGGCCTTGTCCTGAATGCCCAGACGAACCAGGTAAGTCGAGTCGGCGGTGGTTAGCGAGGGGATCGTTCCTGGCACACCAGCCGCCTGCAAAGCCGATTCTTCCGCCCCGCAGGGCGGGCGCTTGATGTTCTACCACGACCAGTGGGTATGCTGGTCTGGCCGAAAGCCAGTGTGCTAAGCAGCAACATCAGGACGAGTAGGATTCTGGTTTTCCTCGCTGCCCCCCTGATTCGTCGAACCGTTCCGTTTACGTGGAGCGGCCTGCGCGGCGATCGGCATTGCGAGCGGCGGCTTGGCGGCGTTCGGCGTTGGCCATTTTCCGCATCGGCATGACTTTGTTCGGATCTTTTATCCATAGCTCTTATCTATCCATGCTCTTATTCCATGCTCTGGAGGGGGTGGTTTGCGTGGCTGCGGACGGTTGAACGGCTTTCTTATCTTGTTTCGACTGCGGCTCTGTCTGCGCAAATCCCTGGATCATTCCCCAGCAGACAAGCCCACCACGAGTAGCAGACGTAAAAAGACCAAGATATTTCTTTCGTTTCATAGATTCTTCTTCTTATGACTTCATCGACACGTCGACCCTGGGGAAAATGAGAACAGTAAGCACTCATGGTTCGAGAGCTTGAGTGTCGGGGCGGGCTTGCTTGCTCAAACCCGTACTCAGCCACCAGACCATCTCGCGTTCGCACCAAGACCTCGGGTCCCACCTGGCATGGGCTGGGAAATCACCTTTGGGGGAAAGGCAATCGCCGCATCGGAACCTGGAAGTTCTTTCTTTCTTGCCGTGACCATTTTTACCGCGTGGCCTTGGTAGGAGGGGGAGTATCCCAATAGTTGCCACTCTCGTCTATGCTCGAGATCACGGCTGTGGTATGGCATGCGTCACATATTGATGTGATAGCCAGCCCGCAAATGTTTTCCTCTGCATGATTCTTACTTGCCGCATCATGGACCTATCGGTCCATTCTCCTCACCCCAGCAAGCGCTGAGACGAATTCACAGACACTGCCATCGGACGGGGGAAGTCCGATGGTCGATCGAGCTTTCCATGCTAAATACGACTAAGATCGCACTAGCTTGACAGGCTGAACTAACGGTAGGATTTCAGACCGATCGCTGCGAACCATTCGCATACTCACCCATGTACTTCCGGACATCTTGACGCGCACCATCTTCCGCCCTAAAGTGCCTCCCAATCACGCAATTGCTTTGAAGGGTCAGTCCCGCTTTTGAGGTAGGCGCCACGCCTGCTAATGGGGCCTGCGGCTAACTGTGGCTTGCGGTCGCCGTTGCACGTCAAGAGCGGGGCAAACAACTTGGGAAGACTCCTGCGCTAAGCCTTCCAAAAATCAACGGGTATGTTGTCGCGCGGACGTGTGTCTAAGTCCGCCCACGGAGGGACCAAGTGAACCAAAGGTGTTTCGTTTCTGCCGTAGTGTGTCTCGGCCTGCTCACCACGATTACCGCCGGGAGACTTGAAGCGCAACAAGATCCAGGGCCACGCGGCACGCAATCTGCCGCCGGGAGCTTCTACTCCGGCCTCAGTCCCAACGAACAGTCCGACTTTGCGGAAGCTCTGAAAACATTCATGGAAGTAGATTCCGTATCGGGCACCATAAAAGGAGAAGATGGAGCTGGTCTGGGACCGACCTTTAACGGCAACGGCTGCGCGCAATGTCACGCTCAGCCCGCCATCGGGGGCAGCAGCCCCGGTCTGAAGAGTCCGCAGAATCCGATTCCCAATCCTCAAGTCGCGCTCGCCACCCTGGACGGGGCGACCAACACGGTTCCCCCATTCATAACGCCGGATGGCCCGGTGCGCGAAGCGCGTTTTGTTTTCACAGTCACCCAGAAGGGTGCTTCCCCTGACGGCGGGGTACATGGTCTGTACACCATCACCGGCCGGACGGATTCGAACGGCTGTGTTCTGGCGCAACCCGACTTCGCCAGAGAACTAGGCCGGCATAACGTCATATTCCGGATTCCCACGCCGGTTTTTGGACTCGGCCTGCTGGAAGCCACGTCGGACGCAGCCCTGCAGGCGAATCTTGGAGCAACCCGAGAGCAGCGATTCCGGATGGGAATTCGAGGACGCTTCAACACCAATGGCAACGACGGAACCATCACACGTTTCGGCTGGAAGGCTCAGAACAAGTCTCTGCTGATCTTTTCGGGAGAAGCCTACAACGTCGAGCAGGGCGTATCGAACGAGGTGTTCACCAATGAACGCTCGGCCGATGGGCTTTGTGCTGTCAATGGAATTCCCGAAGACTTGGCAGGTGCCACGGCTGCCGACTCGCCCGGTGACCCGGGGGAGACGACCGCGGACGTCATAAGATTCGCGACATTCGCGCGGCTCTCAGCGCCTCCGACTCCGGCCGCGCCCACGGATTCGACTCTGAACGGCGCGAAAGTCTTCGACAGAGTGGGCTGCAGCCTATGTCATTCCGCTACGCTGACCACGGGAAAGGCACGCTACACCGGGATGTCAAATGTCGCCTATCATCCATACTCTGACTTCGCCTTGCACCATATGGGATGGGGTCTAGCAGATCGTGTGACGCAAGGCGCAGCCGGCCCCGATGAATTCCGCACCGCACCTCTGTGGGGCGTCGGCCAGCGGTTGTTCTTCCTGCACGATGGACGATCTTCCGACCTGCTGCAGGCAATCCGCGCCCACGAAGGCCGTGAGTCGGAAGCCAACGGCGTAATTAGCAAGTTCAAAGCGCTCTCATCCACCCAGGTGCAGGACTTGCTGAACTTCCTGCGCTCGCTGTAGGAAACTACGGGTTGTCGCTGGGTTGAATCGCGGAGCGGGTATGAAACCGCTCCGCGATCGTTCTACTAGCTCGCGTGTTGACGGAACACCTGCGCCAACTGCGAGGCAACAATCTCGTCTTCTCCCGGCTGCAGCATGAAGGAATTCATGGCCAGTCCAGGACGATCCTCTCCCGCGCTAATGACAATCGCCGGCTTGGAATTTCTCAGCGCCTGCGCAACCTGGTGCGGAGTAAGCGCGATGCGAGCGGGATCCCAGATGATTTGCATGTGCGGCACATGGTTGGCGATGTCGGGAGTAAAGAACGAGGTCGTGACTCCGGGGACCTTGGTGATCTGCCGCGAGATACTCTCCAAGCGCCCCTGCCATTCTTTGGCGAGGGCGTCATGATCTTCGTTCAGGAAAAGTTCGAGCGCCTTGACCATCCCCACGATCTCTTCCTTCCCCACCTTCTGACTGCGCCCCAGCGTATCTTCATGCGGGCTGTTGTTCAGCAGAGCGTATCCGACTAGATCCTTGCGGCCGATGAGCAACCCCGCACACTGCGGGCCGCGAATGGCCTTGCCTCCGCTGAAGGTTACGAGATCGTAGCCCATATTGGCATAGTCCCACAGGTGCGACCTGGGTGGGGTGTCGGCGGCCGCATCGTTCATGCAGGGGACGTTGTACTGCTTGGCGAGCTTCACCCATTCATCCACCTTGATCTGTCCGGCCGCATTCGCGAAGTTGGTGAAGTGCATCAGCGCAGTGCGATCATTGACGGCTCGGCGTAACTGATCTCGCGTCTCGATCTCGATCAGCTTGACCCCAGTGGAGCGGAGTTGATGGTCGAAGGGATTGCGATGCGTCTTCTGGATAATAACTTCCGACTTCATTCCGGTGAGATCGGGGAGTTGCCGGATCAGCGCCTCGTTGTCGCCGGTCAGTACTCCAGCCAGTCCTGACTGGATTGCCGCCGCCGCGCCTGACGCGACCAAGGCCGAATAATCCGGAGGCAGCTTGAGCATTTGCGTGATTCGCTTTCCGGCCGCCACTTCGAGGTCTGGAATGCTCACGAAGTGTCGTCCCGCCAGTGTCATCACCGCTTCCAGTTCCGGATGCGGGAGCGAACCGCCCAGCATGGTCATCGTGCCCTGACAGTTGATGACCGTGGTTACGCCCAGTTCTTCGTAGACATTTCCGCTTTGCCCGAATCCCGTGATGGTCGGTGTGTCGGGCTTGGCAGCGAGGTTTCGGCCAAACAATCGAGCAGGCCGAAGCAGAGGCGCTGCCACCGAACCCGCCGTTGCCAGAAAACTGCGCCGGTTCCACGTTCCTTTGAGTTGCATTGTTGAAAAGCTCCTTGTTTCTGGTGCAGAGAGCAAATGCCTCTTCAAAGCGCCGAAGAATACTACCTTTTCGCGGGCAGCGTTCCGTCCCACTGCGGAGTCGGATTGAACGTTCCCGTAACTGTCCAATCCGGTCGCGAGATTCCGTTCAGATCCCACACCACCACGCCGTTGCGCACTGTGAGTTCGCATTCCAGCTTTCGACGCCCTTCCAATCGGCCGCCCAAGCTATCCACGAAACCAAACTTGCCCTTCTCCACCCGCAGCACGGCGACGTCCGCAGGCGACCCCACGGAAAGCTCCCCGAGATCGGGATGCTTGATTTCGTTGGCCGGGTTCCAGGTCGAGCGGAGGATGACATCTTCTAACGACATGCCCAGATTCAGGAACTTCGACATCACGTTGGTCATGTCTTTCATCCCGGCATTCATGCTGCCGACGTGCAGATCGGTAGAAATGGAGTCGGGTACGAAACCCTGCTTTACAGCTGGGACGGCATGCGCGAACACGAAGCTCCCGCCTCCATGGCCCACGTCAAACACGACACCGCGCTTCCTGGCATCGAAGAGATAGGAAGACACTTCCCCGTTCGAGTCGAGCATGTGGATGTAATCGATGTACATGTGGGTAGAGATGTCGCCCGGTCGTAACTTTGTCGTGACCAACTCTTCGTAGGGACGCTCGGGACGAAAGACGCCGAAATCGACCATCACCGGTACCTGTGCGGTCGTGCCGGCCTGCTCCGCGCGATCGACCGCGGTCCAATCCGGGGCCTCGTAGTGGGCCGTCTTGATGCCGACAATCAGTTCCGGATATTTCTTCACTTCGGCGGCCGCTGCTGCCGGATCCATGTCATCGACGTTCTGCTCAGGGATTTTGCCAGCCATCCCGCCGCCCACGATATTCAGAAAGGCGAAGACACGGGTGCGGGCACGGTCGATAATCCGATCCTTGAAGTCCGGGAAATTTCGCCACCCCGAACTGCCCGCATCTGCCACAGTCGTCACACAACTACGAAACGTGAAGCCATCCGGGTAGACACTGTTATCGCCGTCGTAGGCCAACTTTAGCCCCGTTCCGGCGTATACGTGGGTGTGAATATCAACCAATCCCGGTGTAACGATGAGGCCATGCGCGTTGATCGATTTGAGAGCCTTGCCCTCGGGAATATTACGTTCCACGGCTGCAATCTTGTGGTCGCGGATGGCGATGTCGCGCACGGCGTCAATCCCGGTATGCGGATCGACGACCTTCCCGCCTTTGATAACGAGGTCATACGCTGGTTGTGCAAAGGCGGAGGCGAGAAGCAGCCATAGGACAAAGGGAGTTGCCCAAAGAAAACGCATGAGGCCGTGCATTCACCTTTCAGTCATGGACTCTCGGCAAATAAGGTAGCACGCGCCGCGATTGCCCGCGAACCGGAAAAGGAAAAATTTCCGCTCTTAAAAGCTTTTAATTGTAAAGACAGCATTGTCGGTTGATACCTCTATAAGGTATTGTCATCGCCTGTGTCTTGCTGTGAAATTTCTAGCAGTCTGATCCGAACGAGGTGAGTTTCCGATGAAAGAGAATCGCCGCAATTTATTGAAGCGTACTGCGACCCTGGTAGCCGCCTCCACAGTAGTAGCAACCGGAACAGCGGTAGCCAAAGAAAAGACGAAGAAGAAAGTTCACTACACAGGCAACAAGCCCGAGAAGACACCGCTGTTCTCGGGCGCGGTCTCCTACGGAAACCTCTTGTTCATCGCCGGCAAAGGTGCGCATTTCCCGGGAGACATCGCAGCCCACACCAAACATGTGCTCGACGAAATCGAGAAAGAACTAACCAACGCAGGCTCATCGATGGACAAAGTCCTGAAAGTAAATGTGTATCTCAACGATATCAAAGACTACGCAGGCATGAACGAGGTGTACCAGGGACGCTTTGGCAGCGAGCCGCCAGTGCGCACCACCATCGCTCCGATGGGAGGAGTTCCGGGAAACTCGCTGGTCGAGATCGACTGCATCGCTTACATCTAGCGGTAAACACGCGAATCATGGCTGCTCAATCTCCGATTCCGGTGCGCTACATCCTGGTGTTCTGGCTGTTCCTGTTGAGTGCGGTCGCCTTTCTGGACAGAACCAACATTTCGATCGCCGGTATGTTTCTTCGTAGCGAATATCACCTGACCAACCAACAGCTGGGCCGGGTCTTCAGTGCCTTCCTGATCGGATACGCGGCGTTCCAGGTTCCCGGGGGATGGTTGGCGGAGCGGATGGGGCCGCGCCGTCTACTCACGCTCGGCGTGCTCTGGTGGGGCGTGTTTACGATTCTCACCACCGCTGTCGCGAACCAGGCGGGCTCTGCACTCATTCTCCTGATCGGCGTACGCTTTGCGCTGGGTGCAGGAGAGGCGGTCATCTACCCCGCATCGAACCAATTCGTTGCCCGATGGTTTCCGGTGCGGGAACGCGGCATCGCCAATGGCTGGATCTTTGCCGGCGTTGGTGCGGGAGCCGGCCTGACGCCGCACGTGCTCACGTGGGTTGTCACCCATCAAGGATGGCGGTCATCGTTCTGGTTCAGTGCGGTCATCGGATTCGTTGTGGGTGGGATATGGTTTCTCATTTCCCGCGACACGCCCGAGCAGCACCCCTATATTTCGCCGGAAGAAGTGGCGCTGATCCAAGCGGGGCTCACCCTCAAGGCAGACGCGGAGGACGCTTCGCCGAACGGGCCGCTTGAGCTCGATGTGCGCTCGCGCTGGCTCAACATCGTGCGCAGTCTGTCTGTTTGGGCCGTCACTTTCAGCTATTGCACTTATGGTTGGGTCGCCTGGATTTTCTTTAGTTGGTTCTATACCTATCTGGCGGAGGTACGACACCTCGACCTGAAAACCAGCGCGACGTACACCATGCTCCCGTTCATAGCCCTCACCGTTTGCTGCCTACTGGGAGGAATTCTGAACGATTGGGCTTCCAAGCGTTACGGACTGCGAGTGGGACGTTGCGCTCTCGCTGCAGCGTCCTTATTTCTAACTGCCCTTCTGCTTACTTTTGGTTCGACACTGCACGACGCCCGATCCGCGAGCCTGGTGCTGGCCGCCAGCATGGGCGCGCTATACCTATCCCAGAGTTCGTTTTGGTCGGTTACGGCCGACATCTCGGGGGTCCACAGCGGCGTGGTTTCCGGAGTGATGAACACAGGTTGCCAGATCGGAGGAGCTGCGACCGCATGGTTCACTCCCGTGATCGCCGACCACTACGGCTGGGATGCGCCTTTCTTCGTGGCCGCCGGACTGGCGCTGCTGGGTGCCATCGCCTGGTTGTTCGTGGATCCCAGCCGCCCCTTGTTCGCCCGTGAGGTGCACTCTGGATTGCAGGTAGCGGCCAAGTAGAAATCCTGAAAGGCTCCCCTACGGGCGGCCCCCAGTTGCCAGACCGCAGGCAAGGCGGTACGCTGCTACGGATGCGGCGAGGCCACCCCCGGGCTCGCTCGCAAGTGCAGGGTCTAATTTCCAGACCCTGGTACGTCTGGTAAGTTGTGTTCGACCCCAAAAACTGCATGATCCGCTACAAAGAACCAATCGGTCTCGGCCGCGCCACGCCGATATGCTGGGTGGTTTTGCTGGCTGCGCTGGGATGTCACTCCACACAGCCACCAGTGGCGAACTCCGTTGTGGTTGCAAGAGATGCCGGATCGGCCACCGCCATCGGCCCCTCGCGGGACCTTGCTCAGGATGAAAAAGATGGCGGTCATACCTTGCGTAAGCATGTTGGGCAGACCGATCAGCAACTGCGCGATAGGCTTCGGGAAGAGGGAAACATCTCCGCTGCGTCGACCTGGAATGATCGGGCAACCGCCCAGCATGCCGTCGGGCTCGCCCTCGAACAAAACCGCGACCGCATCAACCGCTGGCTGAGCCGCCCCGGCGGACATCCTAACCTTGTGCTCGACTACGCCGGCGACCAAGCACACCCGATCGGAAGGTCCCTTCGTCGAGGGACCGATCGCGTTGAGCTCTGCGCCCATGCCACGATCGTCTTGAAATGGCCCGGTTCCTATGAGTATTACGTTCTCACTTCCTACCCGGAGTGCCGCGAATGAACTCCAGCTCTCACAAAGGCAACGCCGAAATCACCGCAGCCACCTTCCCCGCATTGCGTAGTTTTTTTCGTGGATATTTCCATGAGGACATGGCCGACGAATACGGCACGCTCGAAGAAGCAGTGCGCACGTTCTGCGAAGACGCAGACACCGACGAACGGAAAACTGTCGCCGGGGAGTGGAACCGGTTCGTCGCCCAAACCAAAGGGCAGTCCATGACGGCCATCAACAAGATCATGACAGAAAAGTTAGGCAGCGCCTGCCGCCTGAAGCCGGAAGACATCGAAATGATCTCGCTGGCTTTCGAAGGAAAACCCGCCCACCGGGAAGAAACCTGGGAAGAAGAGTGACAGATGGACTCGCGGAACTGGAGGACGCTGTCGAAGACCTCGCACAATGTCCTTGCGTTACCCGTAGGGGTGTGTCGTAAAATCTGGCTGCTCACAGTTCTCCCACTATTTCTTTTGGTAGGCGCAGGTCTTTACCGAGGACCTGACGACAGATTCACTCGCGGTATCCCCCGCGCGGAGGATTCGGTCGATGAGCATCGTGGTTTGGCACGTTATACGGCGGCTGCCGAGACCAGCGCTTCTTGGTCTCTTGATGTTCCTGCTCACCGCGGTGGCGCGGGCTTAGGGAATTTACCCTCCAACTCCAAGAGACTGCGGGGCTCAATTGCATCCTTGGCGGGCCAATCGCTGGGTTTTCACAAGGTTCCTTCAGTAACCCGGTCGTACACTCCCTTTCGGTAACCCTTGGTAACCATACGAATCTGGGTTACCCGCCTTACAATTGCCTTTGGCCGTCGAACTGTCCTCGCGGAGGTCATTTCGCCGAGGCGTTTAAGCCCGACTGTGGAATCGCTCCCAGGTTACGGGAGCAGATCTTCGGCGGGCCGGAAAGCTGGAGTCCGCACCTTATATGGCTTTTGGTTTCGGCTTCAACAAACAGAAGGTTCTCAGCGCTGCGGAGAAATACGTCCAGCAGGGCAAGCTGCAGAACGCCATCTCGGAGTACGAAAAGATCCTCAAGGCCGATGCCAAGGATCTGACGGTGCTGAACACCGTGGGCGATCTGTACGCCCGGATCGGCGAAGTCGACAAAGCCACCGAGTGTTTCAAAAGCGTAGGCGATGCCTACGTCACGCAAGGGTTCACGGTCAAGGGCATCGCGATGTACAAGAAGATCGCGAAGCTCAAGCCCTCGCTCGAAAGTGTCCTGAAACTGGCCGAACTTTACACCCAGCAGGGCCTGTTTAACGACGCACGTGCCCAATACCTGCAGGTGGCTGAAGAATTTCTGCGCGCCGGGGAGCTGGAACAATCGGTCCGCATCTTCCAAAAGATTCTTGAGATGGACCCGGAAAACGTCGCCATGCGGGTGCGTTTGGCTGAGGTCTACATTCGCCTGGGCAAAAAGACTGACGCGTGGCAAATCTTTTCGGCAGCCGCTGAAACTCTGCGCAGTCGTGGTTCGCGCAGCGGCGCGGAAGAGATTTTGCAGCGCATGCTCACCCTCGACCCCGGCAACAGCTATGCGCTTCTGCTGCGCGGCCGTAACGCGCTGGAGTCCGGCGACGCTGCCGCAGCGATCAAGTTCTACGAGAAGGTCGCCGACATCGACAAGCACCCGGATGGCCTGCGCGACCTGCTGAAAGCTTATCTACAGCCCGGCCGTGTTTCCGAGGCGAGGAGCTTGGCCAACCGGCTGCTCTCCGACCATACCGATGTGGAAGCGATGTTCAGCTACACCAACGCGCTGCTACAGGG
>Ga0137358_10000533_pt1 | contig 17732 bp, 15 predicted proteins | sample Mad1_20_16metaG_FD_105551 | JGI IMG/M metagenome (GOLD analysis project Ga0137358, IMG submission 105551) | Vadose zone soil microbial communities from Angelo Coast Range Reserve, California, USA - Mad1_20_16 metaG | ecosystem: Environmental > Terrestrial > Soil > Vadose zone | place: USA... | reverse complement strand
TGCTAAACCTGTGTTTGTCAGCAAACTGCCAAGTCCAAGGTTCCCTGGACGGGCCGATCGGGCAGACCTATCTGGTGACGACCACCAGCAACATCTTGCAGACTCTGGTAGGCGGCGTCGTGAATTTCCTGGAAGCCTTGCTGGGGATTCAGAGCATTGAGCCGGACCACTCGCTACCCATGCCACTTCCGCCGATCAATAACGCGCCCTACGGACTTACCGATACCACGCCGATGAACTATTTCGGCACAGTGGTGACCCACGGTTACGCGGCACAACCGGCCGAGCAGATCATTCGCGTAACCGATGCTCACAAAGGCTTTGGAGTCACTGGCGCAGGAATCGTAGCTGTGATCGATACCGGAGTGGACATCTACCATCCCGTTCTCGTTCCGGTCCTGCTGCCTGGATATGACTTTACGCGCAACCAGCCGGGAGCTTCGGAATGGCTGGATATGCAAAACGGAACGTCGTGCGGAAGTACCGCAAGCCAGCCGTCCGGTGCCGTGCAACAGGAGAGCGCGGCCATCCTGGATCAGGAGTCCGCCGCAATTCTGGACGGTCGGCCCTACGGGGCATTTGGCCACGGCACCATGACTTCGGGAGTGGTGCATCTGGTGGCGCCCCATGCCCGGATCCTTGCGCTGAAGGCGTTCTCCTGTAGCGGGACCGGGTATCTCTCGAACATCATCGCGGCGCTGTACTACGCCGTGCAGCACAACGCAAACGTCGTCAATATGAGCTTCGATCTCTCCACGCCTTCGCCGGCGCTCTCGCAGGCCGTCTCTTACGCGAACCACGCCAACGTAGTCTTGATCGCGGCAGCAGGCAATGAAAACACCAGCGCCCGCGTTTATCCTGCCGCCTTGAACGGGTACGTGATGGGAATCGCTTCCACAACCAATTGGGACACTCGGTCCTCGTTCTCGAACTATGGCTCCGCGGATGTATGGATCGGAGCCCCCGGCGAATACGTGATCAGCACGTTCCCCGGCGGCGGTTATGCCGCTGCCTCGGGGACTTCCTTCAGTTCGCCGCTCGTGGCGGGCACCGCGTCGCTGCTCCTGAACGCGAAATCAGGACTGAACCAATCGCAGGCCGCCAGTGCTCTTTCACACGGCCGTCTCCTGACGCCGGACCTCAATCACGGGCGTTTGGACGCATACCAGGCGATTTCGGCCTGGGTGAATAGCTCAAGTAGCTCAAGCTCAACATCCGGCTCATCCGGCTCGTGCTTCCTCTTTTGCTTATAGTCCCGGCACGGTCTGACTAAACTCCGGTCCTGGCCATGGACACTACACTTCACTGGGCGCCGAATTCGCTGCGAATCAAGGAGGTTGAAGAGCAGGTCTTCGCCCTGCGCAGTTCGGTCATCTGCGCTTTCAACCAACTCCTCGACCTCAAGGACCTCAATACTGGAGTGCACAGCACGCGCTTAGCGGAGTGGGGCATGCGGGTGGGGCAGGAACTCGGGCTCGATGAGCCCCTTCTTGCGAACTTGGAGATCGCCGCCCTGCTTCATGACATCGGCAAAGTGGGGATCCCGGACGCAATCCTGCACAAGCCCGGAAAATTGGAACCGGACGAATACGCGTTGATGAAGAAGCACCCGGAGTATGGCTGGGCGGTGCTCCGCATGCTGCCGGGATTCGAGCGCGCCGCGCTGGACATTCTGCATCATCATGAATCGTTCGACGGCAAGGGCTATCCCGCCGGTTTGAAGGAAACGGAAATTCCCGTCGTCTCGCGAATTGTCTCGGTCATCGACGCGTTTGACGCCATGGTTTCCTCGCGGCCATACCGCAAGGGGCTGCCGTCTGAAGAGGCGGTGCGGCGGCTGATTCTCGCCAGCGGCACGCAGTTCGACCCCGTTGTGGTGCAATGCTTCCTTTCCTTTGCGCAAACCGAGATGGCCGGCGTATTCGCTGCCGCAGGCACTTCAGTTTCTTCCGCGCTGTGAATTCACCCCAAGTGTCCGATGAAGGTCGCCTGCAGCCGAATCCCGCGAACTATATTCAAACGGCTTGTGGCGCCGGCGAAGTGAATTTGCCCGTGAGAGCTCGGCTCCTACTACCACCCTGCCTTTTTGAAGGTGAAGTTCTTGTCCCGTTCCCGCTACAATCTCCGCGGCAGGGTTTCGCTTCCAAATGGGGAAAATAATAATCGCGGTGGGCAGTACGCGGCGGCCGAAGCTTATGGCGGTGCGCGAGGCGATCCGGGATTTTGCCGCCGTGCTCGCCCCCGGCGGGGAGTTCGAGGTGATCGGCGTCGAGGTCGACAGCGGCGTGGGTCACACGCCAGCAAATCGAGCGGAATTGATGCAGGGAGCGCGGCAGAGGGTCGAAGCATTGGTGCACCTGGCGCGCGAGAAGGCGGAATCGTGGCGATATTTTGTCGGGCTGGAGGGCGGGCTGGACGTCATCCAAGAGGAAGGCGAGCGGCGGGTCCTGCTGGAGAGCTGGGCCTACGTATCGGATGGCCGCAACGGGCATTACGGACAATCGGGCGGGATCGAGATCCCTGACGCCCTGGCGCGAGAGGTTTTGGAGAACGGAGTGGAACTCTCCGCGGCCATCGATAGCTTCGCGGGAGCGGTAGGAATTCGCGACGCCCAAGGCGCCTGGGGCGTGCTGTCGAGCGGACTGATTAGCCGGACGGAGGCATTTCGGGTAGCTGTGGTCGCGGCCTTTGCCCCTTTTTATAACGCGAAGATGTACCATGCAGCGTCCGCTGCGCGATAATAGATGAGAACAGATTGGTGTCAGCAAGGGCGGGAATTTCGCCAGGAGAAGCCTTGTGGATATCGTCAAAGGCAATATGGGCTGGATCGAGGTTGTGGTCGGTCCAATGTTTTCGGGGAAGAGCGAGGAGTTGATCCGGCGGCTGCGGCGCGCGGAAATTGCGCGGCAGCGCGTGCAGATTTTCAAGCCCGCGATCGACGAACGCTACGCCGCGAATGAGATTATTTCGCATTCAGGACTGGGCATCGCCTCAGACAACGTTTTGAAGGCCGGCGAAATCCTGGACAAGTTGCAACCGCGCACGGAAGTCATCGGCATCGACGAGGCGCAATTTTTAGGCGACGAAGTTGTGGATGTGTGCACCAAGCTCGCCAATTTGGGCAAGCGCGTGATCGTCGCGGGCCTTGACACCGATTACCGCGGCCGGCCTTTTGAGCCCATGCCCCGGCTGCTGGCCATTGCGGAAGAGATCACCAAGCTGCTGGCCATTTGTGTGCGCTGCGGAAATCCGGCGGTGCACACGCAGCGGCTGACGGAGAGCGAAGAGCTGATCGAGGTGGGCGCGATGGGAATGTACGAAGCGCGTTGCCGCCGCTGCTTCGAGCCGAATCCGCAGGAGGCCCGCGAAAAGAAAGACACGCCGCTGCTGATCCGCAACCGCGCCACCGGGAAGTCCTGACCCTGGCTCTAATCGCAGTCCTCCTCCCAAAATTGTCCCGTCGCGGTTTTTTCTTGACAAATTGCTAACCCATCTGCAAAATAGCAGTCGGCTAAAAGTGCGTCTTGGACATCTTGCGGCGGCTTGTCATTCGGGCGCGCCGCTTTTTTGTTTCTCTTCGTCGGTCACGTCGAATGGATTTGCACAGTTTTGGTGCAAGCCCAAGTCCTTTAGGATCTGCACTTACAGGCGTGTCCAGATCTGTGGCAAACAAAGGACTTACGGCAAAGCTAAACCCTTTAAAATCAGCACTTACAAAAACAGGGGGGAGGGGGGTGCATCGCCAACTCTGAGATCCGCCCTTGAGCTTGCCGCGTTCTTCCGGCACACTGGCGCGGGTTTGCGGGAGTTTCAGACTAGCCTTACTGGACGCACATGCGCATCGAATCCAAAGCTCCTACCCGGGTGGACCTGGCCGGCGGGACCCTCGACATCTGGCCGCTCTATTTATTTCATCCCGGCGCGGTGACCGTGAATGCTGCAATCACGCGATACGCTTCCTGCAGGATCGAAACGCAGGCCCAGGGCGATGTACGCATTCGGTTGGTTTCCCGGGACACGCAGCGCGAGGAAAATTTTGCGTCATTCGCGGAATTGGTGAAAGGAAGGCGCTACAAACTGCCGCTGCTCGCGGAAATCGTTAAATTTTTTCAGCCGCAGGGTGGTTTTACGCTGACCACCGATTCGGAAGCGCCGGCGGGCGCGGGAATTGGCGGATCGAGCGCAATGGCTGTGGCGATTTGCGCCGCACTGGACCGCTACACGGGAGCAGGCAAGAGCAAGGCGGATTGGATCCACATTAGCCGCGACGCGGAAGCGATCGTGATTCACGTACCTACCGGAACGCAGGACCACTATCCGCCAGCCTTCGGCGGTGCCGCGGCCATCGAGCTGCCACCGGGTGGCGAGCGGCGCACGGAACTGCGTGTCGATTTATCAGCGCTGGAACGCCGGATTGTGCTGTGCTACACGGGCAAGCCGCGGAAGTCGGCGATCAACAATTGGGACGTCTTCCGCGCGCACATCAATGGCGATAAGGCAGTGTTTCGTAACTTGGCGCGCATTTCCGAGGTGGCGCAGGAATTGCGCGGTGCACTCGAGCGCTCCAACTGGGTGGAAGTCGGGCGATTGATGCGGGAGGAATGGAGTTTTCGCAAGCGCAACCTGCCTACCATCACAACGAAGACCATCGACAGAATTGTCGCCGACACGCGGCGCAAAGGCGCGCTGGCCGGCAAGGTTTGCGGCGCGGGCGGGGGCGGCTGCGTGGTGCTGCTAATTGAGCCGGATACGCGCGAACGGGTTGAAGCGGCGGTGGTGGAGGCCGGCGGGGAAGTCCTCCCCATGAAACTCGATCGCTCCGGTGTGCAGGTGAACGTCTCTTGAAGGCGTAAGGTTTTTCCCCGGAGAGGGCTACTGTTCAGCGGGCTTTCCGCATCATAGAATATAGCTTGCCGGCCGACTGGGTGGTCCGGCGTGCGCGTATGCCGAAGTTGCTCATTGTCAGTTTGGGTTTGCTGTTGTTCGCCGGTGCGGACATTCCGGGATCGGAACGCCTGCGCTCGTCGCCGACGCCGAGCGGGACGTTCTCGCATGGGGATGAAATCGGCGTGTTGCCGGACGACCTTGCAGGGGAGCAGCAGGCCGCGCAATCGGACGCCCCGAAGAAAGCGAAGGACGCGACACTCCAGGAATACTCCAAGCTGGAGCTGATCCGCTACGTTTCCGGCGAGTTTGCCAAGGCCACAAGGGACCTGCCTGCCGGCAAAGAAGGATTTTTGCTCTATGTGGGCAAGCCGCTGAGCCCGGAGCTGCTGCAGCGGGCGGTAGCTACCCACGGCGCCGCGGTGCACATCGGCGATAGCGCCCAAATCACGAAGCTGGAGTTCCGCGACCATGCGATCGTTGTGGATGTGAATGGTGGCGGCCGCGGCAAGCGAAATTGGCGTGACCACATTCAAATCGGCCTGGGCGGGACGATCCCTACGGCGAGAACCACGACGACTACTCCCAACCAGGAAAATGGCCCGCCGGGCATACAGCCTGGAATGGGCAGCACTATTTTCCTGGAGTTCAGCAAAGCTGTGCCGGACTTGACGCCAGGGGAATTGAAGCAGCTTCTTTCGCCCTTTTTGGATTTTGCGAAGCAGCGCTCCGCATCGGTGCAGTGGGTCGATACTTTGCCGCCGGAAATGAAGAAGGCCATTCAGGAGCGCCGGCCGACCGTGGGCATGGACCGCGAAGAAGTGATAGCCGCGATTGGCAAGCCGGAGCACAAAGTGCGCGAGCGCGATTCCGATGGGAATGAGATCGAGGACTGGATTTACGGCCAGCCACCGTCAAAAACCGTTTTTGTCCGCTTCATGGGCGACCGCGTTACCAGCATCAAACAATACCCTCAATAGTTTTCGCCATCCTGACGTGCGTTGACTTTTGTTGACGCAGCCCATAGCATTTTATGTTTCGCAGCGTGGCTGAACTTTGCATTGTGGCCCTGCCGCTAGCACCCATCCCCTTCGGAGGAAGAATGCCCATCAAGGTAGGTATCAACGGCTTCGGCCGCATCGGCCGGAACATCATGCGCACCGCGCTGGATGACAAAGACATTCAGTTCGTGGCCGTAAACGATGTCACGGACGCGAAAACGCTGGCGCATTTGCTGAAATACGATTCGATTCTGGGCAATTTGCCACACAAGGTGACGCACACCGATGATTCCATCGCGGTCGAAGGCAAGAGCTTCAAGGTATTTAAGACCAAAGATCCGGGCCAGATCGACTGGGCCTCGGTGGGCGCGAATATCGTCGTGGAATCGACGGGGCTTTTCACCACGGGCGCGGATGCCAAGAAGCATCTGCGCGGTCCGGTGAAGAAGGTGATCATTTCCGCGCCGGCGGATGGTCCGGATGCGACCTTTGTTCTCGGCGTGAACGACAATACGTACGACCCTGCGAAGCACAATGTGGTTTCCAATGCTTCGTGCACGACGAATTGCCTGGCGCCAGTCGCCAAGGTTTTGCAAGACACGTTTGGCATTCAAAGCGGGACCATGACTACGATTCACTCGTACACCAACGACCAGCGATTGCTCGATTTGCCGCACAAGGACTTGCGGCGCGCGAGGGCGGCGGCGATCAACATGATTCCGAGCTCTACCGGTGCGGCAAAGGCATTGCACCTGGTGATTCCTGCGCTGAAGGGCAAGCTGGACGGATACGCCATGCGCGTCCCGACGCCGAACGTCAGCGTCGTAGACTTGACGGTGTTTGTCGATAAGCCGGCCACGGTGGAAAGCGTCAACGGCGCGCTGAAGGCTGCGGCGTACGGCCCGATGAAGGGAATTCTCGCGTACACCGAGGAAGAGTTGGTGTCCGCGGATTTCAAGGGCAACCCTAATTCCTCGATTGTCGATGCTGGTTACACCAAAGTGGTGGGCGACCGCTGCGTAAAGGTGCTGGCCTGGTACGACAACGAGTGGGGATACTCCTGCCGCTGCCGCGACCTGATCAAATTCATGGCGTCCAAGTTCTGAGCGCGCTTGGCGCGCTGTTGTGGATGCCGCTTCCGCACCGAGTCAGTTCCGAGAACTGAACGCTGAGAACTAGAAGCCATGAACAAGCTGACAATTAACGATGTGGATTTGCGCGGCAAGCGTGTTTTTATTCGCGTGGATTTTAACGTGCCTTTGAAAGATGGCGTGATCACGGACGACACGCGCGTCCGCGAGACCCTGCCGACGCTCCGGTTGGCCATTCAGAAGGGCGGGCGGCTGGTCCTGGCCTCGCACCTTGGGCGGCCCAAGGGCGCACCGGACCCGAAGTACTCGCTGGCGCCGGTGGCGAAGAAACTTCAGGAACTTCTGGAGCGGAGTGTTGGGTTTGCCAACGATTGCGTCGGAACGGATGCGGAGGCGAAGAGCAAGGCGATGGGGGATGGCGGCGTGCTGCTGCTCGAGAACGTTCGCTTTCACGCGGAAGAAGAAAAGAACGACGAAGTGTTTTCCAAGCAGCTTGCCGCGCTCTGCGATAGTGTGTTTGTCTGCGATGCCTTCGGCTCGGCGCACCGGACGCATGCTTCGGTGGTGGGGATCACCCGCTTTGTAAAGCAGGCGGCGGCAGGATTGCTGATGGAGAAGGAGTTGGCTTATCTGGGCAAAGCGGTCACAAATCCTGTACGGCCGTTTGTGGCGATTCTGGGCGGCGCTAAAGTCAGCGACAAGATCGAAGTCGTGGAGAATTTGATGAAGGTCGCCGACGCGATCCTGATCGGCGGCGGCATGGCTTACACGTTCGAGAAGGCGCAGGGTTTGCCAATCGGCAAATCGCTGGTGGAAAACGACAAGGTCGACCTGGCGAAGCGCTTGTTGGCGGAGGCCAAGACAAAAAATTTCAACTTTTTGCTGCCCGCCGACCATGTGATTGCACCGGAGCTTAAGCCCGACGCCAAGGCCATGACCTGCGATGTTTCCGCAACCCCGGCGAATCAGATGGGGCTAGACATTGGGCCGAAGACTATCGCCGCGTACTGCGCAGAAATCGCCAAGGCTAAGACCATTGTGTGGAACGGGCCGATGGGCGTTTTTGAGATGCCTGCGTTTGCGAAAGGCACGCTCGAAATAGCGAAAGCAGTGGCAGCCGCCACCTCCGCGGGCGCTACGTCCATTGTGGGCGGAGGCGATTCCGTGGCGGCGGTGCATCAGTCCGGAGTAGCGAACAAGATTTCGCACATTTCCACCGGCGGAGGGGCCTCGCTGGAATTTCTTGCCGGACGAAAGCTGCCCGGCGTCGAAGCGTTAACCAACAAAAGCTAAACACAGCGTTCACAGAGAGAAGAGCGCAGAGGCCACGGAAGATTCTGCTGAAAAAAATGAGTCAAGCAAAACGGCGGCGCGTGATTGCTGGCAACTGGAAGATGTTCAAGACGCGGGCGGAAACGCGCGCGTTTTTCTCGGCTTTTTTGCCGCTGGTGGTTGGCGTGCGCCGTTGCGAGATTGTGATCGCGCCGCCCTTTACGGCCATTTCCACGGCCGTTGAGGCAGCGCGGGGCAGCACTATTGCCATTGGAGCGCAAGACGTCTTCTGGGAAAAGGAGGGCGCGTTCACCGGCGAAATCGCGCCGCCCATGCTGGTGGAGACAGGGTGCCGTTACGTGATCATCGGGCATTCCGAGCGGCGGCAGTTTTTCGGCGAGACCGAACAGACGGTGGCGAAAAAGACGAAGGCTGCGCTTTCCGCGGGGTTGACGCCGATCGTCTGCGTTGGCGAACTGCTGGAGCACCGCGAAGCCGGGCGCACCGAAGAAATTTGTGAGACGCAATTTTCAGGCGGCCCGGGCGCGTTGACCCCCGAAGAGTTCTCCCGTATTCTGGTAGCTTACGAGCCAGTTTGGGCGATTGGCACGGGCAAGACGGCAACGCCGGAAATTGCCGCAGCGGCGCACCGCTTTTTGCGGGAGTGCGCAGCGAGGAAATTCTCTTTGGACCAGGCCCGGGCGCTGCGGATTCTGTACGGCGGCAGCGTCAAGCCCGATAATATTCAGGGGTTGATGGCCCAGGAAGAGTTAGACGGCGCGCTCGTGGGCGGAGCGAGCCTGGACGCGAAGTCCTTCTCGTCGATCGTGAACGGCTGCGAATCGGTGCAATAATTTCGTCATGCGCCGGTGGCCGAATCTTTGCTTCAGTGAGGTTGCGAAATGTCAGGTTGGATGAAATGGGCGATTTCGTTGGCTCTGGGATTTGGATTTATCGCCGTGGGCTGGAGACTTTCCGATTCGCGGTGGTTTTCCTGGCTGCTGCCGACGTTTTTTGTGATCAACTGCCTATTTCTGATCATCGTCGTGCTGCTGCAGAGCGGGAAAGCAGCGGACATCGCGGGCGCATTCGGCGGCGCGGGCAGCCAGACGGCGTTCGGACCTCGCGGCGCGGCAACGGTACTTTCGCGAGCAACTACGTGGTGCGCGGTTATGTTCATGGTCTGCGCGCTGGCGCTCGTGCTGCACACGGACAAGGGCGTGGAGCAGGGTGGCTCGGTACTTGAGAAGTTCTCGAAGCCGGCCCCGAAGCCCGCGCCCGTGACGCCGGCGAAGCCGCAAACCACACCGCAGTCCAGCACGCCACAGTCGAGTGCACCAACCAGCAGCGCGCCAGCCACGGCGACGCAACCTCCTGTGCAGCAGCAGCCTGTTCCTGCGCAACAACCGAAGAAGCCATAGCCGCTTGGTTCACTTTTTCAGTGAACCTCGCAATTCGCGCGGCGCTCAACTATAATCAGCAAGCCTGTGAAATGCGGTAGTGGCGGAACTGGCAGACGCACCAGCTTGAGGGGCTGGCGGTAGCAATACCGTGGAGGTTCGAGTCCTCTCTACCGCACCATTTCCAATTAACCAAGACGAGGAGCCGATAGGGAAGATTAGTGCGCGTTTGAGGTGCGTTCGTGAATGTCGCGAGCCTCGGCCAGCCATTTCTCCAGAACTAGCTGGTCCTTTTGCTCCATGCGGGTGAACACCACACCCATGCCGTTTCTGCGAACATTCATTATCTGGCCTTGGGCCGTGAAGATTGCGCCGCGGTGGATAATGCGGAGGCGAATTTTTGTGCCGACGGCCCAAACCTTTTGCGCGGTTACCTGGCAACCGAAAACGCTGAGGTCGGTGGTTTGCTCGCGAATCTCGGTTTCTGAAGCCATGTCCACCAGATCGGCGCTGGCGGCAAATGGATAACGGCGCGCTCGAGGTCGCTCGATCAAGGGTTCTCCACACGCACGTGGGCCGCGTGCACGTATCGATTCTCTTATGATGACCATGCGGCGGGCACACTATACCCACCTTCTGTGTTCAAAGCGAAACACTGTCGCAATCTCTCGCACCCGGCTTTCTTACTTGAATTTCTGCGGCCAATGTACTGTATTTAGGGGGCCGCGCTTCGCGCGTTCGCACATCGCTCCTCTATTACGGAACGCCGGGAACCGTGAGTGCGACTAGACTTGGAAGGAGCTCAGGCGCGGGATCATGGCTACGCAAGATACTGAGTTGATTGTCGTCGATATTGGTGGCGGAGGCGGAGGAAAAGAGCCTCCCGCGGGCGGCGACGGTGGCGGAGATGGCGATCGAGGCAGGCGGCGCCGCAAACCGCCGCAACGCCGCTATTCGACGGCCATCACGCTGGGCATGATTTCCATCTTGATGTTCTTCCTGGGCCTGTGCGTGGCGTTCCTGGTCCTGAAGCACGTAAGCCAAACCTGGGCGCCGCTGCATCTTCCAAAGATACTGTGGCTCAATACCGTAATCCTGTTGGTGAGCAGTTATACGCTGGAGAAGGCGCGACGGCGGCTATCGGCCATCGACTTTTCGGGATTCCGCAAGCTGTGGCGCGCCACGACAATTCTTGGCTTCTTGTTTTTGGCCGGCCAGTTGCTTGCGTGGCTTCAACTGGTTGCCTCGGGCATATACATCGCGAGCAATCAGGCCACCAGCTTTTTCTACATTTTTACCGCTGCACACGCCGTGCACTTGCTCGGTGGAGTTGCCGCTTTGCTGTACGTGGCTACGCGCGATTTTGAGAAAGGTAAAATCTCGCGCAACACGGCAGTGGAAATTGCTTCGTACTACTGGCATTTTATGGACGGCCTGTGGGTCTTTCTGCTGCTGCTTCTTTATTTGGGAAAGTGAACGGCGTCTAGTGGCGCACGAACTCGGTCACCGCTTCCGCGACGCGCTCCAACTGAGCCGGCTGCAGCTCCGGATACATTGGCAGCGACAAAACTTCTTGCGCGGCATGCTCGGCGTGCGGAAAGTCCCCGGCCTTGTACGCCAGTGAAGCGTACAGCGGCTGAAGATGCAGCGGCACGGGGTAATAGACAGAGCTGCCGATCTTTTTCTCGGTCAGAATGTGCTGCAACCTGTCGCGTTCTTCCACGCGGATGGTGTACTGGTGGAAGACGTGCTCGTACGCCTCAGGCACAAGCGGCGGCATGATGCCGGGGATTTGCGAAAAGTGCCGGGTGTATTCCACCGCGTGAGCTTGCCGGGCGCGCTGCCACTCGGCAAGATGGCGAAGCTTCACGCGAAGAATCGCGGCCTGTATTTCATCCAGCCGGCCATTCCAGCCCGGCTCGCTGCTGACATATTTCTCGGTCTGCCCGTGGTTGCGCAGAATGCGCAAATGCGCCGCGCGCTCCGCCGAGTTGGTCACGATCATGCCCGCATCGCCGCACGCGCCCAGATTCTTGGTCGGGTAAAAACTAAAGCAAGCGACGTCGCCGAGAGAACCGGTGCGCCGGCCCTTGTAGCTCGCGCCAATGGCCTGCGCGCTGTCCTCAACCACCGGCAAGCTCTTCTTGCGTGCGAGCTCCATGATTGGGTCCATGTCCGTGGCCAGGCCGTAGAGGTGAACGACAACGATGGCGCGAGTGCGCGGAGTCACACGGCGCGCAATCTGCGCGGGGTCGATGTTGTAGGTGTTGGGATGAATATCCGCGAAGACGGGCTTCGCTCCTAGCGCGCTCACGGCACTGCCCGTTGCGACAAAAGTGAATGGGGGCAGAATGACTTCGTCGCCCGCCGCAACTCCGCACGACCTCAACGCCAGGAGCAACGCATCTGTGCCGGAGCCGGTGCCAACTCCGTGCGCCACGCCGCAAAGCCGCGCTATTTCTTCTTCCAGTGCAGCGCCTTCGCGCCCCAGGATAAACTGCTGCGACGAGAGCACGCGTTCAATTGCTTCGCGAACTTCGCCGCCAATGGCCGCGTATTGCGCCGCCAAATCAAGCTGTGGGACTGGACTATAGGTGGCTGCCAGTGGATTAGAGCTCATGCAAAAAATGATCCAGGCCGCCGCATGCGCATGAATTCCCGACCCAGCCAAATGCTATTTTTTCGGAAGTTTCGTGCAAACGGCGACGGCATTGTTTGGATTGATTGCGCTGGCCTCTTCTTCCACCGACTGGATCACGCCTTTTTTGTCGATGACGAAAGTGGTGCGCTGTGCCCAATCATATTCTTCTTTCTGGACGTTGTACATTTTCAGGACGCCGTACTGTTTCAGCACTTTGCGGTTCATATCGCTGAGCAGCGGAAAGGTGACGCCGATTTTCTGCGCGAAAGCGTTGTTGGCGGCGGGACTGTCGATGCTGATGCCGAAAACGACTGCATCGGAAGCTTCGAGCTTGGCCATATCAGCCTGATAGGCCTGAAGTTCTTTCGTTCAACCTTCGGTGAAGGCCAGAACGTAAAAGGCCAGGACGACATTTTTCTTACCGCGATACTCACTCAGGTGGACCTGCTTCCACTGGTTGTCGAGAAGCGTAAAGTCCGGAGCCACGTCGCCGGCCTTCAGCGAGGTGTGCGTGACTTTGACGTCTTGCTGCGCGCGAGTCGCGCCGGCGACCCAACTGCCCGCCAACGCTGCCGCAACGATGATGGTCTTTAAAGGCATGGAACGCATGTGCGCCTCCGGAGATGTTACGCGAGCACTTGCCAGTATACGCCGCGAAACCGTGATGCGTAACGCGTGTTTACCGGCGAATAGCAGAATTTACAAATTCTTCAAATGCGCGAGCCGGAAGGGGGAACCCAGATTTTCGCGCAATTCCAGCCAGTGCTCCTCAGGGATGGACATGAAAACGTCCACTACTTGGGGATCGAATTGCGTTCCTGAACAGCGCTTGATCTCTCCCCTGGCGTGCGAGAGCGGCAAAGCTTTGCGATACGGCCGGTCGCTGATCATGGCGTCGAGCGAATCCGCAATGGTAAAGATGCGCGCCCCCAGGGGAATATCGTCGCCTTTCAAGCGCCGCGGGTAACCGGTGCCGTCAAAAAATTCCTGGTGCGCCAGAACGATTTCCGCGGCATCGCGCAAGAATGGGATGCGGATCAGCATGTTGTAGCCGATTTCGCAATGCTTGCGCATAATCTCCTTTTCGTCTTCGGTGAGCGGGCCTGGTTTGCGCAGGATGCCGTCGGGAATGGCCATCTTGCCGATGTCGTGAAGAAAAGCAGCGCGCGCCAGCACCGCAAGGTAGGCATCGGGCACGGGCATGGCCTTCGCGATGGAGATGCAGAACGCGGTCACCCGCTGGCAGTGGCCTTCGGTCTCCGCGTCCTTCAAGTCCAGCGCACTGCCCAGCGCCTCCAGCGTGTCGTCGTAGGACTGTTCGAGTTGCGCGATCGCGCCGGTCAGTTGCGCGGTGCGCTCTTCCACCAACTGCTCGAGATTTCGCTGGTAAGTACGGTTCTCCATGATCAAGCGGCGATGCTGCAATGCGCGCCCGACGCCGAGGAAAAGTTGGTCCTTCTCAAACGGCTTCAAAATGTAGTCGTAGGCCCCGCGACGTATGGCCTCCAGCGCCGTGGAAATGTCGTGAATCGCGGTGACCATAATTACCGGCACTTCCGGGTCGTACTGGCGCAGCCATTCCAGCAGCTTGATGCCGTCCATTTCCGGCATGATCATGTCGCTCAGCACCAGGTCGGGGGTGGTGCGCTTAACCTGGTCCTGGGCTGCGCGTCCGTTGCTTACCGCCGTGCAGTGATAGCCCTTGGACTCCAGCATCGTGGAAACGACTTCCCTGATGGCTTCCTCGTCATCGACGACAAGTATGTTTTCGACTTCCACGGTTGGTTGGCTCCCGGGGGTCATTTTTCCCACAGCCATTATAAGGGACAGCACAGGGGCAATGAGGGTCCATTGCCCATTCAGAAAACAGCATGTAGGTTCGAAGGTAAGTAGTCCCCAGGGTTCAGGCCTTTCGTTACGAGCCTTTACTCGTGTGCCTGGAAGTAGGCATCGCGCCAGCCGGGAGGCGGCACAAGGTGTTCGCAAATCAGGGCCTGCTCGCCATTGCCTTCTTTGAAGTGACGGCCCTCATCGTCCTGCTGGTGCTGTTTCTCCTGCTTTGGCGAGACCACCCGGACGGCTATTTTCGCCTCTGGTTGACGGGCTGGGTTAGTCTGACGGTTTCCTCTGTTTTCGAGCTTGGCCTGGCGGCGCAAGAAGGCCCGGAACTGCGTTTGGTTGCGCTCGCAACCCAGGTAATAGCCCTGCTGCTTTTTCTTTCCTCTGCGACGCAACTCACGGTGGGCGGTGTAAGTCGCAATTGGCCGGTGCTGCCGTTGGCCACGGCTATTCTGGCCGGGGTCTATTACGTCGAACGCAGCACTCCCGCGCCATACTTCGGCAAAATCCGTTGGGAGACGGCCGCCCTGGAGTCGGCCATCTCGTTGTGGGCCGGCTGGCTGTTGTGGCGCGCAAGGGCTAAGCACAGGGGGCACGGCGGGCGGTTGCTCGCGGGAGCTTTGTTGGTCAGCGGCCTTAACGGCATCGATCGTTTCCAATGGCTTACGCACCCGTTCTTCTTGCTGCGGCTGGCTTTCGACCACTTGCTCAACGTTTCACTGGGCATCGCCATGGCTGTTTTGGTGTTGGAAAGAGCGCGCGCGCGCAGCGACGAATTGAACGACAAAATGCGGCGGCTTTCTTTGCTCACGGCAGCCAGCACGCAGACGCTGTCGGTGCGCGAAGTCCTCGAGCAGGTGCTCGGCCATTTGGTGGAGAGCCTGGGCGCGACGCACGGGGTTGTGCGCCTGCTGGAAGGCCAGGGGAGCGCCGCGCAATTGGTCGCGCGAGCTTCAGTCGGGTTCCAGCAAGCGTACCTGAAAACGCACGAGCGTGTGGCCGCCTCTGAGCCGTGGGTACAGCGCGTCCTTCATAAGGACTGCCTGTTTGTGCGTTTGGACGAAGAGGTGGATGCAAAAGAGCGCGCCAGGATGGAACAAAGCGGGGTCAGCGAGAGCATTTCTCTGGCATTGCCGGGGAAAGATGGACCAGTCGGCATTATCTCCGTGGGGTCCTTTCAGAGCGTTCGTTTTCAACGTGACGAAATCTCCTATCTGGTGAACATTGCCAACCTTCTGGGCCTGACGCTTCAGAACGTGAGGCTCTTCGAACAAGTTGCGACCGTCCAGCAGCAGTGGGCTTACACATTTGACTCGATTGGCGATCCTATCTTCGTTCATGACCCCGAGTTTCGGATCTTGCGCGCCAACCAACGGCTCGGGAACTTGCTGGGCCGCGATTCGGCCGCGCTGGTTGGGCGCATGGTCACGGATCTGCTCCCTCGCAAAGGGACGAACTACAAGAGTTGTCCTTATTGCGAAGGAATTGCCGGCGAGGGGGACGACCCGGATCCTTGGCTCACGGGATACTTCCTCTCTTCCAATTCGACGTTCACCGATCCCCGCGGCCGGCAGCTAGGCACAGTGCACGCCCTCAAAGACATATCGGAGCGCAAGCGCGCGGAGGAAAAATACCGGACATTGGTGTCGAACGTTCAAGAGGGAGTTTTCATTTCCAATCCGCAGGGGCGGTTCCTGGACTTCAACAATGCGCTAATGCGCATTCTGGGATTCGACGAGCGCGATGAGTTGCTCAATGCGAGTATTCCTTCGATGTTCGTGAACCCGGCGGACCGCGAGCGGCTCAAGAAGCTGTTGCAGGATCACGGGGCTGTAGCGGACTTTGAATACGAAATTCGCCGCAAGGATGGCGAAGTCCGCGCGATGATGGAATCTTCCATCGCCATTCGGGACGCCGCCGGCAACCTCACCGCCTTACAGGGTTTCATGCTGGATATAACCGACCGCAAGCGAGCCGAGCAGGAAATCCGGCGCCGCAACCGCGAATTGATGGTGCTGAACTCCATCGGGCAAACCCTTACGGAGTCCCTGGACCTGACCGACTCGATTCACCGCACGCTCCGGCAAATGACCGAGCTCTTTAGGTTGGACGCCTCGTCGCTTTACCTGCTCGATGAGGCTGGGCTGATACTGCGCCGCATCGCAGCGGTTGGCCATCGCTCAGAGCAGGGTCGCCACATTCCGCCAGTCACGGTGCAGCCGGAGTTGCTGCAGCACATCAAGGCTGTGCACGCCACGTTCCTATCGGCGCAGGGCTTGCCCGTCCCCATGGTCTTGCGGGAGGCGCAGCGCAAGGAAGGCCTGCATTCGGCCTTTGTGGTGATCCTGTGGTCCAAGGATCGCGTGCTCGGCGGTTTGGTGGTTGGCAGCCGCACGCCCAGGGAATTCTCGCCCGCTGACATCAACCTGTTGATTGCCGTCGGCAGCCAGATTTCCAACGCCATCGATCGCTCCGTGCTCTACGAAGAGACGCGGCAAGCTTACGAAAATTTGCGGCGCACGCAGGAACAGCTTCTCCACAGCGAAAAGATGGCTGCCGTCGGCCAACTCATCTCCGGTGTGGCGCACGAGCTCAACAATCCACTGACCGCCATCCTGGGATACAGCCAATTGCTGCTATCGAGCGGACAGATGCCGCCGCTGGGCATGGAGTACTCAGACAAGCTCTACAAGCAGGCGCAGCGCACCCATCGAATCGTCCAGAATCTCCTGAGTTTTGCCCGCCAGCACAAGCCGGAGCGTGTGGCCGTGCAACTCAACCAAATCCTGGAGGATACCCTGGCGCTGCGCGACTACGACCTCCGCCTGAGCAACATTCGCGTTCACTATGACCTCGCTCCCGATCTGCCGATGACTGCCGCGGATCCTCACCAGCTTCAACAGGTATTCCTGAACCTGGTGAACAACGCCGTCGATGCCATCCTGGAGGACTCCAACGAGGGGGATCTCTGGGTCAGCACGAGGGCAAGAGACGAATCCCTAATCGTGGAATTCAAGGACAGCGGCCCAGGTGTGAAGGATGCATCCCGCGTGTTCGATCCTTTCTACACCACCAAGCCGGTGGGCAAGGGCACCGGGTTGGGCTTGAGCATCTGCTACGGAATCGTCACCGAACATGGGGGTTCCATCAGCGTAAGCAACGTGCAGCCTTCTGGCGCTTGTTTCACCATTGAGCTGCCGTACCAGCGGGCGGCCGCTCTCGAGGATGAAATTCCGGCCGGCGCAGTAGTTGCCGCTCGCGGCGGGCGAATTCTTCTCATCGACCACGATGAGTCCGTATTGGAAGCTGTGGAAGCCATCCTTCGCGAGGGGAATCACGTGGTGCGGACTGCCGTAAGCTTTCCGGAAGCACAGCGGCTTCTGGGCGAGCAGGAGTTCGACGCGGTGGTTGCTGACGCCGAAGTGCGCGCTGCCACTGGGGGAGAGGGCCTGCAAGAATGGCTGACGGCGAACAGGCCCGCGCTGGCGGGGCGGATAGTCTGGATGAGCGCCGCAGCCATGCCTGCGCAAGCGGGAAATCATGCTGGAAATGCGTTGTTCATGCTACAAAAGCCGTTCAAAGCCGCCGATTTACTGTCCGCTGT
>Ga0137358_10000525_pt1 | contig 17840 bp, 15 predicted proteins | sample Mad1_20_16metaG_FD_105551 | JGI IMG/M metagenome (GOLD analysis project Ga0137358, IMG submission 105551) | Vadose zone soil microbial communities from Angelo Coast Range Reserve, California, USA - Mad1_20_16 metaG | ecosystem: Environmental > Terrestrial > Soil > Vadose zone | place: USA... | reverse complement strand
GCGGGGGCTTTAGCCCCCGAGGCTCCTACTTTTCGAACGGAATCTCAAAATACAAAAGGTCGCCGCCCTTGCCGTCACGCAGCCCCGTCAAATAAAAACGCGCTCCCGCCAGCGGCGACGAAATCCCGCTTACGTCAAAAAACAAAAAGCCCGACTGCGTCGAATGCGGTTCCACCGCCTTGGCCGTGAACTGAGCGGCGTCGATCTCGTCGAGCGCCTTCTTGCCCACCGCCCCTTTCACCTTGGTTCGCGGAAAGGGAAGAGGATAGGGGCTGCGCCCGGCCGAGATGTGCGACAAACGGCGATAAAGATCGTCGTTGGATGCGGCCCCCAGCTTTTCCCGTCGCGATGTAATCAACTGAGCCTGCATCCCAGCCAAGGAGATGGGCTGGTCGCCGTCGTTGCTCACCACCAGAAAGATCGGAAGAAATCCTTCCTCGTTCCACTTGACAGAAAAAATCTGCGCCTTCTCCGCACTGTCGTAGGGCTCGACCCCGACTGTGACCGATTCGTTGGAATGTTCGTCGTGCGCCGGATAGGTTCGTGCCGGCTTCGCCCCCGGCTTCACGAACTCCTTGGCCGCCAGCGCGAGCACCCAGAAGACTAGAATCAGCCCGGGAACGAGGAGCACAGACCGGCCCCGCCACGTCCCACCGCGCTCAAATTTCCGCATAAGTTGATTATAACGTTGCCGGCGAGATCGAACCCTTGTCCAGAACCGCGCTCCCGCCAGTTAGAATGGCGTCAATTCATGTATCTGCTCTACAGCGCGTTACTGGCGGCGGGTTTGCTGCTAAGCGTACCCTACTGGATTTTCCAGATGCTGCGCCACGGGAAGTATCGCCACGGTTTCATGCAACGTCTGGGCCGCGCGCCGCAACATCTGGCCGAACTCGCTCCCCAGTCGACCATCTGGCTTCACGCGGTTTCGGTCGGCGAAGTCCTGGCTATCAGTGGGCTAGTCGACCAAATGCGCCTCCGTTGGCCTGACTCCCGGCTCGTGGTGTCCACCACCACCGATACTGGCCAAAAGCTGGCGCGCAGCCGTTTCGGGGACGAGAACGTCTTCTATTTTCCAATCGACTTGGGTTTCGCCATCCAACCGTACCTGAAAGCGCTGCGCCCCAAAGTCGTTGTAATCGCCGAAACCGAATTCTGGCCGAACTTTCTGCGCCTGGCGAAGCGAAGCGGTGCGCGCATCGCGGTGGTAAATGCCCGTATCTCCGATCGCTCCTGGCCCGGCTACAGACGACTTCGCTGGTGGCTGCCCCGCGTGATCGCCAACGTGGACCTGTTCCTTGCCCAGACCTACGAAGATCAGAAGCGCCTGGTGGACATTGGCGCCGTCCCCGACCGCGTGCAGGTTTCCGGCAACCTGAAGTTTGACATCGAGCCGCCGCCACCGCCCGACGTGGTCGCGAGTTTGAGGAACAATTTTCAACAATCCGAGGCCGGCCCCATTCTCGTCTGTGGCAGCACGGCGGACGAAGAGGAGGAGCGTATGCTGCTCCAGGCTTTTCAAAACATCCAGGCCAGCCACTCCCGCGCCGTGATGATCCTTGCGCCCCGCCATCCCGAGCGCTTCCCGGTCGTTGCCTCTCTGCTCGAGAGCCTTGGGATTCGCTTTTGGCGCCGCTCGCTTTGGAATGGCGAGCCCATCGCCGGTGGCGTCATTCTCCTCGACACCATCGGCGAGCTCGCCGCGATCTACGGCCTGGCGGACGTCGCGTTCGTCGGGGGCAGCCTGGTCCCAAAAGGCGGACACAACATCATCGAGCCCGCACGTCACGGCGTCGCCATCGTGGTCGGGAACCACACTGAGAATTTTCGCGACATTATCTGGCTCTTCCAGACGCACAACGCGGTACGAATCGTGGGCCCCGCAGAGCTACCGCTGGTTTTCATGGAACTGATTTCCAACGAAGCCGAGCGCAAAACCATGGGCCAGCATGCCGCCGAGACTCTACGTGAACAGGCCGGAGCTACGGCGAAGACCTTGGCTGCTCTGGAAAAATTACTGCCGCCAGCGCGTGAGCAAACAGCCGCGAGCGTTGCACCCTCGTGAACCCCGTCTCTGCAATCTATGGAGCCGTAGTCGGCGCGCGCAACCTTCTCTACGACCGAGGAGTTCTGCCCGCGCGCTCTCTCCGCGGCCCGGTTGTCAGCATCGGTAACCTTTCCGTCGGAGGCGCCGGCAAAACTCCTTTCGTGATCCTTCTCGGGGAATTGCTGAAAGCGCGAAGAGTGAAGTTCGACGTGGTTTCCCGCGGTTATAGCCGCGAAACACGCGGAGTCCTCCTCGTCGATCCCGGTGGATCTTCCAGAGAATTCGGCGACGAGCCTCTGCTGATTGCCCGCCACCTGGAAGTCCCGGTCGTGGTCGGAGAGGATCGCCACGCGGCCGGCATATTCGCCGAGACGAAATTCGGACCGCAACTTCATCTCCTCGACGACGGCTTCCAACACCGCGCTCTGGCGCGCACCTTCGACATCGTACTCGTCACTGCCGACGATCCGCGCGACCGTCTGCTGCCCGTTGGCCGCCTGCGAGAACCTCTCACGTCTGTGCGCCGAGCCGACGCAATCGTCCTCACCAGCGGAGCCGAACCCGCAACTTTCCCGCTCGACGGCAAGCTCGTCTGGCGCGTGCGACGCGGGATCACGCCTGCCAACGTTCCATCCCGTCCTGTCGCCTTCTGCGGAATCGCCCGTCCACAGAACTTCATGCTGCAACTGCGCAAAGCCGGAATCGAGCCCGCCGCCGAAGCGGTCTACCGCGACCATCACGCCTACACGGAGAGCGACATCCGGGAATTGCTGGCCCTTAGGGCGAACAGCGAAGCCGGCGGCTTCGTGACCACAGAAAAGGACGCCATCAACCTGGGAGCTTATTATTCTGCGCTCCACCCATTGGCAGTGGCACCGGTCAAAATGGAGTTGCTCGACGCAGCTAACGCCGTGGATACCATGCTGCGGATCGTCGCCGAGCGGCAGAACCGGACATGAGAGAATCTTGCTGGCTCGACTGACGCATGACGAAGCACCCCAAAGAAACCGACCGCCTGAAAAAGATCGTTGACGCGTTCCCCAAAATTACGGTCACGGTGCTAGGCGACCTGGTCGCGGACGAATTCGTCTACGGTGAGATCTCGCGCGTATCGCGGGAAGCGCCGGTGCTCATCCTGAAGCATCGCGAGCGTACGCTGGTCCCGGGTGGCGGCGCGAACGCTGTGTGTAACCTCGCCGACCTCGATGTCAACGTCCTGCCGGTGGGGGTGATCGGTGACGATGAGCCCGGCCGCTTGCTGATCAAGACGTTCCGTCACAAACATATTCCAGTCAGCGGTGTGCTGAAAGATAAAGGCCACACCACCGTGACCAAGACCCGTATCCTCGCTGGCATGACGCATTCGGCCCGCCAGCAGGTGGTGCGCGTGGATCACGAGCCGGAAACCCCGCCCAACTCGCATCTCACGCGCGAATTGGTGCTGGCCGCGCGGCAATACGCTCGTGCTTCAGATGCCTTGTTGGTCTCCGACTACGGATACGGATCCGCAACACCCGCCATCCTTAACGCCATCCGCGCCAAAGGGCGCCTGAGTGGGATGCCGGTGACGCTCGATTCGCGCTTCCGCATGCTCGAATATTCTGGCGTCACCGCGGCCACCCCGAACGAACCCGAGGTCGAAGAGTGTTTGCGTATGCAGATCGGGCAAGAGTGGTCCAAAGTAGTTGCTGCCGGCGAGCAACTGATGGCGCGTATGAAACTGCAGTCGCTGGTGATCACCCGCGGCCGCGACGGCATGGTCGCCTTCGCAGATCGGCACAAGCCGGTCGATATTCCGATTTTCGGCTCCGACGAAGTGGCGGACGTAACCGGTGCTGGCGATACCGTGATCGCCACCTTCACCGCCGCGCTGGCCGCCGGGGCAAACACCGAAGAAGCGGCCCAGCTGGCCAACTATGCCGGCGGCATCGTGGTCATGAAGCGAAGCACAGCGACGGTGACGCGGCAGGAATTGCTGCATGCGGTGGAAAACACCCCACCCGCCACAAGATCTCATTGAACGCATCGGCAAAATCCAAGATTTTCGACCGCTCCGCTCTGCGCCAGCGCGTGGACGAGTGGCGCCGTGCCGGAGAGCGCGTCACCCTGGCTAACGGCTGCTTCGATCTGCTGCATGTCGGCCACGTGCGATACCTGCATGCCGCCAAAGAACTGGGCGGGCGCCTGGTGGTGGCGATCAACTCCGACGAATCCGTCCGCTCGCTGAAGGGCGAAGGTCGTCCTCTGATGCCTGCCGAAGAACGCGCCGAGATTCTTGCCGCCCTGGCGGATGTCGACGCAGTAGTCATTTTCCCCGAACGAGACGTGCGCGCACTGATCCGCGAGATCCGTCCCGATGTGCAAACCAAAGGAACGGACTACACCCCCGAAAGCGTTCCCGAAGCGGACGTAGTCCGCGAACATGGCGGCCGGGTGGCGATCGTCGGCGATCCCAAGGATCACTCCGCCAGCGAAATCATCCGCACCCGGCTCACGCCGCGGAAGGGGTGAGCCGATGACCGCCTCGATTCCGCCACCCAGCGCGGATTTTCAGCGCATCCTGATCGTGCGTCTCAGTTCCATGGGGGACGTGGTCCACACCCTGCCCGCAGCCGTCATGCTGCGCGAAGCGTTTCCGCATGCGACCATCGGATGGCTGATCGAAGAACGTTGGGCCGAGTTGCTGTGCACCCTGCCCACGCCACGTTCCGGCGCACGTTCGACGCAGAAGCCGCTGGCGGACATCGTTCACACCGTCAACCTGAAGCGCTGGCAAGCCTCGCTTTTTTCAACCCAAACCTGGGAGCGAATCGCTGCGGGCCTGAGCGATCTTCGCGCTCTCCGCTACCAGGTCGCGATCGACCTGCAGGGCGCGGTGCGCTCCAGCATCCTGGCGCGCTGGTCGGGAGCGCCGATCGTCTACGGAGCCGCCCATCCCCGCGAGAACATTGCGTCCCTCTGGTATACGCGCAGAGTAATCACCGAACGCAAGCACGTAGTCGAGCAATATTGCGAGTTGACCCAGGCCATGATCGGACATCCGTGTCCGATTCCCGGTGCGGTTTTCCCATGTGATCCGGTAGCCGAAGAGACAGTAAGAAACCGTCTGTCGGAACGGGGCATCCACGAGTTTGTGATCCTTAACCCCGGCGCAGGCTGGGGCGCCAAGCAGTGGCCGGCCGAGCGCTACGGAGAAGTGGCCAGGGCACTCGCGCAAACCGGTCTGAGATCGATCATCAATTTCGGTCCCGGTGAGGAAGCGTTGGCCCAGGCGGCGAAAGAAGCCAGCGATGGCACCGCTGCGGCACTGTCTTTTTCCATCAGCCAACTGGTAGCCCTGACCCGCCGCGCGCGCCTGTTCGTGGGCGGAGACACCGGACCCATGCACCTGGCCGCGGCGCTGCATATCCCGGTGGTCGCGATCTTCGGACCGACCGATGCCGCGCGCAACGGCCCCTTTGGCACGCGCAGCATCGTGCTGCGTAAGCCGAGCAGTCCGATCACGCTGACTCGCCGCTCCCAACCCGACCGAGGCATGCTCGAGATCACCGCTGATCAGGTCGTCGCTTCCGCGCGCAAACTAATGGAGAGAGCGCGTGGATAAGTGGTCCGCCATCGCGCGCCGCATCCGCGTTCCGATGGGATTCGTCCTGGCGCTGTTTTACGTGTGGATCGCGAGCCCCACCTGGATATCGATCGGGATTGGAACTCTGATCGCACTTCCTGGAATGCTGCTGCGCGCGCTGGCTTCGGGGCACGTCAAGAAGAACGAGGAACTGACGACGTCAGGCCCCTACGCACATACGCGAAATCCGCTGTATCTGGGATCGTTGATCATGGCAGTCGGCTTCGCGATAGCAGCGCGCAGTGGATGGGTTCTGCTCGTGATGGTGCTGATGTTTGTTGTGATCTACGCGCCCGTGATCCGTTCCGAGGAAGTTTTTCTGCGTCAGAAGTTCACAACCTTCGAAGAGTACGCCTGTCGAGTGCCTCGATGGCTGCCGCGCTTGAGAGCCTTTGACGGCAAACCGGGCACCTTCTCCCGTCGGCTATATTGGCAGCATCGCGAGTACAATGCAGCGCTAGGGGCCGCGGCGGTCATGGCAATCCTGATGGCGAAGCTTCTGTGCAGTCGGCTTTAGGCAAGGCACCGGAACATACTCTTCCAGTCGTTGGTTGATGATCGATGTCCGAGGGATGGTTTGACAAGCACCTCGGGCTGGCAGCTAGTCTCGCACTACTGTGTGGCCTAGCAAACGCCTACGAAGCCGTTTACATCTGCCCCAATAGTCTGTGGAGCATCGTCGACTGGGTTTTCGCCGTAGTGAGTTTTCTGGCCTTCCTCGGACTTTCGCTGAACGCCATCTCTGATTATTTCTCGAACCGGACACCTAGGCACAAGGGCGCAAAGAGGGCCCGCCCATGTTCCCTCACTTCTGCGCCACCAACCCCTTAGCTCGGCTCAACTCCGGACGATCGGAATTTGACCCCGCACAAACCTTCACCAGTTCCGCGTAGTACTGCGAGGCCTTCTCCTGCTTTCCCGCCTTCTCCGCCGCCTGCGCCGCTCCGTAGAGCCCATTGAAGCGGTTCGGATTGAACTTCAGATCCGTCTCGTATTCGGCCAGCGCCTGCTCGGGCCGCTTTGCCAGCATGAGAATCTCCGCCAGCATCTCGCGAGTAGGGATGCCCTGGGGTTCGTCGCCAAGCGACTCTTCCTTGTCCGCCATCGGACGCAGGGCCGCGATCGCCTGGTCGTACTTGCCTTCGGCGACTTTCAACCACGCCAAGGCTTGATCGTGATCCTCGTCAACCGCTTCCGCAAAATCTTTCTTCTTGTCCGCGACCAGCTTCTTGTGGATCGCATCGATCTGCTCGGCGTCTTTCCGCACCTGGTCCGCGTTCCCCAGGTGGGCGGCACCAATTGCCCGCGCCCAATAGACGACGGAGTCCTCTGCGGTCCCCGCTACCGCAGTCGGAGTCAACGCCGCTGCCTCTGTCCAGTGATGCATCTCGAGCGGATACAAAGCGGTAAAGTGCACCAGGGCCGACGCGCGTGGGTTGTAGTCGGTTCCGTACATGTTGTGAACCGTGTCGGGCGTCGCCCGCACTTCTTCGATCAGGGCCTTCGCGTCCGCGTCTCGACCACTCTGGAGATACGCGTAGAAGAGAAAGTCCATGGCGTGGAACTGATGCCCCTCGCCGCCCATGTGCATAGCCGTGGTCTTGCGCGTGGCCGCGATCGAAGCAAGGTTCGAACTAATGTCGTCCGGCCACAATCCCACCCGAGCAAAGATGTGCGACGGCATGTGCAAGGCGTGCGGAGCCATAGGCGCGATCTGCGCGTAGCGGCGCGCCGCCGCTAGCCCCAGTTGCGCCAGTTGTGGCTTGTCGTACGCATGGATCAGGTAATGCGTCACTCCCGGATGGTCCGGCTCGGTGGCAAATAGTTTCTCCAAAACCGCCGCGGCCTTCTTGTCAGCCGTGAAATTCGGGTCATTGTCGTCGGCGGCGGCAAGCAGCGAGAGCGCATAGAACGCAGCCGCTTCGTGATCGTCCGGGTTGTGCTGGAAAACTCTCTCCATGGAGTTGGAGTAAGCAGTGGCCCGGCGATCGTGGTTACCCTTCCCACCGTAGAATGCCTTCATCGCGTCGATGTAATCGCGCTCGCGAGCCGTACCCGCATGCAGCGATCGCGCCTTCTTAATCTCCGCGCGACCCTTCTTGGTGGTAGCGGCATCTGGATGGTTCCACAGCTGATGCCACTGGCTCATGGCCAGCCCCCACTGCGCCATGGCGCACGTCGGATCGTCCTTGCCGATCTGTTCGAATTCCTTCTCCGCTTCCTCGTACCAGAACGAATGCAAGAGTGCGACCCCGCGCTCGAATGGCTTCTGCACCGAAGCTGCGCACGAAACGGGAAAGTGCACCGTCCCCAGTTGCTGCTCGGTCAATTCTTCGTGATGATGCCCTTCGTCATCGGCACAAAGAGGAAAGGCGAACGAAAGCAGGATTACCAAAGTTAAGAGGCAAGTTTTCATGGGATACCCCGCGCAAAGGCGAGTCTAGTCCGCCGCGTCAGTCGGGTCAATTTTGCAACCAAGGTAGCCGGACTACTTTCTGCCTTGCGCGCTGCAGACGGGAAGGGCGCGACTTCAGTCGTGCCGCTAGCCTAAGAAGATAGCGCGCTTAAGCGCCTGAGGTACTCTGGGCTACCGGTGAACAGTTTCTGCTGCCTGTTCCGTATGCCTCATGCGATCATCCTCCCAAGCCCATCCCGCCTCCCGGACTACAGTAACAGAGTGCGACAAGCAAGCCCTCCGTTTAGAATGACGGTGCCAGCGCCCACGGGCTCAGGATGTTTAAGAAAATTCTCATCGCCAATCGAGGAGAAATTGCAGTTCGAGTAATCCGCGCCTGCCGTGAACTCGGAATCCAGTCGGTGGCCGTTTACTCCGAGGTCGACCGCGCGTCGCTGCACGTGCGCAAGGCCGATGAGGCTTACCACATCGGCCCGCCCGCTGCCACCGAATCCTATCTGAACATCGACAAGATTCTCGATGCCGCCCGGCGCAGCGGCGCCGATGCCATTCATCCCGGCTACGGTTTCCTCTCAGAAAATTCGCGCTTCGCTCACGCTTGCGCGAGCGCAGGCATCAAATTCATCGGCCCGACGGCAGCTTCCATGGAGATGATGGGCTCCAAGACCCGCGCTCGCCAGCACATGGAAAAGGCCAACATCCCTTTTGTACCGGGCACGTCGCGTGGGCTCGAATCACCCGAAGAAGCTGCGCGCGTCGCCGAAAGAATCGGTTATCCCGTGATGCTGAAAGCCGCTGCCGGCGGAGGCGGAAAAGGGATGCGCCTCGTTCACGCCCCGGAGCAACTGGCTTCAGCCCTGGCAAGTGCTCAAAGTGAAGCGCAGCGAGCCTTCGGCGACAACGAGGTCTATATCGAAAAGGCGATCATCAACCCACGCCACATCGAAATGCAGGTGCTGGCCGACGAGCACGGTAACACCGTGCACCTCGGCGAACGTGAATGCTCCATCCAGCGCCGCCACCAAAAGGTCCTGGAAGAGTCTCCTTCGCTGATGGTCGATCCCGATATGCGCCGCCGCATGGGAGAGGTCGCCGTCCGAGTCGCCCAAGCCGCCGGTTACACCAATGCCGGAACGATCGAGTTCCTGGTTGACCAGCACAAGAATTTCTACTTCCTCGAAATGAACACTCGTCTGCAGGTAGAGCACCCCGTTACGGAACTTACCACCGGCCTGGATCTGGTTCATCTGCAAATCCGCATCGCGGCCGGAGAAAAATTGCCGTTCACGCAAGACGATATCCACCTCCGCGGCCACGCCATCGAGTGTCGCATTTACGCCGAAGATCCCGACAACGATTTCTTCCCGAGCCCAGGAAAAATCACGCTGCTGCTGGCGCCCTCCGGCCCCGGCATCCGCCGCGACAGCGGCATATACGAGGGCTGGACCGTTCCGATCGAATACGATCCCCTGCTGGCCAAGTTGATTGGCTACGGCAGCGATCGGGCGCAAGCCACATCGCGGTTGGTCCGAGCCCTCAACGAATACTTTGTCGGCGGAATCAAAACCAACATCTCGCTCTTCCGCCGCATCTTGAACGACGAAGAATTCCACGAAGGAAGGCTGGACACAGGCTATCTCGATCGCTTGCTGGCGCGCCCCGCCGCCCACCAGCCAATAGACGCAAAAAACGCGGAGGTGGCAGCCATCGCCGCAGGACTCTTCGCAGTGCTCGATCCAGCCACCCTCGCGCAAAATAACGGAAGTGCTGGGAGCGAAGCCCATGAAACCGCAAATTGGAAGAAGACCGCAAGAGCAGAATCCTTGCGCGAGTGAAAAAATAGAGCGACAAACGGAGGAAGCAAAGCCGAGCACTAAGCCTGACGACTGACAATGACTTACGACGTCACCATCGAAGGCAAGAACTACCGCCTCGAACTGAACCATCCCGAAGGACGCTGGGAGTGTCGTTTAGACGGGCGTGCTATCGAAATCGACGCTATCCTGGCACGCCGCGACGTGCTGTCCATCATCATCGCTGGCAAGGCCTACGAGATCAAACGCGAGCGCACTGTGACCGATATGCACCTGTGGGTAGGAAGCGTTCGGTACGCAGCCCAGGTACGCGACCCGCGATCCCTGCGCAGCCGCGCCAGTGCCGACGACGGAAAAGGCCCTAGGAAATTGATTGCCCCCATGCCGGGCAAAGTCGTGCGTGTGCTTGTTAAGGAAAATGCCGAAGTGGATGCCGGTCAGGGCCTGCTGGTGTTGGAAGCAATGAAAATGCAGAACGAAATCAAATCGCCGAAAAAAGGCGTGGTGCGCAAGATGGTCGCAACGGAAGGCGCAAGCGTGAGCGCCGGAGATGTGCTGGCCGTGGTGGAATAGGCACGCCTTTACTTCGCCGCGCCCACATTCTTGAGAATGCCTTCCGCGTAATAGTTCTGCACTCTGGCCGAGTCGCGCAGCACTTCGTAGTAGGCGGCTTTCAGAAGCTGCTCCCGCCGATCCATCAGCTGGGACCGAATCGCCTGCTTCACCCGCGGATCACCGAATTCCCGCTGTCCCGCCGGTTCCTTTGAAAGCAGTTTCACGATCCGAAAGGCCGCGGGACGTTTGCTCGCCGAGTCCGCGATGGTGATGATCGTGCTGTACTGCCCCGGCTTCAGCTTCAACACGGTTTCCCGCGTCACCGGATCGGTTCGCTGCAACGACGACTCGGGGCTGAAGCCCAGGTCGCCCCCGTTGCCGGCAGTCTCCGTGTCCTCCGAGTAGTTCATCGCCAGCGTGGCAAAGTCGTCCCCGCTGTCCAAGCGGTTGGAGAGCATCTGAATCTTCTTCAAAGCCTCGGCCGCGTTTTGCGCCTTGTCGTTTTTCAAGTTGTGGACTTGCGGGTTCGGTTGCGCGGTCACGAAGATCTGCGCCAGGTGATACTGCGCTTCAATGAGGTTGAACTCTCCCTTGTGCGCGTTGTAATAGTCGTTCACGTCCTGGTCGGTCACAGTGATTTTGGACGTGACCTCTTTATTCATCACCTTCTCGACCGTCAACGAACGCCGCAAATCGCGCTTAGAGTCCTCCGCCGTGATTCTCTTTTCCTTCAACTTCTGATCGAACTGCTCTTGCGTATAGGGCGACTTGATCTCATTCAACTTGCGGTCGACTTCGTCGTCGGTGGCTAGCAGGCCGAGCTTCTCGGCGCGGCGCATCAGGATTTCGTCGTCGATCAACTGGCGCAGGATACTCAAACGCAGGCTGGTCGCCTGTTCGCCCACGGGCTGCTGGTCGGTGCCGGCTGTCTGGTTCTGGTAGTACTTCTCGACGTCTGCTCGAAAAATTTTCTTCCCGTCGACCGTGGCCGCCACGTCGCTAGCGCCCTGCTTCGACGGGCAAGCGGTCAGAAAAAACAGCGCGCACGCGGCCATTAACACCTGCCCATACATCGCATTGAGTTTCAAGCGAACATCCCCCCTCAATCGTCGGTCCGCGGAAAAATCCGGGTCTCATTTGGCTGGTGAAGTTGCTCCCGCGGGAGGCGGCGAGGATTCCGCATGGGCGGGAGGTTGCACTCCGGCTCGCGTCAGCGCGCGATCCAGCGCCGCGCGCAATTCGCTGATCGGAAGCGCCCCGTCCACCTCTTCTCCGTTGATGAACAGAGTCGGGGTAGCGGTCACGCCGATGGAATCGCCCTCGTGCAACGAGGCCTTCACCGGCTCTTCATTCTGCGCTTTGATGCAAGCGTGCAGCTTGACCACGTCTACATTGTGTTGCTGCCCCGCCAGCAGAGTCGCCCGATCCACCACATCGAACTGCGCATCCGATCCCTTGGCGGCGTTCACGACGTGCTGATTGGCGTGCAGGTAATCCGCCAGATCCCAATAGGCATCGTTGTTCTGCTCGGCCAGGCAATTAGCGTCCACGGCGGCGTGCGTCGCCCAGGGATGAATCTCAGCCAGCGGGTAATCCTTGTAGATGATCAGCACGCGGTCGCCGTACTCCTTCAGAATTCCCGGAAACAACGTCGAATGCATGCGCGAACAGAACGGACACTGGAAGTCATCGTAGTTGACGACCACGACCTTGGCGTCTTTGCTGCCGCGCGTCGGCCGTCCCTTGAGATCGACCTTCTTCATGAGTTCGGCGTTCGGGTCCTTGGTCAGATCCAGTTTGGTCAGACGGATGAGCGTCTTCCCATCCTTGGACAGCAGGAAGTCGTACTCATCCTTCCGGGTTCCCTTAACGAATGAGAGCTTGACCGCGTCGTAATTCGGAAATTCGCTCGGTTTAAGGGGGCCGATCACGACCTCCACTTCGGGCGGCAGATGGTAATACGAGCGCACCTGGCGCTCGATCGACTTGGCCGTCTCCGACGGAGTCGACTGTGCGGAACAACCCAGACAAATGAGCAGGAGAACCAGAAATAACCGATGCAGCAGCGTCACTAAGAACCGCCTTAACATTAGGGCTAACGGGAGATTATCTCACACGCGGTTTGCCCCTGGCGGAGGCTGGCGGCGGATTCGCGGGCGAATTCAGCCCGTGCGGAGCAGATCATTGACAGGCAATAGAGCGTTCATCGAACCCGATCGGAAGCCCTCCAAATCGAGCGTAACGAACTTGAATCCCAGCCCTTTGAACAGGCGCGTAAACTCCGCCGCCATAGCGGGATCAAGAGCCCGGCCAAGTTCCTCCTTGGCCACTTCGATCCGTACGATGTCTCCGTGGTGACGCACCCGAAACTGCCGGAAGCCCATCGCTCGTAAGGCGTCCTCGCCCTGTTCAACGACCGATAGCGCTTCGCGTGTTACTGGACGTCCATACTCAATGCGGGAGGACAGGCAAGCCGAAGCCGGCTTATCCCACACGCGCAAGCCCGCCGCCTCGGCCATTTGGCGGATGTCCTGCTTACTCAGGCCCGCGTCGAGCAAGGGTGCTGAAACGTGATGCTGCCGCGCTGCCTGCTGGCCCGGCCGAAAGTCCCCCTGGTCGTCGAGGTTCACGCCGTACGCAATCGAATCGAAGCCGTGCTTTTCGCGATACGCCTCCATGACGGTGAACAGTTCATCCTTGCAATGGAAGCATCGAAGCGCGTCGTTGCGGATGTACTCCGGCCGATCGACCTCCTCGGTTGGGATGACTTCGACGGGGATACCCTGTTCCTTGACAAACGAAATCGCGTCGTCCAGTTGGGTGCGAGCGATAGTGGGAGAGTCGGCAATCACGGCGAGCATATTCTGTCCCAGCGTCTGATGCGCCATCCAGGCCAGGTAAGCCGAATCGACGCCCCCCGAATAAGCCACCAGCGTTCGCCCGAGCCCGCGCAGGCTTTCCCTCAAAGCTGTCCGCTTATCCTCGAGTTGGGAAGAAAGATGCATTCTCCCATCCTAATACGCCACGGCCCGCAGAAGAAGTAGCGCCGCCTCTTGCCGCCTGTCGCGAGGGCGTGCTCCCCCGCGCCGCACGTCCTTAGAATAGAGCCCGCAGAGAACAGAGCCCTAGTACAAGCGTTCCTGTTTCCGCAAATTCCCGAACGACCCAACATTCGCCAAGTTGAAGCTAAACCGAAATTGGTTCTCATTCCGCACCGACCCCAGCGCGAAGCGCCGATATTCAACACTCACGCCGCAGCAATCCCAAGCGTACGAAGTCTGCACGGTGGCGTATTGCAGAAACCCGAGGTTGGCGTCAAAGCCGAAAGCAGTAGCCCCGCTGAACCCCCGCTTGTTCGGATGCCCGTACCCCAGCAGCACACGGAACTGGTTGAAATCCTGCTGCATCGTGGAGGAAGTCACAATCCCGGGAAGGGCCTGCGCGAAGGCGTCTCCGCCGCCCACGGTGAACTCACCCACATGATAATTAAACAATGCAGTGCTGGCGTTGATCCGGTGTTCTTTGAAGTCGTAGTCGATGTCCCACTCGGCGTCGGTGCGTGAACTCGTGAATACTCGCAGGCGTGAGATCAACGGCGAAAGATGCCGCGGCTCGGTGAGAAAAGCGATTCCGGAAAAATCTGCCGTGGTAGTGAGCACGTTCCGTCGCCCGTTAACCAGCGCACCCCCGAAGTCGGGATCGAGAAAATATTTCTGCGCCACCTGCCACGTGACGACCTCGCGAGTTTGTGGCCCGGCTTGGCAGTCAGTCCGTTCGGGCACATAGGTACGCTCCCAGGGCAGCACCTGCTCACCGGGCGCCCCGATCCGCAGGGAAGTCATCCCCGTGTTTTCGCAATCCTCCGGCTTCTCCGAAATCCGCTTGGCGTACAGGCGATGGATGATTCCGTACTCCACCTCGTTGGTGTTGCTGAGAATGTCGCGCGCGTCGAAGCGCAAAATGCTGGCAAAGTTGTTCACTCCGGTCACGTAGCGATAAGTCGCGTGCGGCTCCATTACGTGCTTCCACTTACGTCCCGCGACTTCCCGTTGAAATACGCGCTCAAGCGACGGAGGCCGCATCTCGACCGATCCCTCCAGAGCCTTGCGATTGACGGGATCGCTGGTGGCGAGTCCGACTGTGGCTCCCGGCAAAAGCTGCTGCGTGTAAATCGTGTCACGCAGCGACAGTTCCGGCCGGAATGACCAGCCCTGTGACGAAAGCGGAAGGGAGATCGCCGGATTCAGATCAAAACGTCCCAGCAGGTTGGCGGTGCGAAAGCCAGGTTCGCTCCGGGAGAGCCCCTCGCCTGCCGCGTTGACGGACCAGTAGAGCGGCGTGCGCGCCAGCTTGCGATCCACGCTCGATACTTCAAAGCTGGGCGCGTGCAGGATCGTGATGACGTCCCCGTTCTGCGAACTCTCAAAGTTCTGGTAGCGCTCCACCAGCCCGTTATAAGAGAAGCCATGCGTTGTGTTTGAGAGAAACGCTTGCGATTTCACTTCCGAGTTCACGGCCTGCGTGAAGGTCTCGCTGAAGGCCAGCCGGAAGACAAACGAACTCAGGTAGTCGATGTTGGCCACCGACCGGAAATTGTGCAGGAATCGCCCCTCTCCGCTCAGATGCACATCCTCACCGCCCTGGCTCTTGCGGTCCGTTACCCCAAAGTAGGCGAAATCTACATACGAGGTATCGCTGGGCCGCGCGCGAAATTCCCCGCGCTCCGCCCAACCGCGTTGCGAGTAGTACTCCGTGCCGGCGGTGGCGTCCATACTGCGGTTGATGGCCCAGTACATCGATTCCCCGAGAATGGTGCCCTTCGTGGAGGAGCGTCCGAAGCTAGGGATTAAAAATCCCGACTTGCGCGCAACTCGCTGAGCCGGAAATGCGGCGTAGGGAAAGTAAAAGACTGGAACCCCGCGAATCCGGAAACTGCTGCGGTAAACCTGCGCGTTCCCTGCTACATCGATCACCACCTTGTGCGCATTGAACGTCCAATTGGGGTGGGGAAGTTCGCAGGTCGTCACCGAACCGTTGACTACCATAAAGTGATCGGGCCCCAATTTCTCCACGGTCTTGCCGGCAAAAGCGAACGGGTTCGAGGAAGTCAGCACCGCACGGCCGTTTTTCGACTGCACTCCAATGGTGCCGATTACGTCGAAGAACTTGCCGCTCTCGCTGCGCAGGTTGTAATTGCCGTGGCTGGCCTCGATGTGCTCGTCCGTCGGACCTCCATCCAGCACCACGTGCCCCTCTCCGGTCGCCTCGCCTGTGTTGTCGTCATAAGTAATCTCGTCGGCGTACAAAGTGTACGAACCGTAGCGTATCGCCACATGTCCCCGTAACTTATAAATGGCACCATCCTTCTCCTGGGTCGTGGCCTCAATCCGGACTTCCTCCCCGGGAACTGCTGCCGGGGCTACGGTCACAGAAGGTACTTGATTCGTGGCAACGTCCTCATTCTGTGCTGCAAGCAACTGGCTGGTAACTAAGCGGGGAGCGAGAAGGAGATGACAAACCAAGGCCGCCGTGATAAGGAATCGTGTGCGGGAGATCATCGGAAACGCACGGAGACCCCATTGGTTGCTCACAATTGCGGGGACACCGTGACCTTAGCACGGCGCTGGCCCGCGAGGCAAAGCGCTGATCTCAAGTCAGTTCCGTTTGTGGTTCCGCATTTGGCCGCTCGCTCTGGCTCCTGGTGTTTCGCAAGATCCATCGATGACTTGTTCGCAACGGCGGCGACGTTTGCAGTTGTATGCCGGCCGCTCGCCATTTCCGGGCCCCACTCTCGCGTCGAATACACCGAGGACGTCACCGTGCATACTGACGTCTCCCCCAGCGATCGCGACAGGGCCCATGCGAGCAACGCGTTTGCGGCAAGTGCGGACCACGATGCGGAATCTGCGCGGCCACGATTTGTTGTAGATCAGAAGGACGAACAGCGGGGCAATTTGGAACCGGCTGTGGAATCCGGTTTCGACGGCGGTATCCGATCGAGTGCCACGACTGCCTCGGCTCGGTCGGAAGGCTCTGCGGCATCGCTCGGAATGGACAAAGAGTTACAACCCGATCTTCTCTCCGAGTCAAGCGACTGGCGAGAGGAAGTTTCAGCACGCCTGAATCTCTATCGTGCCCGCAGACGGACGCGAGCACCGAGGTACCCGTCCCTTCGCCTGAAGTTCGATACGCCCGAAAACGCTTGGGCGTCTTCCACGCGCACCCGCGAAGCGCCCGCCCTTGCGGCCCGCCAGGCAGGGGTCGAGGAGTCTGTTCCGACCGTTGCCGCGCCGGATCCTATCCCCCAGCCCGTTCCAGCGCCCCAGCCCGTACGCTCGCAGGTTGCGCCTGCATCGGCCAACGAAACCACCGCCAAGATTATCGAATTCCCCAAGTGGACCTATCCTCCGGTTCGATATAGCGACCTGGCAGAACGCGTAATCGACCGCCCGCGCATTCTGGAAGCTCCCGAAATCGTCCCGCCACCCCCGGCACTGGGCGGCATCACCATCGAGGAAGAACAGAAACAAGAACCGGAGCGGCGACCCGGCATCGACATGCCGTTGCGGTCAGCGCCTCTCGAGCAGCGCCTTCTCGCGGTCACCATCGACGCACTGATCGTGCTGCTGGCCGGCGGAATCTTCGCAGCCGTGTACTACCGCGTCGCGGGCGCCCGGCCCGCGGTTTCGCAGATCCTAGATCTGACCGGCGCCCTGTTGACTTTGTTTTGGATCGCCTATCAATACCTTCTCGTCGTCTATTCGGGGACAACTCCCGGCCTGCGCGCGGTCAAATTGCAGCTGCAACGCTTTGACGGCAGCGCAACCAACCGGAGTCTGCGCAGCTGGCGGGTGCTGGGCAGCGTGTTGTCGGCCATCTCGCTCGGCATGGGTTATGCCTGGCAGTTTCTCGACGAGGACGGTCTGTGCTGGCACGAGCGCGTCACCAAAACCTACCTGGCTCCCGAAAAGCAAGCATAGTCAAAAAAGAGATCGCTCTAATCAGAACTTGACACCACGCGCCTCGCCCGCGCCCCTCGCTAGCCGTGCTATCGTTGAGCCTTTGTGCTCTGTCCGATTTTTGCATGTCCACGTCTTTAGGTAACTCCCCGCGCCCTGCCGTAAAGGTCTTTGTCGCCACCACGGTGATGCTGACCTTCATCTCCTTCTGGCGGGCGGCGGCCATCGTGCTTTCCGATCTGGCCTCGTCGGCCTACTACGCGGGCGGCGACGCAGAGAAGGTCATCGGCAAAAGCGCTCCCTGGTTCATCCTCGCCGTCATGCTGTTCAGCTACTGCGTGCGCGCCCTCTACATCGAGTCGAGCGGCATGTTCGTGCGCGGGGGAGTGTACCGCGTGGTGAAGGAAGCCATGGGGGGCACGCT
>Ga0137358_10000518_pt1 | contig 17882 bp, 20 predicted proteins | sample Mad1_20_16metaG_FD_105551 | JGI IMG/M metagenome (GOLD analysis project Ga0137358, IMG submission 105551) | Vadose zone soil microbial communities from Angelo Coast Range Reserve, California, USA - Mad1_20_16 metaG | ecosystem: Environmental > Terrestrial > Soil > Vadose zone | place: USA... | reverse complement strand
TCTAAGAACAGATTCCAGCCTTTGCCAGTGTCTTGCGGGTTATCGGTCAGCACATGGGCCTCGTCGAATGCGAGCACGACGAGCGGCCGTCGTGGGCCTTTGTTCGATTCCAAGACGCCATGTTCATCTATCAGGCGACAGAGCTCCTTGCCTGCCTCTTCCAGGCCCTGGCCTTTGAAAACGTACCGGCCATGGACAGGTTCATTTTCTGGGACAACTAGTTGGCTGCTTTCCATGTACTCGTGAAAACCGTCATTCTCACGAAAACGGGGAAGGACGGGAGATTCACCTCGTCGGCCAACTTGACTACCTCTTCGTAGAAAGATTCTCGATAACGATTCGAAGTGTGATATGATTGACCTGTCGTCATCAGCTCGCGGAAGGTGGATGCCAGCTTCCTTTGGCGATCTACGGCCAATGATGCATAGTGATTTCGCTTTTCCCCGGACAATTTTTTAATGGCCGCCTTATCGAGATAAGGCAACTTGGGTATATCTGTGACGCCATTGGCAAGTGATCCGGGGAGCAGTCGTAAGATAATCACCTTGTTTCTCTGACACGATGGTATTCAGTTCCCTGCGGGTGACCATTAAGAGAGAACATGCGAATCCATGCAGTCTCTTTTGAACGCTAGTTCGATCGCTTGGCCCCGAAACAAGCCAGTTACGTGGAACCTTGTCGGCAGGAGGGTATCCTATGGTGGTCAGAATATAAACACGCCATTCTAGTACTTATGAGAATGAGCAGAACAGCGAACCTTGATTTCCCTTCGGACGTAGGCACAAAGGCACAGTTAGGATTTCTGTCCCAAGTTGATCCACCATGCGGGACTTTCCGGTTCCGGATGAATTTACGATGGTCGTTAGCCTTGCGTAGGGAGTTCTGTCAAGGGCAAGGAGATCGGCAATAGTTTCAAGAAGTACGCTTGCGAGGTCGCCTTTGAATATACCATCCCATGCGAGTGTGGTAGCTGTTATCAGAGAAGATCAGCAAAAAGTGGAGGGTTCGAATTGACTACGCACCAGTGACATCGAGGGGATCGGTGTTTGTCTCTGGCTCAGGTTTTAAGAACGCCTCTAGTAGAGATAGAATATGATGATCAGAGTGTTTGACATAGAACAGGACGAAAGCAACGTACGATGTTTAAATAGATCTTTCCAGGGCACCTTCTGGTTTGCCATACTTCTCAGCAACTTGATGAGTTCTTCCTTCTCTCGGTTGCTATTGACATAAGCATCGAAATCGGGCTTGTCTCTAAGACGCTCTTTCAAGTTTAAATCCCCAGCCTGTGAGAGAGCCTTGTGGACAAGGGTCCAGGCAATACTCAGATTTTCCTGAATCAGATCGTCGTCATCTTCGGAACAAAAGTTTCGCCCAAGAGAACCACAAGCTCTTTGAATAGCCTTCTCTAAGATCGTGTCTGTCGCGACAGTGCTCGGGGGTGTAGGTGGACGGGGTGCAGATGGCTCTCCTCGGTCGTGAATCCTGCTGCGCTGCTTTTGTCGAGGTTTTTTGCTGGAGCTCATGGTTGTCGGGATTAGAGGGACAGAGGGATATCTCGTAGTAGTCGGGAGTATTTATTTCGGGCTGTGGCGATGGCGAATGTGGCGTGTGGCGGGTGGCAAAAGAAAGACACTGGCAATCGATAGCCGATAGATCGATAGACACCCGGGCCATCGCTCCCCAGCTCCTTCTATTCCTGTCCTTGTTTGTTCGCAGCGGGGCCTCGGAAGTGTGGACGGTGAAGACTGCATTTCTTGTACTGTACTTGAGTGCCGTCAGCCTGAGTGTGCCGTCATCCTCACTCCGCGATCTTCCGTTTTTCTGCACTGCTGCATCTCGCTAGCGAAGTGGTGGATTTTGCGCCATACGCGTGCCACCGTCCCGTGCACCAGCACATGCTGGCGCACTACCGCGCCTCGAGGCCGCACCTCAGGCTCGTGTGCCCTCGTGGGCCTCGGCGTGCTCTCACATTACGATACGTTTCCCGTAATCTCTTCGTTTTTCCGTTTCAGTTTGACATCATATTCCACTCAGCGCGCTCGCCCTCTCTTTCAGCCTAGGAATGCGCGCTCACCTCGATCCTGACACGACCATCTCGATCCCGTATATCGCGCTACGAAGCCCATACCGCGGGATGGGTGAAGGACCAGTGTACCATTTAAAATCTCCAAATTAAATAGCTACAACTCTAAGACCCATCAGTAGATAACAACTATCATTGAACAGTATTCTTTTCAATAGAGAGCCCTGCGCGTCCCATCGCCGCATGCAACTCCACAAGCTGGGCCGTGAGAACACCATGTGACTGCTTTGTGAGCTCTCGAATCCGTCTTTGGTGCTCTGACTGGGAATCGTTTAGGACGAGGTGGGCGTGGAGAAGACGCCAACTTACCTCAAGCTATGGTTCCGGAAGTGTAAGACACGCTCAGTCAGTGGGATAGAAAGGAGGAGCGAGAGGATTCAGGCATTGAATGAGGGTGGGAATAGAGTTATACGGAAAAACACCCTTGCCCGTAACTTTGGCCATAATTTTTTTTTCTTTCGGTGAAGACATGAGGACATCATCTGCACGTGGAAATGACAAAAAGAATAACACCGATTCTGACCAGGGAGCTGCCAAAACGGGCCACGAGACGTGCCGGGAAGGGATCAGCCCACTCTCCAGGTCTTCAATGTTTCAAGCCCAGCGCGCTTGTATTCGCCTGTAATTGGGAGTGTGGCTTGATGACTGGCTCGAATCGTCGAAGAAGAGAGCTAAACTCGGAAGTCGGAAGTCACTCGGAAATGGCACGAAGGATACCGGATGCCGTCATAACCGGGGTTATCGAATTGGCAAAATTGGCACAGGCATGGCACGCTCATTTCCGTCGGAAATTTCTTTTCTCTCCTCTCTTCATAACCCACCACAGACTGTTATCTCTGCGTTGATTGCCCCCTCCACTGCTATCGTTGATCCCTCGTTCGCGATGTCTGTGGTTTCTTCAAGCACATTCGACACAGAGTCTATTACAGCCCCGATGGAGTATGTCAAGTTCTCACGCAGCTTGTCACTGGTTATATGCGTATTTAGATATAGATACTGATGATGCCTCTCTCGTAGAACATCTCCTTCTCTTCCCCAGACACCATTGCGGAAGTCGGCCATATACGAGCCTGAGCTCAAGGACCTCGAGGTAAATACTTTTCCTCAACATGTCCATCTCTCCCACGCATTCCGGAGATGGAGGAGGGGATCATCGGGCGCTGACTGACCATCAATTACTGTACAGGAAAAGCTTCTCGAAGGTCTCAGTAACTGTCGAGCACTAGAAAGTGTCATCCGTGATTCTTTCACCTCCATCAAAGTACGTCGCGACTCCCTCTCATCACCCATCGTATCCTCTTCGCACGAGCCACTGATACTAAAACTTTTCCAGCGGAAATACCGTAGGGCGGGCCAGGACACGTTACGTACGAGTGTTCCTCAGATCGATGAAGAGCTCGCAGAATCACTGCGTGTGCTTGCGGAGCTAGAAGCGCGACTTCCCGTCATCCGCACGCAAGCCATTAAGATTCAGCTCCTGTATGACTCGGGTCGCCAGAAGGTACGGGGGTGTTGCAACCACAATGCGCCCTTTCTCTCCCTTGCCTATCTATGCTGACCAGATTGCCTCTTCTGGATAGGCCGAAGCGCTTGCGCAGGATCTCCGATGGTTAAATCGTGGTTGGTATGAGCGCTGGTATCAAGTTACCTTCACGTCCAGGGGTCCGGTCTCCTGGCGATGGCGGGCCACCTTGCGCATTCTCTCCGCACTCGCTTTTATGATTCTTGCCTGGATGACCTTCGTCGCTCTGCTGGGTGCGACTCACGCACACCGCCAACGTCTCGTCTGGGGCGAACGACTTCCATCATAGCAATTTCTCTTTTTTTTCTTCTTGTCTTTCATGCATGGTGACTACTCGCATTTCCTTACGATGTTTGCTCTCATCTGGTTTTCTTGTCCAACAACGTGTATTATTATTTCTTCATCCAGGTCCTGAATCAGTTGAACAACTATGCACGTCAGTAAATGTAAATTTCTTTTTATAAAATTATGAGTTTGCGTACTCAAAACAAACACTGTGGGTGCACCTACATCCACCCTTGTACCCTCAACCAATCGTTACGCTTTGCCACGCGGTAGCAAAGTCAGTTGCAGGGGTGCTGGTTGTTGCAACTCATCTGGTTCTGACATTTTCTTTTTCGGGACGTTCGGCCCGGCGGTAAACAAGGCTCGCCGCACGCTCAGTACGTGAAATTTTTAATTTTTGTTGAGATGCACTGTAAGTTACATGAGCCCGGATCAACGGATCAACGAATCCACCACTTGGACTGTAGTAACGCAGTGATTGAGTTTGGAATGTAGATTAGAATGTCTTGGGGCCGATACGAATCGAGTTGAAACCATTTATTTTTTTGCAATTCCGAACAATTATCCTTGATGCTGTGTTCACTCGGGGCATTCTTTTTCCTCATCCCACGATCCTCAGACATCTTACTTCAACTCTCTTGCCTACTCTTATGTCCCACGTTCACCCCACGGCGGCGGCCTCGTCCTCGTCCTGTTCCTCCAGCTTCCAGCAGATAATTGATAAGGCCCTGGAAGCATATGAAAAGCGTACAAAGAAGAATCTTCTTACACATCCTCTTGCCGAACAACTCCAGACCTGCGACTCTCCAGGTGCCATTCTCCTCCTGCTTCAACAACAGGTCCAGGCAAACAATCAGTCTCAAAGCAGTGACGAAAGGCTGACAAAATGGCTCGACCCAACCGTATATGTCCTTGATGCATTCTCTGCGGCATTAGGAGAAGGTATTGGCCTTGTATGCTTCAAGACGTGTTTTTGATTACCGGCTGCATACTTATATATCTTTGTTGACAGGTTTTCTCGCCTGCAAAATCGATCTTTGCAGGAGTAGGCGTTCTCCTTTTAGTGCGTACCCTCTCATTGTTTATACCTTCGCACTGGCCATCTGATGTCCACACCTTAGGCGGTTAAGGATGTTCGTGCGAGTCACAGTACCATCATTGACATCTTCGAGCGCATGGAATCCTTCTTTCTGCGCCTCGTAGTCTACATCGAAGTGCAACCGACTGCCGAAATGAAGGATCTAATCTTGAAGATTATGGTCGAGGTGCTCTCTATTCTCGCGATCGTGACAAAGGAGGTCAATCGATACCGAATGAGTGGGTTCTTCCTATATAACTGAATATATTGCCCTTGACTGAACTGTGTTCAGAAAAATATCTGAAGAAGTTGATCGGAAGGGCCGACCTTGAGGACGCTCTGAGGAGGCTGGACAAGCTGACACAAGAGGAGGCTCGGATGGCTACCACGCAAGTGCTGAAGGCCACTCTGAAAATCGACGATAGAGTGAGAGGTATCGATGATCGGCTGGCTGGTGTCGATGGAAGTGTGAAGGCTATTGATGGCAAGCTAGCAAAGATCATTGATGGTACGCGAACCATCTTCAGTCGGTCTCCGAAAGACGTTTAATCCCGATGCATCCAGACGGGAAGGAAGATAAAGTAGTCATGGAACAAACAGCCGACGACGGAGACCAAGCGAAACGTTGTCGCTCGCCTGAACTTTGTAGTTCTGACAGTGGAGCCTCATTCATACCTGCAAGGAATCAACCGCGTGAGAACCTTCGCAAGTGGCTTTCCCCGCCGGACTCATCGACCAACCATAACATTGCCTGTGGTACTCATCTCAAAGGAACGGCAATGTGGTTCATTGAAGGCAGCATCTTCCGCGAATGGGTATCTACAGGTTCACTTCTTTGGATCCATGGAATACGTACGTTACCCAATTTCTATCACCTGACACCTGATGGACCTCCGAGTCTGTCTGCCAGCTGGCTCTGGAAAGAGTGTTCTATGGTTCGTCGGATCTTAAATTTTCTGTCCAAGGTCACTGATACTATCCGCCAGCTCTGCAATCATCCAAGACATTGAAGCCATGTACGAGGCCGGACAAGCCTCCATGGCCTACTTTTATTTCGATTTCCGAGATGCCAGCAAGCAGCACAGGCATGACCTACTCACCTCCCTTCTCTTTCAACTTTCTGCTCGCTCGGTTTCTCGTTGCGACCTTCTATCACGCCACCATGCAGCTCACGACAGGGGCGCGCGACAGCCCACCGATCAAGATTTGACAAAGTGTCTGAAAAATATGCTTACACTCCCAAATCAACGTCCGATATATCTTATTATAGATGCCCTGGACGAATCCCCTGACAACTCTGGGATTCCTTCTCCTCGTGAAGAGGTCCTTCAGCTTGTTAAAGAGCTTATCGAGCTTCGCCTTCCGGATCTCCATATATGTATCACCAGCCGCCCACATCTTGACATACGAGATGTTCTCGAGCCATTAACCTCCCTCCGCGTGTCTCTTCAAGACCAAAACGGACAGAAGAATGATATCGTGCACTACGTCAGGTCGGTCGTTTATTCGAACTCGGAACGAATCATGAGGGGATGGGGGAAGGAAGAAAAGGAACTTGTCATCGAGACACTCTCTAAACGAGCTGATGGAATGTAAGCGAATTTCTTTACGTTCATGGTACTTGTTCAAATTGTCAAACAGGTTTAGATGGATATTCTGTCAGTTAGAAATTTTACGCCATTGTCTTCCATGGGCTGTCCGGCGTACGCTCGAGGAGTTACCTGAATCTTTAGACGAGACCTACGCGCGCATACTAAGGGAAATCAAGACGCCAAATCGAGAATACGCTTGCCGTCTACTGCAATGCCTCGTTGTGGCTATTCGGCCGCTTCGCAAGGAGGAACTTGCTGAAGTCCTCGCCATCGACTTTAATGATGAAGGAGGAATTCCGAAGTTGAACCCGCGTTGGCGATGGGAGGATCAAGAACATGCTCTCCTGTCCTCATGCTCTAGCTTAATCACCATTGTCAACGCTGATGGATCAGGGTTGGTGCAATTCTCGCACTCCTCGGTCAAAGAATTCCTGACTTCGTCTCGCCTCGCCACTTGGAGTGGAGACTCTATCTCGCGTTATCATATCGTCCTCGAGCCTGCGCATACGGTCCTAGCGCAAGCTTGCGTGAGCGTTTTGCTACAATTGGATGATCGCGTCAAGGCCAACATCGGTAATCGTTCTCCTCTTGCCCCATATGCCGCAAGATACTGGGTTTTGCATGCGCAGTCTGGGCATATGTCACGCATCAAAGGGACGGAATATCTTTTAGACGAAGACAGGCCACATTTTCGTTCGTGGCTCCGATTGTATAATATCGACACCAGGCCGGACGCCAGCTCCATCTTCCCCATGTTCATCTCTTTCAGCAAGTCAACAGCCTCTCCCCTCTACTACGCGGCTCTCTGTGGATTCCACGATCTAGCAAAGTATATCATCGACACAAAAAGTTACCAAATAAACCAACGTGGTGGGTATTACGTGACACCGCTGGTAGCAGCATTGGCGCGGCGGCATTTTCAGACGGCACAATTACTATACGACCACGGTGCCAACTCAAGAGTCCGGTGTTATGACAAGAAGACACCACTGCATGCTGCAGTTCAATCAGGACATTTGGAGGTGGTTCGGAAATTAATCGAGTTCCGTGCGGACGTCAATGCCCGGAACAGCGTCGGCTGGACCCCGCTGCACATCGCATCGCATCTCGCTCAGCCCAATATTGACGTCGTTCAATTGTTGCTTAAGCACGGTGGAGATGTAAATGCCCAGGCAAAAGATGGCTCTACTGCGTTGCACGAGGCATCGGCTTATGGGACCCCGGAGGTAGTTCGCCTACTCCTTCGGCATGGCGCGAATGTGGGGATGAAAAACAACTATGGCAAAACACCACCGCAGACGATGTCCGGGTCGCGCCGTGACAAAGCCATCAAATTGAAATTACTGAAGGAATTTTCGGCGCAAGCTGGCACTACTTTCAACCGCTCAACTGATCAGAATAGTCAACGACCAGAGTCACCAGACTCGGACCAGGGGACATTTTACCTACAACACCGTGGCGTGTCACGGTCGAGCAGTTCTGTTCTTGACCGTTCAGATCCGTCGGACACTGATATGAGTAGTGATATATCGTCTGGCGTATCGAGCAATAACTCTGGTTGATTCACCCGCTATGATCAAGTGCGTAGATTTTCCTGACTTCTCAGGACCATAGACGACTCGAAATGCGCGTTGACATCTTTACCTTAAAATTATGGAGGAAGGCCATCGGCATAACATCTTTTACTTGACAATACTTGACGGACGCTTTTCATACTTATTCAATGGTTTATACTTTATTGACTTTGCATTGTTGGAAACTTTAGACTGGAAAATTTAGAAAGGTTAGACCGTAGAATCCGTAGAAGTTGTAAGTACGCTACTTCGCCACGATCACCCTAATCGTCGAGCCTTTCCTTTCTTCTCGCTCCAGTCACGCCGTCCCGCTCCGACCACGCCAACCGTCAAGTTCCTTCTCCCCCGCGATTCTTCGCGCACCAACCAGGGAATTGGATTGTACCTAACAGGACCAGCAACATAAAAAGTCGCCCCGAGACTCTTTTCATCCTTCTTTCTCCCTCTCCTTAAAGCTTTCTCTTACAAATATACTCCTACTTTAATTAGTGAATATACCTGAGCGAGATGCTTCGATTAAAAAAAAAAAGGTGTGAGCCGACGGAGTGTTGGCAAGTAAGTCATCGGGAAGGAAATTGTCTTAAATTGCTTAAATGCTCTTAAATGGCTTGTTAAGGCAGATTTAACTCTAAGCAGAATTAACTTGTCCTTAATTACATAATTACATAATAAGACCGACTAAGTACATTAGAACCACTACGGTATAAGGTGCCAATCAAGGAAAGGAGGTCGCGCGTGTATGCTGAACGACTGGAATATGAAAGGTGGAGGGATGTGATCAAGTTGATACTCGCTACCAGAAGACTTACCCAGGGCTGGCCTTGCGACCCCGAATGGCGCCTTAAGGATATGTTAAGACAATTTCCGTTTTCCTGATGGCCCACACTAAGGTCCAGACAGATGAGCAGAGCAGAGCAGTTACGGAGTATATTCACTATATACTCTGTGACTTCTTCGGCTCACACTTTTTGCTACATAGGGTTAGCCTGTATTATGACCCAGGACGCTCTATAATGGATTCCGTCGCTCTGCGTGACCGGCGCACACCAACGGCTCGTTTGGGGCGAACAACTTCCATCGTAGTCTCTCCTACAACTTCCCTTTCTTGTCTCAGGGGCTTGCATAGGTGGACTCGCCCTTTTCTTTACGGTGTTTGCTCTCATCGTGTTACTTGTCCAACAACGTGTATTATTGTTCCTTCATCTAGGGTCTGAATCGACGACTATGTAGTGTCCATGCCGTCTATGCATTAATCCTTGGGTTTGCGTACCCAAAATAAATAATTTGCCTGTGTCGACCAGGGCGCCGTTGCTCGCGGAGCCAAGACCCAATCACCACGCCACGGAACATAGACGATACCGCGCACCTCAGCTTCGACACGCGTGGGCAGGCCATGCGCATATGTCCGGGAAATCCAGGGACGCGCACCCGGCGCGAGAGGTTTCGTGAAGAATCCTATGAGCTCCTCAGGATTGACGAATTTCGAAAAGGTATGCGTGCCGGGCTCGACGAGACGGAGCACCTTCTCTGCCGCCACGATCGAAAGAAGATAAGAGAGCGGTGTCCGCGCAATTGTCGAGAAGAAAAGATGTCCGCCGGGCTAAAAGCAACCGGCGAGTGTGTTACAATTAGGTGACGACGACTTTCTGGGACGTACTTTGACCAACTCCGCACATGACTTCAAGAACCCCGCCGGGTTATCGACGTGCTCGACGACCTCCATCGAACATACGATATCGAACCGCTTCGGTTCCTGAACGAGTGTCTCAGCCGTCGCATGTCGGAACGCGAGCGTCGCCGACGCCGACGCTGGATCGCGCGAAAAACTAGGATCCGCAGCAGCGTGCCGCATCGCGATACTAATATTCTCCGCTGACGCGTCGATGGCGAGTGTATTGGCGCCGAGACGTGCGAGACTCTATTCCAATATGAGCAAGGCGACGCGTCATCGTCCAACGACATGAAGAAGGCACCTCGGATAATATACCCCCGCCGCACCCAACGTCCAGGACATCCATTCCCTCTAGCACGTGAAGCGATTCGAGGGATTGTATGGGGTCGGAAGAAATAGTATCGGCAGTTGCAGTAGTAGTGGCGTTAGGTTGTGTCTGTAAAGCTTCAAGCACTTTTTCGCGTATGAAGCGTATACGGTGTGGGTTCATCTTGTGCAGGAGGGCGAATTCGCCACGCTCGTCCCACCATAGCGCTGACAGGCGCGAAAAGTGAGAAATCTCATCATCGTTCACGGTCGAGACCGGAGGTGGTGGCTGCGGCTGGTCGCCTCGTGGATGTTGCCCGGGTCCAGCCGGGTAGTTGTCGTGATGTCGTGATGCTGGTGGGGTAAGGTGGTGGCTGTTTATTTTGCGAGAATGATGGCGAAGGGTTGTGTTTGTTGAAAGGCGTAGTCGCACAGGTGCGGACGGACGGGGACGTGCGATATGTACGAGAGCGCCATGTGTGGTAGTATGAAACATGCCCATGACTTATTGTGTCTGTTGCCGCGGACACTCAGCACTGTATGCGGCAGGCTCTCTGCTGGAGGGAGGATGCCGGCATTGACTCGGAGCCAAGGCGCGCATCGGGGCGGGCACCCCGCTTCTAGATCTTCCCGCCCGCCATCATGATTCCATACAGCGCTCAGTTCAGCGTATTGTCCAGAAATATCCTACTATGTAATTGACCGCACCATGACTCATATCTTCACTGCATCGTGCCGGGAACCGAGGCGCATCGCATATGGCACAGCACAGCTTGGTTTGACATCCCTGTGAGTTCTGTATGTCAACCAAATAGCGAAGCAGGCCGCGTCCAATTCAGTTGCTGGCTTCTCTACAATATTACTGACACTCACAGCTTCACACGCGGCCGTGCCCGGGAAAACGCTTCACATCCGTGTCATCGTTCGACATCACCACGTTATCAGTTTCCCGCCCAACTGTTTTATCTGGCCGGTCTGGACCATTCCGAGCGACCCCGAAAGATAACAAGATAATAAGTAGAACAATCAGAGGACAGCACGCCCTAAACGCGCCTCATAACTTAATGTAGAAAGTTTGAGTGCTTGGCGTTTTAGCCATATATAGGTCTGTCACTCGAGGTGGCGGCAGCATGTCTTTACATTCAATTGACCATTCAATTAGACGTATCAGCGGATAAAATAATATATTTTTTCCCAAAATTTTCCATCCGATTTTTTGGGTGGCTTCGCAAAAGTCGGTCGTTGGCCACCGTGTTTCCGTCTACCACTCCTTCAAAGGACAAATGTCACCCTTGGATGTATCCAAGTCATGGTGTTGAGGCCATGGCTTCATTTCCTGCGACTTCATCACTTCCACGTTTGATTGTCATTTTGACATGTGCACTTGTCAGCTATATCTGGATGCCTCATAGGACCGCGATGACTCGTTCTTAAAGGCGATGCACCCCAATGACTGTTCTCCCGGTCTCTTATCCCCCCACAAACCCCGAGGCTCCTCACTCCTCTGCACTCTAATGTCCCACATTCACCCCACGACCGCCTCGTCTCCCGGCTTCCAACTAATACTCAATGATGCCTTAAACGCATATAAAGAGTATACAAAGAAGGATCTTCTTGCACATCCACTTGCCGCTCGGCTTCAAAACTGCGACTCCCCTCATGATATTCTTCTCCTGTTTCATCAGCAAATCCAGGCGCTCAGCCAGTCTCGAAGTACCCATGCAAAGTTAACGAGGTTGCTCGACCCAACAGTGAATGTCCTCTACACATTCGCTATGGTACTCGGAGAAGGTGTTAACACTGTATGCTTCGAGACATGTTTTCGATTACGATCTGCGCCCTCATATTTATTTGATAGGTATTCTCACCTGCCAAAGCAATCTTTACAGGAGTTGGTGTCCTCTTATCAGTGTGTATACTCATCTTTTATACCTTTGTATGGGCCATCTGACGTCGACATCCCAGGCGCTTAGGGATACCCGCGGGAGTTACGGCACAATCATTGAGATCTTCGAGCGCATGGAATACTTCTTTCTGCGTCTCCAATTTTACACCGAGGTACCTCCGACCGCAGAAATGAAGGAAATAATCATAAAGATATTGGTCGAAGTCCTCTCTATTCTCGCGATCGCGACCAAGGAGATCAATCAGTGCCCACTGAGTGAGTTCCTGTATGGTCATATTGCCGTTGACTGAGCCATTTTCAGAAAAATATTTGAAGTATCTGATTGGAAGGGCCGACATTGAAGACGCTCTGAGGAGGCTGGACAAGCTGACACAAGAGGAAACTCGGATGGCCGTCTCGCAAGTTCTGAAGGCGACTCGGAATGTCGATGAAGGAGTGACCAGTGTTTACGAAAGAGTAGCTGGCGTCGACGAAAGAGTAGCCGGTGTCGATGAGAGAGTGATCAGCGTCAACGAAGGAGTGACCAGCATCGGTGATAGAGTGGCCAGCATGGATGATAGAGTGGCCAGCATCGACGAAAGAGTAGTCAATATCGACGAGAGAGTGGCTGGCGTTGATGAGATAGTGAGAACTCTCGATGACAGGGTCGCAGAGATTATTGATTGTACGTAAGCTTCAATCAGTTGTCGGCGAGTCTAATCCCGCTACCCCCAGACCAACTAGCCAACGAAACAGACCAAGCGAGATGTTCGTCATCTTATTTTATCAGTCCTGACGGTGGAGCCTCACCCATACTCTCAGGGAATCAATTGCGTGAGAGCCAACGCAAATGGCTCTCCCCACCGGATCCATCCACCAATCATAACATTGCTTGCGGTGCTCATCTCAAAGGAACAGCAACGTGGTTCACCCAAGGTAGCACCTTCCAAAAATGGAAGTCCACTAGTTCGCTTCTTTGGGTCCACGGTAAACGTATGTTCTCCAACTGCCATCCACCCCATGCCCCCTGATGGACCCCTGTCTTACAGCTGGCTCCGGGAAGAGTGTACTCTGGTTCGTCAGATCTTAATTTTTTCGGTCCAAAGTCACTAATGCCACCTGTCAGTTCCGCCATTATCCAAGACATTGAGGCTATGTGTGACGCCGGAGACGCTTCCATGGGTTACTTTTATTTCGATTTCCGGAACACCAGCAAGCAACACGGGCGCGACCTAGTTACTTCCCTTCTCTATCAACTTTCTGCTCGCTCGAGTCCTCGTTGCGAGGTTCTATCACGTCTTCATGCAGCTCATGACGGCGGCGAGCGACAACCCAGTGATCAGGATTTGATAAAGTGCCTGAAAGAAATGCTCATACTGCCGGATCAAGGTCCAGTATATCTTATCGTCGATGCCCTGGATGAAGCCGCCGACACCTCTGGGATTCCCTCTCCTCGTGAACACATCCTTCAGCTTGTAAAGGACCTGGTCGAGCTTTGCCTTTCAGATCTTCATATATGCGTAACAAGCCGTCCAAATCCTGGTATAGAAGATGCTTTCGAGCCTCTAACCTCTTTCCGCGTGTCCCTTCATAACGAAAGTGGTCAGAGGGAAGATATCGTGGACTATGTTAAGTCGGTTGTATACTCAAACTCGGAACGAATTATGAGAAAATGGAGAGAGGACGAAAAGGATCTCGTCATTGAGACGCTCTCTAAACGCGCTGACGGAATGTAAGCAAATTGCTTTACGCACATGCTACTTGCTCAAACTGTCAAACAGGTTCCGCTGGGTAGTCTGTCAGTTGGAAATTCTCCGCCACTCCTTTCCATCCAGTGTTCGGCAGACCCTTGAGGAGTTGCCTGAATCTTTGGACGAGACATACGAGCGCATACTGAAGGAAATCAAGAGGCCAAATCGAGATCATGCTCAACGTCTATTGCAATGCCTCGTTGCGGCCATTCGACCACTTCGTGTGGAGGAACTCGCGGAAGTCCTCGCCATTGACTTTGATGTAGAAGGGGTCCCGAGGTTGAACCAGCGTTGGCGCTGGGAGGATCAAGAACAAGCACTTCTATCCTCGTGCTCCAGTTTAATCACTATTGCGAACGTTGATGATTCACGGGTAGTGCAGTTCTCGCACTTCTCCGTCAAAGAATATCTCACCTCGGATCGCCTCGCCACTCGGAGCGAAGATCACATCTCGCGTTATCATATCCTCCTCGAGACTGCGCACATGATCCTAGCGCAAGCTTGCGTCAGTGTTTTGCTTCAGTTGGACGATCGCGTCGTCGATGACGGCATCGACAACAGTTCTCCTCTCGCCCAATACGCCGCTAGACACTGGGTTTCCCATGCCCAGTTCGAGGGTGTCTCGTCACGCATCAAAAGGGTGGAATATCTCTTCGACGAAGAGAGGCCACATTTTCGCTCATGGCTCCAATTGTATAACATCGACACCCAACCGGACGCCGGTTCCATCTTCCCCATGTTCATATCTTTCGGCGAGTCAGAAGCGGGTCCCCTTTATTACGCGGCCCTTTGTGGGTTCCACGACGTGGCAGAACAGATCATCAACAAGTATCCGCAAGATGTGGACGTCCGTGGTGGCTACTACGTGACGCCACTGGTAGCAGCATTGGCAGGGCGGCATTTCGAGACGGCACAATTGCTACGTAACCACGGCGCAGACCCAAACGTCCGGTGCTACGACGAAAGGACGCCACTGCATGCCGCTGTTCAATCGGGACACTTAGAGATGGTTCAGAAATTGATCGAGCACCGTGCAGACATCAATGCCCTGAACAAAGTCGGCTGGACTCCCTTACACATTGCATCGCGACTCACTCAGCCCAATATCGAGGTTGTTCGATTCTTGCTTGGGCATGGCATCGATGTAAACGCGCAGGCCTGGGACGGTTCGACTGCGTTACATGCGGCATCGGCTTATGGGACTCCGGAGGTATTACGCCTACTCCTTGGGCATGGCGCTAGGGTGGAGATCAGAGACTACAACGGCAGGACCGCGCGTCAGATGGTGTCTGGGACCCGTGACAAGGGCATCAAGGTAAAATTATTGAAGGAATTTTCGGCACCAGGTGGTACTGGTTTCAATCGCTCGACTGATCGACGCCATAGTCAGGCACCAGTCCTTCTGAGAGAGTACTTGATGCATCGCGCGCCGAGTGCAAGTGCAAGTAGTTCTGTTCTTAGCCGTCTAAATTTTAGCCATCCAGCAGATAATTCTATGACTAGTACGCGCACTTAATCCCACACTAATAGCTCGAATTGATATCTATCCCTTTTGTGAAATTGTGAGCGGGGGATATACGCACTATATGCAGTTGGATGGAGCAGGGGACGCTACATGATAGCCTTGCGCTTCATTCGAGGGGTGGTGTTGGAGTATGATTGAGCTTGCCCGAGTTTTCTGCACCCCAACAACATACATTTCTGCTGAATTATAAGTTGTAAGAAGAGGACGCGCACCTAAAGAAGGGTGCTGAAGGCGATGACCACCATGAGTACAAAAATCCGAGGGCCAGGAGCGCGTCCTGCGAATGTCGGAAAGAGAGGTACACGACCTCGATAGTACTGAGCCCATGTAACCTCACATTAGTACCTTAAAAACGGAGATATCCAAAAGAAAGGAACTCACAGCAGAAGGGTTTTGTTATAGCCGAACGGACCGAAGACGCGAAGCAAACGGAAAGTGCGCAGGACTGACAAATGAAAGAGCGCGGACTGGTGACATGCCATGGGGCATCTGATAAAATAATCAGTAGAATTTTTTCAATATCAGAACTGACTTTGTCGTTTTCAGCCGCAGAGGCGCTGGGGTTGTTCACTGGAATCGCTTCTGCCGATGGGGTACAGAAAACTGACAGAGCACCTCGGTCCTGGCAGGAGGGTATAACCCATCCACGCGGTGAATCGCACTCAGGCTGACCATTGCCTGTGCAGGAGCTAGTACTCTTTTGGTCACCTTGAGCCCCGCCTTCCTGGTGATTGCAATACACGCCAGGTGGTTTGCGCTCCTCCTGTCGCTAACCATGATGCGCAGACTTCGTACTCGCATTTGTTGGCTGGGCGATCCGCATCTTTATCAAGGACACCAAGTTTGCCTCATTCCTCGCACAGTCATATCGTAAATCTGTGCGCCGATATAGCCATGTCGCAGACAAGATGTCATTGCCACACGACGGGTGTAGTCGCACCGTACCGCTCGCATTCGCGACGGTGAATACAATATCGTGTTCTTACCCATTGGTATCGGACCGCGTTGATGCCGCGCCCGGCGAGCTTTTGGACGAATGGCGTGCCGCAACGGGTAGCAGTGGATCCAAAATTCTCGAGGGCGAGGTTTACGGGCCTAAGGGTGCTCATAATGCGCGAGCGATAGAGGGACTTCCAGTGGGCATACAGGTTGTTTGTCAGCCGTGGGAGGAGAGAGTGCTCGCTATTATGCATGTCGTCGATGCTGCTCTCGGGCCACGCGGATTCGGCACAAGGACGCCATCAGCATTTCGCCTTCGAATCCTCCTCCGCCCGAATCGCGGCGTTTTAGGTAGCATCACGTCCAGATATGGGACGGGCGCAGGGGAAATGCTCCTGTCTGCCACCATATGCTCGCTGAACACTCAAAAACGCGGGCCATGCGCTCGGGGATCGATAGATGACACATGTCACGACGATGCACTCACCTCGGGCGCCCATATATGCCACACATACCAGTCCGGGCTTAAGAGCAAAGATCACACAATACCCTACCGGAATTCGTGTATTGCTACCAACATCTGAGACGACCCTGAGCACTGCACCATCCGCCGCGAGGAGCACGCAATCGCAGCCCTAGGACCCGGCTGCGATTGCACGCGCCGTCCGAAAGAGGGTTGCAGCTGTCAAAGGCGAGAAGTGCCTGTGTCTGTGGGACGTTCGTTTTGAAGATGATAGCGTCTGTCTTCCGCATATATGGTGGTTTCAAGTTTGTGAGGGGCGGTCATACTACATACCGTAGTGCAACTCAGGTCGTCATTTTTGAATTTGGATTACCCGGTCATGGACTGACCGCCATGTGACGCGCTTGTGACGCGTGACATTCCTAATGTGTTCAACTATCTTGGGCTACTGGGAGATTTGCCAATGGCCTGCTTGGATCTGTGCGCTTAATAGACAGTAATAGGTAGTCAGTATGCGGATGCCACATTGGAACCATGATATATATTTCGAGGCGGTGGCGGTGGCATTGCCCCGTGCCCACTGGCAGTGATTTTTCGCTCGACGACCTATTCCTCTTCTTCGCACAAACTCACTCTCGATACTAGTATGCCCCACATTTACACCAGTGCCGTCTCGTCCTCCCGCTTCCAGCTAATAGTCATTCGTGCCTTGAAAACATATAAAGAGCGTACAAAGGAGGATCTTCTCGCCCATCCACTCGCCGCTCAGCTCCGGGCCTGCGACTCTCCCGGTGCAATTCTCCTCGTGCTTCAACAACAAGTTCAAGTCCACAAGCAGTCTCGATGTGGTCACGAAAAGTTGACACAGTGCCTCGACCCCACGGTGAACGTCCTCTGGGCCTTTTCTGTGGCACTCGGAGAGGGTGTTGGCCTTGTATGTTTCAAGGCATGTCTTTAATTACGATCTACTCATTCAGATTTATTTGGTAGGATATCCCACTTGCGAAGCTGGTCCTTGCAGGAGTTGGTGTCCTCCTTCTAGTATGTACCTTCGTCCTTTATACCTTCACTTGGTCACTTAACATCCACATCTCAGGTGGCTAGGGATGTTCGCGCGAGTTACCATATCATCGCTGACGTCTTTGAGTGCATCGTGTACTTCTTTCGGCGTCTCCAACTCTACTCCGAGGTATCACCGACCAAC
>Ga0137358_10000510_pt1 | contig 17952 bp, 18 predicted proteins | sample Mad1_20_16metaG_FD_105551 | JGI IMG/M metagenome (GOLD analysis project Ga0137358, IMG submission 105551) | Vadose zone soil microbial communities from Angelo Coast Range Reserve, California, USA - Mad1_20_16 metaG | ecosystem: Environmental > Terrestrial > Soil > Vadose zone | place: USA... | reverse complement strand
TATCTTGCCAACAATGACGTCGAAGACCTTAACATTCGCGTTGATCAACACATCCCACCTGCTCTGTTGTATGCCTGTCGTTTCTGGGACAACCATTTGAAACACTCTGATTTCATGACGGAACTGTTTGAAAAGGTTGAAAAGTTGTTCAATGAGAAATTTCTGTTTTGGCTGGAGGCCCTTAGCTTGACGGGAAATATTGGTGTTGCTCCATCGGCGTTCGCAACTCTGAATATGTGGTTGGCGTCGAGTCAGGGTGTGAGTCGAGTATAACTGGTCTGATGAGAAATGTCAACAACTAATTGCGATATTCACAATAGGATCCTCGGATACCGCTTGAGGAATTCAAGTCATTCGTCAACGATGGCTCGGTATTTGTGCGGCATTTCGGGATGGCCATGACAAAAAGTGCCCCACATGTCTATCTTTCTGCTCTACCATTTGCGCCAACTTGTTCTCTCGTCTCTATGCATTATTCTAGCTGGTTTCCTCGAATACTACATTTGGAACGTGGACGATTGTCTCATTGGCCATCATGCGAGATGGTGACTTCAAATGTCGGGTACTTGATCCAATCCGTGGCATTCTCGCCCGATGGCCACCACATCGTCTCAGGCTCTTACGATCGAACAATTCGTGTGTGGAATGCCACGACGGGAGAGACGGTGGCAGGCCCTTTCACTGGACACACGCATTCGGTCAACTCTGTGGCATTCTCGCCCGATGGCCACCACATCGTCTCAGGCTCGGATGATCGAAGAATTCGAATGTCGAACGTTACAAAATGGAAAACAGAAACTAAAAATGATGTTGACTTCACTGATCACTCCGTAATCGATAACGAGGGATGGATATGCGGTAGTAAAGGTGAACTACTAATGTGGATCCCACCAATGTATAGGGAAGATCTTCACCGTCCGAACACTATTTGGATTTCAGGCGGACATGAAACCAGACTCGATCTTTCTAACTTCGTGCATGGAAACAGTTGGGCTACTTGTATTGATACCTAGATAGAATTGCTACAATAATCGACGGTTTTTGTCATGGATCATCGAATAGTATCCCATGAACTATGATGCAGTAAAATCCGCGCTTCGCTGTTTTAGCAGTTCGATAAACTTGGCATCGAAAGTTAACACTAAAGGCGACTATGGCCCAATGATGTGTTTCTGTTGATGATCGTCTGCCTGGTTAGACGGTGAGTCAATATCCTAGAACAAAAGAATTTCGTAGGGCAGAGCGTACCGGTTGGTGCAGAGCTGAAATGAGCCTGGCAAATGTCACACAATATGCACTCAGACCACTACAATGCTCCTTAAAGGTCGATTCGATTTCCCTGAGATTCTAGAGAGACGAATGCCACGATCGGTTGGTAAGCATGAGGATGTTCTATGAATTCCGTCACTTCGACAAACCGCCTGCCTTCTGCCGCCTCCGCGCTCCTGGTCAGGTCATTCTGTCCTCAGTATCCGAGTAGATCCAGAAGCGTGCGTTCCATGACGGCGGCTGTTCCCAGCGTCGTAAGCGCTATCTTTGGGTCGTGATCGCGGGGCAGATGTAGATCATATTCAATGCAGAACAGAGCATTGGATGGCACCCAAGGTCGAGAAAAAGTTAAGGCGCAGTCAAATCAAGGCGGACCGATGGGCATGTGGCCACGTTCTTCTGTTTCTGCTTGATGAGTTTAAGAGAGAAAACAAACCCCTGATGGCTAATCCCGAGCAGCGGACCTCGTTGCTTGAAGGGTGTAGCGACAATATGAGATATAAGTCGGCGAGAGCTGAGAGACAGATGAGGGGCACGTCGTGCACGGCGGTTCCAGACGCGAGTGCTAAAAGAGACGGCGGAGACGCACACGAGAGAAAGAGAACACACGAATCGATTGACACGATGCCATCCTCGACGAGCGAGGAAGCTGCTTACAGTACATACATCCAAAGTCCCTACTGAGTACTCGAGTCCGGTCGAGTCCGGTGGCAAGAAAGGGCGGTGTCGTCAAGGAGTGGGTATACAAGTCGTCGTTGTGCCGGATGTACAGGAAAAATGTCAGTAAAATGTGAGTGAAATGAAGAAAAGGGCTAAGGACTGTATTGAGGGCGTACTGGTGCCACGTGGCTGCGGCTAAGTGTTGCCTAATGTACAAGGAAGGAGAGAGAAAATGGAAGAGAAAATAAAAGGCAGGAGGCTGTGAAGGCAGGAACGAGTGTGATTCATTTGCAGTTGTCATGCGCAGGGCGAGAGGTGAGAGAGGCAGTGAAAACCGAGGATGCTCCACTCAGGACTCGGAGTTGTACGTACGTTGACGCGTCTTCCGGGCCACATATCCGTCAGGTTTTCAAGTTGCTCCCGGTCAAACAACCAGTATGCGTCAACGTCATGCAGGTGAGAACCTCTCCTAATCCAATCAAGCTTTAGTAACTCGGAGCTGAGCTGTCCGAGTCATTCAACCGGCAAACCTCCGAGTTAAGTCTTGGGTAATGCCGAGCTTATGCCATTCTCCTAGGATGTCTGAGAACGAAAGAACCTGAAGCTGGTGTCGTGTTCATCGCGAGAGAAACAGCTGGAGGACAAGAACAGACGGCGTTGCCTTGACTCCGATGGGTTCAATGCTGGCCGCTTCACTATCATTGTCTTGAGCCGCACCTGGACAACCGAGAAACGTTCGGTTTCGTACAAACGCATCACTTCTACTAGTAGGTTTACGTGTCAATGCTGCGTTCTCCCAAGGAAGTACAAATCAGACTCGGAGTTGGACCTATACATTCTCATGCACACCCGAGTCCTGGCTCATCATCTAAACCCGGCGAGTAAGTTCGTAACCGTGACGATGCGGCCGAGATAGATGGTGCCCGAGCCATGGCCCGGAATAAGGTGGATGATGCTTACTCGGACTCGGATAGAGGTGGGTAACACCTATTGCTCTGAAGTTGATAAATAGAAGAAGGTAGAGACGCTATGGGCACATACAGTACATAGTATCAGCTCATGTCTGGATACACGAAATTCGCCGTCGCTGGGGCCGGTTCTGTCGGCAGCTATATCATTCAGCAGCTCAGCTGAAAGCTTTGGGCATACCATACGCTGCCTTCTATACTGGCCCGTGGTCGGATTTCGCTTGGGTCTCGTACGTCTCTTGAAATAATTCTTTCTTTTACTAGTAGCTATTCCGTCCAGCTGACGACAATCTAAGGAGTTATTACCTCGACGTCACAAGCGGTAAAGTGGCCGTTGGTGGCGACGGCAACAAGCAAATTACGTTTACGTCCAGACTCGATGTTGCTCGATATATATCCTATGTCCTGACACACCTTCCACCCGAACAATTGAAGGACCGTTCGTTCGCTATCGCTGGAGACGACAAGGTAACGTCTTGATATTTCTGCAGTACTAGTGTCTGACTAATGCATCCCCTAAATAGTCGTTCAACGAAATATTCAAGGCATACGAAGAAAAGACTGGGAAGAAACTGCAGGTCACTTACATCCCTGTTTCCGAACTTGATGCAAGACTAGCTGTCAATCCGAATGACATCCCTACTCGCTTCCACAAATTCTGTGCAACTGCGGGACCATTCCAGCGAACCGAGAACCACCTGTATCCTGACTGGAATGCATCACCCGCGATCGACAATGTACCTGTTGTGTAAGGCCAGAGAACAAGTCTACCACAGATAGTACAGTACGCTTCTGTTGTGTAAAAAGAGAATTGCTGAGATGGTTGTTTGAAGCGTTTCTCGTAACTCCAATACTGTAGTAGCTGTATATTACCGTATCCGCAAAATAAATGGCATATTGCATCATGATACTCCTGTATATTTCCTGCGTGTCTCATGCTCGAATCTTCGCGTTTCTCGCGGATGGAGACCGATTGCTTGGAAGCGGAGTCCTGGGAGTCTAGTAACATTCCAACAGGGCTCAAACGAAGGTAGATCAACACAGCTTTGACCTTGTTTGAGTCGGATGCGCAGATGCGGTCACGGCAAGTCACCGACCGATCGTTTCACTAGGATGACACCTCGTCTCGAGCAGCACATAAACGTCAGTTAAAGTCACGGTTAGTAACAGATGTCGACCTAAACTCCCATCTCCGTTGACCCATCTCCAGGTGCTCGCCAACGTGCTGCCATTTTACGCGCTGCCGCGGCGCATTTTTGAACAGGCAGTCTAAATATATCTAGAGGTGCCAGTCAGAATCTCTGCGTTGGGGCGCTTTCTCGGATATCGCGTTGCTGTTGGATGGTATTCTCCCTGGTCTGGCCACCAGCGAGAATAACGTTGACAATTTGGTTTGCCGCGAGGCCCTTTTGCTTCAAATTTGCGGAAGAGGACATCCTGCAGGTGGGGGTGTGGAAACTGGAAATATATTCCGAATAAATAGAACGGAGCGAGTACTTATATGAGGCAGAAAAAAAGAAAGCGACGGACGAAGATGAATCCACGTGCTCGCGCCGAAGACAGCTCGTAGTCACGTGTGTCTCACGCTACTGAATGTCGATTGTCATTCAACCACAACAGTGGTAGTACATGAGAGCCATGTCGGGTGCAAAACTAATGCTACTTCCAGCTCTCGTGAATGCTGGCAAGAGACGGTGGTGCCCCATATTCATTTCATGATATTATGATGGTGAGAAGCACGACGACACCATCAATCGAGATACCTATCGCAAGGCCCGATGAACAAAATGGACGCGGGTGAAGCTCAACTTGTTTCACTCACCATGGTTGATACCGCTGGAGCCCGGCGGAAGTAAGCCAGTAATATTCCGTGCGACGGTGTGATAATTGACGCCTTGATACTTCTTCAAACCAACAGCGCTCTTTACAAAGCTATCGCTGAACACAAAATAATAGGAAGTCGTCAATCATGCGAGGCACTTAGTAACATCTTTTGCATTCCACTTACCGGCCAATGTCGTAACCGTTCGGGGCGATAGTGTGGCCATTCATGACATTCTGCCAATCGGGACCCGTTAGAAAAAGTTATCAGAGAAGACACTAAAACGTGTCTCACCTCTTCCTCAGAAACGCTATCCACATGGGACAGACCACAGTCAGCTCCAAAACCGAAGAAACGCGTCGATCGACGTACGCAAGGAAAAGTGCGTTGGTGTGGGCCTTGGGCCCGTCCTGGCGCCACATTCTCAAATGGTTGCCCCCTAGGAGGCTCTCCCAGCAAGAGCCAATATCCGGATTGCCGTAATCATCTCGCAGTTCTAGGGTCTGGTTCACCGAACCGTTACCATCTCCCAGGTTCGCCGTTTGCGGTGCTCCAAGGTGGGCTCCGAAGCATTCCTTTCCACTAGGCTGGTATCAGCGGAATACGACACAGATGTGACCATATGCTCTTCGACAACTCACAATCCGAGACCGTTCGCAAAGTGCACAAAACCACCATCTGCGAGAACCCACGCAGAGCTCTGTCCCGAAATGATAACCTGCAATTTATTGGTTTTCAGCCAGACAAGGTGAGAAAGCTCGTCGTGGGGGGACGGGGAGGGCGGTGATAAGAGTCTGCCGAATAAGGGAAGGGAAAAAAAGAAAGAAAATAGGCTCACGTTGAGAGGCTCTCCAAGCCCACCAGAATCATGGTCGAGAAGAGAACCGCTGCCGAGTCGTGGGTCGACGAAATCTACACCATCAATGAAGACAGCCTCCGGTGCGGGTTGTTTGTGTACGAGGGGTTCTAGCGCAGCCTGGAAGCCCAATAACGATGCAAAAGGGATATACATTAGAGGCAAAAACCGTGGACGAGGACGGGGGTAGGGGATCAAGCTATCAAGGGCAGTGATGGGAGCAAAGCTGCAAAGGGAGCAAGAACAAATCCGGTTAAAGCTTGTTTTTATACATTACCCGTGTTCAATTCATTCAAGCGCGCGCGGGGTCATGGGCCCGAGGCTGGACCACGCGGGGTTGGGCACAGTGAAGCGACATGTAAGCCAGAATTTAATTTATTGTCTGCATTGTTGCGCAGAAAGAGTGGCCCAAAAGAAGGTACGGTACTGTATATTGTACCAGGGGTTTACAGCAGAACGGGACGGCATAGAGTCAATTCCTGGTCTTGGCAGAAGGCGACTGACATTACGCGGCGGTCACGTTGGCGTGGGCAGGCACGTTTCTAGCCCTTTATAGCCTGTACTGCCCAGGCCCAGGACGCGCTTAACTTAGTCGCGCTAACCACTTGACTACCGTCTTTCACATGCACAGGACTAGAGGCCATCAGAGGCATACTGTACTGTACAGGCACAGCACCGTACCTAGAGCACTGTGCCCAGACGACCAGGTGATAACTTGACGGCGGTGAGAGCACGGGCGTTCAGAGCCATTTGGACGTTACAGAGGGCCGTATAAGCGAGGGCCGTATAAGCGTGTCACTGATCGGCTGATACGAAGGCCAGACCAGACCAAAAAGAGAAAGATGAAGAAGGGGCGCATTTAGAGTACTGGTGCTTGCCTGTCGGATCTGTCCGGGCCAGAATCATGAACTGAACCCGCAGTGTCTTCACTGTCTTGTTCCTAACGTCATCGCGTCCATCGTCATATACTGTACTGTAACTCTTCCGAGAAGATGCATGATGCAATACCGTCGCATGTCGTATGAATGATTCCAGCGTCTCGGATCCACTTTGCTCCCAGAGCCAGGTCCGGGTACTGAACTGTGCCTTCAGTTGACAAGTGTGTTGTATTAGCGTATACTGTACAGCCTGCCGCCCCTGGTCCGATACATTTATGTAAAGCTACTAAAGGTCCCCCCACTGGCAGTATGGAAACGACTGGGGCTATTGCTGTACTGTAGATCTTGGGCCTGGCAAGAGTGTTCAAGTTCGTGCTGCGTTTCATGGAAACACCGTACAGGATTTCCGGTTGCCCGAGTTGGACTCGGAGTTAATCATACAGTACAGTACAGTACTATCCTCATGGTTCGGTTGCCAGTGGTTGCAGGACGCGCAGGATCACATCACAAAATCAAATTGCTACTAACCCCCGCCCCGATTCCTGAATTAGATCCCGGCGCCAAAGTGACACCAGAGAATGAAAAGGTGCGACATCACCTTTGCATAGTACAGTCACGGTAGGCCGTGGCAACAGTAGATTAAAAGGTTTAACCCAATGCCACTGGTACAGTAGGTTCGGTTTCTTTCATTTAATTTATCCACACAGTATCGTGACTAAAGTTATGAGTGTTCAAAGAGCCACCACTGGTGCGCCTTCCAAGCATTTACGTCCGCCAATAAAACCGAATACAACAATATCTTACCATATAGAGTGCGCCCTTACGGTCCCTGCATTAGTGCGGAATGGGTTTTCCGATAGGCGTGATGCCATCACCCGCTATACGAAACGAGAGCCCCTTACAGGCCCTTACAAGACAACATCTCCCTCGACGCATTTCCGAGTGTCTTGGTCTTGGAAAACTAATCCTCGGAGGGACCCACATCCACAACCCACACCGATGAAAAAACGATCACAGCACAGCATCATAAGCACTCTACTAGTAATGACACCATGCACACCATACTCATATACTGTACCCTATCGCCGCACTATGAAACATCCATCGCGTCTGCACCCTGAGCTTCTTCCCTCGCAGGCGCAGCAGCAAGCTCACGTCTAATCTCAGGTGAGATCTGCGCGTGCGGATGTGCACGCACGACATCTCTCAGCGCGTCCTTCTGTTCTGGCGCGAGGTGTGCCGCATAACGCTGACAGAGCACAAGGAAGCTCTGATGCCATAGGACAGGCAGCGTGCCCTGTGCGTGTGTATTGCTGAGCCGGATGAAATGGAACACGAGTGCGTCGAGCACTTTGTATGGCAGTGCATGTTTCTTGTCCAGCAAGACGCGGATAAAGAGAGAGGTGGACCCTGTCCACATGTGCACACGCGCATACACGTGTATATTAGTTATGAGAGGGAGAAGGAGGAAGGAATTGCGTACCGGAGTAGTCCATCCCTGCGAGCCGGATGAGCGCAGCTGAGGAATGCAGAAGCGGCACTTTGACTTTGGCAAGAACAGACGCCACGATCGCAGCCTCCTTGAGCGTGCACCCTCCCTAAAACGCGCAGAACGAGGTGGCGATCAACCGTCAAGATTGGGACGAACAGCCAGCCAGGTGACTCACGTCAAGTAATGGGAACACAATACCCTTGAAGAATGCCGCGGGCTTGTACAGCGCGCGCTTGACAGCCTCATACAAATGCGGACTGAGCTTGCGCGCGTCCTTGCGCGTCGATGGTTGCTCCAAGTCTGCACGCACGAGACCGAGCACGACTCCTTCAAGGTAGACGCGCGCCTGCTGAGGCTTCATGTTCGAGATGAATATCCGCGTCGCTGCATGCGTAGCCTGCGGCGACCACTGCTCGGGCGCGGTGAGCGCCAGGACCCGCGCCCATGCTGGGATGGAAGGGATGATTTTGAACGGTTTTGGAAGTGGGCCGGCGCGGTAGCTGCGTAGGAGCTGGCCGACTCTGGCATCCATGAGGGAGGAGATATTGTGCGTGAGATGACCTTCTTTCTGCTCTGATGCGAAAAAAAATTGAGGGGACAAACTTTGTGTAGACTTCGACTACCTTGGGATCGAGACCTTCGGCGGGATTGGGTGCTTCATCCTCACCAGGGGCTATAGTGGAAGGTGAGCAGGTAGAAAGGATCGCGTATAGACAAAGGAGGGGACGAGGACACGCCCGGGCGTTTGGAGCGGAATGTATAATCCAACACGACAATCCGCAGCCCAGCCGCGCTGATGTCGTCGACATTCCGTACGGGCGTCGGTCGGATGACGCTGAGAGTGTGAAAGGATGCAGGGATTAATCAAGATAGACGTACATCGATTAGACACGCGTATGACAGCAGTCTGACCGTCGTTGCTTTCAAGCTTGGAGAAAATGAGGTCCGCAAGTGTTTTACGTTCTCCTGCGTTGGACGAGTGGAGCGCGTCGAGCGCCTGAATGTCACCCTCGTCGATATCCTGTAAGTTCTCTGTTTAGTCGGCCAATATAAAAAAAAAGATGTAGCCAAGCAAACGCCGCACAAATTCGCGTTCCTCGTCTCCAGAAAAAACCTGAAACTGTTCGTCTTCACCCTCGTCGTCATCGTCGTCTAGTTGTTCCAGATCGCGAGTTCGTGGTCGTGTGAAATCATTTTCGATTACTTCTTCGTCTTCCTCTGCTTCCAGTGGTGGATCGAGTTCGTCCTGCTGGTCGCGAGCGAGCTCAAAGATGCGTCTTGAGGTTTTTGGATCTAATATAGTCTGAGAAATGGGGTGCGAGTAAGCAGTACAATCGATGGGATGTCCACTGGGTGAGATGGAGAGACCTCCCCGGCACCGTCCTCATTGTGCTCGTTGGCCCGCCGCGACTTTATTCGCCTCCCCGGTTTTGAGACGTTTCCATACTTTGCATGTAGATCGTCTGCCGCGATGTCGCGATGGAGAGGATCATGTCTAGATTTTTGAGTCGGGTTTTGTGCGCGGGGCATGAGATGATTAAACGAATCGGTTGGGTGAACAGATCAGCTCGGAACGGACTCGGAGCGGTGTATCCCTCGGGTTGTCCGTTACACCTCCTCGGCCCAGACATCCTTCAAAAGGCGACCAACAACAGGGGGGCGCAACAGCCCCCTTCTCCTCTCTCCCCCCTTTCCTCTCCTGCTTCCCTCGCAACATGGCCTCGTCGTCCGCACAATCCGTCAGTCATGCCCCTCTATTCTCTTCCCCCATCCTATTGATCCCAATATGCGCTCCTTGCCTTCTTCTCAACCTAGATCCGTACCCTCGACAAGAACGGCAAAGAGATCTGCTCTGTCGGGTTCCAGCGCTTCGGGTTTGACTGTGAGGTCTCCCTCGACGTGGTCAGGGCTCTCTACCTCCGTCCACACTACGTTACGACCGTGAACGAGGACGAGACAGAGCACATAGATGCCAAAGAGGCTGATGACCATGCTCACTTCACAAAGGGGTATGCCGCCTACCAGTCAAAGTCCATCTACCACCCGCAATCGCAATCCATCTCCTACACTACTCTCAGCCGTTTCCCCCCCGTCAAGCTCCTCCCACAGTCCGGCCGTAAGCGCGTCCTTGTCACAGGTGGTGCAGGCTTCGTCGGATCCCATCTGGTCGACCGCCTTATGCTCCTCGGTCACGAGGTCACCGTGCTCGACAACTTTTTCACCGGTTCCAAGACGAGCGTCTCGCACTGGGTCGGCCATCCCAACTTTGAGTTGGTTCGACACGATGTCGTCGAACCGTTCATGATCGAGTGTGACCGTGCGTTTATTTTGGTTTCAGGCGCCCAATACGTCCCTTGTCCTGATTTTGGCTGTCGTCTGTCATTTCAGAGATTTACCACCTTGCCTGCCCTGCTTCTCCCGTGCACTACCAATTCAATGCCGTGAAAACGATCAAAACTTCGTTCCAGGGTACCTTGAACATGCTTGGTCTTGCAAAGCGCACGAAAGCGCGCTTCCTGTTGACCAGCACATCGGGTAAGTGGTTCTCTTGCGCAGCTTAGCTTTCCTTGTTTGGGTAAGGGCGCCCTAAGCTCTCCCACCGTTATCACCACTTGCCGTTATCGCTGTCATGTCTGACGTGCGTTAATTGCTATCAATAGAGGTATACGGCGACCCGGAAGTACATCCACAACACGAGGACTAGTAAGCTCAATCAGTCCTTCCGCCGTCTTACCGGCGCATCACGTATGAATTTGACTGATCGATGTCAACCCCTTTGTTTGTAGCTGGGGCCACGTCAACCCCATCGGTCCTCGCGCATGCTATGATGAGGGGAAACGCGTAGCCGAAACATTGACATACGGTTTCAGCAACCAGGATGGCGTCGACGTACGCGTCGCGCGCATTTTCAACACATACGGCCCGCGCAGTAAGTCCCCTCTAAAATTTGATTTCCCTTTCCCCGATCCTTCCCCAACGAACAAAACCGAACCGAACATAATCGCGACATAACTTCACAGTGAACCCGTTCGACGGCCGCGTCGTTTCGAACTTTATAGTGCAAGCCCTCCGCGGCGAAGACCTAACCGTCTACGGCGACGGCAGCCAAACGCGTTCCTTCCAATACATCCACGACCTGGTCGACGGGCTGATCGCACTAATGAACTCGAGCGAGACAAGACCAGTCAACATCGGCAACGGCGACGAGTTCACCATACTTGAATTTGCCCACCTCGTTCGCGACCTCGTCGAAGACGTGCAGCGCGCAGATGGCATCGCCGCTCCCCATCGCGTTAATATCATACATGAGGGCTTGCCCAAGGATGACCCGCAGAAGCGCAGGCCTGACACGTCTCGTGCTAAGGCTTCGCTCGATTGGCAGCCGCGCTGGACGGTGCGCATGGGTCTCGAGGAGATGGTCCGGTACTACAAGGCCAAGATGGCCGAGGGCAGCCTCTAAATCGGGCCTGTTTCCGCCCAAACCCCCCACAAAAAACCCTCATCACAAGGTCCCGGTTACGTTACGGACGTTTTGATTGACATTTTTGCTTACCCCGCGTTCTTTCTCTTTTCTGTTCTAAATGTAGAAGAGGGTGATTCAACTCGCTTGGTAGAACTCTCAAAGACTTTGTTGTACCGAAACTGGTAGATAGACGTGGGTGGTATGATATGGGATCCACTCAGAACCTACCGGACTGGCGTGGTCCCGATCAAATGCAATTTAGGTTGGAAGACAAACATGGATGCATATTACATATTCTCCGTAGAAGAGCGAAAAGTTGAAATGAGAGGTGAAAGAGAAAAAAAAACAGACTGGGAATAATGGGTCTAAAGAGAAGTCCATCCGAGTACGATAAAGGGAGGAAGGAGCGGTCGGTCCCATTCTAGTCATGTCAAGACGAGGGTGACGATGGGATGACCTTTGGGTGCAAGCCTACCACAAACTCGGCGACAGCAGACCAGTACCCAGGTTGCACGCACGTATCATCTATACAAACACAGTAAGTTGCAAGAAACAGGAACAAAGCATTAAAACTGGCACACTCACTATGCATCCCGTTCGGAAACTCGATGTACGTGTTCCCGCCATCGACAACAATACGTGGTGGCACCTTGCGATCATTCGATCCCGATCCCGATCCAGCTCCAGCTCGAGGTGTAGGTTTAGATCTAGACTTTGAAGATCCCGACCTGACTTCTTCCTTCTCCTTCTCGTCTTCTTCCTCGTCCTCTTCGGTTGCCGCACCCTTGGCCTTCTCCGACCTCCCTGGGGGCTTTTTGTTCGCAGCGTCACGTCCGCGCTTACGGATGATGGCCCAGAGGTCTTGCATTTGTGAGCGTGGCACTACTTCGTCCTGTACACCGCCGAGCATGAGAACAGGTATACCCGGTGGGAGCTTTGGTGCCTGTCGTGTGCGCTCCGTCAGCCCCCAAACGCGACTTTAACGTGGCAGCCAGGTTTTACCTTGAGATACGATTCCCACTTCTCGTGGCAGAGGAATGAGAACGGGCCTAGCCATGGCATCGCGGTAGGGATAAGGCGCGGGAGGGACATGAACGTGTTCTCGATGATGAGTGCGGCGATCTGTGTGTTGTCGAGGCGGAAATCAGCCCTCTGCGCTCCATGCCCGCTAGAGAAAGAACAGAAAGGACGGCCTTTGCTTACGGCTTTTGGATTGCGATAGGCGAGGTCAATTGCGACTGCACCTCCGATGGACTGGCCATAGAGAATCTGCAAAGAGTACCATTAGTCGAAGAGTTGCTCCGAGTAACGATGACAGATGACCGCACAATCGGTGTCTTGGAAAGCTGTGGGTGCGCGTGGACATAGTCAAGGACTGTCTGAGCGTCTATCTGTAGCCCTACGCTCCGTAGTCAGCCGTATTGAACGCAAGATTGACACGAGGTGGCGGTCCACGTACCCTTCTCGGAAGGCGTGCCCTCAGAGTGGCCATAGCTATAGGCCGGGGGGCGCTGTGAGTGACGTGGCGGCAGCAGGTCAAGCAATGAACGGTGGACTTACCCACGATAAGACAGCATAATAACATTGCACCGCATTTTTCCAAAGAAGATTTTGCCCAGCGGGATGCGATGACCATGGTTCCCCCCGTTGCCGTGAAACATGAGCACCGTCGGTCGCCTCGCCGCAAACTGTGGTTAATCCAGTTAACTTTCCGCAAATACCAGAAAGAGAGGAACCGCATGACGTACGTCCGCTTTCGACTGCTCATCCCACTCAATCGGTGTCTCGTTCATGTGCAGGACGTGCTGCTGAAGCAACAAGAATGCCTTGATTTTGATATTGTCTGGCGTCGTGAGCTCAAGGTCCGTGTACGGAATCGAAAAGTCGGACGGGACAGGAACGTCTGGCCATTAAATAAAATCCGCAAAAGTGAGGCGGGTCGCACATCCCGGTCAGAACAGAATGAGCTGAAGGACGAGAGAGACGCACTTTCCCGTGTGCCAGCTGGGAATGCGCTGGGGTAGATGAGAAAGTTCTGGCCATAGTATAGCAGGCCCATTCCTGCGCGAAAACGATTCATACTAAACGAAACTCGAAGGATGGATAAGCACTAACCCAGCGTGCCCAATCCCGCAGCCGTCGCAGCAGTCCCCTAAGTTATACAACAAGAAACCAATCATAAGTTCACAAGCCATTAAAAAATCGCTTTCAAAAAGCACCCCGCGCAGTAGCGCAGAGCGCGTGGAACCGAGGACCTGTGCAGATGAAGGGAGAAGGACTCGACGACGACCTGCCTTTGCGAATGTTTCCAAGCTCGGGATGAGATTAGACATTATGTTTGGTCCGAATACAAAACGCCCGAAGGAGTCGACACCTCAGATGCAAGATAAGACAGAGATGGATACGCTGGTAGCCAAGGACAAGGGTCAATTTCTCAGCCGTCATCACACGACTCACGGCCCGGGATTACCGGCCAGGTTTATCGCACCACGCTGCACCTGGCACCTCTCGGAGGGCTTGAAATTGATCTGTACATACAGCTCTGAGAGGTCTGCATTGGTGTTGACTACTAAGATGAACTGTCTTGTCATGTTTCCGTTGAGTCAGAGAACCTCTTCATCGCCATCAGATATATCTGAACTAATAGGTACAACAAATTGCCGCTCCGACCACGACCATGCGTTCTTTATTTCTGCATGTATCAGCTCTAAATGATGACGAATACTCCTTTCCGTGTCCAATCTCAACCAAGTGCGTATCTCAACCTCGCCCTCATCTAACACCCCTCTCACCACCCCGAGCTAGACCACAACAGTCCGGGCCAAGGCGCGACCCTTAGCGCCGGCCCGTTCTTTGCCATCCTTCGTCTTCGTCTTATCCAACACGTTCGCGGCGGAGCAAAGTTAGACAGAAACCTCGTCTTCGAAAAAGATCGGGTAAGTGGCAAGATGTGGATAGTCGCTCCCATTCCGCTAATCTCGTTCTCTTGTTCCCCTTTCCCTCTTTTCTTGTATCCCAAACCCATTTCATCCATAAACCACGTAAAGTTTCTGATGTCGTTGATAGACCTTCTCTCAAGCGACAGCGTTTGTCTGATGCTGGCCCAACCTGGTTAAAGGAAGTTCGCTCAAAAATTTGGTATCATAATGCGCTCGAGTGACCTCAACGGTCACTCGAGCGCATTACGATAAACCGAAAGATCGCCTGAATCAGCCAACCGGATTGTGACTCCCCGTAGTACGATGGCAACAAGCACAATGTCCTAAGTGTCAAGCTTGATTTCCTTCCGATGATCACCCCAGCCGAAGCTTTGTCACCACGACATCCCGACAACAATGAGGTTCGAGTTGACGATAACAGTGACCCGGAGGCAAGCAACAAGACGATGATCCGAAGGCAACCATCAGGACGATTCTGAAATCAACTCATACCTCCCATTCACTCTCAGCTATATCGATCTGTTAACTCTCGGGCTCAAGTACAAGCCGAAGCGCTTCCCTTTAGCACTCCTCCTTCGCCAAGAATATGGTCATATCTCGGAGCTGATCAATGAAAGACCTGAAAGTGGCGCAGGTTCAGTGCTATTTAGTGGTCAACTTGGAGCGGGTGAGGTTCTTGTCTCCCTGTTTCACAGGATTTAACCAACCAGCCTTACCGATATCAAGGCAAGACTGTGTATCTCTATTTTAGAATCGTTGAGTGTCTGATCGAAGGCCGCCCATTCATTTACCAAACTAAGGAAGGACCTGTCTACCATGTTGCCCATAGATCTGGGATTGGGCAGACACTCCAGAGACACCCATTCTGACCTTTGTTGAAGACGACGAGGGGATGACGAACCCCAACAATTCCTCTATTGTTCCTCAGTGCAGATTATTGTAGCATCATCTCCAAAAGGCACAAATGAACGATGGTTAATGCAAACTGGTCCTAACACAGTCTTTACATACTCGCAACTAGTTTATGGTCGCCCCACGAGCTTTTTCTAACTGGGTTGGTCTTACCATTTCTTCTTTCAACGCTCGACTGATTTACTTCTTTAGGATATTCCTTCATCCTATGGACACCACTTTCAAGCTGCTCAGGGAGTCGACCTCGTATTTCGGCTACAATCCCCGTCAATGTTTTGATGCTTCCTTCTCCGTGAAATCGTTGAGAGCGAAAACGGAGGCGGTTATGAGGCGGTCATAACGCAAGTTAGCAACAATCCATGTAGCACTGGAATCAATGGTATGCTGTGCTTACCGCCCCTTCTCCGTCTCCTTCTCACTAGTGATGGTCGTGGTAATTTTTGCAATGGGCTCCGATCCAAAGGAGCTGGTGAGGGTTACAATCCTGCCCTCTCATGTGCGCAAAATATACAACTGTATGCACTTTCTGCAGCTTCGGGAGGGTTATGCCTCCACAAGATCGCCCATTGAAATGGCTCTAGTGTCGAACGCGCCCACTTTTCTTAAGGTCAAGGTAATTTAGACTGACATACGACAATCGCATCCCTCGTGTTAGTACCGTATGTGTAGAAGAAAATAAATATTGCATTCTTTATCCTTAAATATTGTGTGACTACAACTGGCGACGGTCATGAATGGCCAAGCAAAGCACAATCAATTTGAACAGATTTGATCAGTCCATTTGGATCTACGCATGCTGATCAAGCTCAGCAGTCTCGACTCAGAATGATTGACGTCCACCCAAAAAATCTCGACCTCGATTTGGCTTGACCTTAAGGAGTCGGATATGATGGCCATGATATTTATGACCCACACAATCAGACCTGCTCTTATCTTTGCAAATTTGGTGACGCACGTGTCAATTCTTCAAACTCCGACTCTATAGATCACACACTGTCGCGTACAGTCGCCGTCATGGAACGCACGCTTCTGGATCTACTTGGATACTGAGGACAGAAAGGACCTGGCCAGGAGCGCGGAGGCGGTGGAAGAAGTGCTTGCAGAGACCATCTGCAGGAATGGTCCTGCTTCCCTGCCGCGCTGCAAGGCATGGCTACGCAGCGACAACGACATAAGAAGGGGCAGGCGGTTGGTCGAAGTGACGAAATTCACGTAGAACATCCTCGTGCTTACCAACCACTCGTGCCAGTGGCATTCTTCTCACTAGGATAGCAGGATCTCTGGTAAGTCGAATAGACCTTTAAGGAGCCATTGTCATGGTCTGGGTGCTCATGACTTCTCACATGTTAACCCAGGAACGCTTCGTCTACGTGTTGTGCGACATTTGTCAGGCAAATTTGAGCTCTGCACCAACCGGTACGCTCTGCCCTACGAATTTCTTTTGTTCCAGGACATTGACTCACAGTCTAACTAGGCAGACGACCATCAACGGAAACACATCATTGGGCCATAATCGACATTAGTGTTAACATTGGATGCCAAGTTTATCGAATCGCTAAAGCAGCGCAGTGCGGATTTTACTACGTCATAGTCCATGAGACGCTATTTGATGATCTACGATAAAAACTGTCGATTATTGTAACAATTTTATCTAGGTATCAATACAAGTAGTCCAACTGTTTCCATGCACGAAATCAGAAAGATCGAGTCTGGTTTCATGTTTTCCCGAAATCCAAATAGTACTCGGACGGTGAAGATGTTCTCTATGCATTGGTGGGACCCACATTAATAGCTCACCCTTACTACCGCATATCCATCCCTCATCATCGATCACAGAGTGATCAGTGAAGTCGACATCAATTTTGGTTTCTGATTTCCATTTTGTAACATTTAACATTTGAATTGTCGGATCGGAAGAGCCTGAGACGATGTGGTGGCCATCTGGCGAGAATGCCACAGACCGGACCCAACCTGTGTGTCCAGTGAAAGGGCCTGCCACTGTCTCTCCCGTCGTGGCATTCCACATACGAATTGTTTGATCGTACGAGCCTGAGACGATGTGGTGGCCATCTGGCGAGAACGCCACAGACCAGACCGAATCTGTGTGTCCAGTGAAAGGGCCTGCCACTGTCTCTCCCGTCGTGGCATTCCACACACGAATTGTTTTATCGTACGAGCCTGAGACGATATGGTGGCCATCTGGTGAGAACGCCACAGAGTTGACCGAACCTGTGTGTCCAGTGAAAGGGCCTGCCACTGTCACTCCTGTCGTGGCATTCCACACACGAATTGTTTGATCGTCCGAGCCTGAGACGATGTGGTTGCCATCTGGCGAGAACGCCACAGAGTTGACCCAACCTGTGTGTCCCGTGAAAGGGCCTGCCACTGTCTCTCCCGTCGTGGCATTCCACACACGAATTGTTTGATCGAAAGAGGCTGAGACGATGTGGTTGCCATCTGGCGAGAACGCCACAGAGTTGACCGAATGTGTGTGTCCAGTGAAAGGGCCTGCCACTGTCTCTCCTGTCGTGGCATTCCACACACGAATTGTTCGATCGCCCGAGCCCGAGACAATGTGGTGGCCATCTGGTGAGAAGTCCACAGAGTTGACCGAACCTGTGTGTCCAGTGAAAGGGCCTGCCACTGTCACTCCCGTCGTGGCATTCCACACACGAATTGTTTGATCGTCCGAG
>Ga0137358_10000487_pt1 | contig 18316 bp, 27 predicted proteins | sample Mad1_20_16metaG_FD_105551 | JGI IMG/M metagenome (GOLD analysis project Ga0137358, IMG submission 105551) | Vadose zone soil microbial communities from Angelo Coast Range Reserve, California, USA - Mad1_20_16 metaG | ecosystem: Environmental > Terrestrial > Soil > Vadose zone | place: USA... | reverse complement strand
GAGATAGGGAAAAGTGCAACGAGAAGATAGAAAAAGATCGTCCTGAGACGGTGCGCACACAAAAGATAAAGAGAGTGAGTGAGCTGCTCTATTCTAGATGAGGAGAGAGCTGCCTAAATACATGAGGTCGACGCGTACAGTAGGACCATGTGGCCACTCTAGCGTCAGAAGATGAGGAATGTAACTTACACTAGGGGTAACATACGCTAAGTCGTGCGCGCGTGGTATATCGAGGTCGAATCGCGCTGTAAATGAGTACTATAAATAAAGGGGATAAGGAATAAAATGTTTGGGGCGTATGACATCGAGAACTTGAAAGCGAGTCAATTGAAAGAGCTAAGCTGTAAACAGAGTAAAGTGAGGTACTGTGCGCGACTGTAAATGCGATTGCGAACTAAGGTAGAGAAAGAAAATACTTCGCTTTGGCCAACTAGACCAAGTCAGGCGATCCAGGGTGCGAAGAGTCGACGCGTAAGGAGATCGAAGCTAGACGCCCCGGACTGGAGCGCTGGAGCGGTTGTCCACCCTACACTGACACCACAGCCGATGTTCACAACTCGAAATGAGAAAACGACGACAACATTTGTCGATCGACACCCTACTAGTATGCCACCACTTGGCAGCAAGTCACTGTGACTGTAGCGGGGTAGATCGCTGAGGGAGAGGGTCCAGTGAGTCGGTTATACACTATGATTAATGCTCAGTACTACCAAAAAATGAAGTCTATAGTAAAGAGGCTCGTGATACGTCTACCACAAGGGCAGCTTCGTAGATTCCTAACCGCAGTATCTCGTGCCCACCATCCGCTCCGACATCATCCTTTATTCGAGATTTCGATTCCCTGTTCACGCCATCATCATCATCCATCTCCAAGATGTATGAAGACCGAAACACACGGGTGAGTATACTACATGTCGATGTCCGAGTCATTACAGAGGGCGATAGAGTGGATCGTCATTCGTCAACTGCTTGGCAAAACACGGGCCGAATGTCCCCATCCTCCGTGCGGCGTTTCTTGAGGAAACAGAGAAGCATCTGGGTCTTCCCGCAGGACCACCCCGTCAGCCCTGACGGAACTGAACACGCCTTGTTTTTGTATCTCGGGTACCATCTAACTGCGAGTGCCGTATACATCTTGGCCTTATTTCGCCCTCGGATCCTATCCGGATGGCTGTGGCGAAATCAATGACGTGTAGGCGCACATTGTCGGTGTAAACGAGATTTTGCCAGGCTCGATGTCTAGACGTGCTCGCGAAGGTAGGCCAAACTCCCGATCTGGTTCGCAATCGAGTTGTATAAACCTGCCGCCAAGCCGTGAGCCATCAGGGCATAAGGCCATAAGGAATTATTGCCCTTCTCTACGGTTCATGGCCGTGGAAAAATGTCAATCAGGGAAATAGCGCGTGAGGAACCGAAGGCCTCCAACTGCTCGTTAATACACTTGGCGATGAACTCCCGTCTAGGTCGTGTCCATCGGCCGATGCACGGTGCGAATGTGGGGCCGTAGTGACTAGTTGCAAAAAAAATCAGACCTACAGTGGCCACCAGACACAAGTGGTTTCGTCTGCGTACCCAATGGCTTATCGTCGAGGTAATCAGGGATCAATATATACCAATACTGTACTATGATTCGAGCTGCTCCGCTGCTTGGGGCTGTTGCCGCTTGTCGGGTCCTGGAACAGGATGTATCGCCATAGGTGCTGACATGCTGTAGATGGTTACGAGAATGCAATTCTCGTTCGTTTGCTCGTCCTGTGCGCTTCCAGAAACTTGTTCATAAATCGGATCACGATTGCCGCCTCGCGGCGAAGAATGTGATATGTGTCGGAGAAGATGCCTATCCAATCGAAGGTTTCCGCTATGGTATACGGAGTTGCCAAAGAGGCATCGTCATGTGAGACCACCTACAGCAAGATCACAGGCATCAATATCACGAAAATGATTGCCGCTTTGAATGAAAAAATTGAGTGAGATTGTCCTAAGGGACTCGGAAATGACTCGGAGACAGATTCACGTGACGCGCCACATGGCTCGGAATCCTGCCTCCTTACTCCCCACGTCCAAACGTGCAAGTCGTTAAATACGTTGTGCCTGACGCCCAGGATGCTTCCCGTCGTAGCGGCCCTGCACCGAAGGCTATTATTATCTCAGAGTGTTTTCCCAGAAAGACGTCAAAGCAGCCCACACATGATTTTGCGACTGACACCTTGTGTAGTCTTCGAGGGAACCCAACATCCAAACAAGGGAAACCTTATATCCGAACTATAGTACTACCATAAAAAATGATGTACGTCCCTTGCCGTATTTATAGTTGGCTGTTCACGTTGGCAGATTTAAGGCGGTGTGGTCAGATGGCCAGCGGCAGTGCTCAAGGACCCAGTTACACGATTAGCAGACAGTGTTGATTGTCACTGCTCGCACTATGCCTTTTTCAGCATTTCTTCCCAGCGTTCCAGATCCTGTCTCTCGCCGTCCAATTACAACTGCCGCCTTCCTCGTCCCATATGTACTCCATTATGTCTTGGCTGTGCTTTCCATTCTTCCCCACACGTTCACTTTAAAAGTTGCCCTCTTTCCCATCATCCTGTGGCAGGCTTGGAAATGTGTAGTGGAGCGAGACGCCTCCATCGCAATGGCAAACTCGTTGGGACTCGAAAGTTCGGCCAGGCTCTGCAACTGGAACTTTGCGATGGGGGTACGATTTTTGTCTTCAAAAATTGTCTCAGTTTGCCCACTTTCTGCTGACACTTCAAACTCTCCAGGGTTGGTTGTTCGGAATGGTGCTGAGGTCCCTCGCTTGGACAATTGCTAAGAAACCGCTCCGGAGGTACGATCCGCCTGCGGAGGGCCAACATGCTACCCCCATCGAGCGCCCCTTGTCCATCCCGAACATTCTCCTCGACGCCCTTGATCTCATGTGCAATATGCGCGGAATCGGGTGGTCATGGTCGCACCAGCCGTTCCCCAAGATGAGTACCTGGTCCACACCCATCGCTACCATCCTAGTCAAATCGCTCCTCAAATTCGTAGCGTTCGACGTCTCTTTCTATCTCATGCAACGTATCCGGCCTTCCGTCAGTCTTCCCGGGGGAGACACCATCTTCGACCCCACTCTGAGCTTCGTCCCGCGTTGCGCTTGGGCAGCATTCTGCACCTTATGCGGAGGCGTGATGGTGTATACGATGGTCGACATAAATTATCAAATATTGACGCTCATAGGCCGTATTCTTCTCCGACAACCAGCATGGCGATGGCCACCGCTCTTTGAACACCCATGGGCATCCACCTCGATCGCAGATTTCTGGAGCTTCCGCTGGCATCAGACTTTCCGGTACGTGTTCGTCGCATTGGGCGCACGGCCCGCAGGAGCGCGACTAGGGCGGTTGGGAGCGCTCATGGGTGCATTCGCTGTGTCCGGGCTGTTGCACGATATCGGGATGTTGGGACTCGAACAGGGAACGGAGTTCCGCTCTGTCAGCGGATTCTTTCTCTTCATGGGCGTTGGTGCTGCCTTGGAGTACGCGTTCAAGAAGGTGACCGGGCGTCTTGTCGGTGGGCTTTGGGGCTGGGTATGGACCATGGTGTGGTCGATTGGCTGGGGCACTATGCTTATTGATGCGTGGTCTCGACGTGGGTTGATGGCGTCTGACTTCTTCCCGTTCGCGCCTCGGCCGGGAAAATTGCTCGTTGACACAATAATCTCGTTATAGCGGAGACAATTTTGGTATCTTTCATCTGCTTCATATACGATCATCTGAGTCATAGGAATAAACGCCCAATTACTGTACTCGTTTGGTTTCACGGAAATCTGGCCTTTACCCACGTGTACTATTATAGTAGTATGGCATTACAGTACCGGACTTCGAGTCCTTGGGATATACTGTAGGAATTCAATATCTGCCCATCTCTGATACAGAGACGATAAATATATCACCAAGACTTTCATGATGAGAGAACCCCAAACCGAAAGGAGGACGCGGAAAAGCGGAAGACTCAAGGATCAGTACCAGGCATCACTGGCAGGAAGACGACTCGAGGAAGGCAACTTGACTCGCCTTGCACTGGCATTCAGCCCTCATCGGCCTCATCGATCACATGGTTCAAGTCCGAGTTGCACTTTTACTATAACATACCAAAAACAAAAACATGATTGTCCATAAGAGAAACGGGAAGACGGTATTACATGCTAGTCATCGCTCCCCATCACCGAATCACCGTCCCCATCTATGCTGCGGAGCTCTTCCTCACGTACCCGATAACGTTTCGTCACCAACTTTTCGTCGCCCGTATCATGGTCAATTACCACAGTCCCACAGGGGCCCAGCTTTCGAATACGCCTGGCTACCACTACAAATTGCCCATCCGCGCCAAGGCTTTCCGTGGCGTTGTCGCGGGGCGAAACGACGAATTGCTGAGCACCATGGCGACGCAGCGGCGTACGATCCTGCTGATGCTGCTTGCGATCTTCCTGCGATCGCTGTCCAAAGTGTGAAGGACCCGAACTGTGCGGTAGCATGGGATGCGAAACCTCTGGCGGAAGGTCCCCGCACTCGAATGGCTCGGGCGACAACGGTGAGGAATAATCGAAATGCTCTGACACGCCCTCCACAGCGAAGCCGAAAACATCAGCATTCTCCTGACGAAACTGCTCGACCTTCCCTTCGTAATCCCGTCTCAGGATTGCGACCCGCTCCTCTTCACTCTTGGCCTGGTGGAGCATCTTCTGGCGCTCACGCTCCAAGAAGCGGCGGCGGCCTTCGACGTCGCCTTCGAGGTGGGCTTTCAGAGCTTTCTTGCGCTCCGCAACCAGCGCCAGACTGTCGTGGACGCTGGACGAATCTACGCTTCCCTCGACCCATTGCTCCTGCTTCGTGTGCCGCGGGCCCTTCGGGGCACGGAGATGGGAGGAGGGCCAGAACTGGCCGCGCGGGGATGGCGTATCCGGTGCGACGGTTTCCAAGTCGGATCCCAGATCCGACGAGGAACCTCCGCTGTCAGAGTCGTCTATGACAATCACGCCCTCTGCGGAATCGGTGCATTGGCGGTTGCTTGCTTGGTCGGGGTCTGGGGATAGCGATCGTTCGGGGTCGAAGTAGAGGTGGACACCCTGTCCCGTGTTGCTGGGTAGGGCGATGATCTTGTCCCGGTTCTGCTCACCGAACGCCGCGACGTGGGCATCGAGTCGCCTCTGCATGCGACCTTTGACATTGGGGCGAAGGTGATATGAATGAGACATGGTGCTGGGTTAAATTTAGACTGGTAGGTGGGATGAGGAATGGGGAAGAGAAAAGTGAAACTTGATGCTAAAAGTTAAACGTTTTGTGTGCGATGGGTGATTTACTGCCAGTCGGGGCTGCATAGTGCGCCATATATACATCGACCAATGGCACTTTGACCCGGCTGTGGCATTGGCACTGTTGTGGCCGACTTGGACCTCAACTGCGGACGCTGCGCCTAACATTGTGGTTTCTTTGTGAGATGGCTTCTTCAGGTTCCAGACAAAGCTAGTGGCCGTCATTGTCTTCGCCGTCTTTGTGGCTGAGCCTTGGCATCTGCGTGGGCTTGGACGCTCTTGGGCCATGACCATAGAAACACCGCAGTGACGCTTTCTTCAGCACATTACCTCCATGTCTCAGGTTCTGTGGTTCTATAGCGCATTATCTTGGTCCGAGATTCACTGTTACTGTAAAGCGTCCAGTTGTCAAAGGAATAGATAGCCACAACCACAACCAAAAACCCGGGCCGCCTCGTCCGAGAACTCCGAATAATAATGTCTGAAATAAACATGACTTGACGACAATTCCCGTTTTAGTCTTGGAAATTTGACTCGTTCTCTCTCAACTTGAACGTGCGCCGATGAGAATAATATCATCTCGCTGGGTCATGAGGCGACAAACGCATATCGTACGTTATGGAAACTATAATTCGTAAGAGAACCTATGATCCAAAGAGACCCTTAATACCTTGCCTCCGTTCTACCCAAGGGTTCTGTTTGTTCACGGGTTCTTCACCCCAATGAATGCGGCGCTTACTCCCTGGGACCGAATACGCCTTCCAAGACGTAGGGGCCGCCATAACATGATATACAAGACGATATCGGAAGGAAGCCGGCGTGGTATTATCGAGAGTAAATTCAGTGAACGATGGAGTCAGCCCCTGGCTTGCCTGTATTCGAGACTAGTGTTCCCAATGATGTCACGATCGTTCCTGTGTACGTATGAACCACTGCAACTCGGAACCTGAGAACTGAACCCAAGCCCCGAATCGAATAAGACCGCCGGGCCATGGCCACAGGTTCGCATTCTTCTGCGGTGAGGTGCTAGAAAATTTCAACGAAGTAGTGTTCACGGATACTTAGGAATTTGCTCTCGAAGATAGTGAGCTACTCTAAGATGCCATCCCGGATCTGTTCCTCGGACACCTTGAGTTGCACAACAACGTTACGAGCACGTGGTTGTGTAATTGTAATAGGCTAATGTGGCGGGCCGTGAAACCGAGTCGGACCGGGGTTGACAGCAACACGAGGAGAGGTCTGCTTCAAGTCCTGATTTCTCGCTTTTCCATCGAACATACGGTCCCATATATCATTTGGTCTGTCAACCTGCTGGGCTACTATCTCCACAGGAGACCGTTAAGGTGTAAGCTGGGCCAAATTTTTCTCTATCACCACATACTCATTCTTCACAGGAAGAAACCGTGTCTGTCCCTTATGGACACCCCTGCACCTGCAGACAGTTCTCTCCAGAATGCCACACATTCTCAGCCAGCCCCGGAGATAGTCTCTGAATCCTCTGCACCAGTACCCCCTTCACCGTATCCCCCCGTCGACACCTCGAGCGTTTCGGCGCCCACACCCGTCATAGCCCCGCCCGAGTCTCCCTCTACAGAGAAGCAAAATGACGTCGAGGCAGCTATCCAGCCCACGTCGGAGAATGTTAATGGTGTTACCGATCGTCAGCTCAACGTCACGGATGCGCTTAGCTACCTCGATGCCGTCAAAGTCCAATTCCATGACCGCCCTGATGTCTACAATGTCTTTTTGGATATAATGAAGGATTTCAAAGGTCAAGTGTGCGTCTATTCCCGCCCCCATGACCTCTCTCCGTTTTGCATTGTGTCAACTTACAAGCGCCCGTGTTATCTGCGCGGCTGACCTCTCGCTTTCCTCGAGTCATTCCTTAGTCATTTCTCACATCGAGCTTTCAACAGGATCGATACTCCCGGGGTTATCCAGCGCGTTGCAACCTTATTTCACGGACATCCTTCTCTTATCCAAGGATTCAACACATTTCTTCCTGTTGGATACCGCATCGAAGTTGGCTCCGACGCACAGTCATCCGAAGTCATCACCGTCACGACTCCATCAGGGACCATGTTACAGTCGACCAATAGCCCTGGTATTCCGCTGACACCGCAGCCCTCAGCACCACCACAGCAGGGACCCAGCCTGTTATCATCGGACCAACCTCCTGCGTCCTCCCCTTTACCTTCCACATCTGCTCTAGGGTTGTCAAATACCCCCAAGCTACCCACCAGCTCCATTGACGTCTCTACGCTTGACGACCATGAACGCCAGGGCCTGGGACCCGCCATGGACTACGTTCAGCGAATTAAAACGCGCTTCATCAACGACCCAGACACGTACAAACAGTTCTTGGAGATCCTTGCCAGTCATAAATCTATCGCCAACAATGTTGGTCTTTGCTCATGTACTTTATCCCACGCTAACGCGCCTTTGGCAGGTTGAGGTTTTTGCAAAGGTTGAAGAACTTTTTAAAGATGCCCCAGACCTATCTTCTGCGTTTCGTGACTTTTTACCGGGCGCGGGTGGCGCGCAGGATGGAGATGGTCTAGGTATGCTCAGGGGATCCAGCGCGCGAACTGGCACGCCAAGTGGTGAGCACCCGCGCGCGCAGAAGCGGAAGCAACCGACGGAGCCTGCTCCAGCTTCTGCCTCTGCTCCTGCCAAGAGAAGACGGAGGGCCGCAGGTAGAGATAAGGAGAAGGAACGGGATACCGGTCGTGCGACCGGAAGCCGGGTGAGTGTTCGTGACCTCATACACCGTCTGTTCGTGGAACATGATTAACACTCTCTGAAAGGCTAAGCAACAGCCTACGGGCCGCGAAGCAGCGTTCTCTCATTTTAGCACTATCCCCGCACCATCGTCACCACGCCGATCCGGCCATGCTTATTCTCACCAGGTGCCTCCCCCGTCCGGATCACAAAACTTCACGCAGCAGGGGCCAGCCGTTGGTCTCCCTCCCCCGCTACTGACACCCACAGTCAACTTTGACGAGATGCAGTTCTTCCCACGCGTGAAAGTAGCGCTCGACTCACGTGAGACCTACCACGAATTCCTCAAGCTCGTAAACCTCTTCGCTCAGGACTTCATTGATCGAGCGCGCCTTGTGCGCGAAAGTCGCTCTTTCCTTGGGGAAGGAGAGCTGATGGTCCAGTTTAAGGAGATTTTGGGATGGGATGAGGCCATGGAGCGCTCAGCTCTGGCCAAGGAGCGTGAAGAGCTTTACCAACCTCCAGGACGGCCATTGACCGTTCTCGACCGTCCGAGCCGCGAGGAACTGAATATCCGGTATGGCAGTTACAGACGCTTGCCTGCAGATGTACGTTCTTGCCGCCTTGTCCGTTTCGGGGTCTTATTGTCAAGGTTAATGTGCAGGAAATCAATGTAGAGTGCAGTGGCCGTGACGAGATGTGCAAGTCGGTGCTGAATGATGAGTGGGTCTCCTATCCGAGCTTCTCGAGCGAAGACTCCGTCTTCATGGCGCACAAGAAAAACCTCTATGAAGAGGCGCTTCATCGCACCGAGGAAGAGCGTCACGAGTATGATTTCCATATCGACGCGCTTGTGCGTACGATTGGCCTGCTCGAGCCACTTAACCACAAGATCGTGGGGATGAGTCCCGAAGAGCGCTCACTTTTTCGCCTCAAATCGAATTTCGGCGGCGCGGGAAAGGCAGTGCACCAACGTATTATCAAAAAGATCTATGGGCGGGAGGCCGGGCTCGAGGTCTTGCAGGCAATGCAAGACTCTCCCGCACTTGCGTTGCCTGTCGTTCTTATGAGGCTGAAGCAAAAGGAAGGCGAGTGGAAGCGCGCGCAGCGCGAGTGGAACAAAATCTGGCGTGCGGTGGATGCGGCGAACTATGCACGTTCGTTGGATCATCAGGGCATCACCTTCAAGACAGCGGACAAGAAAGCGCTCACTTCAAAAGCGTTCGTTGCGCAGATCGAGGCAATCATGGAGACGCAGATGGCGCGTCGCGCCGCGCTGGTGGACCCGCTTTATGCGCGCGCGCGACCCCAGCACCAACTTGCGTACGAAGTCGAGGACACAGACGTGCTTCGTGACGCCGTCAAGCTCTCATTTTCTTACCTCTCGCGCCTTAGCGGTACCCAGCTCCGCCTCGACGCAACTCGGAAGAGTTGGGTTGAGATCAGGCTGTATAGTATCATCCGCGCATTTTTCCAGCTTAGTGATTGGGATGAGCGGCCCTCTGCAGGTCGACTGCGTGGGAATGGGAAGAACTCGGCGGGCGTGGCGTCGTCGAATACAACAGGTGTGGAAGGAGCAGCAGGTACAATGAGCAGCGGTGGTGGCGGCGATGATGTAGATGGGGGTTCGAGCACACCACGCTCGGCTGGCCATAGTGCGCGGAATGGCGCCTTGCCGGCCAATTTCTCGGGCGACCTACGGAAGAGCCTTCTCAAGAGCGAACAGGCGAAATCTACTCGCGGTCAGACACACCCGTTGACCTCACCCTCGCCCATGGGCTCGCGGAAGCCTTCACCATCGCCGCCCTTGGCACCAGATGAGGAAGGAGCGGCGGCGGCGACGGCAGCTGCGTCCGCGCCGAGTCGTAGTCCAGCGCCCGCACCGGCTGTATTGCCAACAATGGCAGCCGCGGAGTCGAATTCGGCTAATGGGGAGAAGAAAAGGTCCAAGCGGCGGTCGTTCTTCACGAATACGTGGTTCTATGCCCTACTTCGGATGATCGAGGTGCGGAAGTATATCTGCAATTTGAAAAAACTCGGGAGCTGATAAGATTGGTTTTGATCGGACAGGTTCTGTACTCTCGTTTGCATCTTTTCAAAAGTATAGCAATGGAACGCGTGAATGACCCTACCTTCGATGGAAACACTACGGCCTCGACTATGAACGTCGAACTGATGCAAGCGTCGTCGGGTACACAAGAGGGACATGGACGATTCACTGCGTCGCAGTATTATGAATACATGTTGGAAACCTGCGAGCGGTTGTTCGATAATCAGGTTGAGCAACTCGCGTTTGAAGATCAGATGCGCGAGATGTTTGGGTTACATGCACGTTTTCCTTTCCTGTCCTTCTATGTGTGGACTGACATCTGAAAAACGAACGAATGCAGGATGCGTACAAAATCTTCACCATCGATAAAGTTCTCGCTGCCATCATTAAGCATGTGAGCAACCAACCATCCAGCTACTATCTTGCAATACATGCCTGACGTGGTTTCATAGGTTCAGAGTTGGGAACAGGACCCTAAGCTCGAGAAGATCGCGAAGCTACTCTGGGACGAGCGACGTATCGAATCCCCTACTGTAGAGGACCACCGCAGACTCCGGAGGGAAGTCGAGGAGATTATAGGCCCGGAGGAAAATCTGTTCCGCGTCGATTGGGTAAGGAGCGCTCTCCCATTCCTTTCTCTGCCACAAGTTCAAGTTCACCCGTTTTAGCTCCCGGAATCGAAAATGATTACCTTCCAGTTGCTCAGTAAAGATGGCTCTAGCCTGGATGACGCCGAGGTACTCTCGGGCCGCTGGCAGGCTTACGTCGAAGGTTTCGTATCCGAAGCAGAGACGCCTGGCGTGCCCACGAGCAAAGTGCGTCGCCCATTCCTGAGAAGGTCTGTAATAAACCCATCCAAACTCCCACGTCCCTCCCTCCTTCCCTCTATCATAAACACTCACTATCGCCAACAGGTCTCTACTCGCCTCTGCCACGACTACCACGGGAGCAGGAGGAGCTAGAGGCGCAGGACACGACTTTTACGCGCGTGGCGGACTCGAGATTAAAGTCTGCGTGCGGACATACCGTCTCTTCTACGTCTCGAGGACCGAAGACGTGTTATGGCGCGTGCCCGCGAGCGCGGAAAACGAGCGTGCGAAAGCGAGACTTGCGGTGAGGGAGGCAGCTCGCACGCGGTGGCTTGACAGGTTTACGTTGTTTGGTCGGCCTATGGCCGGGCCTGGGGTTGCCCCGCCTCCGCCTCCTTCGTCGGAGGTCGCCATTGTGGAATAGCAGTTTCCTTCCTTTCCTTTCCTTTCCTTTTACTTTTACTTTGTCTCGATTCTTAGTATTGATCGTATAGTAATGTGCCAAAAGAATATATCTACTAGTATCAAGCTTATTGACAGGACAATCCGGTTCAAGTTGGCTGAGGCAACCTCGGCCATCCATTGGTTCGACCCCTTTCCAAATTTCTCCTCTCTCTTCCCATTCCACCGTCCTTGTGATTTTATTAATCCCCTTTCCCAAACATAGTTAGCGTGCATTCCTCCAAGCATGCTCTAATGCGGCATATTGTATAACACAATTAAAACGCGCGGTAAAAAGCATGACTGAGTCGCAAGTCATCTGATCATTTAAAAGAAAAGGTGGCGGGATGTTGTCCTTCAAGGACAAAGTCCATGACAGCATTCACAAATGTGCAACCGTGTTATATCCCTCATCCGGTTCGATGAACCCCACATCATATTGAACGTCCTTTATTATCATTTAGATACAATATATCGCCACGTCTTGATTTCGGTCGAGCAAGATGGGACCAGTCATGATCGACGAACAACTACATTCGCTTTCCGGACAGCTAGCTATACACAGGAGTAGGGGGAAGAGAAAAACACAGAAGAGGGACAAAGGAGAAACCATGGGGATTAAAACGCAGGAGCAAATTAGATAAGGGGAGTAAGTATTTCGGCAAAATCTGAAATCGGAATGAGAGGGGGGATACATTCATACGCTCACCAAAACCAACCCTACTTTGCTTCACCAAGCACAACTTCTTACTTCTTGCCCAACGTCAGTGCGCGCATACTTTCCTCCAACACGCAGAGCCCCGTCTCCCGCGCACTGGCACAAATCTTCGCACCACAAGCCTGCTGCTGTGACGGGCTTTGTTGCACCACCTCCTTCACCTCCTTAGTTTCCTTCGCAACCTCCTTCCCGCTCTTCCCTTGTCCAGCCGATGGCGGCTCAACGTCAACGACGCGCACAACGGCCGTACCCTCCAACACGCGTTGAATTTTATCCGCATCCCATGCCGGCACACGAGGCGTCGTACTCGCGCCAGAAATACCAGAAATCGGATGTGACGAAGAGGAGCCGGAAAAGGCTTGCCAGAATGCGCCGCCGAGTCGTTGCATAAGCGTTTGTGAGGCCATGGATGCAAGCGCTGCCTGCTGAGGTGTTGGCAATGACGTTGATGATGTGGAAGTGGACGTAGAGCCAAACTTTGGTGAGGACGGGGGAGTGGGGTATATTGAGGACGGGATGGGATGGTGTTTGCCGCTGAGAGAAGAGAGGGTTGGTGAACGGTTGCCACGCATGTCTGCTGCAGAAGAGAAATAATGCGGGCGGAGACCGGCCGCAAGGCCCGTGAGCGATGGGGACGATGGCGAAGCATTCTGCTGTTGCTGAGCAGAGGTTGCTTGGTGTTGTTGCTGTGCCATGCGGGACCACAACTGCATGCGGTACCTACGTAATACAAAACAGTCATTCTCAGTTTACAAATTACCAAAAAAGGGAATGCCGAATGGAAACGTACGCGTCGAGCACCTTCATGGTAAATGGATTCGAATCCGCAAATGAGTCGAACGCCGCAGGCTTTCCTGGCCCGCCGAGCGTCGCAAGACCGACATTGTTGATGCTATTGTTGGTGTTGAGCGACGGGTTGATATTCTCCTGTAGAGCGGGAGGCTTGATAGCTGCACCAGCAAGAAGGTCGGGAATCGTGACGGTGTGCACGGGTGTGACGCCGCCGAAGGTGGTGTTGCTGCCGCCCCAGAATGCCTTGGCGGCGAGACGCGGAGACGTAGAAGGTAGGTCCTTGTAGATGTTGGGCGTAACCAATGACGACGTTGATGGGGAACTGCGTGCAGGGGCAGGGGAGGAGATTGGCAGAGGGCTCGGAGGGGGGAGGACTGGCGAACTGGAGCGTCCTACACCGGCGAGAACGGCTTTTTTGAGTGCCTTGATCTCTTGTTGCAGCGCAGCATTTTCAGACTTTGTCGAACCGAGCTCGGCGCGGATGGCATCGATTAGTCGATCTCGTTCGGCTACATCGCCTTCAAGCGTGTTGATATATTCTGTTGGCAAATACAAGAAGGATGGGTTACTAGAAAGAGTTAAAAGGAGATGAGATACCCACCCTTGCGACGGTTGCGAAAATTGCGGGCGCTAATCTTGTTGCGCAGTTGGCGTTTTTCCCTGCTGCTCAGCTTTTGGTACTGCTCGGGTGTGGGACGCCAGTCGTCCGCATTGCTGTCGACGGGGTCTGTCTTTACGACAGAGCTAATATGGGCCTTTTTCTGGATGCCACCGGAATGAACGACTGGCTTGCGATCCTTGCCTTTATTAGGATGTCTGACTGGGGGAGGAGTGACAGGGCCTTCTTCGTCTTCGTCTTCATCCTCCTCATGACCCTGTTCTTCATTTACAGCATCATCATCACCAAAGTCACTTGGGGCCTTGGAAGTCGCGGGAGTGGTCATGAGCTGTGGGTCAATGGTAAATGGTGAAGAAAGACCGCCAGAGGAGCTGGTAGAGCCAGAGTCAGGGCTGTCGTTCGAGAATGTAAGAAAATCGAATGGGGAGCCGGTGATGGGCTGAGAGATTGTATGTCTGGAGTTAAGTAGATCGTCATTGATGTTGGAGAAGTTGAACCAAAGGTTGTTGTCGAGGTCTGACTGCGGTTCGACTATAGCGGGGACGGGAGGGGATGGATGCGAGGATGATGATGATGACGATGAGGGAATGGCGTGTGAGAGGATGTCGAAATCTGTGAATGTCGAGAAATCATTTGAATCGAAAACGAAAGGCGAGGGCTCGAGTGGATTGTCCTCGAACATGGTGGGTGGGAGTAAGCAAAGTCGAGGCAGACCGAGGCGCACACGCGGCTTAGTGATCACACACACACACTCTGACGCCCATCCACATGGCCGACATCAACGCCTACGTCTTTCAAAGACTTCATCCAAAGGCCTATCTCGAGCGTTTTCTTGCAGAGCACCTCCGCCCCGACGGCCGCGAGACAACCGGATGGCGCGACCTCTTCGTCCACGTCGGCTCCATCTCAACCGCAGACGGCTCTGCACTCGTCCGCCTCGGAGAGACGACCATCGTTTGCGGCGTCAAGGCTGAGATCGCCGAGCCTGACCTCGAACGACCCACGGAGGGCTTTCTCGGTTCGCACACTGAATCGACCGACAGCAGCAACATTAATCCGCCCTTCCCTTAGTCCCGAATATCGACCTTCCAGCGATGTGTGCGCCACGATTCAAGCCAGGACCTCCGTCCGAGGAGGCTCAGGTGCTCTCGGACCGTCTTTCATCGACCATTACTGCGTGCGCCATGCCTTTGGACAGTCCGCCAATCTCTGACAAAATTACTCTCACAGTGCAGGCATTCTCCCTCTTACTGCGTTATCTATCCTCCCGGAGCGCGCAGCGTGGGTTCTATATGTAGATGCGTCATGTATCAATTATGATGGCAACGCGTTTGACGCCGCACTCATCGCGATGGTCGCCGCACTCAAAAACAGTACGAGGCTCGTGTGTCTCGCGTGCCCTCTTCTAACTGTAGATCCCAAAATAACAGCGACCGTTCCAAAGGCCACCTACAGTGAGGAGACGGGCCATACGATATGCACGCGGAAAGTCCGCGTTCCGCTGCCGCTCAAACGCCTCCCGATCTCGTACTCGTTCGGCGTGTTCGATGGGTACGATTCATCCCTCATTTCCTCTCGGTTTTGTCCGAAGGCTGACATTGAAGATGCTTCTCCATCAGAACGACGGTGCTTGCAGACCCCACCGCATTTGAAGAGCCGCTTCTGGAGACATCTATATCGATCGTACTTGATGAGCGGGGTGATATTCTGTCTGCAAGTCAGCTTGGTGTCGCTGATAAGGACACGATGTCTTGGTGCGTTTCTTCGGCGAAAGAGCGTCACGAGGCGCGTGGTCGTGAAATATATTCGTTTTGAGCGAGAATGATCAAAGACCGAGGTCATTTGAGTGGCCTCGGCACGACCGAGCGTCGAGACGCCCAGGGCCAGCGCTCGACAGGCAAACACGGGACCCAAGGAAAGCTATGTCGTCCCTAAGCATCCGTAGCCCTAGCACAGCCCTCTGTTATCCCCTTCCCATATCCCCCTCCCTGCCCTGACTCTCTCCCTTTCATGACACTCGGCCAGACCCAGCTTGAGCGAGCGATATATGAGATTCAGCACAGGGTGGAAGTACCCCAGCTCGATTTTACGCAGCATCAGCTCGACAATGGGTACACCATCAGCACACGGGAGCGTGTGGTCAAAGAGGTGCATCTCGCCATTTGCCATTGCGTTGCGAGCGGTTGATCCGATGCGTCTTGGTTGGGATAGGTGCAAGCACCCGCGATGACCATTCCGACCGATGACCAGTTCTTCTCAAAGACGGAGAAGGGCAAGCCCGACGCTGCGTTCCTCAAAAACCACTTCTATCGCGAGGGTCGCCTTAAGGAGGAGCATGCTCTCTTCATCCTCGAAAAGGCCACCCGGCTGTTCCGCGCTGAGCCGAACGTCTTGGCCGTCGACTCTCCCGTCACAGGTGCCACAATAGCATATCCGAGTGCATCGTCATCTAATCTCATTCCTTTCTCCAGTGTGTGGTGACATCCATGGCCAATATGTGCGCATCCCCTCGTCCATGACCCAACCTCCTCTGCTAACCGTCTATAATCACAGTTCGATCTCATGAAACTATTCGAAATCGGAGGCAAACCCTCCAAGACCCGCTACCTCTTCCTTGGAGACTATGTCGACAGAGGTTACTTCAGCATCGAGGTGCGCCCTTCCTTCCCATCCTTTCCCGCTCTCCCACTTATTCCCGGAGATCCGTATCTGCAGTGCTTACTCTACCTATGGACTCTCAAGATTTGCCACCCAAACTCTTTCTTCCTTCTCCGCGGAAATCATGAGTGTCGACATCTGACCGACTACTTCACGTTCAAGACGGAATGCAAGCACAAGTACTCCGAACGCGTGTACGAGGCATGCCTCGAATCGTTCTGTGCCTTGCCCCTCGCGGCGATCCTGAACAAGCAGTTTTTGTGCATACACGGTGGCATATCACCCGAATTACAAACGATCGATGATATTCGCAAAGTGAGCCCCATCGCCTTTCTCCGATCGGCCCCATGACCCACCGTTGTTCCCAACCCTTCAGCTGGACCGATTCCGCGAGCCGCCTACGTCCGGCCTCATGTGTGATCTATTATGGTCGGACCCTATCGAGAACTTTGGCCAGGAACGCGGCACGGAGAGTTTTGTGCACAACCACGTGCGGGGATGCTCCTTCTTCTATACATACAAGGCCGTGTGCGAATTCCTTGAGCGCAATCGCTTGTTATCTATCATCCGTGCACATGAAGCCCAAGATTCCGGGTTCGTCAATCCTATCCTTCAAAATGGTGCGCACTGATACCAAATGTATATAGGTATCGGATGTATCGCAAGGGCCGCAAGACGGGATTCCCGAGCGTCATGACACTCTTCTCCGCGCCGAACTATCTGGACGTTTATAACAACAAGGCGGCGATAATTCAATACGAAGCGAACATGTTCAGTATCCGGCAGTTTAACAACACGCCACACCCATACTGGCTTCCAAACTTTATGGACGCATTCAGCTGGAGTCTGCCGTTCGTCGGCGAAAAAAGTGAGTAGTGAGCCTCTTGTTCTTCCTGTTGCTTTGGTGATTGATTGATGGACGGCGACTTTATAGTTACGGACATGTTGGCTGCGGTGCTTAATATTTGCACGCAGGAAGAGTTGAATGAGAGCGCGGAAGAACCAGCGTCGAGCGCCGTAGTCGTTGACCGCGACAAGGCCGAGCGCCGCAAGGTGATCAAGAACAAGATTTTAGTAGTCGGGCGTCTTTCGCATATGTTCTCCGTACTTCGGTACGCAACCGTGTGCCTCTGATCTTCATTCATCGGACAGCTCCACTAACGCCTATCGCTTTTGGTTCTTCTACCCTTACTTTCCAGTGAGGAATCTGAACGTGTGTCAGAACTCAAGAGTATTTCGGGCTCGTCTAGGCTACCATACGGCACGCTTGCTCTCGGCGCAGAGGGAATCAAGAATGCCATCAAGTCATTTGATGACGCGTGCGTTTGCGTTTTTCCCATTGTCTCCGCAATCCCTTAATAATATCGGACTTTGCTGTTCGTAGACGCAAATCGGATATCGATAACGAGCGCTTGCCTCCGGTCGAGGAGCGCCCGCCACCGACGTCATCACCCTCGTCATCACCTAGTACAAATGCCAGTGCAGGTACAAGTCTGAGTACCGGTAAGGGCATAAGTACCGCCGCAGGCGCAGGCACGGGTGCCACCACGAGCGCAGCTCTGAGCGTGCCACCAGGGACGCCGTTTAGAAGAACGAAGGAAGGAAGGCTGGCATCGACACAGCGCCGGTGATGGCTTTCGTATGTATTTCTCATTGTGGCATCCGGTCATCGATTATGCGTTAGTTGGCGCTACTAGGTTGTATTCGGGTTTGAGTCGAGTCGAGTCGGGTGCAGAGTGCTTTTTAGTATCGATTAAGACGGGGGATGGAAGATACCTAGTTTTATGCTTTCTGCTTTGTATTAACGTGTGTGCTTTCAGTGTAGCTTTCTGACTGATTAGATCTTGGAGGGTCCATATGGAAATCATCAAATCAACCATGGCATGTGCATGCATCATTATCGATCGATCATGGACGTGTGTCTGGACAATTACTGTGTTAGGATTCAAGCGGGATTATTGTCTTCAGTAGAGGCCTTCCGGCTATGAGATCTGGTGCCTAGTCCATCACCAAATTGTCATACAAATTTCCTGACTTTATATGACATTATAAAGTCAGATAAAGACACTATAAAGCCAAAAGGTTGAAAAGTAGAAGGTCATATACAGTATATTCAATATGTAGCATATCAATATTCCACAAAATACAAGGCTTAGGCAAGTATTCACCTAAACTAAAGGATAGATGGTACAGAGACAATACATTCTACAGGGAT
>Ga0137358_10000484_pt1 | contig 18332 bp, 24 predicted proteins | sample Mad1_20_16metaG_FD_105551 | JGI IMG/M metagenome (GOLD analysis project Ga0137358, IMG submission 105551) | Vadose zone soil microbial communities from Angelo Coast Range Reserve, California, USA - Mad1_20_16 metaG | ecosystem: Environmental > Terrestrial > Soil > Vadose zone | place: USA... | reverse complement strand
CCTGATTGAGAGTCGCCCGATGTAGGCGGAGCGAGGCGTACGGCATCAATTGCAGTGTCTTGCACACAGGCCCTCAGTTCCCGGCCAAACACCAAACCACCGATAACAAAACCCCCGCTACTGTTACGCATTGGCCCGCGTAGACAGGTGCCTAGTGACGGGCCTGTAAATCCAAACGACTCTGGATCAGTCTGTCCAGTCGAAGTGCTGCTTAGGGTAGTCACGCTCCATGCACCAGATGGGGCGTTAGGCGTCCGACGTTGCTTGCCCTTTCCCGCCTGCGACACGTGTGATGCAAGCGATACATTAGATGCGTTGCGTCCAAAATCCAGGCCTGTGCTCAACGAAAATGATGTCGAATGACCAGAGGTATTGTGACCCGAGCCAAGATTGCCAAAAGCACGGCCCACGCGTTCGACAGCACGCCTGCCAAAACCCATAGCGAATCCCGCTGCAGGTGCCAGGCCGCTGGTTACGGTGATGGCCGTCTGTCGAATGGAACCATGTTGATTTGGGGAGGATGATGGCTGTGGGGGTAAAGGACGTGCGGCTGAGGTTGCTACCGACAATGCTTCGAGGTTACCCCTAATGTGACTCCCCACTGATCGGGAATCACTGGTGCTCAAAGGACCGATGATGCCGCCTGCAGCAGCCTTGCTCAACGCTGCCTCATCACCTGAGGGTCGATGATGGAATGCAGGCATACCAGAAGGTCGACTCTCGGAACTGGGATTCGACGTTGCAGGCTGGTTGGAAGACAGTGGTGACGTGAATGAGAGAGATATGGAGTGCCGTTTGCGAGTCTTCGATGATCCCGAAGGAGATGTCTTGCGAGTTAAAGACGTTGTTCGGGAAGGAGCTTCCTCGGTCATGATGAACTCGGCTTCAGTAACCAGGGCACTCAATCTCCTACTCGTGGGTACCACTGTGTGCGTAGACTGCAACGACTCTGCCATGGAGACAGGTCGAGGCGTGCGCGTTCCTCCTGATGCCCCCGAACGTGGACGCACCGTATAATAGCTGGTGGTGGTCGAGTCACTTTTTCGCCAATCTTCTTTCATGACTTCCTGGTCCGAATCCTTCTTCCTTGGTCGTCGCACGACATTCGCATTATCCCCTACATTCTCGGTCTCAGAGATGTATTGAATCCCCGTAGTAGCCGTCATGATGGAACTTCTTTGATCCGATGGTAAAGGTGGGTGATTGATCGGGCCAGACGCAGGCGACCCGGGTAAGGGTTTCGAGGAAGGAACAGACGGAGGTTCGGCCGGGAGAGGACGGGGGAACGGTACTGTTGGATAACCGGGGCCTGCAGAGACAGATTGTTGAAACGGAAGCATCGGCGCCGTCGAGGACAGCGCCGCGGAGGGCGCCCGCGACATCGCCGAATGACTTTTCCCCATCCCAAGAGGCATTGGAGCCAGAGTAGCCGTGGGGTTCGCCGACATGTCCTCACTCTTTTTTCTGCGCCCCCCACCAAAAACACGTTTCAACTTGGACCCGGCACTGCCGGAAGTTGGAGCGGTGGGGGATGGTGGTGGGGGAACCGCGAGCTCGGATGGTGACCGGGACTGTATCTGGCCCATTGCTGGGATGAGCGAGGAGGAACGGGGTACAGGGAGGATGATATCGGGGGGGAGGTGACACTTGGGCGTAGTAAAAATTGATGGATGAGCTGCTATATCGGAATGGCTGAAGTCCGACGGAGGGGCAGCTGGGGTGTTGGAAGCACTTGATGATGAGACAGAAGGCAACGAGGCAGAGGAAGTGGACGGATGTACGCCACCTGCCTGGGCATGATGGGGTGTCTCGTGTCTCCGGAAAGGCATGGCGTGTGGTAACTGACAGAAATGGGAAAAAAATGTTAGATGATGATAGGAGGCTAGATTGTCGATGTTGCAGCGCCACGCAGTAGCAGACTGCCTGCGCTTAAGAGGGAATAGGGACGTAAAAGGGGAGAGTGGGCGTGGGTGTCAACGGTTGACAATGTGGTTACGGTGAGGCAGGGACGCGTCTGAGACGGACGGTTCCTGTGGCTGTGTCTGCCACGCACTATTTCTCCCGCACTTTCTCTGACCGTTTCTGCTAGAGATGATCAAGAGAAGAGAGGCTCATCAGGGGAAAGAAGAGAAGGAATTCGGGGGTTATGTGTTCATAAAGGGACGGGGAATGCCCTCAATTGCGGTCTAATACAAATCTAGAATGCACTCTGTTGATCCTCTCCCACGCCCTTCAACCAAGCAGGAAATCTTTAACTAATTCGTATGTGTAGAATGACGTTGCGATGCTCGGGGCCACCTTCACTGTACAGAGCCCGTCAGTCCCTTCCTCTCCGCAACTGATTGTCACTCTACGCACGTAAATTGGGCCACAGTCCACGGTACATCCCGCGGATCCCTTCGGTCTTGACAATAACGCGTGCCGCATCTAGTGCTCCATTGTACTGGTATCCCAGTGCCCCTGATCCCAGGCCAACAACCTGCATTTTCCTCCGAAGGACATCAAATGGATATGTAAGCGTTTGCGATATCGATCCTTTTCATTCGGCATATAAAATCATCAGAGATTCAAATAATACATATGGATACCACTTACCTGCGAGGGCACCGCAAGTCAGCTTCCTCACGATATTGCTCTTCCCAGGTGGCGTGATGAGACCGCGAAGGGCCTCGTACGCAGCAAAATTGATCCCGACGTACGGTGCGACACCCATCGTGGTTGCCACTAAGCCGCGGTACAATGCCCGAACACCGCCTTCCTTTCGTATAACCTTCAGAGTCATACCCCACATGGTAAGCTCGGAAGGTAAGGGGCGCGCGGATGTATGGAGTGCTGAAGCCAGCCTCAACTGTGAAGATGTGGAAGTTCCTGCGGCGGATGATGAAGGTGGCGTGGATGACGAAGATGTCACGGAATTATTGGTGGCCATCATCGATGCAGTTGCGATGGATAGCCGTGAGCGTACAAGATCTAGTGGGTATGTTGTGCCTGCCCAAAAACAAAATTGTTGAAAAAAATCGCCAGGCCACGCAACATGTCAGATAGGACGAACAGACAGAAGTAATGCCGGCCAGGGCACCGCTGGCCAATCGGGTGGGGGTATCCAGCTGTCTCTTCCCATTTGAGGTGAACCACTGCAGAGGACGTTATCGACCCTGGAAACTCAGGTTCACTGCAACACATACCTTCTTGAGTTGTTCGTACGTCGTGAACTGGACGGCGCTGTAAGGTATGATTCGAACGCAATTGATCCCATTCCCTCGCATGAAACCCTTGAAACCCTCCTCTCTCCATATACGAACAAGACTTCTCCACACTCCGGTGTACTGCTTGCCCGAGTTTCTAGGCTGAACCTGTCTGACGAAGCCATCAGACTCCGGAAATAGATGGAATTGAGGATGCGCACTGGATGATTTTAAGTCGCTCCAGCGGAGAAACAACAGTCCGCGACGCCGCTCCAGCGATTCCACCGGCGATGAAATATGATGACACCTGCGGGCTTAACCATGACTCTGGTGGCGGCTTTGATGCAGGGACAGGCGAAGGACTCGGAGTGGGGTGGGTGCGCTGGACAGCAGATGGCTCGGATGTCATAGCAGTAGGCAAAGTTGGTGTTGTGGAATATATGTCATGGACTAATGATCTGACGAAGAGGAGAGAATGAACTGTATGGAAGCCGTAGGGCTTGAGACTGTAAGATTCTCTGAGATGAGCAATGAGGCGAAGGCTGTGTGTACCACTTGTGTGCCAGTCAACCTCCGGCCTTTTTCGCTCAGTTCACCGCGCCGCGGCTGCCGCAACCTGCCGCTCCTTATTCGTCCAACAACTCACCCGTCAATTTTCATGCATTCCGCCCGCGTAAGATACACGATAATCACCCAACTCGAGGAATAACTCAAGCGCTATTATTCATAAAAAAAACCCCGCCTTCAAACGGCCAATGACTACCCGGCATTGTGGTGCGGGCTTTTGGTCTGTATCACCCCCACGCGTCTATGCTTGAACAGGGGGTTCATCTCGATTTTCGGAGTATCCTGTGGACAGAAAAATCAGTTTCGGACCACGAGATAGATCAGCTGTCACTCGCCTCCGCGTCCACGGCCTCTGCCACGGCCGCCACGGCCGCGCTCTCCATCACCCCTACGATCACTGTTGCCACGCCCGCGGAAGCCTGAAATATGATCGCCGTGAGCTTCTGACTCATGTGTCACGAAAAAGTCACTCACTACCCCTCTCTCCTCCCCTCGCACCGCCACGTTCTCGTTCTCCTCTGAAACCTCCACGGGGACCACCGCGATATCCACGTTCTCCACCACGACCACCCCTGAAACCACGATCTCCACGTTGTCGACCACGCCCTCCGCGAGCCTGAGTGAAGCCGTCGTCGTCGGCTGGTAAGCTTCCATCTACAGGGGACGATGTTACCTCTGCAGGATTCGTATCTTGGATATCCTGCGGCGTGTCCGCAGGGGATGGCGTTTTAGATGTTCCAAATTTAGCCTGTAGTCCGGCGATCGGCGGAAGGCCACCTTCATCCTCATCGGCCCAGTCAAAATTTCCTGATGCTGATAACAGTGCCTGCTAGAGCGATAATCTTAGCGATGAACCCGAATGCGGAATATCATGTTAATCACCTCGGGTTGTTGCACGCTTGGAACGGCCTCAGCGGCCATCTCTTCGCCATGGGATGTCTCGATTGTCGTGGCGGTGACTTCTACCTCGGTCACTTGATCTTGAGGAACATCAACCCACTCCTGACTGTCAACAAGGGCAGGATTATCGAGCTCGCTCTCTTGCATAAAGTGGAATCCCGACGTCGATGCTTGCCCACCCAGACCGGCTACAGAAACGCTTGACTCTTCTTCCGATGGTTTGGGCACATCAGGCTCGGACTCTTCGGGGGCGCCATCGCTTGGTTCGGGTTGTGGTGTCGCGAAAGCATGCGCCAATTCAACGAATCGCGAATCTGTTTAGAATGGTCATGGGATGAGTTTTTGCGATTTGAACTAAAAAAAAATAGAAACCAAACTCACGCGAGATGCCCTGGAAATCACCCTCACCGAAGAGAATGCCACGGACTAGCTCATGGCGAACCTCGCTCTCCTCCCCGAGGAGTTGTTCTGCCGCGGCAAGGATTATCGGAATTTCTGAATCATCGATGCCAAGTGATGATGCCCTAGGATGTCGGACAGAAAGAGACAAATGCAGTCGAATGAAGTGCAGGAGCCGAGAGATTCTATCGAACGCTTGACTCTGGCATATAGATCACAACCAAAGCACACGTCATCAAGCGTAGAACAAACCTCTGCCTCAGCAATGGCCACAACAAGACGCTCTGCTTCTAATTTACCCCTCTCAGCCGCATCTCGAGCTTCTGTAGCGACTCGGTCGGCCTCAAGACTCTGAAGATAGCAGAATCAGAACGGAAAGTACTAAAATTCGCGATCCACAGACCTCCACAGCCTTCTTGACTTCTTCCAACTCTTTTACTATCGCTTCCAGAGATGGAAGGCTCTTCAGCGTTCTTCTTTGATCATCATTCAGTTTTTCATCTTCCAGTGTAGCATAGCTTTGTATTCTAGCCTATAGAGCGGATGTGCGTCAGCGGCAGTACCATATTTATAGGCAGGTGACAAAGAAAAGACGCACGATCTTTTTGTTAGTGCTTTTAATTCGCTTTTGAATAAGATCTACGATGGGGCTAGGCTTCGCTTCGTCATGGGCAGATTGACCGGACAGGCCATTGGTGCCGTGAGGGTCCACAGGAAAGCTATCGACAATAGGACTGCCTTTGACATCGGATGCGCCCTGAGTCTTTTCCATCGGGGTAATAGAGTCGGGAATGGCAACAGAGGATAATGCTGGAGAGTCCTCAGATCTAGAGCCTTTACCGGTTTTGCGCTTCTTTTTGGCAGATTTTGAAGCAGGGACAGGTGGAGGAGCACCAGGAACATAGCGTTGCGCAGGTGTTTCGGACATGGGGATAATCTGAGCGAGTTGTGTCACCTTTTGTAGGGTATGGGTACTTGAGTGAGCTGGTAGAGCGTCAAATTAACCTCGACAGTACTCGACGCCTCAGCAAAAAAACCTTCTCACGGCCGCTGTACCCCCGAGGAGCATTCACTCAACGATGCCGCACCACCCTGTCTCTGGTATCTTGTCGATTATACCCCCCGCTCGCTATTAAGGCCCTCAGTTGGTTTACAATTCGCGTCTGGGCCAGTGACGTAACGGACAGGCCCGACCACCACGGATTGGGAGGCTGACGACTAGACTGCTGCCTAACAGTTTCAACCCCCTCGACGCCCAACCCCCAACATGTCTCAGTTCAGTTCTTTTTCGACTACATGGATTCTTTACAGTCTCCAGAACATCATTCGACAAATTCAGGAAGCTTGGCTAGCCCACTCAGCTCGAATGGACATCACGGCGGTTCCCCACAGCTGAAGGACGTCTCTTCTGCTTCTGAAATCCGGATTACGCGACCTGGGACTCCTCCTCATACGGCAATATTCAGTTCGGGCATGGAGCGTCATCCGAGCCTCAGTTTCGAAGACGGAAATGTTGCTATTCTGGCGGGGAAATCGTACTTTCTCGTTCACCGTGGCTTTCTCTCTCGCCAATCCGAGTACCTTGCGCAACAGACCAAAGACATCCATGCTTTCCCGACTATGACACTTGAGGGTCGTCCAGTCTTGCATCTACCCGACTCTCCCGATGACATTTCCCTGTTACTCCATTCGATGTACGACGGCTTGTAAGTTCGCGCACTACGATATTTTTGAGTTTTGGTGAACTTATAGCATCTTGAGGTCTTCATTAATGGCACTCCAGGGCAATTTGCGCATCGCCTCTATTTTGCTGCGTCTTTCGGCGAAGTATGCGATGGTGCATTTATTCAGCGACACTTTGACTATCCTGTACAAGGCCTGGCCAACAACGTTGACCCAGTGGACCAGACGAGAGCGCCAACTACCCAGAGTCAATACCGAAGCGGCCAAGGCAATCTCCCTGCCTCATCCCATGTGATTACTTTACCCTCCTCGGCCGATTAAACTCCAACTCGTTTTACAGTGCTATCGTAAACCTGGCACGAGAGGTAGACGCTATCGAGCTAATTCCAGCAGCTTTTTACGATCTCTGCCGTCTTCTTCCGAGCGTGGTAGTAGCAGGCTACGCCGATCCGTTCGACATAACATGCCATCATCTCACATCAAGTGATCTCGTCCTTCTTCTCCAAGGTCGTGAAGCGGCTTCACGCTTCTTCTCCACGTTCGTTGTGAACGAGCTAGAGAACCGAAGAGCCTCCGAGGCATGCTTCAATCGACGCCAACAGGACCCTGCACGGCGCCGCTTGTGCACATGGGCATTCCAGTTAATTACATTCGAGCTTTTGCAAGATGTCAATGGTCTTGTTACGGGACGCACCGCTGACCCCTTGTTCGCCATGCAAGAGGTCCTCAACTTACAAGCAGACCCCGGCACACCAGAATCGAGAAACATGTTCCGCGCTTGTGATTCCTGTAGGCAGGAGTTGGTTGTGTCGGTACACGCTGCAAGGAACAAGTTCTGGGATAGCTTGCCTGAGTGGTTTGGTGTTGAGGTTACACACTGGGGGTAGCTTGTTTTTGGGCTCGTTTGGGCCTTCGTCTGGTGTGCTTTCAGTTACCATAGTAATTTAATTCGAGTCGTCGTTTACAATAAGCCACGTGATTGAGATTGATGCGGAGACTGTCCGAGTCTGCCACTGGCAGTGTCTGCCGCAATAATATTGATGAACCTGACTATCCCTCCTCTCGCACTCATCAATGACGACCTCAGTCAGCATGCAGATGACCTCCCACAGGTCTTACCGCATTTTTTTATACCGCGCTTACAGGAAAAGCCACAGGATCCAATCATGGACGCTCTTCGGATCGAGCGGGAATCTGAAGCATCCCGGCCTGAGCTTCCTCCCGGGCTAGTGAATATTGCGGAGGTGAAAGTGCAAGAACGCTCTCAGGATTCTCCGGAGGAAGGAGGCACATTTTGGGAACGCGCTGTTAAGAGGGGGGTTCGGGTTCAGGTGTGTTATATCCGTTGATGACAAGTTGTCGGTTAATCCGAACAAAGCGGTCAGAATCAAATCAGATCATGGGATTCACTACGACCGTCATTCTCTCGAATCACTTCGCCTGGACCTTTTTTATCCGAACAGTCAGGTAGCACATTTGCGGCGGCTCGCTACCAGTATGTAGCGACAGACGTATCTGGGTGTACTCGCTTACCTCGTTCGCCAAAGCATTAATCCCCAGTTTCAAGATCCAGCATGGAACGTTTCACACGTCAGCATGAAGGAACTTTTCGTTTCTATTCAGAACATTCTCGTCGGGAACTCCTCGTCCCTGTACCAGTGGGAAATGCTCTCGGAGACTTTTGTTCTTCCCCCTACTGCAGAGGGGAAAAAAGAGTTTATCGTAGTGGATGGGAAGGATGATTCTCTCATGCGGAGGTATTCCTGGCTAAACCACTTTCGGGCCCCCCTTCTCACTGTGCTCTTAGCTACACAGGACGCTTCTTGGTAATAGGTAGTCTATTGCGCCGACTAGACATTTTTGTGAATGACTTGCGTCGCCGGTATGTCACTATTGAAAATGTATGAATAATCTAACTTCTCCGGTTCTCAGCTCCAAGACAGAAGGCCGATCACTCTATAGTTTTGCGCACGCTCTGACAACGTGCATTGAGGACATTCGGCTGCAGCTGTCGAAGTTCCCTGAATATACTGCCGCGCGGATACCCCTCAACACATCAGCCCTGTTTCTGAACCATGAGGAATTCGAAGACGTGTTGGAGGCCATTGCTTCGCTATGCGGAAGAGTGAGTCTACTCACCCTTTATTTGTACGGGAAAGGTTGATCTTTGTTACTCCCCAGTCACTCGACCTGGCACCATTGGAGTACCCTCCTTTCTCATCGCAACATGAGGTGCTTTTGTCTAGAATTTATACCCACGTACAGAACCATTTCGAAAAAGGGTCGGCACATCTAGTTCGAGCGATGCTGGCGTACATCTTCACCGTTACTTCCGGAGACTACTTACAGTCCCTTAGCCGATCAATTGGATATCACGGAGAACACACAACCAGTCGATCCAAGACAGCCATCATCTTATCAGGGCTAGACCTCGGTGAGGAGGGTGATCAGGAAGATGGTGATTCGGTCTCAAACGATGATGTCGAGGAATTCCCAAATTTTGTGTCCTTGGTCGCCACAGAGATTCTCATTAGAGCGAGGAAATCCTTGAAGTTCCTACGCACAGCACAACCAGATCACCCTGTCTTGCAGCACCCAGCCTCTCGCCGAAGAGTCTCATGGATTTGGACAAATGAAGAAGTCACCATGGCCTGGGACAGCAAAAATCCGGTCAAGTTATCGGATGCTGCCGCAGAGAGTGAGCTAGATTCGGTGGCCAACTCGGATACAAGTCTAGATAGCGGCGTTTTAGGGCAGTTTAAGGTCTTCGACCTTGAACCGGGCACCCATCTTGCTCCTTCTGCACGAGGAGTCGAGTCGACACTAGAGTCCTTCCTAGCCAACTTCCCCTCATACCTCCCCGCCTTGACCCCGACCTTATCGCACCTCTCCGACCTTGTACTATCACCCCTTCTTGCTCACGGCACCGCCATCTCCGGTGCACTGATATCTCTGCTACTCTCACCGGAATCACACCTCCATATACATTCCCATCTTACCCTCCTACGATCTTACTTCTTTCTCACTCTACCCGCTTTCACCATGCGCCTGCAAGCAGCTCTGTTCTCGGACTCAGACGACTGGAATTTCGAGGGTAGCACCATGCGCGCAATGGCAAAATCTACACAAAACAAGAGGAGCGCGGTCCCTGGAGGATCCCAAGCTCAGTGGGCGGTCGGCTTGGGTCTTGGTCTTGCGGAAAGAGACTCCTGGCCTCCTGGCGGTTCTGACTTGAGCTATTACCTTCGGACCGTGATTGTGGACTCACTGGAGTCACTTGTCAAGTTGACAGATGGTCAATTTCTCGAATCTTCTGAGGGTAGACGTCGAATATTCGCGGAGGCTGAGTACAGGCTTGGTTTTGCTATTCGCGACCTTCCAGCCGGTTCCGGCCGTGAGCGATGGCTCAATCCCTCTTGTGAGTATCCTACTCTCGTTCTGGGCGTATCGTGGACGCTAATACATCCAATCTAGCCATAGAGTGTGTTTTTATGATTGCCGTTTTCAGAGACCGGAACTGACGTATTCCTCAGGGCTCTGGATTTCCTCCTCATAGATTACAAGCCTCCACCCCCACTCGATGTCGTGATAACACCTGAAGTACTTTCGAAATATCAACGCATTTTCTCCTTCATCCTACGTCTTGTCCGAGGTAAGAGCCAGTTAACTCAAGCCGTTCGTGATACCTGTCCAACCCATTGATAGTACAAAACGCGCTTGCCGCGTTGTTCCGCATGTCTCGCGAATCGCCTCTCTTTCCCACCCTTACTTCCGCTAACAACACCCTACTACGGTTCCGCTTCTCGGCACAATCGGTCATCTCTGCGATCGCGTCTCACGTTCCTGACGTAGCAGTGCGTGGCAACGTAGACCCATTTTTAGCTCGCCTCAGCACTCCAGGCACGTTCACGGATGTATTTGAGCTGGCAGATGCACATTCGGACATGATAGACGATGTATTGAGCGCATGTTTGCTACGGTCAAGTCAACGGACGGCAGGGGATGCCCTACGAGGTTGTTTGGAACTCGCACTCGATTTGTGCATCCTTGCTGGGGACAGGAGACGCGGGCGGATCGAGGAATATGCCGCGATGCCCCGGCTTGAGAAGCTCCACGCGTCTTTCGTGGAGAAGATGAACACGTTGGTAAGTTTTAGATTGATGTATTATTGGTGAAATGCGTAACATCTTGGTTCACAGGTAAGAGCAGTGCGCGAGCACGTCGAGAAAGGGTCGACATCTTCTCACATGTCGCTGGAGTATTTGCAATTGGCCGCAGGGGGATCAGGGAGACCGATGGCGACGGGTAGCTCGGGAAGTCTGCACCATCTTCTCGTTAAACTCGACATCGGCCTAGACGGACGGACGTCTTCATTTATACCTGGTATTACGAAACGAGGATGACAAGTATGTATCATTTGGGGGTCCGAGAGACATCTATGTAGTGAGCGACACAACGATAGAACAATAGCTTGTGGACACGAGACAAGGTGGGACATGTGTACGGTACTACTGGTAACTGAAGCATCGAGTGATAGTGTGCGTTAAACTAATTTTGTACAATGCGAATGCAGGCGTGATAAATCGAGTGCATAGTTTGGGGTGGATCCCGGGTGAACATGAGGATGGGGGGCATGTAGCACGACTTGAGAGAATAAAGAAATTGAGCAGATATTGGAGCAAGTGAGCCGAGACGGAAAATAGAAAAAGTGGTGCATAAAAGAACCCAGTTGTGCTTTCCTTTTGATTGATTCAAGAAAAGGAGAATGAATTGTTCAATCTTCGTTCGCATCGTCAAAGCCAAGGTCGGCCGGGTTAGCGTTGGGCTCCTTGCTGCGAACTTCCTTGCGGATCCGGGAGAGCTCGCGCTTCCAGATTCCCTCAACTTCCTCTTCGCAAATGTCCTTCGTTTCCGCGCCGATACCGAGCCCACGGAGGACTTCATCTTGCCTGACACCTTGCGAAAGGGCCACACTGTGATTTTTCTGCGTGAGAGTAGGACTTTTGGTACCCCGACTAGAAAACGAAGATGTCCGTGCCATCTTGCGACCGGTAGATGGTGTAGACAGCGAGATGAGGCCAATGGTTTCCAATACGCCCGCGAGATCGCCAAACTCGCTACGCGACACTGGTGTGAACGTGTCAGACTCGTGACGCGTGAGGATTGCACCGTAGAACGCGTGTAATTGGGACACGTCGATGCCTGCTTGTGTTGCAGGCAGAGGAGTTGGCGATGAATGCGAACGTTTGACTGGCGACCGTAGGGGACATCTTTGAATGGGCGAGAGAAGAGGGAGCGAAGCCTCAGTACGATGGCAAGCTAGGATGAGTGCTAGCAAAGCGAGCCTCGCGTGCAGGCCAAGATTTCGAACCTTGGTGACGGTCTCGCTGTTGGTCGGACACTTGGTTGGTGTGGGATGAACTGCAGGTGCAACCTTGGACGCTGGAGCATATGCCTTAAGGGCAGCGAGGATATGAGCAGGAGTCACGGGGGGCGTATCCTTGTCACTGGATGGCGGCTGCGTAACCGCGAGGTCGATCGCACCACGTAGAACCTCAAACAGGGAGCGCACATCTCCCGTTTGCGCAGCAATTTTTCTAGAAAGAAGAGTGAGGGTCGACACGGGAAGGAATTGTTGAACGATCGTCTCGGAGGTCGGGCTTTCGAGAGCACTAAGCGGATTGAGGCGCGATTGTAGGATGGAAAGAAGTTGCTGTGGATCATAAGGCTGAAAATGGAGCGTGGAAACCCCAGTTACACTATCAAGAGAGAGGGGAGAGATGGAGGAAGTAAGCGTGTGGGTGTTTGCAATACCAATAATCCGTAGGGCTGCGGAATGTTTCCGTGCGAGCGCAAAGAGTGACGCGAGCATTTGTGATGAAGCTGCCACATGATCGATTTCATCTAGAACAAGAATACTGCCAGGAACATGTTAGCCGAGCTCAAACGACACATTGCCGAAACTGACCATTTGGAAGTTCTATTGGAAAGCAAATTTTCCACAACCCCGCAACTGCGAGTCTTGGTTCTTCGTTTGTCCGAGAATCCCAGTTCCTCAGCTAGTCGGTCCCACACGGCCTCGAGACCATTAAGTGCCATGCAATTGACAGATACCAGAGTGATATTATTCGTAAGGAGTTCAGCCTCGGAGGTCGCCAATATTGAATTTACCAGGGCAGTCTTTCCGCATCCAGGGGAACCGGAAATATACAAGACAGGTTTCTTCACCTCGGAAACAGGGTCGGACTTGACGAACTCGGTAATGAAGTTTCGGATGAATTGCCGCTCGGGTATACGACCAGCAAACTCGGTGAAGCTATCACAAGTTGCACGAAGGAGTGCACGAGTCCGAATATGTAGAGGTGATAAGGTACAAGGTGTTAGAGGAGGTGTCTGTAACCCCAAGGATGACACCGACAATGTCGGTCTATCTGGTGATGCAAGGTTCGACATCGATGCATGACGACGAACTAATTTAAGTTGCTAAGGTTAGCAAATATATACCAAAAGTAATAGAAGTTGCATACGCATTCTGGTCCGTGTTGGGGTGATGAACTCTGTACTAGACCGCCTAAGAGTCCGAGAAGACTCGTCAAAACAGTCAATACGCAATGGCGGTATATTCTCTTTGTTTCCATTACGGTCAGCGGGTGCAAAGGATGTACGAGGACGTTTAGCACATGGGCTCGAGTCGACGGTAGATGCATCGCCATCACCGTCAAGGAGGTCATGGGAAAGAGACTTGTTACTTGCTGGGGATGGGGTAGGGTCAACCTGTGACCGATGGGAACGTTTGCCTAGGACTGAAGCTCTTGTAGAGCGACGCTGGATGGCAGAAGAGGACATCTGTGGACAGAGTGAGCCTGTGAAGAGAACATAACGCCCAAATCCGCGCATTTTACATCCGGGACACATTCAAACTCAGACAGCCGCACGACAGCCGCACGTTAATCAATTAATCAAGTCGCGTCGCCATCGTGTCGCGTCGCGCCAATCACGTGCATCGACCGCGTCGCGATGTATCGCCTAATCTTGCTTACCGGTGCTTTATTATTGTACAAATTTATTTATTCCGTACAAAACTAGTGTAACTACAACTGTGACCAGATTTACCGGTCATCCTCAGAACATAGAGCCGATGTCACTGCAAGGCATAGTCTGTCAAAGGGGGCGATTGCTGCTCCATCATCGTTTGACTGTAGCCAGGCCCAGGTTCGAGAGATAAGGCGAAGATATGTTCCCAGATACTGTCCGCCAAGTACTTTACTAGCGGGTGGGGCTCATGTGGGTTGCGCGGCAAGCTAGACAAGACTTCTATCTCCGCCTTCCGCCGCATGAACAGCATATGCACCAACTCTCTCTTCCAACGCGTAGGAAGCTCCCGTCGCAGCATCGAGCGTGCCTGAATACAGTATGTCGTCTCCACCTGCGATAATCTTTAATTAAAACGAACCTTTCTCTCATCTGCACCTGAGATTGGTATTAATGTGTCTTTATCGATGCCGAACCTTGTTATGGTGAGCACATGTCTGAAAATGTGCAAGGCTGAAGGACTCACGATGCCAGTTCGCTGGCCCAGATGCCGATGCATTCGACGCGCGAGGTCGCTAGTTTATGTGCTTCATGGCGAAGTCCCACACTTCCAAATCTATAGACAGACACGATGTCTAGGCCGTGCGCATCTCCGTCTACAAGCGCGACGATCGGAACCCTACTTAGAATGTAACTTTGAACGGTTCGGTGACGTAATAAGGCATACGTCGCAGGAAGGCGTTCTGAGAGCATTTTGACGATTTGTCGCGTGGCGATGTCAGGATAACCTTTGCCCTGCACGCCAAGGATGAGGAGAGAGGACCAGATAAAGAATGGACTATACGGTTATCATGATTCCGGCACCTATTCGCCAGAACGGGTGTTGAACGAAGCTTAGTTGACGGAGCGTTTGAAATACAGCCTAGTCACAAAAGATCGCTTTTAATATTGGCACAAAGGCGCATAGATTATGTGCCTCTTACCTCTTTCTCAATGATGAGTACCCACTTGACGTTCTTTGAAATGTCAAGGGATAATATATCCTCCATGACAGGAATAAGAGTTCCCTATTCGTGACGGTGGGGATGATAATATGATGTGGGTGGGTGGAGGGTGAAGATCCTTACTTCTGACTCCATAATATGAATAACATTGCCACTAGTAGTGTGGATGGACAATCCAGTGCCGCAAATTAGGCCCTTCGGCGACGCACGCTTCGAACGAGATATGTAAATAAATTTGAGTGCATATAAAAGACGGGTTTGTTTACAATGTTCAAGTCCGCCCTTCTCATGTCGATAGTTGCCGCAAGATCGTCGACAAGCTATGCTTGTCTCATAAGTGAGCCAAGGTTGAAGGTAAAGTGACAAACTTTGTCCACGACGCTTTGTTTCTTAAATAGAGGGACGTCCTTGTAAAAGGTGTCTCTGCAGAAAGAACTTGGTATTATGTTTAAAACTGACTCGCATATTGGTACCTCTTTGTCGTCGGGAGATCGTCCAATATGGCCTCGTGAGCCAGATCTGCGACACGGAAGAATTGGGCTGAATCATCAGTCCGTTGTCAGAGAGGAGCTTTTGCGGTCTCTACCAAAGGGTACGATGCTTGCACCCATTCCCCTCGGGAAATAATGTGTGCGGGTACCGAAAGACCTGCGGGTCACAAGGTAACAGATATGGGTGAATAAGACAAATGATCCACAAGCATACCCATCATCAGACAGCTTCGTTCGATCGGTCAATCTGAGCTCAAGCCTCTTTGCAGTTTTCAGTTTTTGGCGTAAGATCTCAACGCCTTCTTCTGCGGACGGAAGGGCGGCAGAGAGCTGTTCTAGAAGATCCAGGACCATTGCCTCAATGCGCTGAACGGATGGGCGCCTTCTAGTCAGTCAGTAGATGTATGCGTCAAAAAAAGTTCATGCACCCAGCAGGCGTAGTAGCTTGTCCGTTGGCGGGTGCATGGGGTATGATGTCCTCGCCAACCGCCTCGCTGATGCGAATTTGTGTTGTTTCCATTGATGAACCTTCGCCTTCTCCATAAAGTCGAGAAACACTATCTGTATCAGAGTTATCCATGTCTAGAACATCGTCATGCCATTCATCGTTTTTGATTGCGTGCTCAGGTTTATCTTCTGATCCATTTGGCGCGCTTAAGTGGGACCCTCCAGAGGGAGACTCAAAGTTGAAGTCGTCCGAGTCGGTAAACAGATCCGAGAAAAGGTCGAAGCCAGACATTTGGAGGTTAAGGAGAAGAAGGATCTGTTGGAGGACGAGGGTAGACAAGGGTTGAGTCCAGGGGGGGAAGACATTGGGAGAAAAGGGTACTGTACATATGTAGGCACATGTATGCGTCCATTCATGTGATCGTGCAAGGAAAATGCTCGAAAGAGCAATGTAATTCCTACATTAGGACGCGTTGGGCCACCTGTTAGCACAGCGTGTGGCTACACAACTTCCAACAGCCAACAGAATCTGATCGTTCGTTCGTTCGTTCGTTCGTTATGGTATGACTCGTCGTGGGGGTGACAAAATAAATTGGTTGTATGATACGTGTCATGTGACAAGATGAGCCCACGTTGTGTAGAACGCGCTAATTGAATCAGGCGCGACGCGATTGTTTGGCCCTTGTTTGTCACGAGCAGGGCAGAGTTCAGTGACGGGTCGGGTGGGCACGTCGCACGCCTGCTCACTCAACGCATCGCCGACTCGTTTCTTGATCATCCTTCTTGTCCTTCTTGTCCACACTCATATCTATTCTCGCTTCTTGATACGCACAAGCCACGGCCATGGCTACGCTCACTCGTCGTCCTCTCGAAGGAAAACGTTCCCTCCCACAATTGATGTCTACAGGCTCTCCCCTTTCTCGTTTGTCAACGCGGTCCCTTTCATCCACTGCAAAGCGCCCTCGCTCCCCCGATGCTTTTCTTGACTCTCAGCAATCGCTCAACGCAAAGCGGCCCAAACCGGTTTCTCCATCCCCTTCTATCGTCCCAGCCCCGCAGGAGGAAGAGTCAAAACTCAAGGAGAGAAAACGCGCTGAACGTGAAGCACAGAAGGAGGAATTTCGAGTCAAGTACACGCGTGCTTTCCCAAAGTTCTCCTTCTACCTTCATTGGGACGTGTCCGAGGGAGATCCGGACGCGAGGGAGAGACTGCGGGCAAGGGTCAACCATATGGATGCTGTGCGCCTCTGTTTTTTCCTTCTTATACATTAGATACTGAAGCTGTGTCGTCCACGACAGCGGGTTGAAGACTTCTATTCCAAGGACAACATCACACACTTTATCACAAACCTCCCTATACCGCAAGATGACATTATTTCAAGCAACAACAAAGAGAATATGTCCGCCTCGACGTCTCGGACACCCAACATATTAAAGAGTCCTATTAAACTCAAGGGTCGGTGCGTCCGGTTCCTTGTGTGACGAAAGTCCATGCTGCCATATGAACTTTTTGTTACCAGCCACATTGAAGACCTACCTGCTGCCAATGACGACCGATTATTGCTCAAGGCCATCGAATGGAAGATGAAGATATGGACCGTTGCAAAGCTCGAAGGTGTCTTGGACCGATGCCAGGCTCCCGTGAACCCGGAGCTCTCGAGAACGGGCACTACGGCTACCGCGCCGCAGACTCTGTCTCGTCTCCTTCAGTCAGAACGCTTGCACGGGACCACCGAGCGGGATCCCAATGAAAAACGCCTTGGTTTCCACTACTTCTCCAAAAACTCCTACTTCATCCTTGTGGAGGACCTAAATGACGAGGTTGCAACCATTCATGCATCGGAATATCCTACCAAGAAGGGGCGGGACGGCAAAGAATATGGTGATTGGCCCGTGTTGTACTGTCACCCACGGTCTCGTGGGCCATTCATCGAATTTGATGGAAACGAGGCCCGGCGAGCGGAGCGTGCTGAACGACAAGAAAGGGCGCGTGAACGGGAGCGTCTACATCGAATGACGAAGCTGCATGAGCAAGAGGTGCAGAGGAAAATATGCGCCGATCGCTTACAGGCGAAAAGGGCGGGAGATCTGCGGCGCTCGGTTTCTATGGTCAACTTGCACCGACGAATGTCGATGGGTGGTGACGGTCGGCCAACCCCGGAGGCCATTGATCTTGATGTAGAGACGGGGGATATGAATGAGTCTGCTAACGCCTCAGGCTACCTGGCATCAGGATATATGGCTGCGTCGGGAAATAGTATAACGATCACATCCACCGCAGGGACTACATCCACATCCGGTCCTTCGACTCGTGGTGCCATGCAAATGCCCCTTGCGTTGCGCGAACGGTTGCAACAGCAAATTGTGACTTCGCGCAAGGTTGGTTTATTCAATAACACAGGGCAGAGGGAGAACGAAAGGGGCGACATGGGCCCACCCTCTTCGATCCCTGAACGAAAATTGCTACGAAAAAGCAAAAGCACAAATACGATGAAATTGCCCAAGCGAGAAGAGACGTCCAAGCCAGGTTATTGCGAATGTTGTCGCATGAAGTTCGAGGACTTCCAAAAGGTGCGTATTGTGACACATTTGACGAAAAAGCTGCGACGATGCCTCGTCCTGAT
>Ga0137358_10000482_pt1 | contig 18370 bp, 14 predicted proteins | sample Mad1_20_16metaG_FD_105551 | JGI IMG/M metagenome (GOLD analysis project Ga0137358, IMG submission 105551) | Vadose zone soil microbial communities from Angelo Coast Range Reserve, California, USA - Mad1_20_16 metaG | ecosystem: Environmental > Terrestrial > Soil > Vadose zone | place: USA... | reverse complement strand
GCCATCAGGGACGATGAAAAGAAGTTGATTCAAACCAACCTTGAATCCGCCGAACAACTCCTGCATTTGTTCGAAACCGACACCGATCAGCCGGAGGAGGCTTCCGCTCGAACCGGCACCTGAAGAGGGGCCGGCTCACGCGGTTCACGCGGATTAGTGAGGATTCAACAGCACCGTGGTGTCGAAGCTCTCGAAACCGGTGAGCACGCGGCGGTAGGCAGTTTGCATGATGCGTTGCGAATTCTCGTCGGCGCGCGTTCCCAGCAGCATGCGGATCATGACGTCGTCCTGGGGCCGCGCAGCGTCTTCACTCAAGAGTTGATAGCTGAAGCGAGCCAACCGCTGGTTGATTTCGTTGGCGAATCTCAAGCGGCTGAGATCGTGGCCGTCGCCGGCACCCACCTTCGCCTCCTCCGCGACCTCGATCATCAGACGCACGATGAAACGGGCCTTGTCGATGAGCCCTAGGTCGCTGAAAAACTCAATTTCCGATTGAATGTTCATCCGGCTGGGAAGAAATCGATGGGTTTGGTGGCGGTCAGCGTCGCCACGTCCTTGGCTTCGAACTTGAACAGGCGAATGCGCGCCAGCAATTTGGACTCGAATTCCGGGTCCTTGAGTTCGCTCGATATGATGCGTGCGGTCGTAATGTCGCCGGACGGCGCAATGGTGATTTCGAGGACGACCTTGCCTTGCAGCGCCGGGCTGTCGCGCAACGCGCGCGCGTACATGGCATCGATGGCGCCCTTGTTCCTGGTGAACACCAGCGCGATCTCCTCCGAACCCCGGGAGGCCTTGCCGCTCCCTCCCGCGCGCGTCCCGGGGCCGCCCGACGCCAGCGTGGGATCTTTGACCTGGGCGGTACGAATGCCGTTCAGTGAACCGGAACCCGACGCGAGCCCGCTGCTGGTCGGCGCGCTGATGCCGCCGCTGGTGCCGGCGGCCTTCGATTGGATGAGCGACCGCTGGACGCTCACGTCGCCAGGGTCCGTCGTTTTCGGCTGATTCTTGGCGAACTTATCGACGTCCAGGTCGCGCAACTGTGCCAGTGCGTCGAAGACGGCGGCGCTTTTTGACGCCTTGACGCGCGGATCGACCGGCACCTGCGGCTTCGGGGTCACCGGAGCCTTCTCCAGCGGCTTCTCGGGCTTGGGCGGCGGTGGTGGTGGCGGTGGTGGTGGCGGCTCCATCACCAATTGCACGACGCGCTCGGGCAGGGATTCGGTGTTTTGAACAACCCTGCGGTGGGGCAGGAACCATATGAGCACCGCGATGATGGCGAGCGCGATGACGAGGTTGCGCAGGATGACGCGGAAGCGCCGCTCCATCTCCTCGGAGGGCGACCACGGCAGCTCATACCGGCGGTAATACGGGGGGAGTCCCGTCGGAGTCCGTTGGGTTGGATTCATCGCCGACATCAGGTGGCCACTCGTTCGCGTTCGACCACGGCAAAGGAAACCTTGCCGTACTCCGCATCGCTGCAGGTCACCATGATCCTCTTCAACACACTGTACGGGGTGCTCTTGTCACCCATGATGGTGACTTCGCGCTTTGCAATTTCGGTCCTTTGAGCGCCGCCCAGGGCGAGCTCGTTCTGCGCCACCAAGGCCGCCTTGAGCGGCTCGAATACATTGCCGGAATTCGCGACGATCTCGGCGATGGAGCCGACCAGCTTTCCGTCCACGTACACCGAGTCCGTGGTCACCATCACCACGATCGCCGCGTTCGGTTTGCGCTCGGACAGCGACTGGGGAATCGAGATGTTCTTGGTGTTCGGAAGGATGTCCACCTCGGCCGTATGGGCCAGCAGGAACACCACCAGGATGGTCATCATGTCGATGAACGGGACCAACGCGAAGTGGCTCGCTCCCCGGTGGCGTTTGCGGCGTTTCAGACGATTGGAGCTCACGTGGGCGCGTCCCCGAGCGAGATGTCCGGAAATAGTTCCGCTTTGGAGAACGGCGCGACCGGCAGCTGATAGATCCGCACCGTGTCCATGACCTGAATCAAGGTGTCGTAGGGAGTCGCGGGACTCGACAAAACCGTGGCATCCGTCATGTCCGGGTACTCCGATTTCACCCGCCGGATGAATTCCGACAGCCCAGCGAGGTCGAGGCCGGTCGCGGTGTTGGGCAGTTCCTTGAGCGGACCCGAATTGCGATCGTTCACGACGAGGTCGTCGGATCGAATGATGACTTCGAGCTTGAGCCCCTGCGGCAGGTCAGGTACCGCCATGCTGCTGGCGGGCAGGTTCAACTGCAGGATGTTCGTCTTGGAAAACACGGCCGTGAAAATCAAGAAAAACACCAGGATGACCATCATGTCGATCATCGGCACGATATTCAGATCGTCGCGCCCCGTGTGGTAGCGGGCGTGATTGCGTCGGACTAGGCGCTGGGACTTGGACTTCATTTAAGTTCGTTCTATGTTGAGCGATCCCAAAGGGTCTTTAAATGGTGCCGCGGGCAGCCGCGGTGGGCGCCCGGGCGGCGGGTGCCGTGGTTTGCGGCGCCGCAGCCGGCTCATGCTGCCGCTCGGTGATCGAATTTAAGAATTTCACCGATGCGATCTCCAAGCTGTCGATCAGCGACGTGGTCTTCGACTCGAGAAACATATGCGACAGCAACAGGGTGATCGCCACGCCCAACCCGGACGCAGTGTTGTTCATCGCCACTGAAATGGCAGCCGCGAGCAGACTCGCCTTCTCGGCCGGATTCGCCGTCGCCACCGCGCTGAAGGCGCTGATCAGGCCGATGATGGTGCCGAGCAAACCGATGAGCAGGCCCACGTTGGCGAGCGACGACAGATAATGCGTGCGCTTCTCGATGCGCGGAATCACCTCGAGCAGGCTCTCGTCCATCGCCTTCTCGATGTCGTCGCGGCGGCGGGCGCTTGCCACGCGGGCGACGCCATAATTCAGAATGGTGGCGATCGACGCTTTCGAATTCTGCGTGAGCGCGACCACCTGCTTGAAGTTGCCCGTGCTCAAGGCCGGCACGAGTTCGTCCCACAGGCCGCGATTGCGGATGGTTTCGCGCGTCAGGTAGACGTAGCGCTCGATGGCGATCGATACACCGACCACAAAAATCAAGGCCAGCGGGTAGAGGAAGAAACCGCCGTCCTTGAAGAAATTGATGAAAGAATTGAAGAAATTCATCTGCGCGCTCCTAGAGATACTCATCCGCTTTGTACATGGAATTCAACCAGATTTGACTAAAAGTGAGGTGGACTTACTTCTCACCCTGCTTCGCCGTTCCGCCCGAAGTGCCGTTTTGTGACCGGTCCGCTTTTACTACGTCGAAATAGGCCACTTCACGCTTGAATTCATCACGGTCCACGGGCGCCAAAGCCTCATCCAACAGGCTGTTCATAGGCTTGCCCGACAGGTCGCCGATATCGGAACTCTTCCACGGCACGATGTACATGACCTTGGGCTGTTCACGGTCGCCGGTCACGGTTGTCGTATTGAGTTCCAGCCGATCCACGACCCCCGGCCCCTTCTGGCCGGCCTTGGGCGCGCGCGCGACGGGCTGGGTGCCTGCGGCCGGCTTGCCGGCGGCCGGCGTACCTTGAGCGGAGGGCGCGCGGGACGTGCCGGAAGTGCCGCCGGGCGCCGTCGGCTCCGTGTTGGCTCGCGGTTCGCCGGCATCGATTTGTGCCGACGATTTGGATGGGGACAATACCTGCGTGCCGGGCGCCTGGGCCGCCGGGCCGGTTGCCGGTGCGGACTGCGATGCACCCGAAGAGGGCGTGGCGGGAGGTGTTTCTTGCGCTGCAGCGAGACCGCCGACGGCAATCCCGGCGGTTGCGAACCAGAACAAGATCCAACTCAGGGGCCTGAAGGCCGTATTCATGCGGGCTCCTTTTTGCCGGCCGAAGGCGCGGCTCCGACGCGCTTGCGCAATTCCACCACCCACCCGGCAACCTGTTTGTTCTCGCCGGCGAGCTGAATGTAGTGCTCGAATTGGTCGAGCGCCTTCTGCGGCTCCGCAAGATATAGATCGTAGAGCACGCCCAAGTTCAGATACGCGGGGGCGTAATTGGGTTCTGCGGCTATCGTACGCTGGTACGCCGCTTCAGCTTCGGTGAATTTTCCCAATTTGCGCTCGACGATTCCAAGTTCGTTGCCGGCAATGGCGTTCGAGGGATTGCGCTCGAGCACCGCCTTGAAAGCCGCCTCGGCGTCGGACAGGCGCGAAGCCTGGAGGTAGAGCAGCCCCAGATTGAGCTGCGGCCCTGCGAATTCGGGGTAGACCGCGGCCATGTGCTTGAATTCCAGTTCGGCGTCGGTGACCTGTCCGTTCTTCATCAGCTTCAATGCCGCGGCGTACTGCTGCGCCGCCTGCGGCGGCACGGGCGCCGGCACCGGCGCAGAGTTCGCGGGGGTGCCTGCTGCGGCCGAGGCGCTTGGTGCAGGCGTGCTCTCGACATGTGCTTTGGCCGATGCCGGGGGGACAGGAGGGGCAGCCGGAGCAGGACGGGCGTCGCGGGCCGCGGGAGCGGGCGCTGCCGCGGCAGCGCTTGCCGCGGGTGCCGGTGCGGCAGCGCTTGCCGCGGGTGCCGGTGCGGCAGTGCTTGCCGCGGGCGCCGGCGCGGAACCGCTGCTGCTCGGGGCTGCGCTCGGGGCGCCGCCCGGCGCGGCGCTTGGCACGGCGGCATCGGCGTTCACCGTCCCATCGGCACCGCGCTTCACGATATACAGGGCAGGCGCCTGCGAGTCCTCGCGCGGCGTGCTGTGGCAGGCCGCCAGGAGGATCAGCCCACTGAGGCTAACGAATCGATTCGACCAATGGCTCACCGATCTCCACCTTGCCGTAACGGCCTGGATTGAGTTGTGCCAAGGCCGCGAAACTCTTCTGCACCCATTCATCGTAGGTGCCCTCCTTGGTTCGCGCGGCGTTGACTTCATGCAATTTGATCGCCTTTTCCTCGAACGGAAATGCCTGCTCCTCGAGCAACACGTTGTACTGTTCCAACTCGTCCTTGGAAAGATTCTTCGGGCGCTCCGAACTCATCAGGTCCTTGCCCAGCTGACGGTACAGCTCTGCGCTCTCGAACGTCGCTGCTGTGGTGACCTCGGATACTTGGTAGTCGGCCGCTTGAGTGTAAGCTTTGAGCGCCGTCTCCATCGCCTTGCGCTTTTCCGCCAGCGATTTCTTCAACGGCGCAACGAGTTTGATGCGTATGAAGTCTTCACGGGCCGGCGCTGCCAGCGTTAGAGTAGCCTTTGCCGCCAGTGCCCGGCTTCGATCAGTGCGTGCCGCGCCCGCAGAGTGGTCGGCGGCGACGATTTCCTTGAGCCAGTAATCGCGTCCGCTCAGGTCGCCTGCCTTGGCCGCGATCAGGCCCAACGTATTGCGCGCCTCCATGGCCGGATTCAGCGGCTGCGGGAAGTGCTTGACGAAGGACTCCAACATCGATTTCGACTTGGCCGTATTGCCGGCCTTGTCGAACAGGTCCGCCGCCTGCAGCGTGGCCTCGCGCTGCACATCGGGAGATTCGCCCGGCGACTGTGCGATCCGCTCGAATTCCAGCGCCGCCGGCCCGGGATGATTGGACTCCGAATAAGCCACCGCGAGTTTGCGAGTCACGTCCGGCTGCAACGAGTTCTGCGGAAAGTTGCGGCGAAAATCCTCCAGCACGGCGATCGCCCGGTCCCATTGCTTCTGATCGATCAACAACGCCCCTGCATCGAAGTCGGCATTCGCACGCACCTTCGATGTCGGCGCTTCCTTCGAAACCCGGAGGAAGTCCTCGATCGCCCCGGCGCTGTCGCCGGCCTTGTTCTTCTGCTCGCCCTGCTTGTAGATCGACGCCGCGAGCCGCTCGACGATCACCGGCCGCTCCGGGTCGTTGGCGGGCATCAGCGCCTGAGCGCTGTTGTAGCCGGCTTCGGCCTTGTCGAACATACCCTGTTCGAATTCGGAGTTGGCGATCACCGTCCAGCCGATCCGCTGCTTTGCCTGGTCCACCGGCGGCTGGCGCGCCAGCAGGGACTGCGCGGCCGCAATGGCGCGCGGATAATCCTTTGCGGCGTACAGATCGGTGGACGCGCGCGCCAGCACCTGAGCGGTCTCGGGATGGAGCGGGAATGTTTGTGCAAACTTCAGGGAGCTGTCGACGCCGCGCGCATGCATTTTCACTTTGGCGTCGCCGGATAGCGACTCCTCCTGCTTGCCGTAAGCCACGAGCGCCGCATAGCCGGCCGCGCCGGCCTTCTCATGACTGCCGTAGCCGTAGGCCGTGAATTCGTAGGCCTGGGCGGCGTCGAGATACTGCTTGCTCTCGAACAGCGTATCGGCAAGAAGAAAATTCGTCGCGGCCGACTCCGGGTCATCCGGAAACGACGTGATGAAGCCGCGATACCACCGGGCCGCCTCCTGATAGTCGCCCGGGCTCTTGGTACGCTGCGCTTGGGCATGGTAGTACTGCGCGAGATCCTTCAAGTTCGTCTTCAGTTCAACCACGACCGCGGGCTCGTCCTTCGGTAGCCGGTTCTTCCAGTACGGGGTACCGTAACTGTAGTCCTCGACGAATTCTTTCTTGCCCTGCAACACGAGTTGCGGGAAGCCGCCCTTCGAATAGGCTTCGATCGCCTGCATCTGCAGCAACGGTGCCTTTTCGTTGTTGCGGTCCTGTGACACGAAGGCGCGGTATGCATCGGCGGAGTCCGTGTAACGCTCTTTCTCGATGTACAGATCCCCCAATCGCGCATACAGGAGATACGAATAGGGTCTGGGTGCGCGGCGCTTCACGAACTGGTCGATCGTCTTGGGGCCGTCCAGGTAGGAAAACGTGATCGCCATCACGCGAAACGTATCTTCGACCAATTCGCGATTCGGGCGGCTCAAGGTGTCGAGCTCGATCATCTCGGAGGAATTGCGCTTGGACACCAGCTCGGAATCGAGCACGCCGGCGAACGAGTCCAGGCTGTGTTCGTTTTCGCCCTGCTTGAACTGCGACCAGCCATGCTTGTACAGGCTTTGGTTGTAGTATTGGGACGCCGGGCCCATCTTGACCACGGACTCGTACGCGGCCTGTGCTCCGGCATAGGACTTCGACGCGAACAGCAGCTCCCCGCGCCGAAACTGCGCTTCGTCCATGTAATGACTCGCCGGATAAGTGGCCACCAGCTTGTCGAGTGAAGCCAGGGCCTTGTCCGGCTGCGCATTGAGTTCGTACGCCCGCGCCAATTGATAGAGCACCGCATCATTGCGTTCGTACTTCGGATAAGTCTTGAGCAATGCCGAATACAGGTGGATGGCTTCGGTCGCGCGCAAGCCCTCGTTCGTCACCAGTTCCCGCTCGATGCGCTCGGACTCGGAGCTTTCCAAGTTCAAGTCGGCCAACCGGCGCAACGCCTCGGAGCGCAGCGCCGCATCGCCCGCATTCAATTCGAGGAAGCGCCGGTAGCTGTCCATGGTCTTGTTGGTGTCGATGCCTTGCGGCGGATCTTTGCTGATGTCGACCTGCTGGCCCTCCAGGTCCTTGATCGTGGCCGGCTTCTTTGGGGCGTTCTGCGCGCGGATCGGCCGGGGACTCACGGTACCCAGAACCGCCGTGCAGGAAACGAGGAGCAGTATGGCGAGCGCGCGCGTCATGGATTCGCCTTAGGCTTGGCTCTAGGCTGCGTGCTCTTGTCGTAGATGGCCGCCAATTCGTAGCGGGCCTGTATTTGATAGATCTCGATCCGCCGCTTCTGCGCCTGCAGCTCGCGGATTGCGAGCGCTTGGAGATAGCGGTTCTGCCGCTCGGACAACGCCGCCAGGCGCTGCTGCAGCTGATCCATGCGTTCTCCCACCGCGGTCACCCGTCCCGCGAAGGCTCCGGTGTTGCCGGGCATGCCGGCCCTGGCCCGCCTGACCAATACGGCGCGCTTTTCCGTCTCGACCAACGACGCCTCGAGTTCCTTCACCGAACGGCGTTCATTCCACAATCGCGCCTTGAAACTTTGCGCCATGCGCCAGTACATGACGCCCTTCAGCAGACGAAAGCGCTCGCGCAGATCCGCGAGATCGGGGTCGTCCGGATGCGTCGAAAGATAATCCTCGATGTGCTTGAGGCGCGCCCAATTTTGCTGCTCCTCCAGCGATCCCAACGCAGCAATGTCGCCGGATTTCTCGATTTGATTGATCCGCGATTCGAAATCGACGCGTTTTTTCGCCATTGCATCCAGATCGGTGGCCGCCATCACGGCATCCGCCTTCGGCACCCGTTCGTTGTACGCTTGCTGCCGCGTATCCAGCATGTCATTGAATGCCGACAGGTCCTCGCGCCAATCGTCGAGGTTGTGGCTCATGAACCTGAGTTCACGATAGTTCTTCAAGCCTTCCTGGAACTCGTTGCTTGCGAGAAGCTGATACAGGTACCGCGATTCGGGAGCGTCGGGGAGCGTCTTGAGCTGCCAATACCAGGTGAGAGTATCCTTTTTGTCCTCGTTCAACAGCCGATCGAGCAAATTGCCGCTGCGAATCTGTTCGATCGACTCGTCGATCCGCTTCGTCTCGGCATCGAAAGAATCGATGGCGGAGTTGTAATACTCGGCGGCCTGGCCGCCGGCGCCGAGCTGGTTATACGCATAGGGGACCGTGAGATAGGACTCCTGGACCGCGGAGTCCAGCAGATTGCGCGTGCGCAGGTTAAGCCAGGGCACCAGGGCGCGCTTGAATTCCCCGAGCGCCGATTCGGCCCAGCCAACGCCCAGCAGCGCCTTGCTGGAATAAGGGCCGTCCAAGCGCACTCGTTCCAGAATCGGCAGTGCATCGGCGGCGCGCTGCGCCTGCAGAAATGCAAAACCCAATGCCAGGTTCGCCTTGTCCCGGAGCGCGAGCAGCTCTTCGCTCGACGTCTCCATGCGGCCGACCTGATCGAGATGCATTATGGCTTCCGGCAGCCGGCCTCTGCGCACCAGGGCAACCCCGAGATTGAAATCGGCATAGGCGGTCCAGTCCGGCGGCCCGTGCCAGGCGCTCAAGGCGGCAATGGCGTCATCGTAGCGGTCCTGCCGCAGCATGAGTTGCGCGAGGAGCATGTAACGTTCGGCGCTGATGCGCGGTTGTATCTTTTCCGAAACCTGCCTCAAGGCTCGTTCGGATTCCTCCAGGTACCCGCGCTGGTACCAGACCTTGCCGAGATAGAACCAAGCCTTGTTGCGTACCGCCTCGCTGGTATTGGAGTTCAACAGCCGTTCGAATATGTTTCCCGCTTCGACATGTTCACCCAGCGACAGGTACAGGCCGCCGAGCAGCAGTTCCGCCTCTCCCTGCGTGTTCGGCAGACGTTCGAGTTGCCGCGCCGCGAGCAACCGCGTGATCGAATCGAAGAAATCGTCCTGGTAGAAGTAGAACAGCACGTCCCCATAGTGAAGATCCTTGACGTCCTGAGGCGGCAGACCATCGGGATCCGGCTTGACGTTCTTTCCCCAGGCCGCCGCCGACGGCAATGTCAGCAGCAACCCGCTTAGGAGCAGCGGTCGAAGCCTGTAAGTAAAGTGCTGCACTGCTACGCGCGTCTTCAATCCCAGTCTTTGATCTTGAACTCTGGCTGGTGCTTGGCGACCCGATCCGTGATCTTGAGTTCAAGGTACTTGGCACCCACTCCCTTGTCGAAAGTGATGGTGGCCCCGCGTTTGTAATTACGGTCGACCGGACCCTTGCCGGTGAAGAACGCGACCAATTCATGCTTGCCGACTTTGAGATTACCGAGATAGATTTCCTGGACGCCGCCTTTCAACAGCGCGTCGGCCTCGCGGGCGGTATAGAGATAATTCTTGACTTCCTTGTTGTCGATCTTGAGGGCCACCGAATCCAGGGCGAAGAATGCGCCGACGTCCATCGAAACATACACGGCCACCTGGGTATTGGCGGGAAACAGCAGTTCTTCCTGCAGCACGAAGAGATCTTTGTTCAGATCGATCACTTCCTTCTTCATTCCCTGCACTTCCTGATCCAACGTCTTGAACTCGGCAGGCGGAGAGTCCGTCGTGGGGGTGCCGGCGGCTGGCGTACCGGGAGCGGGAGGTTCCTCGGCGGACGCAGGTGCCGCGGCCTTCGGGGCGGCGGCGGCCGGAGTCGGTGGGGGTGCAGCAGGCGGCGGCGGAGCGGCAGCGAAAGCGCATGGCTCCATCGCTGCCCAGGCGAGGGCCAGGATTGTTGAACGCATCACGATCGAAACAACTCGAGACTTGGAATTCATAAGAGACCCATCTTTTATTCGCGCAGCAATTCGCGTATTTCATCCAGGTACGCGAGTTCGTCGCCGGATTTGAATCCGGCGCTCGAATATCGCACCACACCCGAGCGGTCCACCAAAATCGTCATGGGCATCTTTCGCAACAAATAATTGCGGCCGATGTCCGGAGTCGTATCGAACAGAATCGGATATCCGACCTTCATGCCCTCGGCGAACTCGCGCGCCCGCCGCCAGTCCTCGTCGACGGACACGCCGAGAACGACGAGTCCGGCCCGGCTGTACGTGGTATTGATTCGGTCGAGCGCGGGCATCTCCTGACGCGAATCGCCGGCCCAGCGGGCCCAGAAATTGACGAGCACGACCTGACCGCGGAACTCCGACAGCCGCCGATTCTTACCGTCCATGCTGCGCAACGCGAAGTCGGGCGCCGGCTTGCCCACCAGGGTCGGGACCGCCGAAAGCGCAGCCGCCGCCAGCAACGCGCCCATTGCAAACCCGCAAGCCACAAGAGTTTTTCTCATACGAGCGAGTTTGCCCTAGTCCGATCTTATGCAAAATCGCACACTGCAAGCCGCAGTGTCAACGCAACGGAGCCCCGCACGGCCGTAATTCGGTACGTGGCGCACATTCATGAACATTGCCCGCGGCGCCTGTTGCACGACAGCGCATTACAATCGAGGAACGGCGCCCTGTCATTGTGTCCGTAGAATGAGACAGCGGGCCCAAGGCCTCAGGCCCTCTTTTGTGAGCCCGTCGGGATCGACATTGCGGTCCTAAGCGTAGCTCCCCTCATCCGCCGATCTTTCCGTTGACGATGGGCGCATAGGCAATCAAGGCATCCAGCGCGGTCCCCGTCCCCAAGGTGTTGTTGAGATTCGGGGCCGGATACAGCGTCGGAAACTTCGCCTGATCGCCGTGCAATGCCATGTAGTTGAGCACCACCATCTGGGCCAGGTTGAAGACGTTGTTGCCCGCGGGACTTCCGGTGGTATTGAGCCCGCCATCCGAATTGTAATAGCCCAGCTGCAGGCTCATCTCGGGGTTGCTCTGCGCCGGCATCGGCTTGCCGTTGGGGTTGTAGACCAGGAAGTAGGTGGCGGCGGTGTTCTGGTTGTCTCCCGTCCACACACCCTTGCCGCGCCCGCCCACCGAGTTGTCGATCATGCCGCTGCTGGCCAGCGATCCGTCGCTGAACACATAGATCATCAGCGGCTTGCCCTTGAGGGCGGCGTATTGCAAACACGCGCCGATGCAGTTGCCCACATTCTCATCTTTGGCCTCGCCGTCCATGCGATTGCCGGAGTGATAATCGAACCCGCCCATTTCGATGGTGCCGGCTGCGGCATTGCCGTCGATCACGAGTTTCATGACCGCGGCGGTCTTTCGGAAGTCCGAATTATTCTGATATTCGGTCTGCGAGAAGATGCCGGAGGAGCCCACGATGAGCGGGTCGACATCGGGATTCACGGCCGAGGGGCTGTTGTAGGTATCGACGATGTAGGCCGCCTTGGTGTATCCGCAGGTCTGGGTCTTCATCGCCGCCGCATTGGCGGCACTATCCGTGTAGGCCTGTACGCTCGGAACTTGCAGCTTCGCATCGCTGATACGCTTCATGGACTCCATGACATTGGTCACGTCCGAGGCGGGCAACAGCTGGCTGAGCTGCCCGGTGCTGACCAGACCGCTGCTATCGGCGGAACTCGAGACCTTAACAGGGGCGGCGCTGGGAATCATCATGGTCGGCGGAGCCATGGAACTCCCGCCGGACATTGAACTCACCGAGCCGATGAGATCGAGCAAGCCGCCGCGCGCACCGTATTGGTAGATGCCGTACATCGGATTGTGGGGATTGACGTTGGTGTCGTTCTGGGACAGCGCCGGGATCACCGTGCCCGCCGTGTTGGTCCCAATCAAGGCGCTCTTAGCCCGGGTCTTGATGCCGCGCAAGTGCGCACTGTCGATGTGGAAGCGCAGCCCCAAGGTGTTGTCGACGTTGCTGCCCGCGGCGCTGGCGTTGGGCACCATGGTGCCGGGAAGTCCCAGCTTGCTGTAGCCCGCCACTGACAGGAAATCGAGCTGGCCCTTGGGACCCCCGACCAGGACATTCGAGCCCGCGATGTTGCCGCCGCCCGCCAGATCGAAGCAGATGAACGGTATCTTACCCGCACCGGTGGTTATGCCGCAGGCCGTAACCGCCTGCTGAATGTCGCTCGCCAGCGCCGCACGCGCCACTCTGGGGTCCGCCAGCAGGCCGAGCAAGGAGGGTCCCAGGATGGTGGCCGCCCCCGTCAAGAAGCCCTGCGCCACGAATTGACGACGCGTGGTGGGGCGAGGATGGTCGGCATGACGAAACGGTTCGTTCGGTCCCAGAGCCCGCGGGGGTTTACGCATACGCATATGACAAGACCTCTTTAAGCTTCACTTCAGACTAGTTGATCAACACGTCGGATGAGCCCAGCGCGCCCGCACACGCGGCTGTCGTCACTGCCTCCACCCGGGCGACGGAATTGCACGCCGACGACAGACAGAGCGTGTTGATGAGAGTCCCGAGCTCCGACGTGACCGTCGAAGCGGCCGGCTGACTGGTGAGATTCGTGCCGAGCACGCGGGCCGCCAGAGCGCTGGTCACCTGATTGACGCCGGCCGGCGACGAGAACAAGGAGGCACTGAAGCTCACGCCGGGGAACAACTTCGCTCGCAGCGCCGGTGTGGTGATGGCCACATTGCAGTATTGAACCGCCAATTGTGCGATGCCCACCTGGTTCGCGGACGAAAAGCTCTCGAGCGTCGGAATGGCCGGTAACTGCTGCTGCACCGCTTGATACGTGCTGAGCACCGCCGACTGCGTGGCCGGCACACCCGTCAAGAGCGAGAAGCTCGAGTTGATCTGCGCAAAGGTGCGCACGCCGATGCCCGCAACCGGCGCAAGGTCGGTCGGCGTCGTCGGCACCGGACTCGCCTCCACCGTGACATGCGTTTTCGTGCCGAGTTGATCGAAGCTCAGGAAGAACTGATCCACCAGCGGCCCGCTTTGCAGCGCAACAACGGTCCCGACCTTCGAGAGCACCTCGCCCAGCGACGTGTAGGCCGATGCGGTCACCGTGGTGTTGAGGGGGATGTAGGCCTGCCCCACGGCGGGAATGGTGCCGTTGATGCCGATACGAATGCCTTTGACCACGATGTTGTCGGGCGTTACGGTCGGATCCAGCGAAATGAACGTCGGATTGGTGAACAGATAGCTGGCGCCATCGTATTGGCTGACCGTGAACATCACGTAGCCCTGCGCCACGCCGGTGACCGCCGCGACGTTGAACAGCAGGTAGAAACGTTGCCCGACACCGGCATCGTAGTTCTGCTGGATCTGCTTTGCGGTGAGCGCCCTGTTGTGGATGGCCACGAATTTGATGAGACCCTGCCACGAGCGATCCAGCGACACTTCGTTGCCGAGAACCAGGGCAAATGTGTCGTCCCAATTGGAGATGGTGCCGCCTTTCTGCGGATCAGGAACCTTGATTGCGGTTCCGTTGACGATGAGCTGCCGTCCGTTCACCGGATCATAGGTGAGCACCACGTGCTGCAACGACGCCTGCAGAACGTTGTCGGCCATCGGAGTCTGCAACTGCGGCATCCCGTTGAGATCGGAGCCGGAACTGCGCATCAGGAAGTCATACTGCTGATTGGTCTGACCCAGCGTGAAATTGCGCAGGGTGTCGCCGCCGGAATAACTGACCATGTAGGACTTGTCGGCGGCCACCACCGACGGCGCAACCCAGGCCTCGACGGTGTATTCGCCGGTCGCCTCGATCATATCGTGAAGCTTCCTGCTCGAGGCGGTGGACGCCTGCGCCTTGCCTCCGGTGCCCACATTGATGCCCCAACCGCCGGCCCAGGTCACGCTGCCGGTAATGGTGAGGTCCGCGGAGGGGTCCACGCCGCTGGTGTCGTAGGCGGTGAGGCCCGTGCCCGTTTGGAATTCGTACTTGGCGATGACATTGGCATCGAAGCGGCCGGCGCCGCTCGCAACGGTGCCCTGCGTCAAGGACAAGGCCTTGCTGGTCACCAGCGAGGGATCGACGCTGGTGGTGGGCACCATGCCCGCGAAGGCCTGGATGGCCGCCAACATGGTGGCCGCGTTGCTGGCGCAGTTGCTCCAGCAGTTGTGATTCTCGGTGAGCAGCCTCTCATAGAAGCGCGAATTGGTCGGCGTGTTCAGATCCATCTTGGGAATCGCGTTCTGATAAGCCTGGTTGGGATCGTTGGACGCGAAGAACGGCGACTGCGGCGTGGACGCATTGGGCGAATGGCACTTCGAGCAATACTGCGACAGCAGCGGGTATACCGTGGCCTGGAAGTCGGCCGACGATGCCGGGAAATTTTTGCTCTGTCCGACGCTCTGAACCGGCGGCGCCACGAGTTGAACCTGGCTGGTTCCGGCACCCGCCGCACCGGCCCAGTTGCTGATCCACGTGGTCAGGATTTGGCCGCAAGCGCTGGGGTCGGCAAGCCAGCAATTGTGACCGCCGCTCACCTTGACGACGATCCGCGAGCTCGAGGGTTGGCCCAGATTGACCACGGTGTTGGCCTGCGCATAGGCGAGGTTCACATCGTCGCTGCGCGCGAAATTCGGCATCTGCGCCGGCGTGGTCGCGTTGTGGCACTGGCCGCAGCGATTCTGCACGCGGACGTTGTTCCAGAAACTGACCGCGAAGGCCTGTACATCGGCAGTGGCCGGCGCCGGCCCGGTGTAGGCATTGGCCGAACTCGTGGGCGGAGCGCCGCCCGGAGTCGCGGTCGTGGGGGCGCCGCCGCCGCCGCACGCGGCCAAACTCAACGTTGCCGCAAGGACGAGCAACCCGTAGATGCGTGTGACGTTCATGCTCAATTCCCCATGCAATAGACTGCGGCATCGGCGAATACCTGCCGCAGCGAATAGTTGCTCGACTTGAACGAGGCGACCATCGTGGCCACCTGGGTGCGGTCCGCGGCATTGCTCGGCGCGCGGAAACACACGTACTTGAATACGCGGGTGACCTGGCAGCTGGCGAAGGCCTGGCTGCCGGCCAGTTCTTGTCCCAGGGATTTCGCTCCCTGGCCGCTGCCGGTCTGGTTCGGGTCCCATCCCAACAACGAGTTCACCCCGCTGCGCCAGTGGTTGTTCCAGTGGTCGTCCGGCGTCACATAGCCCTGCGGGAAGTTGGTGTTGTTGATGAAGTACTTCGGCTGCACCTGGCCGGCGGTGTAGACGATCTTGCCGACGGTGTCGGTCGTCGTCGGGTCGGTATTGCTGAAGTCGTAATAGGCGAAGGCCTGCGCCATCGGGTCCATCCCGCTATGGCAGCCTATGCAGTTGTTCAAAAACAAGCCGCTGTCGCCGCCCGGACTACGGGTCACGTCCTGACGGATTCGATCCGGGGGACGGGTGGTGTCCATGATGGTCTGCAGGTCGCTGCACAAATGATTCATCATGGTGAAGCGGAACATCGCCCGGTTGGTGCCGTTGATGAAGAAGGCGGCGGCGGCGGCGCGGGTGGTCAGGACACCCGCCGTCGCGGTCGCGGGCACACCGGTGAGCGCGGATTGCGTGCTGGACGTCAGGTGCGCTTTCAAGTCCACGCCCTGCGCGTCCATCGCGTCATACATGGCGTTGTTCGAGGGCGAATAGGACGGAACCCCGGCGGCCGCGTCGGCGATGTACACTAGGTCGGCGCTCAACAAGGTGTTGAACGGGACGTCGTCACGGACCATGCCGACCACCGTGGCCACGTAATCGTTGAGCGGTGCAAATACGGTTTGGTCGCGATTGGTCCACGGCATCGCGAGATTTCGGATGGTGTTGTTATAGAACGCGGGATCCTTGGTGACGATGTTGAGCGCGGCCTGGGTGGCGTCCATACCGACCATGCTGGTCAGAGTGGCGTCGGAAGCCGTGACGCCCGCGACGCGATCGTACATGCGCTTTGCCTGGTCCTTGTTCAACGTCGCTGCCGAGGCCAGGCCGGCGGTCAACAGGAGCACGGACCCGGCGCAAGCCAGCGCGCTCATTCGGGCGCGTAGCGACGCCCGGCATAGCCGCGCCCGGAGCATCGGCGGCGCCTCGCGCACCGCGTCGTTCAAATTCGGCGTTGCCATCCCATTCTTCATATGCACATCCACTGTCGTGAGTTGTGATTTCGACGTAGCGAGACGATACTCGGGCGAACCTGGGGAAGTAATGTCTCATTCGGCCGACGTCGGCTTTTCGCGACATGTCGACCGACCCCGGCTTGCCCTTATCCTGGCTGCCAATTCGCATGAATTTTCAGCGACGTGCACAGAGAAACGGATGTGAGGAAGTTCTTCTGTGAGTGCGTTAACAGATTGCGCACGGACATGGAATGAAGATGCCAATATGAGACAAATTAAGTTCAAAGAAGGCGTGTTCACGGCCTTGCACGGGCGGCGGGAACTCCGGTGCAATGCGTCAGCGCCGTCGAACGGGGGCGTTGAAAGATGAACGACCACAAACGACCGCGTGATCACCGTCACGCTTTGCCGAAGTTGACCGCCCTCTTGTTGCCCCTGCTCGCCATGATCGGGTGCAGCAGCGGCATCAGCGGTCATGCGCCCGGACTCGCCGGACCGCAGGCCCAGGATCCCGGCACGTTCACGTATCCCCTGGCCTATATCAAGCGTCCGCCTCCCGCGAAGGACATCGATGCGCGAGACCTCATCACGTCCACGGCCGGCGGGGACCTGTACATTCGCGACCAGGCCAGCGCCGGCGGCATCGAGGTCAACCTCACCAAATCGATCACCACGGGCTTAGGTGATGTGCGCGATCTCGACGTGTCGCCCGACGGCAAGAAACTGCTGTTCTCGCTGCGGCTTCCCTTGATCGCGGGCGCAAAGGAGATCAATCAGCCCACGTGGAAGATCTATCAGTACGACGCCGTCTCGAAAACCGTCACGCAGCTCACCAACGACTCCACCCGGCGCGGCCACGACGTCGGCGCGCACTATCTGCCCGACGGGCGCATCGTCTTCGCATCCACCCGGCAAACGGGGACCCAGGGAATTTTGATCGACGAAGGACGGCCGGAATACCCGGCGCAAACCGACGACCGGAAACAGGATATCTTTTTGCTGCACGTCATGAATGCCGACGGCAGCAACATCAAGCAGATCAGCTTCAATACCAACCACGACTTCGCGCCATCGGTGCTGTCGAACGGCCAGATCGTCTTCTCGCGTTATGAGTCCATCAACGGCGACCAGATCAGTCTGTACCGCGTCAACCCCGACGGCTCGGGTCTCGAATTGTTTTACGGCGCCAACAGCCATGCCACGGGTGCGAACAACGCCGGCACCAACGACAGCGTGATTCAGTTCCTGGGCGCGCGGCAGCGCGCTGACGGCAAATTGTTGGCCCTGGTACGGCCGCTGCAATACACGCAGGCGGGGCTCGATACCCAGGAGGGCGGAGACATCGTCGCAATCGATGCGGCCAATTTCGTCGAAATCCATCAGCAGTCGATTCCCGGCGCCGCCGGCACGCCCGGTATCACGGCGGCCACCGGCCATGTCAGCGCCACCACGATCGGTGTCACGACGGATCCCGACAAGCCTTCGTTGGGTGGCCGCTTCGGCTCCGTCTACCCGCTGTTCGACGGCACCAATCGGATGCTGGTGAGCTGGGCTCCCTGCCTGGTTCTGACCACCCCGTCCACCACCAACGTTTGCACGGCCGGCAACACCACCGGTGCGACCGTGACCTTGGCGCCGCCCGAGTACACGATTTGGGTGTACGACTTCGCAGCCGGCACGTTGAGCCCCATCCTGGCAGCGGAGTCGGGGTTGATGATCGTCGAACCGGTGCTCTTGCAAGCCCGGGTTCCGGCGCCAACCGCGAGACTACCGACGCCGCCCACCACGGAGTCCGCGACGTTGGCAGGATTGGGACAGGGCGTCCTCGACATCCGCAGCGTATATGACTTCGATGGCGTCGATACCGTGGCGGTGCAAACCGGGAATGCCGTGCCCAGCATTGCGGCGCTGGCCGACCCGAAGCAGGCCACGGCCGATCAACGCCCGGCCCGGTTCATCAGGGTCGAGAAAGCCGTCGAGATCCCTTCCAAGGACGTGCGCAAGATCAACAACTCGGCCTTCGGCCCGGCAGGCATGGGGATGCGCGAGATTCTCG
>Ga0137358_10000481_pt1 | contig 18374 bp, 21 predicted proteins | sample Mad1_20_16metaG_FD_105551 | JGI IMG/M metagenome (GOLD analysis project Ga0137358, IMG submission 105551) | Vadose zone soil microbial communities from Angelo Coast Range Reserve, California, USA - Mad1_20_16 metaG | ecosystem: Environmental > Terrestrial > Soil > Vadose zone | place: USA... | reverse complement strand
CTTCCCCGTCTGGGGGACATGCTGGGAAAGCGTTGCAGGTGGACACCACTTCCGCGCCTGGCGACAGAACGGCACGCACGCTGCCAGCGGCGCGTGGTTCATCGGGTAAATGTTTTCCCAACCTTTCTAACCAAAGACTTTAATCACCGTATGATATTCGTATTATGCGCAGTGCGTCCAAGGAGGAGCCCTCACAGAAGCGACACAAGATCGTTGAGAATGGGTATAACCTCGGCCGCGACTGGTTCGTGGAGCGCGCTCTGGCTGGTGGCCTTTGGAAAGGACATCAAATTTGGTGGCGCGCCAGAGTGGAGTGGCGCACTGGGCTCCTCGAGCCTGGCAGCAAAGGTGCGTCACGGCGTGGCACCACCTTTCTCCTGGAGACTTTCATCTGACCTGACCTGACCACGGCCGGATACTACTCCCAGGCATCAACCACGGCATTCCGCAAGATGGGCGTGTCGCCATCCTCACCGTCTTCCGCGTCTAGCTTTCTCCCTCCATACTTTATCGCACCACAGATTCACATGAATATGCGGGCAGCTCATCACACCATGACTTTCCATTCATTCACGACCCCTCATGAGTGCCATGTAATTTTGTGAGATCTCGTTGACGTCTCAGTACCCTTGCACATAGATAATCGTTTACCTCGCATTTGTGCCTTACCCTCTTCTGTATGGACGAACAGTTGGCGGGTCCACGCCTTTCGATTGTTAATAGTATCTTGTATTTATTCAGTTTTTTCACTTCAGTTGAGCACATGTCCTCGCTGTCCTCTCCGGGTAGGGCGATGCTTCGAGCTTCAAGCTTTAACACCCAACGGTCGAGATTGGGCTACCAAATGGAAGTATTAAAGCAAGGATATATGTATGTCCGATGCATGAATCTACAAACAAGTCCAGAGAGGTATCTCGCTGCATGGAATAATTACAAAAATGCCATCTAGCTCAGAGGTATTGTCCATCTCCGTCTATGATTTGCACGTGAGTTCTCCGCCCACCATGGCGATCGCAGCGCCCAAAGCCCAGCCCAACTCGGTCCCATCAATCTGCTTCCCGATCTCGACCGCGTGCCCGTCATCAAACTCGTAGCCAGTCCGCAACAAGACGTACAAGTACGTCAAATCGAGGCAGTACTCCGGCCGGTCCGCAAGCTCCTCCATAGCCAGCTTATTGTCTCCCCATCGCTCTTCCCACGTGGCCTGTCCGCGGCATACGTCCGTTGCGAGGTCTTCGAGGGATGAGACTGTGAGAGGTGGAGAGGAGGAAGGGGAGGAAGGGGAGGAAGGATCAGAGGAGGGTGGGAGGAGAGGGTTGATGCGGTCATAGAAGTAGGACAGTAGGAGGATTTTGCCGTCTTGGAAGGTCTCCAGGAGTGATGGTTGATACACGCCATCAAAAGAGCAGGGCTTGACTTCACAGGCGCTACGAAACGAGAAAAAGGGACTTGGAATTAGCACCCACCATCATTATAGCCCGCTCATAAAGGAAACTTACGCGTCCTTGGCCATCACGAGATTCATGACGTGCCTGCACGCCTCAAAGCCACTGATGAGGTCCTCCCCAACCATGGTAACATTTTTAGTCTCGGGATCAGAGCCCGACGATGTTTCGACTACTACCTCTCTCTTGGTCCCGCGGGCCAAGCAAGGGTTTGCGAGTTCCGTCCCATTGACATTACTGCTAAAAGATGCCAAAAAGTTGACCAAGCGATGTATCCTCTTCCTTGCGCGCATAAGCCCAAAGCCCAGATAAGAATGTTGATACAACACATGCTTCTTCCCACCGAAGCTGAGTTCATACCTGTGCACGCCTTCCTGCAGTGCAGCATCAGGCATCGCCGACGGAAACACAGGCTCAAACACGATCTGCGTCGACGCCCCACCCAGATCGAGTACGGCATACGGCACTGCCGTCTTTGGTGAGTCGGCGCGGATGGTATCCATCAGATAGTTAGCCGTCACCCACGCAAAGACGCCCTCGTCACTTCCGTCCATAATTACGACCGGGTCCTGCGACGCCAGCGGGAACGGGAAAGTGGTCCTCAAGCGATTCCGCACAGCGTCGAGAATCTCTTCAGATTGCGAAGCGCCCAAGAGACGCAGTCCGGCTGTTGCCTTGACTGCGACGGGTGTACAGCGTCGGAGAGATTCAGGGACTACGCGCATAGCAACGCCGAGTAGAGAATCGAGGCTCTGCGCTGCGTCGTCCGGTCGTCCAGCATAGGCAGACAGACCAGGCTGCTTCTGCACGAACGTCTCGTACTCGTATGTGGGCGACGGTCCGCAATTGTGGAATTTATAAATGTGGATGCGCGAGCCCGTAGAGCCAGCGTCGATCATGAGCGCATATTGTACGAGCGGTGAGGACGGATCGTGTGGTGTGGTGCAGAAGACAGATTTGCTGGGATCTGGGTCTGATTCATGTGATGTTGGTCGGGGAACTTGGGGATGAGCGGGCGGCGCAGTAGGTGTCGTGGGTGAGATGTCCACCACTTCGGGCTCATGGGACTCGGCCAAGGGACGCGAAGGTAGGCGATTATGGTCGGTGTCCATTTGCACGGGTGGCTTCCACACTGAAAGGATATGAGTTCATTCCTACCCCTCGACGCCAATGACGTGGAGGTGCAGGGAGGGGCTCACCGGGCGTTTTGATGGACCATAGACTTTCTTTTGAAGGTCTCAAAAACCAAAGAACGCCGACGGTGATAGTGAGACAGAGGATGACCTTCCTCAGGGTAATATTGCGCATCCCCGAGTGACTTGGTCCTAGACCACCTTCGAGCATCGAGTTTGCTGATTGACCACAAACCCTAGGTGTGCTGTGGGAAGAGGTGGTAGGGGGAAAAGGTGGGGGTTGATGGGCGACAGCGGATGACTGTGGCCGACGACGAATGAAAGCGCTGGTACCGCTGTGACGGCCAAGGGACATGATTCACACCATCTTATTTTCACCCAAGACGAGCTGCGGCAAACCGGATATTTCATTGACTTCAACAAACGTGCACGTAAATAGTATGGTAGCTGTATGGTATATCAAAGCAGATCAAAAAGTATAAATCAGTCGAGGCAAAAGCACACTACTACAGAAACATCAACCAGGATACATGTGCTTTTGCGCAGAATGGGGTGATGGGGGGGATACGACGATACTCCTAACCAGTGGAGGGGTGTTTCTGAGGGGGAAAGGGTAAGGGAAAACAATGTTAAAATACACGGAGTACCGAAGGGCCGGTATGAAAAAATGGCCATATATCGATCAGTCCATAGTGAAAGAAATGAGAAAGTCAGAACGACAAGTCTACGCATCCATTAACCTCCTAGGCACTTCGTGACCCTTGTCCCGTAGAAGTGCCTCTAAGACAAGTGCATGTGCTCGCCACATCTCCTTGTCCTTGCGTTCGACCTCTAGAGCATCCTCAAGCTCGCGTTGATACTCCAACTTCCGTTTGCGACTTCTCCGCGCAGCGAGAGTGTTTTGGAGGCGTTTGGCCTTGATAGCACCCTCCTCCGAAACAGTAGGTTCAAGAGGAGCCTCTTCCTCGGCGGGCGCCGAAGTTCGTGCACGTTTCCGAGAAAACGTAACAGGCAATTGCTTGCGAGAAGTCGCCGAGGGTAAACGGTACATGCGAGCCTGGATAGGTGCATCATAAGGAACAAGGGACTCCGGCGTGATGTTCTTCCGAGTCCCTGTCGGCGCGCTCTTCCGCCTTGTCGGAAAGGTAGAAGAGTCGTCTAGGTGAAGAAGAGAAGATTGGATGGATGGGTCATCGATGACGGGGGTTCCCGGCGATATCTTGTACATATCATCCATATCCATGTCTGGAAGTGGAAGGTCAGAGGGCGAGAGATGGCTCCCCACAGTTTCCTTGGTTTCATAGCCTTCATAGGCCGTACTGCCAAAAAGCGATGGCATGTTATCAAAGTCATCACCAAAGTCCATAAGAGGACTAGTATAAATGGTGGGCGTCATGCCCACGTCGGCATCAAGAGCAGGCGTTGTTAGCAGATCGTCCCACGGCGACACGGGTGAAGTGAGGAAGTCGCTGGGGTTTAAGAAGTCGGGCGACGCTAGAGTTTGTTGCTCGGTTAGGCACATAGAGGAAGGGCGATTGTGAGAAGTACCTAACAACGCCGAGGCAATCGCCTGCGCAGCGGCTTCGTCGTTGGCAGACATGGGGAGAGCCACGGTTGGGTTTCCCTCGGGCATAGAAGATGGCTCAGATGATTCCAACATAGTTAAATAATTCGAGCAAAGTGTGGATAGGCTCAAGTCTGGTGTCTGTTCTGGTTCAGATGATCGGTGAGGTGTTGTGCGAGGTGGCGGAGGCAGCGATTGGGGTATCCCATGATGAGCGGCGAGATCCGAAGTGGAATGGAAAACCTGGTTATACGTCCGAGGACGATGTGTTTGAATGTTTAAGGGGCCATGGTAGGGAGACGAGTTGGTTGAAAGCGCAGAAGGACCATGCGATGATTGCGGAGCACCAGAGTAACCGGTCGATGTTTCCGATATTTGGACGGGTGGGACACCGTTTAGAGGCAGATTTGCGACATGTCGGCTGATGTCGGTTTGGAAGTTGAACTGGTCTGGGGATATAGCTGAGAGTGGTGAGGAGACGGTGCCTTCAGGCTGCGCTGGCTGCAGTGGTTGCAACCGAGGGAGTCTGGGTGATGACGACTGAATCAGCGCGCTGCTCTCGACTCGGGACTCAGGATGGTTAGCCACGACGGTCATCGTAACTGAATGATAATCGGGTGGACCCATGTCGCATTGACGTTGGACGTGAGCCCATGTTGCACGCGGAGACCGCTGCTGCACATCGGGAAGAATCGCACCGCTCGTCTGTGGAGACGAGGGTAGCGCAGAAGAAGCCGCAGACTGCATGGATCGCCGATAGCGACTGGTAATCAATGCAGCAGGAACGGTACGGGCAGAAACTAATGGTATTCACAAAAAGCGGGGTGCTCCGCGAGAAACGATGGGGACGGACACGTCTCAAACTCAGAATGCAGACTCACGGATTCCTTGGGGGGAATAAATGCAAAGCTTTCGACAATGTGGTAGAGGGCAAAGTAAAACTAAAGGGGGAGATGGTGGTTAAGAGGGGGATGGAGGGGACAATGGTGACTCGGTCGGCCCATTATGAGGAAAATTTCCCTTTCCAATTCAAGCTCAGCTTACTGGGTTAGTAATCCCCTGTCCACATCGAGCACAGCTTCTCGTTCCGCTAATTCGGCAACCCCACGCGGCCCAGTGACTCATTCTCTCCTATTGAGCGCCACCACTTTTCCCATCACGACAATTGTACCTAACCGACCCACCTCGCACAGTGAGCCACGTATGCCCCCTCCAATGCTCTCCATTTCCTCTATCATGTGCTGCGCAGCATTACAGGAAAGGCATAGCACAATACACAGCAACACAGCATGCCCCTCAATTTGGTGATATCCACCGGAGCCATCCGAGGAAACCTCGACAGCGAGCGGCACCGAAAATGAGTCGTTTCCATTTCCAAGCCGTCCATATGGGGAGTCAGCGTTGATTCATCCATCTGAGCGCCTTATGTGCTTCTTTCCCGACCGACCGCGGAATGCGCCCACCTAGTGCCCTGGAAGAACAATGTCTAGACCAACTTGCCCGACATGACAGAAACACAGCATTATCAATTGATTGTGAAACCCACATATTCCAATCCGGTCCCTGTTCTCAGCATCCAATGATCTAGCCAAACAAGATCCCTTTCACAACAATCACCGATGCAGAGTCCCCTAGCGCCCAGGTAAAATCGAGCAGATGCGGTATCCTTGAGCCGGACTCTTCCGAGTACATACATGTCGATGTGGGGACATTCATAAGGCAGCATGAATAAGCTCATGGATACGGCCCAAAGCACCGTAGCGGCCATCAGATTCGCGGCCCCACTTATGTCGCACTTTTTCACCGGGCATCAAACCGCAAGCCAGAAACAGAGATATACTGTATCTCTGTGAATGATCACGGATCGCGCAAGCAAAATGAACCCAGTCCAGTCCAGAAGAAAAGGCCAGAGATCCTTCCGAAAGAATTTCAAAAGATAAGCCCGTGTATAGCCCCGAAAAGTCGCTAGGAGATTTTGGGAAAGAAATGGTAAGACTGCCCGCCCTGGACGACTCCGGGGTGCAGTGCAAAAATTCCGCAAAAAGCCCGCTACCCTGAGTTTTGCCCTGTGCCCAATGACCACCAGGCGCTCACTCGAACAAGGCAGAGAACCCTAAACGAGCATACTGTAAGCGCACGACTTACGTTCAGCGATTGTTCTGTACACGTCACCTCGGTGGTCATGCCCGCCACGCCGATACGCAGCCAAGGCCGAATAACAAACCCCGAGGTACCAACCCAAGCGCCGAGGGGAGTTAGTGAGGAGTTTTCGTTCTTGGAGGATGGCAGCTGAATGGGCGGATGAGGAGGGAGGGAGAATGGTGTGGGATTCAGTGGGAATGAGCCCTTTAAATATACGAGGGTATGGGTGTCAGATGAGTCTGAGTCGATATGGTCTGAGTCGATACTGTATGGGTCAACGGGCGCGTCGTGACTCGCCATCACCGCGTCGTATCACGTGTTCCCGTTTCGGAACGGAACCAATGGCGCTTACTAATAACTGTTTACTGTTTGTGGCCCGGATACCGCGTGTGTACAGTACACATAACTTAAGCAAATAGAAAAACACAGAATAGATCAGAGAATAAATGATGTAACCACCCTAACCAGGCGTGTCAACCCACGCATTATCCACCATTACTCTCCTCTTCTAACGGTAATGGCGCAAAGAAACCTGAGGCAGTCACGCCTAAGGCCTGAACACCTGCCCCGCTTGCCTTGCGCACCGTCCCCCGTCCGATCGAGACTGAACCCTTCCCGCGCATCGTACCACTGGTTTTCTCGAGACTAATTGTTGACCTCGCGCGGTGCTCCTGTCCAGATCCTGCAGCCTTCGCCGCATGACCTAACGTATGCGCTGACCGTGCTTGGGACATGCAACGAGGGCGTCCTCCATTGGGATACCACGTGTTCGGCGGCGCCCCTGCTGTTAAATTAACAGGCATGACAAGCATAGTATCATCGATACTCTCATCATCATCGAAACCGCGGCTGTCTCGGTTGGACGGACCGTGGGATAAGGCCGATAGGCGTTTGGTCGGAATGCCTACGGGCGCCCCGACGACGCACGGACTTGATGAGCCATAAGGGGCAATGTCATCTTCTGTGAATGAGCGCGCGGAGAGCAATGCTTCGCCATGATCCTGAACTTCGTCGAATATCTCGTAATATCTTTGGAAGCAGAGCTTAATAATCATACTCAATGTCGTCTGACCCTGACGTGGTGGTTGGGTGCTAGCAGATAGTTCGGGGTGAAGAACAGGTCCACCAGGAAGACTACATAATGCAATGTCCTTCGCCGGAGAGGAACCCGATACAAGATTGGGACACAAGACGATTGCCAGGTTATGCGCGTCCATCAAATTCGTCGATGAACGCAATGACACCTCGTGCATCAAGTCTAGAACCATGGGTCAGTTCCATTGTATGAGTCTGAGATGGAACGTACGCAGGATATAGCTGAGCAAGATATAATTGCACCCAGGGAGGGCCGAGAGCAAGCTCTCTCGAATATACAAGATGGCAGACCAATCACTTGGGTCTTCTGTCGGTATAGGACACTGTTGGATCACAGGGTATAAGGCTTCGGGAAACAGTGGCTCCGGGAGGTCTCGGATATACTTCTTGAGAAGGACAGCCGCGAGATGTGGATCGTCGAACCTATCTAACGATACTACCTGCCCTCGGTCGTAAGCATCCTTCACTTGACGCAGAGTAGTGGAGTTCGGGGAGCGCCGAAATAACCCTTCTTCGGTCAAGCCTTGCAAAGTAGGGTAAGATAAGAACTCGGGTGAAGGCTACGGGCGCACCAGTCTGGCGTAGATACTGTACGCAATCCTTTACAACACGCGGGACTCCACCTTTCTCACCATCATACCCCATGAGCTCTTCAAGGTGAACACCAAATAAATTGGAGCGTGTCTGGATGGGCAAGGTGATCTGCTGTTCATGCTTTAAATTCTCCCTGCGCCGGTCACCAAAAAAAAATAGATAAAAATCCAGGCATATACGTACTGATATACAGCAGGTGGGACATCAATCTGCGTTAATGGCGCTTGGAAGGCCAGCGCACTCAAAGAAGTGATGTATGTGATCTTGCGGAAAAACTTAGGGCTAGAAGCAGTGTGATGACTACCGCATCGCACGAGCAACGGTGTACAAACCTGATAAATGCGCCGGCGAGGGAAAAGAGCACTTTTCATATTCAGGAGATAATCTTGCAATGCGTGGATAGCCACTCACTTTTTGAGAAGAAATTAGAGTGCACAATATACTGGGGATGCAAAGTGCTGGTCAATGTACGTTCCATCGAACGAGGAAGTTGACATGCCAATCGTTTCAAGTTCTTACGATACTTCCTACTGAGGCTCCGGTAGGCCTTCCACATCCAGTTCCAGCCGGGGGTATATTTGCTTCCAGCAGCAAAGAAAACGACAGTATAGTCAGACTCCACTGAGTGAGAAAGCGGTCAGACAAAGCGAACATTCAGTCAACGAGGTAACGAGCACACCATAAAGGTCAAGATAAGAAAGTATCCGGCTGCAATTGTATCAGTTGCGAGATCGGTCGTTAAGGAGATAAGACGCACGAAAGGAGGACATCATAGTCAACTTCCCGGGGGTCAGGAAGTGCCGATGCATTAAGGACCACCCTACACGGAGAAAAGACAACGATTAAGATGGGGCACTGCAGCTGAGTTTCCGGGAAATGGTGTTACATCGGGCGGGTCCTGTCAGAAATACGTCAACGACTGTGGAGCGTCATTACGTGGGTGGGGGCGTACTCGTAATCTACACCGGCTTGATATATCATCTTGCTGATGATTGACTGGAGTCTGTCTTCTCTGGTGAACCCATTCTGATGGCCTGTTCGTTTAATCCACGGGGAGCTGAATTTTCGCCGTATGGGGGATGACCGAGGAGATGAGGAGGTTGACGGGGGTAGAGTGAGAGCAGTGAGACGCTGCTTTAATGTGCTTGGCCGTTTGGGTAACATTCTCGGCCAGAAGGAACGCGACGCGATTTGGTCACGGCATCGTGACACCTGCAACAGGTGCTCGCTGTAGACCCTGTCGCCATTCGTCGCCGCTCTGACGAATGGTGCTTGCCACGGATATAAAGATGCATGTCTTTCTGCAACCTCAGCTCCCTTGGTGACTCATGTCTGCGAAGCATACACTCAGCATCAATTTAGAGAAGCATCTGTCCAATGACATACGACAAAGTCGACTCATTACAGGATCAGAGGCTTTTAAGAAAAGTAGATTTAAGGTAGCATTTCAAATCCACCTTACGACTTGGTATCAGCTGATGCTCATTCTCAGGCTTCTACCTATACTTACGTTGCTGTACTTGCTCAGTTTCTTGGATCGGTTTGTGTATTTCTTCTCTTGTTTGCGTACATACATTTACCTATTTACTCCAGCACAAACATAGGAAACGCCAAGTGAGTATGCATAGTTGGTCGTACGACACGTTGGGAAGAATCGATGGGCTGACCAGGGTAGTTGCTATCAACTCTACCTCACATTCGAGATCTTTTGAACGTCGTCCAAGGACTTGCACGTCTCACCCCCAGCCTATAACACGGCCCTCGTTTTTTTATCTAACCACATATGTGATTTTCGAAGTCCCCGCCAGTCTGTAATTGCCATGTGCATTACATGTCATGAGATTATGAAATGAAAATGACGCGGTAATAATGTTGAAGGTTTCGGCAGCATTGAGTCTTGGGGATTTGGGTAGTACGTTTGCTGTCTCATGTCTTCTCCTTTCCCGCTGGTGAGACGCAAGTTGATAGATCTACCTACAGCTTGTACCAAGGCACTGCCCAACCGAAATCAGAACCGAAATACTCGCCGGGTCTCCTTCATGGTCCTGCAAACCCAACTTGTTCTTCTAACAACAAAACCTGCACAGGAGCAACATATAACCTCTCCCAAGAAAAAGGAGATTATCCATCAACAAACATTTCTCATGCTCATACTGTACGTCGACATTCAAGACGACACTTCAACGGCCAGGCGTTCCCAGCCGAGTGCTTGGCCCCACGACCTCCACATCCTCTCGACGACCCTCAAATTTTCCTCCCTGCGTAACCCCGGATCCTCCAGATCCCATGCTTTTGTAAACCACGGCTTCGCATTTGCACTCTACACTTTGAGCCTTTTCTTGGTATGTCTCCACCAGGTTGCCCATTCACCACCACCCGTGGTAATGCTAATCTTTACTAGCCGACAATCATCGCTGATCTGGGATTTGCGACTTGGAGTGCACAACTGTAATATTGGTCTCCCAATAGTCATGTAGTATTCTTTTCTTCTGACAGCACTGCTAGGATGACTGTCCCGCCATACGTATTGGCCTGCATAGGTGTCGTATCGGGTGCTTGGTTGGCAGCGCGGACTGGCCGCCGTGCCTCTTTCATCATCGGTTCAGCCTTTGTGGCTATCCTTGGTAATGACTCACTGCAGTTGCTTGAAGTTTTCTCTTTCCAACCGCTTTTCTTCTCAGGTTATATCATCCTCCTTACAACCAAGACACGTACGTTACCTTTATAATGAGGGACCATGTAGACTCAAACGACATAGCTGGAGCACAATACATGGGTGTTCACTTCGCCACGTTGGGCGTCTACACTGGAGAGGCCCTACTACCGAGGTAAATCTGATGTGACTCATCCTCACCCTCACTTCTTTATAACCCCCACATGACTCGTAGCTGGCCATCAGAACATATCCGGTCAAACTAAGCGCGCCGTAGGCGTGGCGATGCAAGTTACTATTGGCTGTCTGGGCGCCATCACGGGCGTACTATTATACCGCCCTGCCTTCTCCGGACACCACTTCCGCAAGCCGCATATTATTGCTATAGGTTATCTTACTTTCGCTATTGTCATGGCTAGTACTCTGTGGCATTTCATGGCAAGCGAGAATCGTCGGCGCGCCGAGATCATCGCCGCCGGCAAGGACGAAGAGGTCGATCGCGAGACAAAGGTGTTCCTGGGCGACCGCGAGATACACTGGAAGTATCACGTGTGACAACCATGTGTATCGTACGATAGACTAGCGTATTGTCGTGGTTATGGATAAGCTGCTTCCTTGGGAACAATCGCAGTCGTTATTTCGCGAATACGTATAGTATATTACTTTCAAGTCACGTGTATGCGTAGTTATGATGGAGAGGTTGCTACAAGTCTCGTGTATTGCGGGAATGAAAGAGGTCAATTGCAATTGCAAGGGATGTTAAATATGAGGCTCATGCTAAAGAGTATACGGCCATTTAGGAGGAAGTCTTGCGACGCTTCGACGTTCGCTTTGGACACCGATACTCGTCATCGTCGCTTCCGCTGCTCTCTTCTGGGACTGCCGGAACATGCGCGTGCACCTTCCTCATTGACTCCAGTTGCCGCAGTTCACGAAGGCCAGTGGCGAGTGCCTTTAGGAAGTCACTCTAAGACGGGGGCTCGTTTAACGTGACAAAGGACATCTTAAGATATCACATACCTTGACAGCACGAGGTTTGGGACCAGAAAGATTAGACTGCTCGAGATGCCGTTTCTTCTCGTTGAACTGGGCGAAGAACGTAAGTGTCGATGGTTTCGCCCCATACCGAAAGATACATAGAGAATACCTTCTTAGTCTCGTCTTTCTGAAGCGCGGAGAGATGTCTGATCCACAATTGCAGATTCGACTCGACAGTACGAGTCCGTTGGAACGAATCAGATGTTGTTCCATGGCTCGGGGACGCATCGTCAGAATCTGACTGAGTATACGCATACGACTTTACAGTCGCAGCAGCGGATCGGTGAGGCCTCTTGCGCGTTGGCGCGGCACTCAACATGGCTGAAAAACTCGAAGATGACGGGTCAATGGACGAGGATTCCTTGACAGTCTCAGAAGGCATAGTTTCTAAGCACGGAGTTTCCCTCTTCACTTCTATATCCGGGTGTTTCAGGTAGTCATTATCTGAGAAGAAAAATCCAGCGCCATTTTTTATGGCTTGAAGTAGTTGGTAGTTCTGACCAGAGGGATATGAGTGTAAAAATTTCAAAACAAGAAACAATCATACTGGGGAGCGCCCCATATGTGCCAACATCTTGAAATGGTGAAGCGTGATAGGGACAGTGGTGGTGCCCGACAGGTAGTGTTGCAAAATCTTAAAATAACGGTACAGTCAGCCCCTAGCGCCATGGCGGAGACTTCTTCCGCACCATATGGTTGTCGTTGACGACAGCATGATCCATGAAAGTCGCGGTCACGAGGTGCTTCCTGCCGAACTGGCTCCGAATCCATCTTCCAACAGGCACTAGGTCTACCCACCAATTGATCTATAAGTTTGCAAAATGTAATTCGAGTATGAGACGTACCAGCTTGGTAGGGCCGTCTAAAGGACACGGTGCGAATGTCCAACCATGGATGCCTCTTGCGCTGTGGAACCAGTTCGTCGCGACTGACTATTTGTGTCAGCGTCTCCTGTCCGATATCACCCTGAATAGGTTCAGCAAGTGCAATCATCAGATGTGTGGTACCTCCGTACAAGAAATGATTCAGCTGAAATCGCGCCTTCGCATAGCCGCATCCCCATTTCGTCGTCATGTAATGAGGAACTATCAAACCCCGCTTCATCAAGCTCTTGAATAGCCATCGATACTTCAGGGTTGAAGTAATAGAGGTCACGGCAAAGTTTGCCCGGAAAGGCTGGACACTCCTTCCTCTGTTCAGGTGAGGGTAAATTTTCGACGGTTAACCGATACTTGGTGGCAGCCGCAGTTTGTATGTCATCCATGAGCGATGGATAATGTTCACACATGGAGCGAAGCATATTTCCCTGGCCAAGAAACCGAGTGAGATATTGCCTGTTAAGTAGGCATTAAGAGAAAACCTTTGAGGAAACCTCGAGGCACCTGACAGCGACATCTGCAAGGAACGAAGAGAACATCATATCATCACCAATCTCACAGTAAGCCTTGGCATAATGTAGGATGGAAGAAAACTGTTCCACAAATGGACTGAGGAGAACGTGGGCGATTTGTTCAGAGGAGACGGGAGTTAGATTAAGGCGTTCTAGACTTGAATGTAACGTGTCCGCTGTGGCCTTGGGACAATTGATGAAGACCGTAAGAAGCATGACGAGTTGAGCGACAGTGTGTCGACTTGGGAAGTCTTTCCACAAGTAACTAAGCGATGTTCCTACCGATGGCGTCGTGATAGAGTGAAACCTGATAAACGACTGAAGTGAAGTGCGTTTGCGTGATGTCCGGACAGACAATTCCTGATGTCCTACCTTTAAAAGATCTTCAACCAGAGAACTAATACATTTACGCTCAACAACGTCACACAGAGGGGAGGAAGAAACGTACGCTAGTGAGAACTTTAAGCCACCTTCGCGATCTAAAGTCTTGAGAGCGGCATAGCCAGCGCGATTTGATTCTGCCTCCATCAGAACCTCTGCAGCAACGGTGCGGCTGACGAACATCCTACGGACAATTGAGTGAGCCCACACAAATGCGATGTCACCGGCGCATACGATGCATCTAAGCGACAGAGCTCGCGGACATTTAGGAGAACGTCCTCAACCCCGTGTTCTTCGGTTCGCACAAATATTCTGCGGAACACAAAATCGCGGTACTAAACCAGTATTTCCTCGTTAAGCGTTTAATTTACGACGAGAAGTAGTATATTCGCACTCGACTATCCATTCGGAATCCATTTGCAATGGCTAGCGGGAGAAGGCGAGGTTCGATGGAAAGCGCCAGGGGAAACTGGGCCATGATTGGGTCCTATGATTATCGTATATATGCTGTGCGACTCAGCTAAATTCGGAGGCACACACCTTGGAGCAAAAGGGAATGAACTGTGAAAAGTGATTCAAGGTGGCACACTTTGGAAAACTCAAAGAGGCTTACCTTGCCCTTCTCGAGCATCTCCGCTATAGCATCCGTTGACAGACCACGTCGATTGGTGTGTCGTCTACTCTCTCTGATGAAGTTGCGGAACACCGCACCATCATCCTCCCCTTTCGCTGTATTGATTGTCCCAAATCTCTCCGATGATGTCTTCAAGAAATGTCCGAAAGTCGACAAGCTCAAAGTCCGCACCCAAGGGGTCTTGATGAAAGGGCAAAGAGAACGGAAGTAATGGTGGACCGCAATTTGAACGAGGTAACGAGAGAGATGTGCCCCGCTGCTCAATAGGACCTGCTCTCGAGGACAGAACCCGCATATATGAGCCGAAGAATATATATATAAACACACTTACGTCGAGGACTTGCTCCGTAATAAGCCGACCCCTACCGAGCGCCCAATACAGGGCCTGCACGGATCCGTATCGCGAGAGGAAGTAGTGAGCTCGGACGTAAGGGTCTTGCGAAAACGAGTAGAAGCGTTTGCACACGACCACGAACGAGGAGGGGTTGTCGATTTCGTTAAAAATGATTTGTAGGACCTCATCTGCTCTGGTTAGGCGCTAGCGGGCGGTGTGGGGCTACGGCGGCGACTCACCGGCAAGACGGTCCATTTGTAGTCTGTAGTCGCGGTGTGGTGGTCTTCCTTGGTTGTGTACGGTCTGACAGTGGGGAAAGGGACAGTATTAGGGGACAGGGTTGGCTGGCTGGTAAGGGTAACAGACAAGTAAATTATAATCGGGCTTCAGGGACTCCCGCAGGCCTTATGCGAAATGAAATGGTAACAGACGCAAATCTATCCACAACCACAACTGCATAATTCTTTTTGTAAAGGAACGTCTAAAATGTACGTTTGTAATAGCTACGCCAGATTCGCCATGGCAACTTCCAACTTCGTAGCTGCAGCGACGGGTGAAAGGCATTGAAGTTCACTGCTTCCAACCTCTCCAGAAACAATGTGATGGGCAGCTATCGACAAATTAGTTGAACCCTGGCATTCGTCACAAAGCTATCACTTGCCCCTGCACCGAACACGGGCATAGCATCCCGCGGGGCCTTCCCTGCTTCCTCTTTGAACATCTCGCGTGCGGTAATCATGTTGTCATTTGCTATTGTGGCAAATTCAAAGACAGCATCATCGATACCCTTGGCAGCAGGTCCGCTCCGAAACACATTCTCTTGGCTGACGCCGTTCTTGGCCGTGATTTCGGCCGGAATAATCATCCGACCCTTTGAAGCATGGTAAGGTAGTGCTCGGAGAAGTGTCGCGATGCAGTGCGCAGTGCCGAGATGCGAAGCTGCGTGCAACAATGTGTCCGAGGATAAACCCAGTAAGGAAAGTAAGAGATAATAGTGCGTCGAAGCAGTGGCCTCAGCATGGGCGGTCAGTGAGTCTATTGTCAATTGAGATGAGCCTTTTAGCTCTTCGGCCTATTCGGGTGAGACAAGTGTGGGTGTTAGCTCGACGTGGGAGTGGTCAGAGATACGGACTCTAGCGTCAACAATTCTCCTCATATGATACGGCTGAAGATGCACACTTTGCAATACGTCATGTAGAGCTAGAGCGATGGGGTGATGCGGAGGTCTGCCCTATGTCGTGTTCACGACCGGTGAAATAGTGTATAAAAGGACGACGCACATCAGCCAACGACTTCACAGCATCCCTCCAAAACTGCATCCTCATTTCTCCGATTATAAAACTGGACACGTTGTCCTGAACCATTGCTAGCTCATCCTGGCAAGGTTCATCAGACACACCGCGCGGGACCCCAGTGTGGACATACGTAGAACGCTTTGATGGCAAAATACCCATCCCGCTTGTCGATAGGATAGAGCTGTGACACAAGATACGCCTCGTAGTCATGCTTCTGAACAAAATCCTTGCAGTATGCATGATACTCGTCAGAGCCAGTTCCACTCGACCGTGTTGAAGTGCTAGCAGCTCGGTAGGTGCTAAGGGCTGGGGGTTTCTTCGCCATAATGAAGCAACCTCGGTTGACCGTCATGCATCTTTGGGACTGTAATAAGCCCCGAAGGTACATGCCAGAGGACTGTCGCGACAGTGCGAAAAAAAAGCCGTGCGGGAGACCAGTTTACCTCGGCCCGAATAACCGCCCCACTTCACTTCCACCCGAACGCGTTCGGCATATCTTTAAGACATGGCCGTTAGACATTCCGGTCTACAGAGAGAAGTTCTATCGCTTTACCGTCGGTATGTAATTCCCGGTCTCGGACTTTCGCCATGGCTTGTAATTTGGTAGCGCGCTACGGATGGTTCGGACAAAGCCACTCCCGTCGAGAGAAAAGTTTCGCCTCTTCGTTCGCTACAACTTCAAGACCCAGGCATCATCGGTGTCTCCCAGGAGTGTGAGCACCATCGAACACCTCGTACGGCGAGGCCAAAGACAACTGGAAACGTATGAAAACCCTGCTGTGAGGGACTGTTGGGTGTCACAGGAGATGCGTGATTGGGAGGCACAAGAGCAAGGTGGAACTCGTCCTTAATCGGACCACACAGTATACTCTGCTATTATCTTGAACGAATGGCCCGCAATACTGTAGCGAGGATTCCCACATACATAATGCACCATTTATAATACTAAGTGGTCGAACGCTGTAAAAGGCTGTCTACCGCAGCCTGAGCGGCCTCTGACACCGGCGGTGAGACCTTTTTCGCCTTGTTGTCTTGGTGGGCTGCGCTATCCCCCCTCTCAGCCTCAGCCTCTTTCTCCTTCACTGCCCGTTCCACCTTTTCCGCGTGGATCTTCATTGCGCCTTCGTATGCGAGTCTCCGTTCATTAATCACATACTTTATTCGCGCCATGCTCTTGCGACACTTGAGAAGAAGAAAGACGTCAGGACCGGGGTCCAAGAGCCAAAAGAAACACAACCGCACAGCGGACGTACCTGGTAATCCCGCTTTAATACATTTCTAAGTACACCAGGTGGCACCGAGGCGCGTCGATAGCCGTCCCTTTGCGTTGCAACGAGGTTACGCTCTCTCAGGAGGACATACCACAAGGTATGAAGATCCCTGAAGCTTTTTCTTCGCAGCTCTGCTGCAGTCCATGCTCGGCCTGAAGAAAAAGGCCCCACGACTAAGCACCGTATGATGGAAGGGGTTTGGTTGTCACTCACCAAAAATGTCCTGAAGTCCGGGTTCATCTTCGAAGGGATCGTGCGTCACTTTCCCATCCTTCTCTCTTTTTCGAAAGAACGCATAGAGGCCGTGGTTTGGGTTAACCGGGATGTTGAGGTGTGGGCGAAGTGCACCAGGTGCACTTGATGTCACGCCTGTTTCCGAGGTGGCTTCTATTGGTGTACTATATCGCCGAACATGTCCTAGTGCACGAAGAGCATTCGGGGCGCGTGTACGAAGGGAGGACAACATCAGACGACGTAGGCAGATGACCGCTCACATATGGTCACGGTCATGCTGTGACGTCTGACCTCCCGGCCCGTGCCGTGCCGAGTCCACTGGCTATAGCCAATCCAGTTGGCAACGCAACGCTTGTAAAAGATAACTCAAATCATCACAAACACGGTTGAGGATTACAGCATTGTACAAAACGCAGATATAAAAGTATTGGGACACATAGATGTTGAATACAGTACATTCACCACAGGAAACCAGTCTACTCGATTGCCACTGTAAGTTAGGGGTATGCTGCAAGACCACAAGGTGCAAAACAAGAGCGAGAGCATGGAGGGGAGACAGGAAAAATGACGAGAGATGACAATAATTGGAAGCACAATCATGAGGAAATGGTATCACATCGGGGAGGGAGAACTGCTGGCACGCCCATCTGGAGTGCGTAAAATGCCTGTTGTTGTGATCTGAACATCATCATGGGATCACCACCTGCAACCACAGAGTCACCCCGGACGAAGCTTCCCGCACCCATCCCTGGGGGCGTGACCGCAGGCGGGGTGTATAACGAGTCCCCCAAACCATCCCCAAATGGTTGGTGATAACCAAATGGTGTTTCCAAGGGACCTGCGAAAGTGGGATATTCGGCATTTGAGTGACCCATCGATTGTTGCGCATTGGCATACATGCAATCAAAAGGAGCACCAATCTGTTCCGTCCATGATAGAGGGGAGATTGCATTCATATCCCCGGCCGACCCGGAACCGATACTGATGGGCACGGAGTTAGGGGACTGCCATGAGGCTATCGCGGCAATAAGGCCTGCACCATTGGGTGATGAACCAGGCGATCGGCGCACTTTTCGAGCCTGGACTAGTTCTTGCATAAGGTTTTGGAGAATGTCGGCGACGTTGGTGGCGGAAGCGAACGATTCTCCAACTTCGCGAAGGTACTGGATTG
>Ga0137358_10000479_pt1 | contig 18428 bp, 13 predicted proteins | sample Mad1_20_16metaG_FD_105551 | JGI IMG/M metagenome (GOLD analysis project Ga0137358, IMG submission 105551) | Vadose zone soil microbial communities from Angelo Coast Range Reserve, California, USA - Mad1_20_16 metaG | ecosystem: Environmental > Terrestrial > Soil > Vadose zone | place: USA... | reverse complement strand
GTGTTTGCACATGATAGCCCCAGAAATCCAACAGTAGGGTGGGAGCCAGTTCGGTGGGGAGTGGTCGATCATCTGTAGGAGGTGGTGGGTCAGCCATAAGCCCGCGTGGTCTGAGCTGAGGGAAGCTTCGAAGTCTAGTTTGAGGTCTTGGAAGGTGTCATCCAAGATTGCTGCCTCGTTGACCCAGATCAGGTCGATGGTCATGTCGCGTTGATGCCGATCTCCATGTCGCATTGGATGGCCAGGGGTGTTTAGAAGGTCGAGGCCTTGCGCGATCGCCCATTCCTTGATGTCGATGGCCCATGTCGATTGTCGGATGTCCGGTGGGGACCAGGCACGTGCATGGGTGTTGAAATCGCCGCCGATGACCATGGGGACCAGGGGGTCTATTTCTATGTTAGTGATGTGGTTGAGTGAGCAGGTGCTTATCTCTCGTGGTGGGCAGTTAGCTCCATTTCCCGCCTCCGTTGTGTGGGCATCATGGTATATGTTATGGACTCGGAAGGTTTCCACTCCCGTGTGTACTTCTAAGGTTAGCGAGTGATAATTTGAGGCCACGTCGAGTCTGTTAGTGACCGTGAAGAATGTGGAGGAGGTGCGACGGTAGGCTACTACCTTGCACCTCTCACTACTACCTTGCACCTCTCGGACCTCAGGTCATCAGAAGGGTGAAAAAAAAAAAAGTGGACAAAATAGCCCAATGCACAAAAATTCACAAGTCGTCTCGGGCAAGATGGTCACCACCATCATCAAGTTCCAGATCTCCGAGACAGCCAGCATCAGCCAGCCTAGCCTAGCCAGTTCAGTTCATTGCCTCAGTCTCAGGCTGCCCGGCCCCCCCGGGCTTGCCGCTTGCGTGGTTCACTGCACTGCCACTCCCGACTTTTACCCATCTAGCCTTAAATGAACCTAGCAGATCGTTTTGGCTATTTTGACCACCGCAACTGCAGTGCGGCCTCGACCACTCCAGCTGGCTTTCGCTCTCCGACTGAGTCGTGTGCTCGCTCGTGTCGTGTCGTGTCGTGTCGTGCTGAATGAGGCCCCGTCACTGGCAGTCCCGGTCCATCGTTGATTTGATACCCGGCTGCCCACTTCAAGTCTCCGAGTCACCTACTACCAGGGCGGCCAAGTCTCTACTATTCGTGTTCGTCGATCACATGCCTGCTCCGAGCGTGCAATCGAGCCAGTACGAAATAATTGGCTGGATAGTACCTCCTGCCCTTCTCCCTCTATCTTAGGCTGATGATGAATCCGTTTTTTCTTTGCTACTGGTGCGTTACCGGCCTGAGGTTACCCACCGTCCCCGATGACAGTCCTTACAAAATATGCCGCCATTCGATAATCGGTTTCCTTCCTGCTGGTTTGTAATAAACTGTTGGCTGAGTTCCGAGTCCGAGAAGTGATATACTTTTTTTTTTTGGTTTTGGTTCTAGCTGTGGCCCACGCCTTTCGCACACACTGTCAGTCGACAATGGCAAATTTGGAATCAAGGTACGAACTCGAAAATGGATTGAGCAGCTAGATCGATACTAGGCCTGACTTTCCGACAAAAACTTGAATAAACTACCAACCTCTCAAGGTCTCTCAAGCCCATCAGTGAACCCTGTTCGCAACTTGTCGCACCTTGTCGTCCTGTGTGCAACTATTACTGTTGTCGTCACACATGTTCTACTCTACGGGACGACAGTCGGTCGACTCAGACCTGGCGGCTTCGCGTCAAGTTCGAGTCAAACCCTGCGAGCTTTTTAGTAATCCGTTCGATCTACTGTATTTCAGCTATAAAGCAAAGTTACATGTACTAGGAAAGAGCATAAGCATGCAGTGTGTAACTTTTGGTGCCGTGTAACACTGGCACGCGTTGAGATCTACATGATTGTTGTCCGATGTGGCCTTAATATATGTCCCTGGTCCACCGCATAACGTAGCACGCAAAATTCAGGTAGGATATTATATCATAGACAGCATGGCCACCGGTTAGTTCGAAATAACAAGAAGGAACATATTCGTACTAGGACCAGAAAAGGATGTATAAATCCCAAAGAGCCAACATAAAGCTCACTTGCTATACGATAGTCCGCAGCCCGTCCCAACAAAAAGGTATGTGAAAGCGTAGTTCAAGCTAAGTGGAAGACAAGGAAAGGAGAGTCGTATTCTGCTTTGCAGATGCTAGGGCGAGGACCTAACGCCGAGCATGAACTCCATAGACTGGAATGCAGCTCGGGGGTTGAATTGCGATATCCTGTTCCCAAACAACAAGAAAAGAGGGTGGACGCGAATGACGTGACCTTCAGAAAAGACCGTCCCACTTATGGCAAGAACCCGTGCAACTTACATGTGTCCCGTGAGCGGCAATTCATAAAGTGTCAAGCCGCGCTCAGACTGTACAGTCCCAGCGGCACCTACGCCATCAAGGATGAACGAGTCCAGGGAGGGTGCCTTCTGGAAGCCCTGTGCACCACCCCCTTTTGGATAGTGAAAAGAAAAGGCCGTCAAAAAAGAAAAGAGGGAGGAATAGATACGATGGTACGCACAAGTCATGCTATTGTCGCGTCATCTCAGTTTCAAAGGGAAACAGGTGAAGGAAAACATGAGGCGATAACGAGACTCACTTTTGAATGCCAATCCGTGTTCTGTGGAGTGAGACAGAATAGATATGAGCATAGGTCATGGTCTTAGAAGTAGGGCTGAAAGGTAGGCGGCAAAAGGGGGTATACGGCCGCCTACTCACTCACTTACCCTTCAGAGATGATCACAAAATCGGCCAGTCCAGTGACGATCACGACGGGGACGCCGTGCTTCATCACTCGGGGCAGGACGTCCCAGGCTGGGAGTGGACTCAGGTTACGGGGCCCGACAAAGACAGGGGTGTTGCTGCACTCCGTCCATTCTACGTGCGCCGGTGCGTGAATCGCGGCTTTGACGTCTTGGCGGTTGAAATACACAGGGTTCACCTGTATTTGGGGGAATGTGCCGCTTTTGCGCGCAACGATATCAGAAGACGAAAAAACCTCGTGTCGACCCCGTGACCAGGCAATTACTCACGGAAAGCCAAGAACGTCCCAGAGGACGGGGGGCTAGAGAGGAACGCGAGTGTCATCTGAAAGAGAAATAAATAGGTAAAAGGTAATATACCATGTCGAATATGCGGTAGATGTCAAACGCAGGATTCAAGAGAAGCGCGGCCTTGATGATCTCACTGTATACGTTACAGCCTGGATCTGCCTCTATTGATGTCCCTGGCATCGCAAATGGAGCAGGTGGAGGAGGGTACGTTAGGTACTTCTCGAGGTAAGAGTTATAGTTGCATTTATCGGCAGTTTGGTCGATCTGAGCGAGGAAAGATTGGCTAAGAAAAGCAGGATGTGAGACGAAGATATGCAGGCTTTAATCAAAGGGAATGACTTGAAAGGAAACACGTTCAGGTTCTTGTGTACAAAGTTCACAGAAGGCGCTTCTATCGAAGCGGCATCCTCGGTAAGAATAGCTGCGTTCGTCATCATCCCGATGGAGCAAAGGACAAATATGCTGGAGAACATACGAGATGCAAGCCACATTCCCTGAACCGTCAGGTTAAGGAGAGTTGGGTTCGAAAACATGTAATCTGCAATATCTGAGAGACCAGTCATGTGAACGGATTTCGCACGCCTAACGAAGAAACCAACATGGCAAATATATCCCAGCGAACTGAAAAGGAAATTAGTGAAAGGCTGATATCGGAGGGTACAAAACGCACGCTTTCTCCTGTAAGATAAAACTTCTTTTCTTTGAGCTCAGCGAAAACAATAAAGAATTGTTGCAAGAATCCGACAAGTTGCGCGGCGAGTTCGGTCTCGTTCTACGCACCACAGCATTAGCTCATCGGGTCTTAGCGAGGACACTGTTGCGAACATGGATGTTCGGTTCCCCCTGGGAAAACCCTGTGCCAACGGGTTGTTCAACCCAGAGCATATGTCCCAGATTCGTCCAGCTGTAAGGGTTCGGGGTTGGCTTTGCCTGACCAAACTGCCAGCTAATAGGCTATATGCGCGTCATTTAGCACCAATATACGGGACAATGCGCGAGGAGTTCGCATACCCCGTTCTCCTGTAAAAAGCCCTCTAGGGACGAGCAACCCGGTCCGCCGTTTGTCCTAGAAATGGGTTTGCGATCAGTGGTTTGCTCCGACGCGTGCCTTAATCTGCAGATGCTCACCAGAAAATGAGATCGTCTTCACTACCATTAACAGTTGGAGGGTAATACCAAAAGAAAAGCTGGGTGGGATTAGCAAACTTTTTGTACATGGAATACATGCACAACAACATACCTTGCGTGTTTCGTTCGGGTGCGAACTGATGGGCAGGAGACCTGCCCAGCTGTCCCCAGCATCGAAGTCCACCAACGGTATTTTCGTTCCGTTCACGAAGAATTCTTCGACGGAGGCATTAAGCACTCGAAAGGTAACTACACTTGGACGGGCGCAAACTCACTCGCTGCTTTGTGGTTTGCAAACCGGTTTGGGTCACGACGTATGGCATTGAAGCCGCGCTTGGCGATGGATTCCGAACGCGGCTCCGGTAATCGTCTCTGATATCGTGTTGTCGACCGTTGTCGCGAGGTTGACGGCGTGAACGCAGCTGCGACCGCCACAAAACCCAAGAGCAGCAAAAAAAACGAGCGATGCATGAGACAAGATCCCAGTGGAGAAAAGGTGGGTATCGGGGGCCGCGTTCAAAGTTCGATTTGCCGGCTTCTTACGGGTTTAAAAGGACTTTCGGCAGCTTCGCAACTCGCTTGGCCGTTGAAAATTTGGCGCCCATATGGTCGTGATAGCGTGACCGTTTGAAAAGCCCCATTCAGGAGAGTCATTTTGCAATTCTGCTGTTTTCTTCATCGAAAGGCCGTAATATGGGGCGTAGTGCAGAGCGGAGCGTTGCATAGCGACGCAGGGCAAGTGGAAGACCAAGACAAAAGAGTTCAGAGGCTCACGCCGCGAGGAAGTCTCTCCAAAACGCAAAAGGAAATGCGATCAACACGTTTGCTGCTGTTTTGCTGTTTTCTGAACTGCCTCGAACACCCCAAATCATCGCGCCTCGGCTGAAGTGACTACACAATACCAACACCGTACTAGTCCCACTCAGGTGCACACACTGATGCACGCGAATTGAGGGCATTTGGCTCTTGCTAACAAGAGCACTCAGCGGATCAATTATACCCTGGCACATCAAGGAAACGTCGGGAGCATTCGCTGGGACTACACTATACCAACATCGTACAAGTCACTCAGGTGCATACACTGATACACACGAATTGAGGTCTTGGCTCTTGCCAACAAGAGCACTCAGCGGATCAATAAACGGCACATCAAGGAAACATCGGGAGCATTCGCCGGCCATTGTGATTCAAGTATCACGGTAATCAATCATCAGGAATTATCTCATTTTACATAATTCCTCGTGGTACCGCGTGCACACGTCATCGGGCACGGCCAAGTCGCCGTTCTGGGTACAAAGGCTGCCCTTGTACCTGGCTGCTACATCATACTATCCTTGCGCAGATGATCTGCACTTTACTGTCCATGCTCCGTCTGTTTGAATGTTTACCTTGACTCCGGCTCTGCTATATCATACTTTCCTGGGTCATGCCACTGGATTGACAGGGGCCTGCAACAATAAAGTAGGCGGACGTCCATGTATCAGGTCAACACTTTACCCAAATAATCGCCCCGTTGTCCCACATGCACTATGGAAGGACTTCGACCCCAACCGGAATTGTGTACAGGACAATTGTACCCATGTTTATGGTAGGGCGTTGATGATGGGCGTTCGTGAGAGAATCACCGTTGCCAAATCGTGACGACCCTGCAAATGTTCTTGCGCACAAATACATCAGATCTTAGGCTCTTGATACAGTAACTTGCCTCGTTCTGTCTAGAGAACGTCTTCTAGAAGAATCACTCAGCCACTCACCAATAACCACGCGACGTTTCGAGATGTATCGCGCAGGTCCTTTATTGTTTTGTCTTCGCCCCGAGGACATCGGTCCGTAATAATCCTCGGACATGTCCCATTTCGAACTTATACGACACATAGTCTAAAGACATAGCCTCGTGCATCGTGCGTCGTGACTTCCTAGGTGTGTCACATCTGCAAGATGGACACGAATGCCAAGATACTCTCATTGTCGCGTCCACGTCCGAACCTTCTCACTTCTAGTACAACTGGCAAATCACACTCAGAATGACTATGCATCGTGAGCACACAAGCATGTTTCATTTGTAAAATCAAAGTAAATGCAAGGAGACTTGGCTTTCGCCCCAACTCTTGACATATGACATGTCATCTTGCTGCAGCGTATACGCACCAGGCAATTTTCTAAATGACCCACACGGACAGACACACAATGTAATACATGGAAGGCCCAACAAGTCAGGTAGCCAGACCTGTCTATCGTCGAGGGTCAAAGCCGTGAAAAGTGCAGGCATGATCGTAAGGGTGCCCATCTTGCTTATCCTGTCTTACCTTCCGGAACGGAGCGTGTATCACAGGTGGCGACCAGGAAGAGGAACTGTGAAATGAAGTTTTCTAGAAGCCATGATGAGTACTAGTAGAGATGGGCTGTCGGTGGTTGCAGCACCCAACACCGCATATCCAGCAACCAGCATGGCGGGTTTCCTTGACTCCTACTGTGATTGCCCTCGCAGCAGTACATCACATGTCATGCACAGCCAGCCCGCAGGTTGGCCGGTATTACAATTACAATCAAGGATCAAGTGGCGCCGGTCGCCCCAAAACCGCAGCAGGGAGCACCTAGGCCTGAAGAGTGACAATGCAGTTTTCATGCCTTGGACGAGAATGGTCATGAACCGCATGGTGATCAGCCACGGCTCCTATCTTGAGGTCGTCGTCTCCAAGTGGTAGTGAGGTGGAGGCGGCAACGCCCTAGAAGAGGCTTTGCCTGTTTCGCTTTCATACGAATTACCCAGTTCCGCCATAGCAACAACCTTGGTCTCATGATCAGTGGCTGCGGCCGCGACTTGCTGTAACAAGGAAGAGAAGATGATGGCATAACAATTAGACATGGTAAATCAACGCACCTAAACATCATGATGTTCTAGCATATACATGTACACGACGGTGACCACCGATCACGAAGAAGACTGCCAGAAATGAGGAACATTGTACTGAACGATCTTTTACATTAAGACATCTCGACGGCTACTGAATTGAAAGCGGTCTACGAGTCTCCGCAGTCGAGTTGAGTTGAGTTATACGGCGCTTTTGATGGTCTTCTCAAGAAATTTCGTTTTGCTTCTGGCCCTGGCAGGCACCTAGGGCTCATCGGAGAATCACGGGACTGAAGTGAACTGCACCCGAAACTTCCACCAATTTCACCTTTGGCTCCCTTGTACTTGTTTTCCTTGTTTTCCTTATATGACGAAAAATGAGTGCCAGCACCGGTCTTGGCTGTTAGCGCCAGCGAGTTGGACAAAACAGTCTGTACTTCTGTACCTAATCAGTGACACCCTGACGGAGCCAAGACTGCCATCCGTACTGAAGGACTGAACAGTCAGCGCCCTCCTGTATATGTCATTTAATCTTCATGCTGCGGACAAGAAGATTGATTTGATGGCCACTGGCATGCCAACCACTGGCAAGTGTAGTACGTCTACACAATATAACTTAAGTTAGTGCATCAATGTCACGTGCAACACGCTCACGGCTGCCGCCACGCTCACCTGCTGATAAGCCTAAGCGTGCCACAAGATTCAAGACAATAACAATATCGTCACTTCTCTATAAGCGAAAGCGATGAGAACTTTTTGAGATGCGATGAGGACTGACCTTCGTCAGAAAGAACGGGTGCTCGTCTGCCGAACCACTCATATTCCGCGTAATGGCGAAGGACCACCCATCTGGTGTGGCGGCTCAGCTTATGGTACGCGGCTTTCTCGTTGTTGAGCTTGAGTTCGAGTTCGGCCTTGTCTTTCTTGGATACAGCAGCAAACTTGACGACGACATGCAATTCACTCGGCGCATACACGGAAGACTAACACGCGCCAAGATGATGAAAGAAGGTGCGGCTTCTTGGCACATTGGTAACGAGGTGTGCCAACGGGTGTGAGTTCTATTGGGCTTCAAAACATTGAACGGCCATGCTCCTGTTAGCTTGCCCGAGTGACTTGTGATTTCATCGACTTTTTAGTCGATCCCAAGTCGACGAATATGGATTTTCTGAGAGGACAGGCAGCGTGCAGCTGTTCCAAGATTTGCCATCTAAGATACAAAGACTCTTAGGTGCCGCCCCTTGATCAGTTCTACTTATATTAAGCGGCAAGAACAAGCTTTACGTACCGCAGGCTTCGCAGTGTCATACTCGACGATGTTTTAAAGCGATTACGAGACCAATACAAAATCACATTTTCAACCTCAATTACGAACTAGGAACAGGAGTAATTGTGCATTGCGTGCGCAATTTCTCTCTGACCTGGTCGGAGACGTCTATCATTCCCTGACAAGACACTGGCTGATCCGATGTCAGAGTATACAAGTAACAGTACAGCGATTACCGATCACAGTTTCTAGCTTGGTGATTTGATCAAATTCTTATGGGAGAGAAAGTCATTGAAGGTCCTTGACAGTTACATCGGGGACTTCATCGAGCAGGTAGGACACAGATCGCTTATAAATTTATAACACTGAATCGAAACCAACCACGTACAAGGGATACAGGGCCATCTTGGACAAATGTTCGTGTCGTTGCCTCTGTCAGTTGTTTCCTGTCTGAGTCATCTATACCTCTAGCTTACACACGGGTACATGAGTTCGCTGAATACGATCGCCCAACAGCTCGTCGAGCAAGCGGTGGATTGTAGATGATAATATATTATTATCTACATCCACCTACCCCTGGAAGATCTAAAACGATCTACTCTCCCGATCATGCGGTCTGTCTTCGACTTGAGGATGACCAGGAACTTGCCATACAACTACTATTTGGAGCATTCTGGTCAAATATGCCGCTGGTGGAGACCCCAACGTCAGCGATGAGACTCTGAAGCAAAGATTTGGCAGGGGCGGAAGTCTTTTGGGGTCCCACAATAGGAGGGAGAAGGAGGTTTATGGTGTCATCATCATCACTGTCATGTCCTTCGGGAGAAAGGACACGATTTGAAAGGAGGCCCGCCTTTCGTTTGAATGAATTCCCACGTCCACGTGAAGCACAATCCTATGCCGCCCTGACCCAAAGCGCAAGGGTTTAGAAATGGCCTCCGTTCGCAAGGCCCTCAAAAATATCGCCTCTGGGAACAAACCCCGGAGACTGCGGCCTCCAAACGCATCATCCGATGACTCTGCAACAGACTTAGACCTGGTATCTCTCCCCAACGCGATCCCAAAACAATACCCACCGCTAATCCTGATCCATGCTATCCTTCTCTCCGCCGCCCTCGTCCTGCTCCCCCAAACTCCCATTCCAAACCTGCCACTTCCACCACCCACTCGTGGGCTTGACAAACCCCAACCGCCGTTCCTTGCTCCGTTCACTGCGCGACCAGTTCTGACAGTCGCGTGGGCATGTCTTGGCGCCATGTTACTCGTACCGTGGTGGGCCGGTTCGCTGCGCCGTTGGGCACACGACGGAACCTTAGGCCCGCGTAGCATCCAACAGCGCCTTGCGGGTGATCCACATATACGACGTGTGCGCGCTCTTCCAATGTCGTTCCTTCCTCCCGTTTACTTATCTCCTGCTCCAGGATATCTGGAATGCTTGCATCTTCACAGCCTACGCGACTCTGGCGCTGCACGTAGTGGTCATTTTGTTCGGAGCACCATTTATCGAGTGCGTCTCTGTCTATTCACCCGTTGTCACCTTTCACACTCGCTTACGGTTCACTCAATGACGCGGGTGCGCCTTCCAGGTATGTGCCACACACCGCATTGCTAGCATTGCTCCTCGCCCTCTATGCCTTCTTCCCTCCCGCATACGTGCTTGGTCCGCCTCGCCTCGGTCTTCCACTCCTTTCCGCATCCACCAGTGATGCAGTTGTGCAAAATGATCTTTGGGTGCGGATATTTGCAGAACGCGAGTTAGTAATTGGACATTTTCGCGTGCGCGCCCTGCAGTCCTTTTCTCATTTTGGCATCGGGACAGTGCGAGGAAACCGTCTGAACGTGTCCTACTCTATCCTACGTATGGCGCGTTACTAGGAGCATGGATCGGTGTAATCCCGATCGGACTTGACTGGGATCGCCCATGGCAGGTAATCGCTAGTTGCGCTCTCTCTGCACGCAGACAGGAAAGCTAACTCGGTCATTTGAAGGCATATCCTCTCACCCCAGCAGCTGGTGCATCACTTGGGTACATCGTTGGGGCTTTGCTTGCGCTTGGCGTGAACCTACTCTTCTTCTTTGCCGACGCAGATCGGTCAGATTCTTCAGGGACCGCGGATGGGCCAGTAAAAAGGGGCATAAAGAACAAAAAGCATAAAGAGGGAGGGCAGACAAAAAAAATGCTAGCGAAGGAGGAGTAAGGTGCCCCGATAGCATAGTGTACACCGCGACCCTGTTTCATATCCTGCAGAATAACACCAGTACTGCCAGAGACTGCCGTACTCATTTACTTCAGTAGTTCACGAGCAGACGCTCGGAATACGTGTCGTGTGATATATCGAGCATACTCAACACATTCTCATTCAACTGCCGACTCTTCCACGGTAGATGACAGTAAAGGCATCCACCACAAGTCATGGACACCTTACGATTGCCTCTCAACCTGTTTATGACGTCAACTGGGCCACTCTATGCGTCACTCGCATTCATCATTAATATATATCGTTTCGCAACACGTTCTGCCTCTATTTTAGAGTAACCTACTGGTAAATGGCTCCGTTCAATTTACATGGCGTCAAGATGCGACACTTGCGGCTTTTACTGCAAAGATGAAACTCTGGGGTACAAGTGAACATCCTGAAGGCAAGACGTAAGTGTGAATAGGTGTGCGTAGTAGTTCAAGTAAAGTCTATCGGACGGGAAGAAAAAGCCATATGCTATCGTCAGTATTGAAATCCGCAGACATTCCCACTGCAAAACTTATAGCCGTTTCGACGGGGCCATACTCGACAAGCCTTGCAAGGCTTCTCCACATGATGCGCTATTGCAGCCCTAAGGGAAGGTAAGACAACAATGGTATGCGAAGATAGACGAGGACCACGTACATCATATGCACCACTCCCGAAGTTCATTGACTCGCACGTCAAAGAAAACCCTTGTACCGCAACGGGGAAATCTGCAGAGAGGCGCTTTGAAGGGCTCAATAAGGGAGAGGTACACGGCGTAGTTGCTCACCGGTATTGCCTGCTGGACGACGGGGGGGTGACATGTTTACTGATGATCAGAGGGGCGAGTTAAGATGCATCTCCAAAATATGTTGGCTTTTTTTGTGGCTGGGACCTAGGGCGCACCGCCAGCACGGAGGCCCGTGACATCAGGACTAGCCGTGAGCCAATACGCAAAAAAACCCGCATTTCGCGCTAGTGATAAATGAGGACAAGTTGTCATTTATACCAATTGACAGAATCCGTGGAAAAATACAAACCGGTGTCGAGATGTGCTAATTGAATCCAGATTATCCACAAGCGGACCAATCAGTCTGAGTATTGAGTTCCACAGCTAAGAGACTCATACCATGCTGAGGCAGAGGCACAAGGAGGAAGTAAGCGGCCTCAATCGGGTAGTGCCGATAAGCTGCATAGTTTTTAGCCACCGCCACCGCCACAGTTGACTAGCGAGAAACATCTGGTCATCGTTGAAGCATCGTCGGCGCTGTAGACACGAGCAAGGTAAGCATTCGTCGTCGCTTGTCTTGTTGGTAAGCCTACTGATTGCAGTGTTGTACCATTAGATTTAATATCATCCTGTAAGGTGTGTGTGATATATGCATAGCTTCGCTTCTGGCCGGGGAACTAGACGAGTAGTATTACTTCTCGAGGGCCTACATGGTTGTCATTGGACATCAGTGAGCACGCTGGGGGTTGAGTCCGATGCTTTCTGTGGCAGCTGTTGTTACGAGGAGGTCACCCACACTCGCCTCTTACCTGCTATCATTTCTTCATTTCTACCTCGAATTCGCGTCTCATCGTCCAATTAGATCTTTACCCCACCCACACAGCAATAATGGCCCAACGTGTCACTCTTCGCAAGCGCCAGCCCTACAACACATCGTCTTCAAGGCGGCGCATCGTCAAGACCCCCGGCGGCGTCCTCCGCTATCATCACATCAAAAAGCTTCCTACTGCACCAAAGTGCGGTGACTGTGGCTCGAAGCTCAGCGGGGTGCGTACCCCTCTGGCTATACCTTGCTTTTATGCGTATCACCGCTTACCTGGTATAATAGGTTGTTGCCCTTCGCCCACGTCAATACGCAACTGTGTCCAAGACGAAAAAGCATGTTAGCCGGGCTTATGGGGGTTCGCGATGTGGTGGTTGCGTGCGTTCGCGGTGCGTTTTGACCTTTATGATCGTCCTCGTCGAGTGCATCTCACTCATAATCACTACACAGTATCGTTCGCGCGTTCCTCATCGAGGAAGCAAAGGTAGTGAAGCGCGTCATCAAATCACAGCAGAAGGCGGTGGGCGGTCGTTCATAATCGGCTTGTTTACTCATTATGTGGTTATACGCATGCGATCTCGTATAATGCATTGTGAAGAATGATGACGCCCGTTTGGAATGGGTGCCCTGCGCGAGGATTCATTGTTGGATCGTAGGTAATACCAAGCTGGCGCCGAGCAAAGACAAGAAGGGTAGAACCCAGGCTTCTTTGACTCACCGCATTATGTACCCTACGCATCCATCTGAAGTCATTGTGCGCCCCAGATCTCACTGTGTGTCAGTACGATCTCGGGTGCGAAACAGGTGGTCAGCGGCACTTTATCGTGGAGATTATGGCTGAGAAATGGGACGGTACGTGAGTGCATGGGATCTGACCAGCCCCGCTCAGCGAAGCTCAAATCGAGAAGAGAGCGGTTTTCATGTTCTTGAATGTCGAGCAAGCTTCAGAGGTCTTTACGGTAAAGAAAAGAGGCCCACTTGCACATCCACAAGACATGTTTGTTCATTTTTCCACTGTCGTAAAGTGGAGACACAGCGATGTGCGTAGATGGCCAACTTGAAGCCTCGGCGGGCGAGGGGCGCAAAAAGTTGACAACAAACAGTGGCGGTCGCGTGGGTCCGAAAGGCAATGAGGCACTTTGCTACGCCACGGATAATAGCTTGACGCAACCAGAGCTCATCATGTCCCCAAATGTCTTTGCGGCCAACTTAGTTAAGGGTTCAAAAGCGCCAACACGCCATGACCTGGCCCCGTCCGTCGTCATCTACCTCCTTTTCCCTCCCACGCCTTCCTCTGTCACTTCTACAATGGATCGACGCTTTTTGGCGTAAACTCAGTGTCATATGATCTTCCAATACGGCGGCCTATGGTATCCCTCAAGCCCCCCGATGAACTTGTCGTGTGCCCTCTGCGTCGCTCTGTGCTATTCATTGGCTTCCTCGGGCGCTACTTGGAGGCATCTGGCTGGCCGTTTATCGCCGTGCCAGTGACAGGCGTCGCTGCGCGCGAAAAATTCTCCACAGTGCCAGCAGAAGTAGATCTTGGGCGGGTCCGCCTCGCTGCATCCGCAGTGCAGATGGGGAGAAGTCGATAACGCACACAAGGGAGAGAAGAGGGGGTAAGAAACACACTGAGATTAACGATGCCAACGTATAGTAAATCCTCAAGCGGGGCGATGAAGCCCTCGCGTAACACAGCCAGCTAGTTGTTGAAAGAAAAGAGTGGGGAGAAAAAACAACCCCGATTGACGATGACGCTTCGTCATGCCGAGCGCCGTATCTGTGCTCATCTGTTGGTGACCCAGATGACACGTTGGGGAGCCGAGCGCGCTATCTTCTACAGTATGGACTTGTAGAGAATTGTAGCGTGTTCATCATCACTATCATCAATAAGCATATAAACTCAGTATACGTGCCGAAGATACCTTAATCATCCCAATCAACCAAGCCAGCCGGAGAGAGAGACGAGATCAGATGTTAGAGGGCAGAAAACGGCAAAGGAAGCGTGAGCAAAAAAGGGACAAGGACGCACCCCGAAGAGAAACCACGTAAAATTGCCCACGTCACCACCGGAGGGCGTGCTCGTCAAAGCCGACTTGGCATGAGTAGACATATGTGTTCAAGGCGGATATCAAGTGATTGCATTAGGATCAGAGATGTTGGTAAAGGCGGTGGAAAGGGAGGCACTCGTCGCGATCGAGGGACTTGTAAATGTTATGGACGCACAGGGCCAGCAAGCGTGGGCATCCTCTACAATAATGATAGGACGCGTTGCGTGGGTACTTGTCAGGTTAAAGAGAGTGGTTACTCACTTTGTACTCGGTTCCACCCATCGTGGAGTGTCGGGTCATCCTCTTCCATGTACCCTACGAGAAATCGATCATCATAATTCATTAATATTCTCGGAAAATAGAAAATGGAGCTTTTTGCGGTGGCTGAGATGAGTATAAACGTCCATCGGAGGGATTGAGGACGACAGCGATATACAGTACAGTATGGAAAGGAAATTCGAGTTGTGGGCGAGACAACGAGAGCCAGGTCACATTCCATATTTGGAAGGGACGAGTGTGGGCTGGACAGCCTGGACTTTGCGTAATCAGTAAGCAACCATCTCTCCTCAACACCGAATTCTAACCGGCCGATTGACTATCCACCCGCAGAATTGATAAAGTGACACACGAGGTCTCAAATAGCCCCCGCTTGAAAGTGTGCCCGTCTTCCGATCTCCCTGCTATACTCCCTGCACCGCCCTTGCCTCTCCCATTTCCTAGCCACTTCTGGGACATCGATCCAAATAGATCACCGTTCGGAAGGCCTGCAGATGGAAAGTAATCATCGCCGGACTCGGGAGAAACGATCCGAACCAAGTCGACGTATGTCTTTCTTATGCAACTTCCCGCAATGACTGTTGACTGACTTGATGTGATGTAGTAGACCAGGTGATACGAATCGACATACTCCCTGATAACGTCCTACTAGACATAGTTGATTTCTATGTGAATATTGAGTCACCATTTTTATTCAAAGTGGAGATAGAGAGATGGCAATCGCTGGTTCATGTGTGTCGACGATGGAGAAGCCTCGTTTTTGGATCACCACGTCGACTGAATCTGCGACTTTATTGTACACCCAAAACACCCGCAAGGGACACACTGGACGTCTGGCCAGCCTTGCCTCTCATCGTTTGGGGGTCTATGACCCCATCATCAGGCGTGGACGACGTCGTTGTGGCACTCGAGCAGGGGAATCGCGTATGTCAACTCAGCCTCCAGCACCTTGCGGAACGGCAATTGGATAAATTGTTGGCAGCGATGCAGGTGTCATTCCAGGAGCCGACAAGGTTGCGGCTCTTCTCAGACAGTGAAACATCACCAGTCGTTCCCGATTCGTTCTTGGGGGGATCTGCCCCTCATTTGCGGACCCTCGAATTGGAAGGCATTCCATTTCCGGGATTGCCAAAACTGCTTCTGTCCGCAACTCACCTTGTCTACCTCCAACTTTCTAATATCCCTCATTCCGGGTACATTTCACCCGAGACAATGGTCGCTCTCCTCTCCGTGTTGTCCAGCCTTCAATGGCTTACGCTTCGATTCCAATCCCCTCAATCCCGCCCCGACTGGGTAAACCGACGTCCACCTCCATCGAAACATACTGTCATCCCCGCTCTCAATCGGTTTGTTTTCAAAGGGGTTATCGAGTATTTAGAGGACCTCGTGACCTTCATCGACGTCCCTCAACTGGATCTCTTGAATATAACCTTTTTCAATCAAATCGATTTTGACGCCCCACGACTCGTCCAATTCATCAGCCGTACACCAATACTCGCGGATTGCGATGCACATGTGCTATTCGAGGATAGGAGCGCCACGGTCCGACACTCTTTCCATTTGAGAGATTCTACGATAGAAATCTCATGCAGGGAACCAGATTGGCAGCTTTCGTCCGTCGCTCAGGTCTCTAACACCTGTTTGCCTCCCCTTTCCAGGATAGAGGACCTTTACATCTGGCATCTATATTCGCAACTTATTTGGAAGAGTGATGCCATCGAGAACACCCTATGGTTGGAACTCTTACTTTCATTTCCTGCGGTAAAGAATCTATATCTACCCAAGGAATTTGCACCAGGTATCGCGGCCGCCCTTCAAGAAATAGTTGGGACAGAAGTGTTGCCCAGCCTTCAGAAAATTTGCGTGGAGGGGTATGAACCATTGACACATTTCCAAAAAAACACTAGGCAGTTTGTTGCGGCGCGAGAGCTTTCCGGTCACTCTATCACTATTTCTCTCTGGGATGGACGCTGGACACGACGCCGCCGACGCCGCAGGTACTAGTAGGTGGTCAATGATTGATGGGTGCCCTCTGTTCTCTGAGTTCTGTCCCATCGCCTCTTCTCCCTGTGCTGGTTTCTTTTCCACTTGTTCTCTTGCTTCGGGACATCAGTTATGCAATTTTGTTGACATTACCTGTGATTGATCCTGTATGATTACATATGGTGTGGAATAGAGAAATACATGTGACTGGCTAGCCATCTACTCAACCATCATGATGTTGGTGATTCACTTACGCTTTTGTGGAGTAACGTCATTGTAGTGCAGAAGACTTACTGCATGATCGTGCAGTGGACAGATGAGATGTACAAGTTTGTGATACACAGAGTGCCGTTCGCTCATCAAGGTATTTGTGAATGTACGATCCATAGAGCTATACGACTACCCAAATCCAAACTTTCACCATACATCGCCTCCACCAGTGTTCCAAACAATGTACGGTTCACATAAGGTGCGGCATTCCTCGAGTCCTGCCTGTCCTGAATCTAAATCCTGGTTTTGACCAATGACACTGCCGAAAGACGTATAGCTTCAGCTATGAACTCGTCGGCGGAAGCTTGAGTCCAAGCAAAATAGATGTTCGATGGGAGGAAGGCAAGAGAGCGATCTGGAGGGTATGCGGATGACGAGCCGTGGGTAAGGAATCCTGGCTTGAGTGGTTCAATGGTATAAACAATCAACACGTTGTCGTACTGGCTAAGCCCGTGTAGCTTAGGTAGCTGCTGCGAGAATGGATTGTCATTCAAGAATAGAAAAGGAATGAGAGAGCTTCGAGGGAGGGAGAGACTGAGTGTGGGATAGACGAGGAGATGAGGAACGAAAGATGTTGGAGATAACCGGCACGTTGTGGACAGCGGTTCCACAAGCGCGAGTGCCGAGAGGAGTAGAAGTCAAAAGCGCACGCGAGAGAGGGAAAAAGGGGAGAAAAGAACACACTGAGATTAACGATGCCATCCTCGACGAGAGAGGCTGCTTAAATACATCTGAGTCCCTACTAGATAATCGAGCCCAGTGGTATAAAAGAGCGGTGTCGAGAGAGTGCAGGAATACGTGTCGTAGTTGTGCCGGACGCACAGGAAAATTGTAAAAAAAATGTCAGTAAAAATGACCGAAAAGACTAAGGATTGTATTGAGAGGGCGTACTGATACCGCATGGCGGCGGCCAAGCGGATCGTCGTTGACCGAAAAGTGAAAAATTAAGATAAAAGAAATGAAGAAAAAGGAAGGGAGGGAGGCTGTGAAGGCGGGAAGGAGTGGGATTTGTTCGCGGTTTGTCTTGCGCAGGCGGTCGAGAGGGGGACGATGGACGAGAGGTGAAAAAATGAACAAGTCGAACGCGTGGTTGACGGGCGCTCCGAAATGGCTGTTCCGCTCCGATCCGAGCGTGGATCCGAAGTAAAGTATACCATCTGTCACCCAGAACTATGATAGAAGGTCTGATCAGGATCGATGTGAAAGGCATGCTTTCATGCCCAGAGCCTGGAGGAAAAAGAGGCACATTTTCGGCACCTGGGTGATCATGTAGCCTGCGCACAAAAGCATGAGATAGTGCTATGGTAAATGCTGTGGTTGAAGAGTCGCTCGCGAAGACGCATGGAAGGGCATCTCGACGCTTTCGCGTGCATTGAACCGAGTTGTTGAAATATCCTGCAGATTCAACAAACACATGGCCAGGACGAGATCCCAGACAAATCAATGTCGGACGTCAGTCAGCCACCCCAGCACGAGCATGTTATGAGTGAGAGACGAACAACGTATTAGTATAAAATCTTCTTGAGGGGAACTAATAACCACGCATAGAATATGGTTAGCCAGTCGTCGTGGATGAAAAATAATCAAACCGACTTTGTGGGAGGAAAGGCGGAGCGAGATTGACGATGACGCGCTTTTGTCAGGCCGAGGGCGGTGTCCGTCGTCAACGCACAAGACTAAATGGCGCGTCGGGAAACCAGGTGGGTGAAGTTCTCTGAACCGGGACGGTCTCGTGGAGTGTTATCGCCCGTTCGTCATCATTAT
>Ga0137358_10000477_pt1 | contig 18457 bp, 19 predicted proteins | sample Mad1_20_16metaG_FD_105551 | JGI IMG/M metagenome (GOLD analysis project Ga0137358, IMG submission 105551) | Vadose zone soil microbial communities from Angelo Coast Range Reserve, California, USA - Mad1_20_16 metaG | ecosystem: Environmental > Terrestrial > Soil > Vadose zone | place: USA... | reverse complement strand
GGAGGTCTGTCCTGCCTCTTCGAGTAACATGCCTTTCAGCTTGAGCGCGGGTACAAACTTCGGGTTCCGCTCGATCAACTGGAGCGTAAGAGTCATCGCCCCTTGGCGGTCACCGTGTTTCGCGAGGCTGAGGGCTTGATTCAACCGCTGCATCAATGAAGACGCAGGCGTTTGGTTGATGCTCTGGGCTCTGAGAGCAGGTGCTCCTGAACCTATCAACATCGAAAGAAGAATTGCGAGCCAGAAATCAGACTCGGCGCGCATGAATTTCATCAAAAGGATTCCACCCGTGTCGCACTCTCTCGGTTCTGGTGCAGGCACCGAAAATTACGGAGACTTCACGCTGTGCTCCGGTGCTTTGTTGGAGACAACTCCCTGTCCTTCGCGCAGCACATAGAACCTGTCCGCAGCCAGGTTTGTCAGTGTTTCTTTTGCGCCGTTTGGCCACAGGATCTCAGCACGCTCGACACGCTCGTGTTTCGCTAACCCGAAGTGTATGCGCAAATCGTGCTGTGAAGGGTAGCTTCCGCCGCTAAGCACTTCACCAACTTGTACTAAACCTCCTGCCGTCGTGCGTACCCGCGCATTCAGGGCGAGGCGATTGCACTTCACGCCTTCCAGAAGGAAACTGATCCAGTGGTTCTGCGGTCCTCCTTCAGGGCGCAGGATCATGGGTTCGCCCACCAGGTTTTCGACCACCGCTTCGATTCTGCCATCGTTGAAGAGATCGCCCATGGCGGCTCCGCGGCTCACCTCCGGGATCTCCAGAGCCGAGCCCACTTGTCGGCTGACATTTCTGAAAGTTCCATCGCGTTGGTTCAAGAACAAGAGCTTCGGTTCAAGATATCTCGTTGATCTCGGCACCGTATCTACCTGCGGATACAGGCGTCCGTTGACGAGAAAAAAATCCTGCCAGCCGTCATTGTCAAAATCGACGAAAGCGGCGCCCATCCGACGTAGCCTTGCGTGCCTCTTGCGATTCCAGAAGCGATCGAGACATCAGCAAAATTCATTCCTCCGTCGTCGCGACAGAGTGCTGCGTATTCGATGTCGAAGTGCGAGAGCAATAGTGACATGCGGCCAGTGTGCAGATAATCGCCGACAGCTATTCCCATGTTGGCCTGCTCGAGTCCGTCCTCGTTTGCCGCAACACCTGCGGTGAGCGCGACATCCTCGAACGTTCCCCGACCATCGCTCCGGTAGAGATAGTTCGCCTGACCATCGTTAGTGACAAAAAGGTCCAGCTTTCCATCACTATCAAAATCCGACCAGATCGCAGTCAGTCCCTAGCCGTTTTCCGGATCGTCGACTACCGTTTTTTTCGACACATCGGTGAATGTCCCGTCTCCATTGTTGTGATAGAGACTGTCGGGAGAGCCCTTTAGCCCGCGAGGGCCGCATTGCACATCGATGCCCAAGTATTTACAGGACTTGCTCGAGCCGAAGACGGGCAAATTGTCCAAATGAAAATCCACATAATGGGATACAAACAGATCGGCCCAGCCATCGCCGTCGTAATCTCCAAAGGCCGCCCCAGTCGCCCAACCACAATCCTTTGCAAGTCCGCTGGCCTTGGTCGCGTCCATGAAAGTGCCTTCGCCGTTGTTGCGATAGAGCACGACGCCAGACAAACAGGTAACCAGCAGGTCAGGCGAGCCGTCGTTGTTGTAGTCGCCGACCGATGCGCCCATCGCCCAGCACGGAAATCCTACTCCCGCCTTGTCGGTCACGTCGGTAAATGTCCCATCATGATTGTTACGGTAAAGTGCGCTACCGGCTTTGCCACCGTGCAGTGCCATTTCCACATTCTGGGCGTTCGTAAAATAAATGTCCTGCCAACCGTCGCCATCGTAGTCAATCAACGCAACTCCGCCCCTCATCGACTCCGCGATGAACTTTGCCTCGGGACTGGACAGGTGCTCAAAACGAATGCCGGTGGAAGCGGTGATGTCCACCAATTTCGGATAATTGGTAAGGGTGCCCGTTGTCCCTTTCTCGGCAGCGGCTTTTTCTTGCTCTTTGCGGGGAAGAGGAGTGGATGTTCCCATTTGCGCGCGTGCGGCGTGTAAGCACAGAAGCAGCAGCAGCAAACATGATTTTAGAAAGATTTCCTGTCTCGTAACTGAGTTTCTGAAGATGACTGCGCTCCGATATTAATTCTGGTGCTGCTCGTCCGCGCTAATTTCTTGTGGCTGTATCTGTAATTCCTTGTAAAGATTGCGCAAGTTCTCTTTCATGTCCTTGTACTTTTTATAAAGGTCAAGTTCCTTTTTGGCATCCTCCACGCGTCCGTTCTTTCGATAGAGGCTACCAAGGCGGTAATGCGCAATGGCATTGGTCGGCTCCAACTGTACAGCTTGTTCGAGCAACGGAAGTGCCTTCTCCGCTTGATTCATGTCCGTCAGCGCCTTGGCTAACCCCAGCTTTGCGTCCGCATCCCCAGGCTGCAGCTCGACAGCTTTCGCATATTCCTCGGCGCTTTTCTCAATCCTGCCCTTCTGTGCATCAATCTCCGCCAGCCTGAGGGTCGCCTTTTCATCGTGAGGATTTTCAACCAGCGCAGTGCGATATTCCTGTTCTGCTTCCTGCTTGAGGACCTCATTTTGAGAAGAGTGCAACAGTTCGGCCAGTTCGAAATGAACACCGGGAAGATGCGGATTAATTGCAATAGCTTTACGGAATTGCTCCACGGCAGCATTTGTGTTCCCTTGTCTGGCGTCCTCATGCGCCATCAGCTGATGCATCTGTGCAGAATCGGGCGCGGCGAGAGACAGCGCAAGCATGGACTCACCGGCCAGATCAGAATAAGTGCGGTAGGCTGCGTAAAGAACCTCGGGATTATCAGGCGCAGCCTTGCGTAATTGCGCTACGAGCATGCTCACCTGTTCCAGGTCTCCACTTTGCGTATATAAGCTCAGCAGTTCCAAACCTACTTCAACTTTGAATTTCAGGTCCGGGATTAGCGGAAATGCCGTTTCCAGATCTCTCCGTCCGTGGACGACGTCCAACGTGCGCAGTTCGGCTAATCCCAACAATCCCTGAATCTTCGCCATTCCTGCCCGCCGCTCCACTGCCGCACGAAGATGCGGAATGGCCTCGGACGTCTTGCCCTGAAAGTACAGCAGGACGCCCAGGTTTCCTTGCGTCTCAACGTTCTCCGGATCGATGGCCGCTGCCGCCTGCAATTCCGGAATCGCCAAATCGGGTCTTTTCTCACCCAGATATTTCTGCGCTTTCTCAATGTGGGCGGCAAAACTCCCCTGTTTGTCATCAACAAACTGAGAGAAAGACGGCGGGGCGGCAATGAACGTCAACGCAAGAATCGTGTCAATGTATCGAACCGTAAGGCTCATCCGCTTCAGATTATATGACCTTTCACGGGCTTATTTGTGCGAACTTCGACACTCAACGCGCTCTGTCGTATTTTGGGAGAGACTGCTATTCTGCCAGCTGTAGCCGATAAACACTGCCCATCCCTGCCGGCCTAAATGTTGTTAGCACCTGCCGCTATGCCCGCATCGTATTCCATCTTGCGCTTGGAGTTGCCGACACCAAACAACGCCGTCGGATCGCCTGCACCACGAGCGGGACAGAACCGATCGCATCATGATCGCCTCCATCCTGGATCCTCCCGTGGAGTCCCAGCATTTCTTGATCTTGAACGACGGATACAGTGGGATTCTGCACCGGTGCGAAGGTCTGCAGCCCCGCCCGGCCAGACTTGCAGGCAGTGCCAGGAATCCATGCCGCACGCCATCCGGCTGCCAATCGGAGTGCTACCGCCAAGAATCAACGCAATGCTCTTTCAAATTTTCGTGCACGATTTTCAGGCCGCGGTTTTCGGCTCGTATTTTCAGGTGAGCCTCAAATGCCTGGTACTCAGAATCGGGCAACGTGAAGCACCAGAACGGAAGATCCACCTTCTCGAGGCGGAGGTCGAGGTCATCGCCTTGAGACTCGCGCGTTTCGATCACGACGCGATCGCGCGCACCAATTCATACGTTGACCAGGTCACATTGCCAGACAATAGCACTCCTCGGGCAAAGCTGTAGATCGCCCGTGGCTGCGTCTGAGTCGTGTTCGCGCTGGAAGAAGTTGTCGGAGACCTACAGGCTCCGATGCTCGGCCCTGTGGTTCTGGCTTCAGCCACATCATGGCTCGTCCTGCGAGTGCTGCTGGGCAACAATCCGCTGTTTAAGGTCCCGCAGTATCGCAGTATCAACGGGTGCATCCCGCGGAATGCGTTTGAGCTTTTCCTCTTCTTCTTGTTGTTCTGTTGTTCTGGCGCGTGCTGTTTGCGTGCTGTTAACGCGATTAAGAATGCTTTCTATGCATTTGCGTGTCATCTGTCGCTCTGTATGTACTTGAAAGTACGTTTCCTTGTGGATTCGATTCCTTCCGCGCTCACCATTCTTTTCAATGATTTACACTCTGAATCTTGAATGGATAATAAAACGCAAACACAGCGTCTTCAGACAACACCGCATCTGCGCCCGTATCAGCGCGAAGCGTTGACGGCAGTCCGAGATGCATACAAAGCCGGCAAACGCCGTGTGATTGTTTCATTGCCCACGGGCACCGGGAAAACGGTGGTGTTCGCTCATTTCCCTCGCGTTCTTAACATGAAGAAACGATTACTCGTGCTGGCTCATCGGGAGGAACTGCTGCTGCAAGCGAGGGATAAGTTTAGATCCATCGACCCGGAACTGAAGGCGGAGATTGAACAAGCCGGCGCCCGCGCCGCTGCCGATGCGAAGGTAGTCATTGCTTCTGTCCCAACGTTAGCTCGCAACGGCGGTCGCCTGTCGCGACTTCAGCCGGATGAGTTTTCCATTATTGTTGTCGACGAAGCGCACCACGCCGTCGCACCCAGCTACCGGCGCATCTTCGATCACTTCGGGCTGTTCGAATCCTGCGTTTCCCGTTACCTGATCGGCTTCACTGCCACGCCACGCCGCGGTGATAAACAGGGGCTCGGCGAAGTATTTGAGGAGGTCTGTTACGCGCGTGATCTGCGCGAGATGATCGTGGGCCGTTACCTCTGTCCCATTACAGGCTGGCGCGTGGACACCGATTTGTCCCTTGATAACGTGAAGGTCCGGCATGGCGATTTCCTCGAAAGCCAGCTTGCACGCGTGGTGAACACGCCGTTGCGCAACCATCTGCTGGTCAAAGCCTACCAGGACTTTGCGGCAGGAAGACGCGCCATCGTCTTCTGCGTTGATGTGGCGCACGCTAAGGACGTGCATCATGCGTTTGCCGAGGCGGGGATTCGCGCGGAGCCGGTCTGGGGCGAACTTTCAAGAGATCAACGCCGCAGCACTCTCGCCCGGTTCTCCGCAGGAGAAATTGATGTTGTTACCAACTGTAATTTGCTGACCGAGGGTTTTGATGAACCGCGCGTCGATTGCGTGATCATGGCGCGGCCGACGAGATCGAAGCTGCTGTACGCCCAAATGGTTGGACGCGGCACGCGGCTGCATCCCGTTAAGAAAGATCTCATGGTCATTGACGTTGCCGATAACTCCAAAACGCATCAATTGCCGGGCTTGCACAGCTTGTTTAATTTGCCCCTCAACTTGAATCTGAACGGCGGCAATGCGCTGGAGATCGAACGAGACATCGAACGACTGAATCGAACTCAGCCGTGGATCGATATATCGCGCATCCAGACACTCAAAGACCTGAAGCTCGCTGCCCACCGCATTGAGTTCTTCAATTTCGAGCCGCCAGCGGAAATACGGGCCTACACTCAGAATACGTGGCACGCAGCACCCGCGGGATACCGGCTCGGCCTCCCCGATGGCGAATGGATTTCGATCGAACCCAATCTACTCGACAAGTGGGATATTCGACTTTCCACGGTACGCGAGAGCGAAACATCATTGAGTCACGCCGAGAGTCTAGGCGCCGCTGTTCAATCCGCGGACCGTTTTGTGGCGATCAATCGTCCCGATGCGCGGCGACTGGTTGAACGCTCGGCGCGCTGGAGAGACGAACTCCCCAGCGATAAACAAAAAGAGGTTCTTACCCGTAACAACATTCCCGTGCCGGCAGGACTTACACGGGGGCAGGCGGCTCAGATGATCTCGCAACTTGTGTCTGCGAGAAGTTTCCGGGGCTAACGATGATGGCGCGGCGTGTTCCCAACGGCTCCGCCGAAGACACTCACATAACCCTCCTGTCTTCTCCTACACTCCTCGCAAGCATTGGCACATTCGCGTCGATGTAATCGAACACTTGAACTTCTCTCCTGTTTTCGTGGAGACGATGGAGACGACCGACGTACTGTTCCAGCGTCCCCCTCCAGGAAAAGGGCATCGCAGTCGCACTTGTGCTATTTGCGGGGACACTATAGACTAGACCAAGCTAACTTAGTTTATCGTAAACCAATGAAAACAGTTAATATTCACGAAGCCAAAACGCAGCTCTCGAAGCTCGTAGAAGAGGCGTCCAAGGGTGAGCCGTTCGTTATTGCAAAGGCTGGCAAACCAGTAGTAAAGGTCACGGCTCTTGGCGCTCCAACCGGTGCTCAAGTACGTCGGCTCGGCTTTATGGCGGGCCAGATCTCAGTGCCCGACGACTTTGACCGAATGGGCAAGGACGAGATTGAGCAAATGTTCGGTGGCAGTCGATGAAACTCCTTCTGGACACGCATCTGCTCCTCTGGGCTGCGGGTGAACCCGAGCGACTCTCCACGCAAGCTCGAGGGTTAATCGACGATCCGGACAATGAACTTCTTTTCAGTGCGGCTAGCTTGTGGGAGGTAGCAATTAAGCGCGGGTTGGGCCGCCATGATTTTAAGGTCGATGCGCGGCTGCTGCGCCGCGGGCTATTAGACAACGGCTACGGCGAGTTGCCTATCGGCAGCGATGATGCGGCGACCACCGAGAGCTTGCCGCCAATTCACAAGGACCCATTCGATAGAGTCTTGGTGGCACAGGCGACTGTCGAGGGCATTACGCTATTGACGATCGATTCCCTGGTGTCGCAGTATCCGGGTCCAATAAGGATGGTGTAGGGACTCCAAGGGCGAGACAGATGTGTGCGCTACGCCGAAGACTTTTGCAGTTCTTCCGAGACCGTGATCTCCGGCTTTTCTTTCCTAGCAATGCGGTAATCCCAACGGTTCTCTTTCTGTGGAGGATAATGGTGTCGGTGTACGCGAAAAGGACAATGTCCCGTCGAAGACCTCAACCGGGGTTGGTTTGCGCAATGTCCGTTAAAGGCTGCGAACTATTTATGGACAGCGGGCCAGCGTGTCCTCGAGAGCATTTCTGATGGCGGGAGCCGCGCTCTGGGGAAGATCCCGGCAGGCGAGAGCGTATGACGAACAACACGTGGAGCCTGCTGGTGGACGACGAACCGACTGCCCGCTTGCGTTTACGCCGTCAGCTGAATGGCGATGCTCAGATAGAGGTTGTCGGCGAAGATACCGATGGGCTGGAGGCCGTCAAGGAAATCGAACGTCTTCACCCCGACCTGATTTTTCTAGATGTGCGAATGCCAGAGTTGGACGGTTTTGACGTGTTACGGGCGCTTCCCGCAGATCCACCGTTACCGCTGATTATCTTCGTCACCGGATTCCACGAATACGCAATGAAAGCGTTTGAGGCGAATGGGGTCGCCAATCTTCTCAAACCGGTTGAGACTGGCCGCTTGCGAGGGATGGTCGAGCGCGCCGGCGGCGGGCACAACTTCCAGAGGACCGCGATGATCATGATCATAAGGTGAAGGGCTTGCTCTCGACCGCGAGCCATCAAATGGAGCACATTGTCGCAACGTAAGCTTGACCGCCTGTGGTTGCTGGATCCTCGGGACGTGCTGTTCTTCCACATGGATAATGGCGTCGTGCGTGCCAGAACTTCGGGAGACAGTTTCTGGCTGAACTACCAGTTGGGTGATCTCGAAGCGGCTCTTACTTCAGCGGGTTTCGTCCGTGCTCACGCTCGACACTTTTGAATCTGAAATGCGTTAAGGAAATCCACCCTGACATTCGTAGCACTTTCGTCCTTGTCGCGTTCGATTCCACGCATACTGAAGTCGAGGTCAGCAACGCCATGGGCGTCTCTTACGGGAACGCATTCCGGGATCTGCCACCCGCAGACTGATTCGGAGGCCGACCGCGCCGCCGCCGACCGTTACCACGCCATGAACAACGTCTTCTTTCTCGCAGCCACCATGCACGGCTACTATCCCAAGGCATTCGTGGGAGAGCCGCCGTATGAGCTCATGGGCTTCCGGCCCCGGCGATGAAAAGATCATGCTGGCGCCCCTCGACTCGGTCGGCTTCCACCACTACAACCGTCGCATTGTCTCCGACGCCCAGGCGGCACCTTCAGCGGAACCGAGATCGAGCAGGAATCTTCCACCGCCCGCGCCCCCTACACGCGCTTTAGCGCCGCCATGCCCACCGAGGGTCCGCTGTCGGAGGCCGGACTGGAAATCTGGCCGCGCGGCATCTACGATCTTGTCACCCGGATCTCCCGCGAGTACAACCACCCCATCATCGAGATCACGGAAAGTGGGACCAGCTATCTCGATGGGCCCTCCAACCGTGCCGGAGGCAACGTGCCAGATGTGCGGCGTATCCAGTTCTTCCTCGAAGAGCTCGCGGAGCTCGCGCGCGCCAGCGCGGACGGGGCGCGCGTCCGACCATTCCACGCCTGGAGTCTCCTGGACAACTTTGAGTGGGCAGAAGGCTTCACCCAGCGCTACGGCCTCATCTACGTGGATTACCGCGATCAGAAGCGCACCATCAAGGATTCAGGACTCTGGTACGGCAAGGTGGCCGCAGCCAACAGGCTGGATTTGTAGCCAGACAACGCTAGGGATCGAATCCTGCCTTTGATTTTGGAATTTGTTCCAGAGTAGCCACCTTCTTTCACCCTCTTGAAGTGCTAATTGCGGCGACTTCGTAATCTTCGACCTGGGGAATGGTGAAACGTAACACGTCGCCGTCCACACGGAAAGGAACGTTACTTTCTGCGCGCAACAGTTCCACGGACCGAACCTTGACTCCCACGGGTAGTTTCATGCTGACCGCCTGTCGGCCCAGCGGATAGACCGAGTTCATCCAACCATGATGCGCGTTAGGATTGGTGTAGTTGATCATATGTATGGCATAGCCTGGCATAGTCTCCCAGGCAAACATTTCAAGGAGGCCGTCGCCCTCAACATGCACAGTGCTCTCATCTTGCATGATCCAGCGGATGGTGTTGTGCAAGAGGCGCGCCAGATCGCCGTGGCCGGTGAGCCAAATGGTGCGCTCGATATCTCCCGGAAAATAAGCGATCCGACTCGAGCCGATTTCGTGCAGCACAACTGCGGGCTCATCCGTATGCGGAATCGGTGGATATGCCAATTCCGGGGGATACTGCACGAAACCCGGGACGACTGTCAGTACCGGATTCTGTATGGGCTTCAGTGGAACCCGGTTTTGCGTTCCCGGCAGCCAGTTGGTGTTCGCAAAGCCGGCAAGAATGGGATGATCGCGCTCAATTCGGCCGTAATATGCATTGCCATTGGTGCCGATCACATCTCCAGCCTTGCTGATGCCGAACAGATCGGCGAGACCAGGGTCCACACGTGGTTTCAGATCCTCGTCGTATAGGCTTGTCTCGAAGCTCGCCATGATCGACCCACCAGAGTGCACATAGTCACGAATCTGCTGACATTGCCGGTCGCTAAGCATGGCAACGTTGGGCAATAACAGAGCGCGATACTTGCTGAGTCTTTCGGGTTGGAGCCGGTCTTCGTGTACGAAATCGAAGGCAAAGCGGCCGCTGAGCAACGTCTCGTAGATGCCGTGGATGGTCTCGCGCATGTGGTCGCGTGAATGCGCAGCGGCGGGACCCTGATAAAACAGTTGTGTGTTCTGGCCCATCAGGACGCCTAGGTTTGCGATAGACCGTCGTGGTGTAAGGTGAGAATCGTGCTTTGCGGCCCACTGAAAATAATCGGCCCCAACTTTCTGCCAGCGGCGATCTTCGCCGAGACCACATTCTGATCCAATGAAGTGGTAATAGAGCGCCATTCCGCTCGCCAGTGTCTGGTTCAGCCACATCTTTGCCTCTGCAGGATTCTTCGAAGCGTTGCGCCAGCGCACGATACCAGTCGAGTAAGCAGCGGTGACATTGGCGGCAAACTTCCCATCCATGACGGCACTGCACACCCGGCCCTGTAAGCTGCATCCCCAAACTGCCGGGTTGTCGTAGGTTCGGCCCTGATTGTCGGCTTGGAACCAGGCTGCGATCTTGCCCAGACGGTCCAGATTGGGACCGCAGCGCACGTTACCCCCAAGGTTGGCGAAGTAGAAGCTTCCGGGCTTTTTCTCTTTCGCAATCGCATCGTACTTGTGCCACAACTCAACCACACGATCGTTAAAGATCCGCCAGTACGCCGGGGTGTTCGCTGGCGGCAGCTTGCTGCAGATAGCGCAATGACAATCGGGCAAGCTGCCAATCGGCGGCCATCCGTTCGTGTAAAAACAGTCGACATCGTAAAGCGAGCTTACTTCCCGCATGATTGCCGAAACATAGTCATCCATGTAGCTAGAAAACATGCAGGTTCGGAAGAGACGAGGTTCTTCCCCGCTGAGCTGCGGGGAACCGTCGGCGTTGCGCATCGCCCATTCCGGATGGGCGTCGAGCGCATCACCCCAGTTAAGGTCGGGGCTCATCCGTGCAACTACGCGCATCCCACGTTTTTTGGCCGCGGCAACACACTCGCCAAGAAAGTCACGGCCGTTCAGGAACTTCCCGTGGCGGTGGAACTTCACTCTTGAGGGATAGAAAGCAAGGATTCCGGTAACACTGACGAACACTATGTCCGCTTTAGCCGAGTGCCAGAAATCCGCCCACTCCTGGACATTCATGACTGCGGGGTCGTGCTCGGTCATGTTGCTCTGCCCCACACGGCGGACTTTCTGCTGCCACGGCATGGTAGCTGGGTCGATTGGAGCCAGACGCGGCGGCAGAGGCGCCAGTTTCAGCGTCTTGTCGCCCAAGCTTGCGTCGGTAACCGATGCGGCCGCGAGCCCGACATCGGGATGAAGAACATCCAGCGCGCCTCCTATTGGAAGAGCGGCCACGCTGGTTTTGAGGAAGTTGCGGCGATTGAGCATCGTTCTTTTATTATGGCACTGCACAAAGACATGGGATAACAGCGAGGATTAGATTGGCCTTTGGTCCACGCGAATCCAGGTGTCGTTCGCCCTCTGCGAAGATGCGTTTACCATCAACCACTTTATGCATAGACCTCAATCGGAGAACCTCGTTCGTGCAGCGGCTGAACCGTAACTGCTGGAGGGTGCTCGCGAAGCACGTCCTGCATTGGCCAATGGAAGCCCTCCTTTTGTGTCTTGTCTCACTTTGTACGGTGAAATCAAATTATGCCGTACTCACAGTCGAGACGGACGGGGTTGGATCTCGTTCGTGGTTTGGTAACGAAAAGAAGCTGCGATGGGAGGAGATTTCCACCTTGCATTACAACGCTGGCAGCAAGGTACTTCACAGTGCGTGCTCTCGACGGTCGCAAGATCTGTGGACGGCATTTTCACAATGGCATTTAGCCTACCCGCAGGCGGTTCGCTAAGCAGGCGCAGCATCTGTCCGTCACTGCCGGTGCGGCGCACTTGACAGGCGATGAGCGAAAAATCCCTCAACCGCCATATAAAGCGTTCTATATAATCCATTGCATGCCTGAAGTCAACCGGTCTCTACCCGAGCGCGCCTACTGGAAGCCGCGGAGGATATGTTGCGCGAGGGCGGGATGTCCTGCACCGGCATTAAGGACCTCGTGATCCGAAGTGGTGCGCCCATCGGGTCGCTATACCACTACTTCCCTGATGGGAAGACGCAACTTGTTGTTGAATCGCTGACGATACACGGCGAAAAGTGCCGTCGGCTGTTGGAACATTTCTTCGACGGGAGAAAGACAGCTGCGGAGGCTCTGCGCTCGCTGTTCAACAGTGCCGCAGCCGGTTTCGAGCAAGCAGGCGCAAAACAAGGGCTGCGCAATCGGCTCGGTAGCACCGATCTGATGCGATCCGATAAGGGAATTCGGGAAGTTTGCCAGAACACTTTTGACCAATGGATGGCGGTAATCGCCCCACATCTTCCTTTTTCCGATGAGGGATCGCGCCGATCATTCGCAACGATGATCGTTGCTGCGCTGGAAGGGGCATTTGTATTGGGGAAAGCCACGCAGAGCGGCGAGTCCTTTCGCACCGTGGGTGAATGGTTAGCGGCAATGGTTTCGGCGAACGACCCGGTTCGCGTCAGTCGAAAATCTCGGAGCTTCGTGAATTTTTTCCATTAGCGGCCATCGCAGCACCGGTAACGCAAAGTCACGCTCCGTAACCTTGAGTCCCCCAAAATCCCCGAAGGTTTGTCACCAAAGTTCCGAAGTATCTCAGTGAACAGCGCCAGCCGTCGTCTGACGCTCCCCGCCCGAGGGCATCAGCACGACCTGGCGACTTGCTTGCGAGTCGCACGACGGTTGCGTTGCTCGTTCCTGGCCTTCCTCTTAAACGCATCTTTCATCGTCGGCGGCGTCCGATGAACATACTTGCGAGTCGTCTCGATGTTGGCATGGCCAGCAGCCCGCTGGAGCGTGAACGGATCTACTCCCCTGAGGCCTCACGGGTGAACACGAGATCGGACCTCGACTTCGCCATCCACATCGTGAGGATTCCTCTCGTGCGAGCGGTGATCGGGAGGCTGCGCTTGCGGAATTCGGTTTTGCCATTCCTGACGTGCACATAGCCGTAGTGACCCCACTCATCAGCTTTCTCCGGCATGTGAACGTCGGGTTTGAGCAGGTCAATCATTTCGCGCTCGCAGATTCCGATCTCGCATGAGAACTGGATGAAGATGTTAAGAGGCTCCGGCGCCAGTTCGTCATATTTCTTGCGAAGTGCCTCCGGGAACACGAATGACGTTCCCGCTCGCCTTTCATCCCCGTCGCTGGCAACCCGAGCCCGCAACAGCGATTTCTTGTCTTCTCAAACCAGGTCAACGTCGGGTCTAGTACACATACGCCTTTAGGAATACGAAAACCACCACGCCGGTGATCGAAACGTAGAGCCAAATGGGGAAGGTCCAGCGTGCGATTCGGCGGTGCATCGCGAATCGGCCCGTTAGCGAGAAAAAGAACGTTGTCAGGACCATCGGCAGCGCGACGATAGAAAGGATTACGTGGCTGGCTAAAATGGAAAGGTACAGCGTGCGGACCGGGCCAAGACCGGGAAAAATCGTGTCGCCGTGCAGTGCGTGGTTCACGATGTAGCTGACGAGAAAAACGGAAGAGAACACCAAGGCCAGCAACATGCTGGCGCGATGCGCTTCCCGGTTGTGATGTCTGATGAAATACAATCCCACGCAGAGCGCAATCGCACACAATCCGTTCAGAAGCGCGTTGAGGGCCGGCAAGAACATCCAGCGGCCGGCGAAATCAGGCGAAGCATGGTGCACGTACAACAGCCACAACAGGAATGACACAGCGAGGCCGCTCACCACGACGATCGCTCCAACCACCGGGCGCGGACTCGTTTCAGCCTGTCCCATGCTGACAATTAGATCACAAGGATCAATTCGGAAGCCACCGAGAGCGACGAGGTTCATTGCGTCATGGTGCGACCTACCCTCTTTACTTATTCGTGGCTGCCCGTCTGGCAGGTCTCTTTGCAGGAGTTTTCTTTGCGCGAGCTTCGTCCTTCGACTGAATGGCAAGCGCGTTGACGATTGCCTGAATTAGTCCCGGGAAGCGTTGGTCGATCTCCGAGCAACGCGAGGTGTTGTGCACCTCCACGCCGCGGCGCAAGCCACGGATCAGCCCCGCCTCTCTCAGGGCTCTGAAATGTTGAGAGAGCGTGGATTTCGGGATGGTTTTGTCGCTGACTGTCAGAAACGTCGAGCAGTTCTGCGAACACTCCTGCGCCACGATATCCGCATAAATAGCCACCCGTACCGGGTCGGACAAAGCGTGAAGAATTCCTTCTACCGTAATATCCGCAATCGATGGGTGGAACAGGGGCCGCATACCGATAAGAGTAGTCATTGCAGAAAAAGGGTTCAATAGTCCGTTAGTTCCGAACTAATGAATCTTTTCTTTGGCCGATTCCATCTACTCACCAGAACCAAGTGAGGGGCGGTCCAGCGCGACCACCCCGAAGACCTTCGAAGTTCAATGCGTTACTGGAAGAGGGATATAGATATGAGCAAGCTCACAGGCAAAGTTGCAATCGTCACCGGCGCATCCAAGGGTATCGGAGCTGCCATCGCCAAATCGTTAGCCGCCGAAGGCGCCTCCGTCATCGTCAACTACGCATCCAGCAGGGCCGGTGCTGATGCCGTTGTTAGTGCTATCACTGTCGCCGGTGGCAAGGCGGTCGCCGTCGGTGGAGACGTATCCCAGGCTGCGGAGGCCCAGGGCCTCATCGACGCCGCCATCAAGAACTTCGGCCACCTCGACATCCTGGTCAACAACTCCGGCGTCTACGAGTTTTCACCTATCGAGGCCGTCACCGAAGAGCAGTTCCACAAGATATTCAACGTCAACGTTCTCGGCCTTCTGCTGACCACGCGGGCCGCCGTTCCCTACCTCGGCGAAGGCGCCAGCATCATCAACATCGGCTCTGTCGTCAGCAGCCTGACGCCGCCGAACAGCACGGTCTACACCGGCACCAAGGGCGCAGTCGACGCCATCTCCGGCGTCCTCGCCAAAGAGCTCGCCGCTCGTAAGATCCGCGTCAACTCCATCAACCCCGGTATGGTTGAGACCGAAGGCGTACACGCCGGAGGCTTCATCGGCACCGACTTCGAGAAGGGAATCATCGCGCAGACGCCGCTCGGCCGTATCGGCCAGGTGGACGACATCGCCACCGTCGCCACTTTCCTCGCCTCCAATGATGCCAAGTGGATCACCGGCGAGCTGGTCCGCGCGGGTGGCGGCCTCCGCTAGTCACCGATCCACGGCCCGCCATCGGTAGCGATGCGGCGGCGGCTCCCGCACCAACCCACCACATACGAAAGAGGGAAGTCATGGGAAAGCTCGAAGGAAAAGTAGCCGTCATCACAGCAGCGACCTCCGGCATGGCGCTCGCAACAGCCAAGCTCTTCGTCGAAGAAGGCGCGTACGTCTTCATCACGGGACGCCGCAAGGATAAGCTCGATGAGGCCGTTAAGCTCATCGGTGAAAACGTCACCGGTGTGCAGGGCGACGCCGCTAACCTAGCCGACCTCGACCGGCTCTACGATACCGTAAAGCACAAGAAGGGTAAGATCGACGTCCTTTTTGCCAGCGCTGGTCGGGGCGAGCTAGCCAAGCTCGAAGAGGTAACCGAAGAACACTTCGACAAGACCTTCGACCTCAACGTGCGCGGCACACTCTTTACTGTGCAGAAGGCGCTACCGCTCTTTAACGACAACGGCTCCATCTTTATGAACGGATCGATCGCCAGCATTAAGGGCTTCCCGGCTTTCGGTGTCTACAGCGCCAGTAAGGCTGCCGTGCGCTCCTTCGCTCGTACTTGGTTGCTAGAGCTCAAGGAGCGCAGAATTCGAGTGAATATTCTCAGCCCCGGCACCATCGACACGCCGATCCTCGATCCCCTCGGCCCGGACGCCAAGGAGTTCTTCAAATCCCAGATCCCACGCGGTGAGATGGGACGCCCGGAAGAGATCGCGACCGTCGCCCTCTTCCTCGCCTCCAGCGATTCAAGTTTCGTCAACGGCGTCGAGCTCTTCGTCGACGGCGGCACCGCCCAGATCTAACGACAAGACTTCCCATATTCTTGGAGTGCGTCGACCGGACTCGTCCACAGCCGCTTCCACCGGGGCTTCCGGGGCTAGTTCTGTTCTGTTTCACGCTGGCATTTTCACTGGTTGAGTACCAGCCAGGTTTTATTCCGAAAAATCCGAACTGTCAGACCTCGAAGGATTTGTCCTTCAAGACGACGATATCAATGAGTTCAAGAGCTGCAGTCCCGGCAAATGTCAGCTTCAGTTACCGACGGAATCTATGGAGGAGTTTCACAGAAATGCTAACGAACCAGGGATCCTTTAAAGTCGTGAACATTGAGCTTGGGCGGGCCTGACCCAGTACCTCCAGAAACGAAAATTCCAGCTGACCGCCTCTTTTGGCAGATTACGGCGCAATTTTGGGCCCGAACTGAATCTTCGTAACGTCTGAGACCATCTCAACAAACGGGCATTATGGAATCCAAGAATGAAAAATTGATGGTGGTGGAGTCTGACGATGCTCTTAGGGATCGCATTGTCGCGGTGCTAAGCGATGCGGGATATGAGGTGTCGACCGACTACCGGGAAGGGATGAGGGCAATTCTCGCCTTCGATCCCGACGTGGTTGTCCTGGGTGCTGATCCGCCCCAGCTCGACTGCTGTGACCTGCTTTCCGAAATCAAGGGTTCCGAGCATACGCAGAACATACGCGTTGTGATGCTATCTCCGGGAGGATCAGCCGAACGCACTCGAGGCCTGGATCTCGGCGCCGACGATGTGCTGTCGCTGCCTTTCGACTCACACGAGTTGCTGTCGCGGGTTCGTTCGCAACTCCAAAATAAATCCATCGCGGACGAGTTTCGAAAGCGGCTGCACCTTGCCGAGGAAAATCGAAACGTTACCCAGCAGGTGGTGACAGCGGTCAACGAAGAACGGCGGACGCTTCGGGTTGGCGGGGTAGCCGCTATCATCGTGCTTATCGTTGCCACCCTGGTTTCTATCTTCTACTACCGTCGCGGCCAAGAACAGAACACCCGCGCCTATGCGGCGATCACTCGATTGCAGTCTGGCATGCTAACCCAACAACAATTGATGGAACGCTCGCGTCGGGCCCTTGAAGACCTGGAACGCAGCCGATCCCAGGCGAGCGATCCACAAAAGCTTCAACTTCAGAAGAAGAGCGAAGACCTGAGATCGCAAATTGCAGCCGGCAAGCCAGAAAACGTTTCCACTTTGCAAAGTCAACTTGCCGCTGTAGACAGCCGCCTTCAGAAGCTTGAGACCGAGGGCAAGGTTGCGCAGACGATCATCCAGTCTTATGAGCCTAGTGTCTGCCTCATCCATGTTGTGCTTGCCTTCCGCGAACACACTACCGGATTGAGATTGCACTACGCCGGAATGACGAGCAGTGGCGAGCCAACCACCGACGAACACAACAACCCGCTGTTGAGCCTTACCGGAAGTGGTCCGGAAGTACACTTGGATGTTTTTGGCACCGGCTTTCTCGTCTCCTCTAGCGGACAAATCCTCACCAATCATCACGTGGCCGAGCCTTGGTGGCAGAATGATGATCTGAAGGAAGTTCTCGATCAAGGCTTTGAGCCGGTGATTGCTGAGATGATGGCATATTTCCCTGGAGTTCCACACGGTATTGCCATCACCACCGAAAAGATTTCCTCTGCTGCGGACGTTGCTGTTGTGAAAGGAAATGTCTCAGCGCTGGGAATCAAACAGATCGCTCTTGCCGACGGCCAGCGTTCGGCCGTCAGCGGGGGCCCCGTCGTGCTGCTTGGATATCCTACTGCGCTCGATGCAGTTCTGGCTCGAGCCGGCGCAGAGACGCTCCAGTCCATCGCGACCGCGTCCCAAGGTGATCCGAAGCAAGTGATGGAAGAACTCGCCCGCCGCAACTTAATCAGGCCTGTCACGACTCAAGGGCACATCGGCGACGTCCTGCCTGACAAGATCGTCTATGATGCCCAAACCACTTCAGGCGGCTCGGGCGGTCCACTTTTCAACAACCAGGGCAAAGTGATAGGCATTAACTTTGCTATGGTGCGCGAGTTTGGCGGCTCGAATTTCGCCATTCCCGTAGCCTACGGGAAGTCACTCCTGAAACCCTAGATGGCGGCGGGAGAGCAACGGTGTGTCATTCACTGCCTCGGCAAAAGGCGAGTCCCCAATCTCATTACGAGGGTCTCGTGCTTCGGCGTCGCCCGCTGCTCGATTGCCATCGCTCCCCAGAATGCCCGCCAGTCGCGTCTGGAAGCTCCACAGAGTTCTCCCCTGCAGCCACTTTTAATGTGATCCCTTCTAATCCCAGTAGGCAGGACACTTGGTACGTGGGCACGAGCAAGAGCGTAGGCCGCATCGATCCGCAGACGTTGCTCGACCCTACGCCAAGGTTGCCTTTCGCCCAACTCTATGATCGCAAGAACGTGCTGGTCGCGGCGGATCTGCTCAACGACCGGGTGCTGCCCTTCTCCGAGGAGCACGAGATCCCATTGCTGCGTGTGCTCACCGATCGCGGCTCGGAATACTGCGGACCGCGCGAGCACCACCAGTATGAAACGTATCTGGCAGTGGAGAACATCGACCACAGCCGGACCCAGGCCCGGCACCAGCAGACCAACGGCATCTGCGAACGCTCCCATCGCACCCTTCAGGAAGAGTTTTATGCGACCGCGTTTCGCAAAAAGGCTCTACATCCGTTG